>Ga0207799_100137_pt1 | contig 78864 bp, 71 predicted proteins | sample TtanPargueraPR_4_FD_187742 | JGI IMG/M metagenome (GOLD analysis project Ga0207799, IMG submission 187742) | Aerobic enrichment media microbial communities from Bioluminiscent Bay, La Parguera, Puerto Rico - Tt and M2 (SPAdes) | ecosystem: Environmental > Aquatic > Marine > Unclassified ...
CGCCATCAGGGAATATATCGCAAAGAATCCGATAAACTGGGAACAGGATATCGATAATCGGATCAATTTGTGATCACTTCTTCCAGTGTACTGATTGGCAGCATCAAAAATCGCCAAAGTCGAAGGGCACATATTCTCAACTAAACCGTGAACACGCCTACACTGTGATAGCTGCTATCTTTACGTAACAAGTACTTCTGATCGACGTTGCATGTAGCTTTAGCTATTCTAAAGATTCCCCAGACCGATTCTACCGGCCATTAAACGGCAAGGTGCCAATTTACACAAACAAGCATCGCTGACGGTAAAGGCGTTCTAAACACAAAAAAACGGCCCAGGTGAATACCTGAAGCCGTTTTTTGTATAGGGTCGCCAAGGGTGGCAGTTCCGGCGGCGATATGGACAGCATGGTGCTTCCGAATCGTCAGGGGAATAAACCTTTGATTACACTTCCCCGAAGGCGATATCCAATACCTCCAGCATGAAGTCCACGTCCGCCTTGGTGATGCACATGGGCGGTTTGATGCGCAGCACGTTGCCGAAGAAGCCGCCTTTGCCAATGAGGAGCCCCAACTCGCGCGACCGTTCGAACACCTGCAGGCAGGCTTCTTTGGCCGGTGCCTTGGTCTGGCGGTCATCCACCAGTTCGATCCCCGTCATCAACCCCTTGCCCCGCACATCGCCGATAATGTCGTGCTTGTCCGCCAAGCGGCGGAATCCCTCCAGCATGTAGCCGCCCACCTCGGCGCAACGCTCCTGAAGTTTGTCGCGTAAAATGATCTCCAGAACCTTCTTGCCGATGGCGCAGGAGACCGGGTTGCCGCCGAAGGTGTTGAAGTGGATGCGATTGGCCAGGGTCCGGGCGATCTCCGGGGTGGTGACCACGGCGGCCAGGGGGACGCCGTTGCCGATGCTCTTGGCCATGGTGACGATATCCGGCACCACGCCCTGGGTTTCGAATCCCCAGAAGCGCTCCCCGGTGCGGCCGAAGCCGGTCTGGACCTCGTCGGCGATGCACAGGCCTCCGGCCCCCCGCACATGGGCGTAGACATTCTCGAGATAGCCGTCGGGAAAGACCACCGTGCCGCCGACACCCTGGATGGATTCGGCGAAGAAGGCCGCCACCTGGCCGGAGGTGGCGTACTGGATTACGCTGTGCACGTCTTCGGCGTACTTGGCGCCGGCCGCGGGATCGTCCCACCCCCAGGGGCCCCGGTAGGGGTCGGCGCAAATGGCGTGATGCACGCCGAAACTGTGGGGCGCGTTGAACTTCCAGGTGCTGTGAGCGGTCAGCCCCATGGCGGATGGGCTGCCGCCGTGGTAGGCATTGCGCAGGGCCACTGTGTCGTAGTTGCCCGTGTAGAGGCGTGCCATCAGGATGGCCAGATCGTTGGCCTCGGTGCCGGAATTGACGAAATAGCACACGCTCAGATCGCCGGGCAGGGTGTCGGCCAGGGCCTTGCCGTAGGCGGCGATCACCGGGTGGTAATAGATGGTGGTGGTGTGCTGCAGGGTTTCCATCTGCTCCCGGGCCGCGGACACGACTTCGGGATGGCAGTGCCCCACGCTGACGGTAACGATGCCGCCGAAGCCGTCCAGGTAGCGGCGCCCGGTCTCGTCGTAGAGGTACTGCATGGCGCCTTCCACGATCATGAGGGGCTTTGTGTAGTAGGTCAACAGGGCCGGTGACAGATAGCGCTGGCGCATGGCTGCCACTTCGTCAAAGCTCGGACCGTCATAGGGCCGGGGTTGGTGGTCAAAAGGCGGTAATTGGGGGGCGGGACACGGGGTCGACATGGGTTCTCCTCGGTTTAGACGTTTTGGTCCAACTGCCGGTGCCGGGCGATATGTTTTTTGCCGATGGTTTTAAGTGCCCGGGCCACCTCGGGCAGAGCCCTGATTTTTTCCGCGGCGGTCTGATAGAAGTTTTCTGCGGTTTCTTCGAGGCGGCGGGCATCCGCCAGGACTTCCAGGGGATCGCGATCCGCCGGGTCGGTGTATTCCACAACATAGGGCGCCCGATAGAAATCCTGGATCGGCTCCAGAATCATTTCGGTGACGTTTTCACGCCGGGTGCGCTGCAGGGTCTGGATGTGCTTGCGGCCGTCATTGGCCAACTGGCTGTAGCCGCTGGCCATATCGGCGCAGGCCGGGTTGCCGGCCGCACGTTCGAAAAAGGTTTGCAGTCGGGTTTCCATTTCTTCCGCAAAGGTCAAAATGCTGCCGAAATTGTTCAGTGGCATGAATTACTCCTTTTTGAGCCTAAAGCCAGCGTTCGATCACCACTTTGGTGTCTGTAAAGAACTGGAAGATTTCCTGCCCGTGCCCTTTAATGTCGCCGAACATGGACTCGCCCGCCCCGCCAAAGGGGAAAAAACTCATGGGGGCCGCGATGCCGATGTTGATGCCGATCATGCTGGGCTTGACCCGGTATTTGAACTCCCGTGCCGCGGCGCCGCTGCCGGTGTAGAGACAGGCCGCATTGGCAAAGCCGCGGGTGTTGATCAGCTCCACCACGGCGTCCATGTCGTCGGCGCGCACCATGCTCACCATGGGGCCGAAGATCTCTTCCCGGGCGATGGTCATGTCTGGCGTCACCCGGTCGAAGACGGCGGGTCCCAGGAAAAAGCCCTCGGGGTGCTCGGGATTTTTATAGTTCCGTCCGTCCAGAACGAGTTCGGCGCCTTCTTGAATACCCGTTTCAATATAGCCCAGCACCCGCTCGCGGTGGGCAGCGCTGACCACTGGCCCCATGCCCGTTTGTTCGTCAAGCCCGTCGCCGATCTTCATGGCCTGGGCCGCGGCGACGAATTCTTCCCGCAGCCGGTCGGCCACGTGGCCCACCGGCACCAGGATCGAGCCGGAGAGGCAACGCTGGCCGCTGCAGCCGAAGAAGGAGGTGATCAGGGATGGCATGGCGGCCTTGAGATCGGCATCCGGCATGACGGCCACGATGTTTTTGGCACCGCCCAGGGCCTGGACCCGTTTGCCGGTTTCGCCGCAGCGGCGGTAGATGTACTTGGCCGTGGGGGTCGAGCCCACGAAGGAAATACCTTCGATATCGGGGTGGTCCAGCAGGGCATTGACCACGTCCCGGGAGCCGTGCACCATGTTCACCACGCCTTCGGGAAACCCCACGTCGTCGATGATCTCGAAGATCTTGGTCTGGGTCATGGGGACCTGTTCGGAGGGCTTCAGCACGAAGGTGTTGCCCGAAACCAGAGCGTAAGGCAGAAACCACCAGGGCACCATGGCCGGGAAATTGTAGGGTGCGATGGCCGCGAAGACCCCCAGGGGCTGGCGATGGCCGTAGCAGTCGATTCCCTTGGCGATGTCTTCCAGGGTGTAGCCACACATCAGGGTGGTGACCCCGGTGGCGTGTTCCACGTTTTCGATCATGCGCCGCACCTCGCCGCGGGCTTCGTCGATGGCCTTGCCCTGCTCGGTGGTGAGGGTGCGGGCGATGTCCTCGAACTGCTCCTCGAAGGCTTCTTTGAGGCGGAACAGATAGCGGGCCCGCGTCAGGGGTGGCGTTTCGCGCCATTCGGGATAGGCCTCACGCGCGGCCTTGACCGCCATGTCGACATCGCTGCTGTTGCTGTAAGGTACCGTGGCGATTTTTTGTCCGGTTGCGGGGTTCCAGACATCGCCTGTCACCTGCGATCCGGAAGCGACCCAATCGCCGTTGATGAAATTCTTGATCGGGGATTCTGACATAATGGGACCTCATCTATTGGAATAATCTTCACGGTGGTGAACCGAGCTTCGGTCGATCACAAGGCGGACGGCGCTTCGCCGGCATAAACACTCTTCTGCTGCAATGTTTCCTCGACCATGACGCCCAATTCCGCCAGGTTTTGAAAACAGTAGGCACGCGCCTCCGTATCGAGTTGCTCCGGTACGAAGACACCTTTTTCCGTAAAAGCTTCATCCACCATCATTTGGACGAACACCGAAGCACACTGTCCGGTAAGGTAAGCTTCATGGCTCAGACCAGACGTTTCGAAAGCCTCCACCAAACCGGGCCCGTAGACATAGCTTTCGATCTTCACCGGATTATCGTCGACAATACCCTCCACCCGTACGAGAAAGGCCCCTTCCTCCGTGACCACCCCGTCGGTGATAATGGCTCTAATTTCATCCGGGTATTTGGGCGCCGGAGGGCAAAGGGCCAGGATCACTTCCATGGGAACGACTTCCTGATCCCCCACGGTGACCGGCTGGCTGGAGAGCAGTCCCATCCGGTAAAGCAGTTCGGAAAGCTTCACGCCATAGCCGCCGTATTTAAACTCCACGTTTTTCACACCCTTGAGCGTACTGTCCGCCAGCAGGCCCATGGTCACAGGTTCGTCATGCTCGTGGTCCACCAGGCGCACCTTGCGGTCAATGCCCTTGAGCTTCATGTGCACCGGTCGGCTGAAAGGCTTGTCGATCACGTGTTTGCCGTTTTCAAAACGAAAAGTCTTGTAGGCCATGTCCCAGAAGGCGACTTCGGGGGACCACCAAAAAGGGGTGAAGCGTTTGGTCATGACGTTTTCATAGACGCAGATACTGATGGTTTCACAGCGGTCCATCTTCTCGACGGACTCCCGGGCGATAATGTTGGCCAGACCGGGGGAGGAGCCGCCGCCAACCAGTGCGGTCAGGCCCTTGGCTTTGAATTTGGCGTGCCATTCCGAAAAGAGCATCTGGTAGCTCTCGATGAAACCGATATCTTCCATCGGGCCAGCCATGTCGAAATATGAGGCTTTGACGGCCAGAGCGGCTTCCATGACTTTCAGGTTGTATTCCAGGGGCAGACCGTTGATGATCAGGTCGCACCCCCGGGAAGCTTCGATCACGTTGGCCACCTCGCTGGCATCGAGCTGTAAGGGTGTAGCCTTTTTCAGGGAACTGCTCAACTCTTCGGCGGCTTTGCGATCATAGTCCGCGCACACGATTTCGCTGATTTCCGGATGGCTGTCCATCCGTTTGGCGATCGTGCTGCCCTGGGCACCAACACCGATGATGATAATTTTTTTCATAAAATCCTCTCTGTGGGGCGTTAACAATACCGCCTTTCCCCTCCGATTTTGCCTGAGGGGAAAGGACCCGACCCGTTTCGTAGGGAAAGATGGTACGGTTTGAACTCTCAAAGGGTTTCGGGGCGAGATCGAACTCTTTTCGGGCCGGTCATTCCTTGATGATGCTCACTATATGGCAGGTAAAAGATATTTACAATAAAAAATTTGCAAAAATAAGTGTTTTCAAATAATATATTAAAATAAAATGGCGGAAAACGCTTTTCGATCTTTATTTTTAGTCTGTAAGGAGGAACCCCATGAAGTCCAACACATCCGGAGTGGAGAAACTCGACAGGACCGACCGTCGGATGGTTTCGTTGCTGCAGAAGGACGGGCGTATGCCCATCGTCAACCTGGCCAAGGAGCTGGGCATCGCCGAGACAACCGCGCGCACCCGCTTGAAACGCCTGATAAAAGACGAAGTCATCAAAGTGGTGGCCGTAAGCAACCCTATCAAACTGGGCTTCGAGATCATCGGCAACATCAAGCTCGACATTAATTTGAAACAGAAGGACGCCGTCATCGCGGAACTCAAGCAGATCGACGCCCTCAATTATCTGGCCTTGACCACCGGCGGCAACGACATCGATCTGGAATTCATCGTGGGTTCCCTGGACGAATTCAAGACGCTGATATTCGAACAGATCAGCCAGATCGACGGCATCAACTCGGTGGAGACCTCCCTGATTGTGGAAATCATCAAGGATACATGGGATTTCGGGACGGCTTGGGAGAAATAGGCCTGCGATTGATGTTCATATTGGCCCAAGACGATTGAGTGGCCGCGGCGAAAAACGCCCATAATCGCACCAAAAAGAAAAGCGACTTCAGTAAGTAACTGAAATCGCTCGTCTTTTTAACCTATGGTGCCGAAGGCCGGACTTGAACCGGCACGGGCGTAGCCCACTACCCCCTCAAGATAGCGTGTCTACCAAATTCCACCACTTCGGCACAAAAGCTTGATGCCCTCTAGTTATTGTCTGCCGGTGCCGCGTTATCGGCATTTCCCGAATCGGTCGCGGCCGGAGCGGAGGCTGGCTGCTCGATCGGTGCCGGGCTGTCATCCATGATCGTGCTGGCGGTCTGGTTGCCGGACATGTAGGCCAGCACGAGGGAGGTGAGCATGAAGACTACCGCGGCCACCGTAGTGGCTTTCCCCAGGAAGGTGCTGGCACCTGTGCTGCCGAAAAGGGTCTGGCTGGATCCGCCGCCAAACGCGGCCCCCATATCAGCCCCTTTGCCGGTCTGCAACAGGACGATCATGATAAGCGCGAGACAGACAATAATGTGCAAAACAATAACGAGAATAGACATAATTATTTCAATGTTCTCATGCGCCGAACTGGATGATTTCGGCAAAAATTTCAGGTTTCAGACTGGCCCCGCCAACGAGCCCGCCGTCAATATCCGGCATGGCCATGAGGGCTGCGATGTTGTCGGGTTTAACACTGCCGCCGTATAAAATGCGGATACCGGCGGCCATGTCTTCGCCAAAAAAATGCGCCAACTGCTTCCGGATGAAGGCGTGAACTTCCTGCGCCTGATCCTTGGTGGCGGTTTTCCCTGTTCCGATGGCCCAGACAGGCTCGTAGGCGACCACCACGTCTTGTGGGTCGCGCAAAGGTAATCCTTCTAACCCTAATCGAACCTGTTTGTCAAGCACTGAAAAGGTCTCGTCGGCATCACGCTGGGCCTCGCTCTCACCGATGCAGATCACGGGCTTCAACCCGTTTGCCAAGGCCGCTTTGGCCTTGCGATTGACCCCCTCGTCGCTTTCGCCGAAGTACTGACGCCGTTCGGAATGGCCGACAATGACGTAAGTACATCCGGCGGCTTTGAGCATGCCGGGTGCGATTTCGCCAGTGAAGGCACCTTCGGCTTCCCAATGGAGGTTCTGGGCCCCGAGGGCGATGGGGGAGGCGTCCAGGACGCGATCGACCAGGGCCAGGGCCGTAAATGGCGGTGCAATCATAACTTCCACGGATTCATCCTTGCCGACCAGCTCCGCCAGACGGCTTGCCGTCGCTTCGGCTTCGGGGCCGGTTTTGTACATCTTCCAGTTTCCGGCGATAAGGGGCTTGCGCTGGGACATCGTTGTATCCTCCTCGAAATGGATGGGGCGTTAAGTGAGCCGAACAGGTCATCTGTGCCAGAGGCTACAACTGGGCGCCCACCATGGCGGCCAGATCAATCATCCGATGGGAGTAGCCGCTTTCGTTGTCGTACCAGGCCAACACTTTGACCATGTTGTCGATAACATAGGTGGTCGGGGCATCGACGATGGAGGACAGGGCCGATCCGTTATAGTCGCTGGAAACCAGCGGCACTTCGCTGTAACCCATGATGCCGGACAGGGTGGAGGTTGCGGCCGTTTTCAGGGCTTCGTTGACATCGGACTCGGTGATACCGGTTTTTTCGACCGAGACCACGAGATCCACGATGGATACATTGGGTGTCGGCACACGGATAGCCAGGCCGTTCAGCTTGCCGGCCAGCTCGGGAATCACCAGGGCAACGGCGCGGGCGGCCCCCGTCGTGGTGGGAATCATCGAGAGGGCTGCGGCACGGGCCCGCCGAAGGTCTTTGTGGGGAAAGTCCAGCAGGCGCTGGTCGCCGGTGTAAGCGTGAATAGTGGTCATCAGCCCGTTGCGGATACCAAAGTTTTCCAGCAGAACTTTGGCCACCGGAGCCAGGCAGTTGGTGGTGCAGGAGGCATTGGAGATGATGTCATGCTGCTTGGGATCGTACTGGCTCGAATTGACCCCCATGACGATGGTGGCGTCGGGGTCCGTGGCCGGTGCGGAAATGATGACTTTACGGGCCCCGGCGCTAAGGTGTTTGGCCGCACTTTCGCGGCTGCGGAAAAGTCCGGTGCATTCGGCCACGATATCAACTCCCAGCTTTTTCCATGGCAGCTGGGCCGGATCTTTAATCGCGGTGAACGCAACCGGACGGCCATCCACAATGATTTCATTTTCCGTATGGCTGACGTCGGCGGCCAGTTTGCCATGCACCGAGTCGTAAGTGAGTAAATGGGCCATGGTGGCAGTATCCGTCAGATCGTTGATGGCTACCACCTCGATGTCGGGATGTTTGAGCGCAGCTCTGAAGACGACACGGCCAATGCGGCCGAATCCATTGATGGCAAGTTTAATGCTCATGGCTCCTCCTTGAGGCTTTTGGACATGACCAGGGCGGTTTCCCCGGCCGGTGGGTAGTAGTTGGGCCGGATACCAATCGTTTGGAAGCCGGATTTGGCATAAAATCGTATGGCGGCGTTATTGGAAGATCGAACCTCCAGCAGGGCCGTAACAGAACCGCGCCGCATCGCTTCTGTCTGCGCGGCAAGCAGGAGGGTCCCGGCCGCACCACGGTTGCGCCATTGGGGGGCAACGGCAATCTTCATGATGTGCATTTCATCGGTCAGCAGCCGTACGAAAATATAGCCCACAGCGGTTACCTGCGAACAGGGCCGGGGGGCATCTTTCGCGACAAATTGGAAGGCGTCCGGGCAGGCAAGTTCGTCCACAATCGCTTGGCGCTGCCATGGCCGGGTAAACGACAGGTGTTCAATTTTGATGATGGTTTCAAGGTCGCTTGGACTGACAGGCGCAGAAAACACGGTTAGGTCAATGCCCTCGTGTGTTGCCTTTAAGGATACCGCTGGCCAGGGAAATGCTGCGTTTGCCGAAAGCTTCAAGGGTAACGGCCAGATCGCCAAGGGCTTTTTCCTTCCGGGCGCTCGCTGCCTTGATCAATATGGGCAGATTGACGCCGGAAATGACTTCAACTTTGCCTTCTTCAAGAAAGGAATAGCTCAAATTGGATGGCGTACCGCCAAACATGTCGGTGAGGATGAGCACGCCCTGGGGCTGGCGAACCTTTTTGATGGCAGCGGCTATTTTTCCCCTGAGCTTTTCGGCATTTTCGTTGAGATCGATGGAAACCGCCATGGTCGCTTCAGGCTTGCTGCCTGAAATGAATTCGGCAGCTTCAATCAGGGCGTCACCCAGCTGACTATGCGTTACGATAACAATTCCGATCATGGTATCCTTGGTCATGTGTAATGTGAGTCTTTGAGTTGCTTTGGTTCGCTTCGGTGAAACCGAATTATGGGCCGTTGCTTCAAGGTATATAATATAATACCCAAAAAGAATGTGACAACCTCGATTTTGAATACAGGCGCACACTTGATGTCAACATCGGATGGCAAGGCCTATCCGGATAGGGCTCGGTGCGGGTTTTGGGCCGTTGTCAGGATGTTTCGTGCCCAGAAAAAGATGTCTCGGTATCCTGGCGCTTGATGTCGCGATGGGTTATTTCGACCTCCGCCCCCTGTTGGCGGATGTGCTCAAAAAGCGCCCGGGCGATGGCCACGGAGCGATGACGGCCGCCTGTACAGCCGACGGCAACGGTCAGGTAGGCTTTCCCCTCATTTTCATAGAGCGGGACGAGGAAATCCAGCAGGTCGATAAATTTACCCAGAAATTGCCGGCTGTTCGGGTCCGCCATCACGAAATCGCTTACCCGCGTCGATTCGCCATCCATGGTTTTGAGTTCGGGATGAAAATAGGGGTTGGCAAGAAAGCGGACATCCATCACAAGATCCGCATGATTGGGCGGGCCATATTTAAACCCGAATGACAGGATCTGAATCTGCAGGCGCGTCGCATCGTGGCGCTGGATGAGATCCCGGATCTTTTTTTTCAGTTGATGAACGGTCAGGCCCGAGGTGTCGATGATTTGATCGGCGGATGACCGCAGGCCGATCAACGCCTGTTTTTCCTCCTGGATCCCCTCGACCAGGTTTTTGCCCCGGCCAAAGGGGTGGTAGCGGCGGGTTTGGCTGTAGCGCTGCAGGAGTTCTTTTTCGGTCGCTTCGAGAAAAATAATGTCCAGCGTGTGGCCTTCTTCCCTGAGGGCATTGAATACCTTGGTGTAAGCTTTGAGAAATTCCTTTTCACGGGCGTCCATGACGAAGGCCAGACCGGCGATATCCGCGTCATGCTGAAAGGGTAGCTCCAGGAATTTGGGCAACAGGGATACGGGCATGTTGTCGACACAATAGAAGCCGGCATCCTCCATCACGTCGATGGCCGTACTTTTGCCTGAACCTGAGAGTCCAGTGATAATGAAGAGTTTTTTATTTGTCACATTTATCGAAATGTCAGGCGGTTAGAATTCTTCGTCTTCGGCTTCAATGGCGGCAAGGATTTCTTCCGGCGTAACGGCCGTCAAAAGCTGCTCTTTGAATGGTTCGTTTTTGAGAATTCGGGAAATCCGGGCCAACACCTTGAGATGCAGACCGGTGGAATTTTCGGGGGTCAACAACAGGAAAAAAATATGGGTCGGTTTGCCATCCATCGACTCGAAGTCGACACCTGCACGGCTTAGCCCGAACCCGAGGGCGAGGGTTTGCAGCGTTTTCAATTTGCCGTGGGGGATGCCGATGCCGCCCCCGATACCGGTGCTGCCCAGACGTTCACGGTCCATCAGGACGCGAACGAGTTCGTCACGGTTGACCCCGGCAGCTTCGGCTACCGGGGTTGCCAGTTCTTCCAAGACGCCTTTTTTGTCATGGGCCTTAAGGTCGGCACATATGGCATCACGGCTGAGTACGTCGAGAATTTTCATGGTAAACCAAATAGTGAATTAAATTATCCGGATGTTCGGGTTTACACTTGATGGCTGCATAACCGTTTCTTATCGGTCATTCCGGACGGGTTTCGGAATCTCTGACGCTTTGGTATCAAAAGTTTCGAGCTTTCGCCGGAATGACGTCAAAACGGGAATTGCGGCGTTTTACGATTCGATTAAACCTGGGGCTGAATCAACCCCAGATCACCGTCGTTGCGGCGATAAAGAACATTGATCTGGTCCGTTCGGGCGTTGGTGAAAACAAGAAAATTCTCGGTGGTCAAGCCCATTTGAAGAACAGCCTCATCAACGTCCATGGGCTTGTATTCAATATGGGTCACTTTGATTTGTTGGGCAATGTCATCGTCCCCTGACATTGCCAGATCCCCCATTTTCACTTTGCCGCGTGATTTAGAACGCCTTTCACGTACCTTTTCTTTGCCTTTTTTGATTTGTTTTTCCAGCTTGTCCAGCACCATGTCAATGGCCGAATACATGTCTTCGGTTTCTTCTTTGCCATTGATGTTCATGCGGTCACCGGAAACGCTGATTTCTGCGATATGGCGAAACTTTTCAACCCTTAGCACGACATTGGCCTCGGCCGGGTTGTCCAACAATCGGTCAAAGCGGTCGAGTTTATCCATGACATAGCTTTTAAGATGATCGGAGGAGTCAATATTTTTGAATGTAACGGATGTTTGCATAAATGTCCTCCTTAGACTTGCTTGCGTTTATTGGAAGGCAGGACACCAAGAATTTCACGGTATTTGGCCACTGTCCGGCGCGCGATATTTATATTGGCCTCCTTTAGCAGTTTGGCTATTTTATCATCACTGTAGGGTTTCCGAGGGTTTTCGTTGGCAATGATATCTTTGATTTTTTGCTGCACGCTCGCCGAAGCAATTTCGCCACCGTGACTTTTCCTGATGGAGCTGTTGAAAAAATACTTCAGTTCGAACAGCCCCTGCGGCGTATACGCATATTTATTGGTCGTGACCCTTGAAATGGTGGACTCGTGCATTTCGATGTCCTGGGCCACATCCCTCAATACCATGGGTTTGAGATACGCGATTCCGCCTTCGAAAAACGGCCGTTGGAACCGCAAAATGCTGTCCATAACCTTGTAGATCGTTTTTTGGCGCTGATGAATGCTTTTGATGAGCCAGGCGGCCGAGCGCATTTTATCCTGGATAAAGCTCTCGGCGTCGCCGGGCAGTTTTTCCCCTTTGGACAAGGATTTCTTATACAGGGCATTGACCCTCAGTTTGGGCATGCCGTCGTCATTCAATACGATGACGAATTCGTTCTCAACCTTATAAACGTAAATGTCGGGGATGATATATTGGGGCGTTTCATCGCTGAATTGCCGACCCGGACGCGGTTCGAGGCTGCGAATGATGTTTACCGCCTCGAGGACATCGTCATATTTCACCTTGAGCGCCCGGCTGATGGCCTTGTAGTTTTTGTTCTCGAGATGGTTGAGATGATGATTGACGATATCCACGACCAAAGGGGTATCGACACCGATGTGACGGGCCTGGATCAGCAGGCATTCGCTGAGGTTTCGGGCGGCGACACCGATCGGATCAAAGGAATGCATCAATTCGAGAAGGTTTTCCACATGGTCCGCAGGAACGCCGGCCGTTTCGGCAATGCTGTCCACGGATACATCCAGATAGCCGTCTTTGTTGAGGTTGCCGATGATCAGACTGCCGATTTCCCGGTCGGCATCATCCGGGATGCTCATGGCCAGCTGCCAGATCAAATGATCAAAGAGCGATTCTTTTTTGGAGACAAAGGCTTCGTAACGTGGTGCGTCGCGATTTTCAGATTCGAAACTGGTCCGCCCGACGGAATTGTACTCATCCAGGTAGTTGCTCCAGTCGATTTCTTCCGTCAATTTTTCTTCGACGGTGACTTCTTTGGTATCCAACTCGGCTTCGGCTGCCGGCTCTTCGGTTCTTTCTTCCGGTAAAGATTCCTGGACCTCTTCCAGGGCCGGGTTTTCTTCCAGCTCTTGATTGATGGTTTCCAGCAGCTCCAGCCGTGACAATTGCAAGAGTTTGATCGCCATCTGGAGCTGTGGCGTCATGATGAGTTGCTGGGTGAGCTTCAGTTGCTGTCTGAGTTCGAGTGCCATGCTATAAGCGGAATTCGTCCCCCAAATAGATTTTACGGGCCGTTTCGCTGGCGATAATCTTATCCGGCGGCCCGTCTTCAATGACCTGGCCATCATTCAGGATATAGGCCCGATCGCAAACTTCCAGTGTCTCCCGCACATTGTGGTCCGAAATCAATACCCCGATCCCCCGGGTCCGCAAGTGTTTGACAATATTTTTAATATCGATCACGGCCAACGGATCGACACCTGCAAAAGGTTCGTCCAGAAGAATGAAGGCCGGATCGGTGGCCAATGTGCGTGAAATTTCCAACCGTCGTTTTTCCCCCCCGGACAGGACCATGGCCTTGTTCGCGGCGAGATGTTGAATGCCGAGTTCCTCCAACAGCATGTCCGCCCGCTGTTTCATTTCGTCCCTGCTCAGTGGAAGGGTCTCCAAAATGGCCATGAGATTGTCCCGCACCGTCAGTTTACGGAAAACCGATGTTTCCTGGGGGAGGTAGCCGATGCCCTTGCGGGCGCGTATGTACATCGGGTCATGGGTAACCTCCTCCTCGTCGATACGCACCGTCCCGGCATCCGGTGTCACCATGCCGACCGTCAGATAGAACGTGGTCGTTTTCCCCGCGCCATTGGGGCCCAGCAGACCAACAACCGTTCCACTTTCTACGGACATACTAACATCGTCAACGACTTTTCGTCCACTGTAGTTTTTTTCTAGGTTGTCGATTGCCAGAAGAGCCATGATTTCACTTGTTCAAAGGGGCATCGGTGGGGCTTTTTGCCCGTTTTTCAGTTAACCGCTTTCAATCGGTGTCCGTGTCGTTTGGAAAAAAGACCGCCTCCACGCGTTCCTTCTTACTACCCTCAACTGTAATGCGATCCTTGGCCCTGTAAAGGGTGATCTTGGTCCCCTTGATCGTGTTTTTGCCATCGATGATGGATGCGGTTTTGCCAAGCAGTGTCAGTGTTTCCTGGTCAGTGGAATAGAGTGCCTTATCCGCTTTGGCCGTCCGTCCGTCGAACAGAATGATGACGTTGCCGCTGGCTTCAATATCGCGAATGCGCGTGTTGCCGTCCGACGGGTCCGTCCCCGGGTCCGCATCACCCTGGTACCAGACTTTGAGCTGGTCGGAGGTGATGGTCGTCGTTCCCTGAACCACCTTGACGTTGCCTTTGAAAACAAAGGTTCGGCTGCGATTGTCGGCATCCAGCCTGTCGGCGGAAATCTGAATTGGTTCCTTGCTGTTCAGGGGCGACGAGAGGGGGCTTTGCTGGGCGTATAGGGGGCCGGTCGAAAAAACGAAAAATACCAGCAGGCCCAGTATGGTCTCCACCCGTCCTCGGGTTTTTTCATAGAATTGCATTGTCTTCACTGAAGGATCCTTTTACCGCGCCTTCCAGAACGGCCGTTTCCGAGGCCAGATCGACGGTCATTTTATCGGCGTGCAATTCAAAGGCCTGTCCGGAAATTTTTACCGGCACCGGCACATTGAGTTTGCGTTGGCCGTGGTCGTATAGAAGCATTTGTGCTTCAAGCTGGTAATCCGCATCCCGGACGATGACATCACCGGAGATTTCGATATTGTTGGTTTGGGTATCCAATCTTCCCTGGTGGCCTTTTACCATCACCTGACGGTCGTTTTCCATAAAGAAAATGACCGCGACGTCATCGAATTGAGCTTCTTTGGCATCGTCGCTATAACGGGCGGAAGCTGCCGTCAGGCTCCATTCCTTGCGGCCGTCCTTTACGGCGGTGTGCTGGATGTCATCAATGGCGATATCCGTGCCTTCCGGGATAGCCTCCACCAGCTTGGCCGGGTTCTCGGAAAATTCCCGGTATTTCAAAAAAACGGTGATCAGCAGGCCTAAAATCAGGGCGATGCCAATCACCAGAATCGTTTTCAATAGCTTTTTAGCGGGTAACATGGCCCCTTATTTTTCCGGCGATACGGCCTGGTGTTTTATATGGCCGGCCCCCTGTGCTTCAAGACGGGACCGCAACTTCGCTGGACCTTGTTGGGCTTGGTTTCGAATGGGAGGGGTGAGATGCGTTGCCCAAGGAAACGTCCAAGGGCATTCCCCCCCATTCGTCAGGGGCCGAAAAGCGATCGACGCTTCCCTTTACCCCGGGGGGTGCTAAAAGTCAAGAATCGAAACTTTGCCTTGATTATCGATACGTTACCTGTTAGCTTAACGCCTTAAAATTAACCCTGAAAAGGTGTGAACGGCGTGAAATCGAAACAGAAAACGACAATTCGCTGGGTACTTCTGGTGGTTCTTCTCGTGCCTTTGATTGGGGGGGGCGCCCTTATCGCCATGCGGCTGGAGGGACGTGCGCCGGAAGTGACCCATAATATGACGGAACCGTTTATCGGCGCACCGCGGGACATCGTTCTGGATATTTCCGAACGCGGCCGTGGGCTGCAGCGCATTCGCGTTACCCTGACCCAGAACGGAGATGAAACCCTTTTGGAAGACATCCAGTTTGAAGGGTCCATGTTAGGGGGCGGCAGCGGCATCATGACCCATCAGCTGCCCCTATCCATCGACGCGGCGGGCCTTTCCCTGAAGGACGGCGAAGCCCAGATGCGTATCGAAGTCCGCGATTTTTCGTGGCGCAACTGGTGGCATGGCAACCTGGCAGTCGTGGAACTGCCCATGGTGGTGGATACCCGCGCACCGCAAATCGAAGTTCTCAGCCGTCTGCACTATGTCAACCAGGGCGGCAGCGGTGTTGTCGTCTATCGGCTCTCGGAGAACTGTGTGCGCCACGGGGTCGAGGTGGGCGGCCATTTTTACCCGGGATATCCCGCGGGAGAAAAGGATCCCAAGCTCATGTGCGCCTTTTTTGCGGTGGCCTATAACCAGGGTGCCGATACGGCGGTCCTGGCATCGGCGACCGATCTGGCCGGTAATCAGACCCAGATGGGCTTCCACTGCCGTATCCGGTCGAAATCTTTCCGCCAGGACGTGCTGAATATCTCCGACGCCTTCATTCAGGATAAGATGAAACCGCTTCTGGCGGCAGAAGGAAAATCCGCAACAGACCCGAAGGACGTTTTCCTGGCGGTCAATCGCGACATGCGCAAAGACAACTATGTTCTCTTCACGGGCCTGGCCGATCAAACGGAGCCGGAGATGATGTGGGACGGTGCCTTTACGAGACTGCCCAAAGCGGCCAATCGCGCGCGGTTTGCCGATCATCGGGTCTACCGTTATAAAGGGGCCGTGATCGATCGCCAGGTTCATCTGGGGGCCGATCTGGCGTCCCTGCAACAGGCCCCCGTTCCGGCGGCCAACAATGGGCGGGTGGTCTTTGCCGGTCGGGTGGGTATCTATGGAAATGTCGTTGTCATCGATCATGGATTCGGCCTGTTCAGCCAATACGCCCATTTGAGTTCGATGGCAGTCGCGGCGGGTGATCGGGTGAATAAAAACGACATTATCGGCAACACCGGTGCGACAGGGCTGGCCGTGGGCGACCATCTGCATTTCGGCGTCATGGTCAATGATACCTTTGTGAATCCGGTCGAATGGTGGGACAGCCACTGGATCAAGGACAATATCCTGAACAAGATGAAACTGGTGGCCCGTACTGCCGGTTCTAAAAATTAGCCCGGGCCACGGCATATTCCGAGGGGAAACCGGCGGCGGCGTGATGTGGCGAGAACTTCAGAAAATCGGGATCCGTCACCAGGGCCATTTGGAATGGAAGAAAGGGGCTTCTGCGCGCCATGCGGAAACACAAAGTCACTAAAACATACGCGGAAATCAACCAGAAAATCAAATCCGGCGACGTGGTGGTGGTCACCGCCGAGGAGATGATCGACATCGTCCGTGAGGAAGGCGTCGAAGAGGCGGCCCGCCATGTCGATGTCGTGACCACCGGCACCTTTGCCCCCATGTGTTCTTCGGGCGCGTTTCTCAACCTCGGTCATGCCGCACCCACAATAAAGGCGTCCAAAGTGTGGTTGAACGATGTGCCGGCCTACGGGGGGATCGCTGCGGTGGATTGCTATCTGGGTGTCACGGAGCCCTGCGAAGACGATCCGCTCAATCGGGTTTACCCCGGGGAATTCCGCTATGGGGGAGGGCATGTCCTCCAGGATCTTGTGACCGGCAAAAGCGTCCATCTGAAAGCCACGGGGTATGGCACCGACTGCTACCCGCGTAAACATCTGGAAAAGGAAATTACCCTCAAGGATCTCCCTTACGCCTCCCTGGTCAACCCGCGCAACGGGTACCAGAACTACAACTGCGCTGTCAATCTTTCCAACAAGACGATTTATACGTACATGGGGACGCTCAAACCCCGGGCGGCCAATGCCAATTTCTGTTCAGCCGGCCAGTTGAGTCCGCTATTCAATGATCCTTATTACAAAACGATCGGCATCGGCACCCGTATTTTCCTGGGGGGCGGCGTCGGTTATGTCACTGGGGCCGGAACCCAGCACAAACCGTCGGCTAAACGCACCCCCAAAGGGGTTCCGGTGACGCCCGCCGGCACCATCAGTGTCATGGGGGATTTAAAACGGATGACGGGCAAGTGGCTCGTGGGCGCCAGCATCCAGGGGTACGGCTGTTCCCTTTCTGTGGGGCTGGGGGTGCCGATTCCCATACTCAATGAAGAAATGGCCGGCTATACAGCGGTTTCGGATGAAGACCTTTTTGCGCCCATCGTCGACTACAGCCACGATTATCCGCAGGGGACCGGGAAAACCTTGGGCCAGGCCAGCTATGCGGCGCTCCGACAGGGGCACATCGACCTGGATGGCAAGACCATCCAGACTGTTCCGCTGTCCAGCATGGTCCGGGCGCGTGAGATTGCCGCGATGCTGAAGGAATGGATCGCCAAAGGCAAATTTTTCATCGGCGAACCCCAGGCCACCCTGCCGTCCAACTGACGCCCGCCTGCTTCGGCCATCGGGAGGGGGCTGTCTTGAGCCAATCGACCATGTCGGATGCATATCGCGTTTTTATCGCGCTGGCATTGCCGCCTGCGGTAACCGATTTTTTGAGACAGCTACAGGATTGTCTTGCCAACGCGGGGGTTCGGGCCCGCTGGGTGCGGCCGGAGGGCATGCACCTGACATTGAAGTTTCTGGGCCTTATTGCGCCGGAAAAGATTGACATTCTTAGCGCTGCCGTGGACGCGGTGGTGGATCGCTGCGCACCGCTCGCGTTGACGGCCCAGGGCCTCGGAGGATTTCCGAACCGAAGCCGGCCCCGTGTTTTATGGGTGGGGATTGGCGGTCAGAGTGCACGCCTGGCGGAACTGCAGCAGAATCTGGAGAACGCCCTGATACCGTTGGGATGGGGGGCGGAAAAACGGCCTTTCAGAGGGCACCTGACGCTGGCCCGGGCCAAAGGGCGGCGCCCCTTGGCAAAGAACATGGCCGATGCGATCGAACAGTGCGAACCTGAGGGTGTCGTTCCATTTGCCGCCGCTACCCTGGTTCTCTACCGCAGCTACCTGATGCCTACGGGGGCTGTTTACGAGGCGCTCCGCCAGTGGAACCTGCATGACGCGGTATCCTGAGGGCCCCGCCCTGAAGGCATTGGGGCGCGAAAGAAAACGATGATGGCATGATGACCCGATCGGAGCGATGGCCGCAGAATTCCATTGCGCCATATCCGTCGCTCGACTTCGATAAATTGTTGCGTTGTTACACTACCAGGAGGATTTTATGGCGATTTCACCGGATAAAGAAAAAGCGGTAGCTTCGGCAATGACCCAGATCGAGCGCCAATTCGGTAAGGGCTCCATCATGCGGCTCGGCACCCAACAGGTCGTCAAGGTCCCCGCTATCTCCAGTGGTTCCCTGGCCCTAGACAAGGCCTTGGGTATCGGCGGATTGCCCCGGGGACGGGTGATCGAAATCTATGGGCCGGAATCCAGCGGCAAGACCACCCTCGCATTGCATGCCGTCTCAGAATTTCAAAAGCAGGGCGGGATCGCCGCTTTCATCGATGCGGAACACGCACTGGATACGAGCTATGCCCGTAATCTGGGTGTCAATTGTGATGAATTGCTCGTTTCCCAGCCCGACACGGGGGAGCAGGCCCTGGAAATCGCCGACATGCTGGTGCGCAGCGGGGCGGTGGACATCATTGTCATCGATTCGGTGGCAGCCCTGGTACCCCGGGCCGAAATCGAAGGCGAGATGGGCGATTCCCACATGGGGCTCCAGGCCCGGCTCATGTCCCAGGCGTTGCGGAAATTGACCGGCACAATCGGGAAAACCAACACATCGGTCATTTTTATCAACCAGATTCGGATGAAAATCGGTATTGTTTTCGGCAACCCCGAAACCACCACCGGCGGGAATGCATTGAAATTTTATGCGTCCCTGCGCCTCGATATCCGCCGGACCGGAGCGATCAAAGAGGGCCAGGAAGTCACCGGCAGCCGCACCCGTGTGCGGGTGGTCAAAAACAAGCTGGCGCCTCCCTTCCAGGAAGCCGAATTCGATATCATCTACGGCGAGGGCATATCCAAGACCGGGGAAATCCTTGATGTCGGTGTGGAATGCGGCATCATCGATAAAAGCGGTTCATGGTATTCCTACAACGGTGAACGCATCGGCCAGGGACGGGCCAATGTGAAAAAATTTTTTGATGCCAACGAAGACATTTATGGCGAAGTTTTACACAGCATTCGCCAGAAACTCGGGTTTGAAAAAGTAACCGAAGAAAACACGGAAGACGCTGATAAAGGGTAGATGGTCACCGCCGGTTATGGTTGCCGACAATTGTGCCATTCCGGGGGGACAGAAGCGGGGTAACCGGTTTTCAGACGGTGAGGAGAGATCGCAATGACGGGAAACGAAGCCAGAAAACAATTTATCGATTATTTTGCCAAACATCATCATCAGACCGTAAGAAGTTCTTCGCTGGTACCGGCAGACGACCCCACTCTGCTGTTTACCAATGCCGGCATGGTCCAGTTCAAGCGAACTTTCCTGGGAGAAGAAAAACGGAATTACAACCGCGCCGTCACATCTCAAAAATGTGTGCGCGCCGGCGGCAAGCATAACGACCTCGAGAATGTTGGGTACACGGCGCGTCATCACACTTTTTTTGAAATGTTGGGCAATTTTTCCTTCGGAGACTACTTCAAGGAAAAAGCCATTGAATTTGCATGGGATCTATTGACCAATGGATACGGCCTGCCGGCCGACAAACTCTGGGTCTCGATTTATCTGGATGACGATGAAGCCCACGATCTCTGGCGTGAGCGTATTGGCGTGCCCGAAGATCGGATCGTGCGTCTGGGGGAGAAAGACAACTTCTGGGCCATGGGGGATACAGGTCCCTGCGGGCCCTGCTCGGAGATCCATCTGGATCGGGGCGGCGCCTGTGAACTCAATAATCCGGATTGCGGTGTCGACTGTGATTGCGATCGTTTTCTGGAAATATGGAATCTGGTTTTCATGCAGTTCAACCGCGATGCGTCCGGGAAAATGGAGCCTCTGCCCAAACCCAGCATCGACACCGGTCTGGGGCTGGAGCGCATCGTGTCGGTTCTGCAGGATGTGCCGTCCAATTTCGATACCGATTTGATCGTTCCCATCATCCGGCGTACGGAGGAACTGGCCGGTCGCTCTGTGGACGAATCCATGGAAACCGGTGTGGCCATGAAAGTGATTGCCGACCATAGCCGCGCGGCAGCGTTTCTCATTGGAGACGGTGTGCTGCCATCCAACGAGGGGCGGGGCTACGTGCTGCGCCGGATCATGCGTCGGGCCATTCGCTACGGGCGTAATATCGGATTGACGAAACCGTTCCTGAACGCTACCGCCCGGGAAGTCATGGCCATCATGAAGCCGGCTTATCCGGAGTTACTGGAGGCGGAAGCCTATATCACCAGCGTCATCGAGAACGAAGAGGTCCGCTTTTCGGAAACACTCGATCATGGGCTGCGGGTTTTGAACGACACCCTGGAGGATTTGCGGGCCAAGGGCGAAACCGTGGTACCGGGGAAGGTGATTTTCAAACTCTACGACACGTTTGGATTTCCCGTGGATATTGTCCGTGACGTGGTGCGGGATGAAGGGCTGACGCTGGATATGGACGGATTTGATGCCGCCATGGACCGGCAGCGGGAACAATCCCGGTCGGTGGTCTCGTTTACGACCACCAGCGAGGCCTACCGGACCCTTTCGGCGGAGGGGTTCAAGCCGGCCTTTAAAGGCTACGATGCCCTGACGGCCGACAGCCAAGTTTTGCTGTTGGTTAAGGACGGCCAGGCGGTTGAAAATGCCGTTGCCGGCGATGTCGTGGAGATCGTGGCCGAAGCCACGCCGTTCTACGGTGAGGCCGGTGGACAGGTCGGGGATATCGGCCGTGTTACCGATCCGGACGGCGGTGACCTGGCCGTGGACATTCAGGAAACGGTGAAGGATCCTACCGGCTTGATCATTCATAAAGGCCGGGTCCTAGCGGGCAGCATCGCCCTAAACGCCCCCATTCGGTTGTCGGTAAGTGCCGAAGCACGCCAGGCCACGGCCTGCAATCATACGGCAACGCACATCCTGCATGCGGTCCTGCGGGAAACTCTGGGCGATCATATCAAACAGGCCGGATCGATGGTGGCGCCGGATCGGCTGCGATTCGATTTTACCCATTTCTCCCAGATAGGGCCGGAAGCCCTGGCCGACATCGAAGCTCGCGTGAATCGGCAAATCCAGAAAAATATGTCGGCCGAGACCGAAGAGATGGATGCCGAAGAGGCGTTTCAGTCGGGTGCGACCGCTCTTTTTGAAGAAAAATACGGCGATCGCGTGCGGGTGGTTTCGCTGGCCGAATTCAGCAAAGAACTCTGTGGGGGTACGCATGTCCGCCAAACGGGCGATATCGGTTTTTTTAAAATCATCGGTGAATCCAGTGTCGCCGCCGGCGTGCGGCGGATCGAGGCCCTGACCGGTCCAAGTGCCTTGCGCCATGTGCAGAAGACGGAGCAGACCCTGCAGGCGGCGGCCATTCGCTTAAAGGATGCCCCCCAGAACGTGACGACGAGGATCGACAAACTTCTCGCCGACCACAAAGCGCTCGAGAAGGAAGTGGAGCGGCTCAAATCGGCGATGGCCTCCCAGTCGGTTGCCCAGGCCGAGGAGGACATTCGCCTGGTGGATGGGGTGAAGGTGCTGGCCCGCAAGGTCGACGTGGACAACCCGGCCGACCTGCGGGACATGGTGGACCGCTTCCGCGACAAATTGGCGTCCGGGATCGTGGTCCTGGGGGCGGCCAGCAATGGCAAAGCCCTTTTGATCGTCGGGGTCACCCCGGATCTGACGGATCGCTATCATGCCGGGAAGATCGTCAAAGCCCTGGCCGCCATCGTCGGCGGCGGCGGCGGCGGTAAGGCCGACCTGGCCCAGGCGGGCGGGAGCCGGCCGGAGAAATTGAACGAGGCCATTGCCCAGGCCGGCGATCTGATCGGAAAGGGGTAGCACGGGAGATGGATTGGCTGCTGCCGGGGTTTCGCCCGTATAAGTTTTGATCTAAACCCGCCACCTTTGGTGGAGAGCCTGCAGAGGTTCTACCGATCCGAGGTAATTGATATTATCATTCCTTTTCTTTCCCGGGAAAGAAAAGGAATCAAAAGAAACCGCCCGCGCCCCGCTTCATCCTGCGCGTCGTCGGAGCAGCCGGAGCGCGCGGAAACTCACCCGCCGCCGGCGGGTTCAGACAGTCCGCGCGCTTTTTCCCGTCCGCCCCGCCGATGCTCGGCGCGGGACAATGGGAACCCAAACCCTAAAACGACAAATTATTTTAAAGTCCCCTGCGGGGGGCTGCTTGAGGCCTTCCGCTTTGTGGGCGGGGAAAACCTCAGGAGGCTTTCAACACGTCGATCATCGTAAATATGCGGCCCTGAACGCCCTCCCGTATCTGTTTTTCCAGATAGCGAATGGCTTTCACCGTTCCCTCGACATAGATTTCCCGGCCATTGATATTGTGTTTCAATTCGAACACGGCGGTGCCGTCCGATGACGTCAATGTATAGGTGTGCCAGCCATGCCCGCCCAGATAGGCTTCCGGGATGCCCCACTCCTGTTTCTGAATTTCGGGATCGCGCTCCTTTTGAATTCGGTCTTCTGAAAAATCAATCCCCATGGCGTTGAAATAGCCGACCACGGCTTTGGCCGTGCCGCTGGTATCGGCCTTGCCCTGCTGGTGGCTTTCGCGAACCTCCAGTGTGTAGCCCTGAAAAAGTTCCGGAAAATTTTCAGCCCCGTAGGCCAGCATGGCCTGCAGCCCGACAATCTGCCGGGCCATGTTGGGTGCGACAACAGCTGAAACAGAAGATTTGGTGATGGTATCGTGAAGTTCCTGGCGATTGCCGCCGGTGGTTCCCATGACGAACGGCAGACCATGGGTGCAGTAAAATCGGGCATTGGAATTGACGGCGGCAGGATGGGTAAAGTCGATGCTGATAAAGGGGCCGTAGGTGTCCTTGATGGTCATGATGGATGCGTCCCGACGATCGGGCCGGATCAATTCGATGGTTTTATTTTCGACGACAACCTGGTCGCGTTCAATGTCAGGGCCGGTAAGGGAATAGGGCAACAATGCCAGGGCGTCATCGCGAAGGATGTGGGTGGCAATCATTTGGGTCACATTGCCGGGAAGGCCGTTGACCATGACGTTGATGGAATTCATTCATGCCTCCTGTTGAAAAGGGGGTGCCTGGAAAGATTGATTTCGTAGGCCATAGCATGGATCGGCATTATCTGCCAGACTTCTTCACTGATGTGATGAGGCCAGCGCCAGGGTTTGCGGAATGGTTTGGTTGGCGATGGTTGTCAGGCGGGGGAATTCATCACGGTCGAACATCGCGAGCCCATGCTGAAGACTTTCCACGGCCGCCGGTATGTAGCGGGAAAATTGATGCTTGCCTTTGGTGCGGGTCAAAAAGCCATAGGCGCCTAAGATTTGCAGGTTGCGGGCCAGGGCGCAGTACCGGTAAGCGCGTTGCGTCGACGCGGCGGATAGTCCGGTGCGCTGCTGGAGTTGTTCGGCAAAGTAGGCCAAAAGGGCATCCCGCAACGCCTGTGGTAAATTGACATAGGGGTCAATGAGCAGCGAGGCCAGATCATAATGGGGGGGGCCGAGCCGGCCGCCCTGAAAATCGATCAGATAGAACCGGTTTTCCCGAACCATGATGTTGCGGGACTGAAAGTCGCGATGCATGAATCCCAGCGGCTCGATGGCCATGATGATATCCGCCAGGCGCTGGCACTCGGGCGCCAGCGTATCGTACGCGGCCGTTAGGTCCAGATATCCCTTGAGGAAGGCTTCCACAAAATAGCGGCATTCCTTTTCGAGAATCACATGCCGGTCATAGCGCCGGGTTTGGTAGGTCCAGCCGGGATTAAACCCCTGGCCGCCCGCTATCGCCATGTCCAGCAGGATGTCGATGAGGCGACGATAATCCGTTTCGATGGCGGATAAATGGGGGGATGCCTGGACACGTGTCTGAAGATTTTCAGATCCGAGATCTTCCATGAACACCAGTCCGGCAAAGGTGTCTTCCAGGTAAATCCGGGGGACGGGCAGGCCCTGGCGGTGGAGATGGTTCCCAATGGCGACAAAGGCATCGGCCTCGCATGTGTCGGCCGAAGGCTTGATGCCGTGGTCGGCCACAATCATAGGGGTCTGGTTCAGGTGCAGACGGTACCAGCGGCGATCGGAGCCGTCGCCAGGCAACGGCTGCCATTCGACAGACGCCGATTTATGATTCGGATCGATTCGTTCCAACACGTGCGCTGTCATGATGTCGCGGGCTGCGGTCTGGTAGCGTTCCGGCGTGCCCAGGTCCGACCAGCGCAGCGGATCAGGGGTATAGGCCGACAGACGATGGCCGTCGGCCAGCATGGCCCTGTAAGCATCGATGCTGCTGGCGAAACCTTCCGGAGGAAGATAGGGGAGAATGGTCTCGGTCAGCACCTGGATGCCGGTGAACGTCATCCGATCGGATGCTGAACGGCCGCCGGTTTCCGTTGTTTCCCGAAATCCGACCACGTGGCCCTGATGATCGACGGCCACGGAATCGAATGCCGGATGATGGCACAGTGCCAGCGTAGCCGGCAGGCCGTGATCCAGATGAAACCGATAGAGGGCCTGAAAGTCCATATCCGTTTCGATATCGCTGTTGACCACCAGGAGGGGCTGCGCATGCCAGATGTCGGCCGTGTTGCGGATGGCTCCTCCCGTACCGAGGATGACGGGTTCGTGGCGCGTTATGACATTCGCGGCATAGTGCTGTCCGTGCAGGAAGGCTTCTATCTGCCGATGGTGATGATGGGTGTTGACAATCACGGTGTCGGCGCCGGCGGCCGTGAGGCGGCGGATCATGATATCCAGCAGCGGCCGGCGGTTCAAGGTGAACAGCGGCTTGGGGGTATGGTCGGTGTAGGGCTGCAGACGGGTTCCGAAACCTGCCGCCAGGACAAGGGCAATCATGGGGCTGTCCTCACTGCAACAGGCTCAGATAGCGCCGGATGGCCTCGGTATAGGGACGGGCCTCTTGATCGTCTTCGTTGCAGGCGATGTCTCGGCTGTTAAAGAATTTTAACGCATTGCTGAACGTGACCCGGGACAGTGCTTCGGGGCACGTGATCTCGCCCTGCTTGAGCATGCGGGCTCCTGTTGCGGCAATTTTCTTGGCCTGTTCCTTGTAGCCGACATCGCTGCTTTTTTGCTTGCCTAACTGGGCCAGAACCACCCGGTAGGCCTCAAAATAGGCTTTCAGAAATCCCGCGTACAGCCTTAGCTTGCGAAGTCCCGCCGATGTGATGTTGTAGGTGTCGGGCAGCGTCGGGTGGGGCATTAAAATCGCATCGTCGATATAGGCCTTGATGCTTTTACGGATGTAAAATTCGGCCGGTTTCTCGATGTCGTAGGCGAACTCGTATTTGAAGAAGTCCTGGAGGAAACGATAGCTCCCATGCAGATCGGTTGAGATGAACTGGAAAGCGTCGCGCTCGAGGATAGCCAGGGCCGTGAGGGCCACAGGCACAAAGCAGGCCACACAGTTGTTTTTGTAGTACTCCAGGCTGGGGCGTTTGTCGGCGTTGGTGCGATAAAGGGTCTCATCACGCTCGGCGGTATCTCCTTTGGACACCGGTTCGATGAATTTTCGCTGAACGTAGGATTCAAACGCCTGTTCCAGGGCATGATCAGGCGCCATGATCAGCGTATCGGCCAGTTTGTAGCCCTGGAAATGGAGCTGTTTTAAATAGGTGTTCGCAATGGCGGCGACAGCCTCATAGGTATAGGTGGCGGCCGGCTGATTCAGCACCGAGGCCGCCACTAGGGCGTGGGGCGTGATAATGGCGATGGTGTTGATGGCATGAATGACACGGTGGCCGATGTTGCGGCAAAAGGCGCTGGTGGCCGCTTTGTCCATGGTGTCCAGGGAAAGGTTGTTGCGTGCCAGAAGCGATTGCAAAGACAGGGGATCGTGGAATTCGATGTAGATTTTGCCAAAACGTTTTTTCAGCACCTTGCGCGCCTTGATCACCTGGGACAGGCTTTCCGGTTCCTTTTTGCCGCCCTCAAGTTCATGCAGGTAGGCCTTTTCTTCCGGGACTTTGTCATATCCGATAAAAATTGGGGCCAGAATGAGGTCGTCGCAGGCCCCTTTGCGATAGGCATCCAGCAGGATGGACAACAGGCCGGTCTTGGGAGATAGCAGCTTGCCCGTGCGGCTGCGGCCGCCCTCGATGAAGACCTCGATGTTAAAGCCTTCCTGGAGGAGTTTGTAGATATAGGCCGCGAAAACACGGGCATACAGGGGCGCGCCCTTGAAGGTGCGGCGCATGAAAAAAGCGCCTGCGCTCCTGAAAATAGGCCCCATGGGCCAGAACGAAAGGTTTTTTCCCGCAACGATATGGGGGCAGGGCATGTTGTTGCGGTACATGACGTAGGAGAGCATGAGGTAGTCGATGTGGCTTTTATGGCAGGGCAGCAAGATCAGCGGGCCCTTCCGGGACATGGCCTTCAGGCGATCCAGTCCCTTCTGGTCCACGATGAACCCATCGAACATGGTATTGATAATCCAGGTGAGCAGGGCTTCATAAATTTTGATGGTCCAGGGGCGATAGTTCGCCGCGATTTCCTCAAAGTAATTGTCGGCCATTTTCAGCAGGCGTGTGGCCGGTTTGTCCTCGGCAGCCGCCTGTTGTCGGATGAATTCCTGGAGGGCAGCCCCTGTGAGAACGTTTTCCTTGATTTCCAGACGGGTTTTCAAAACCGGGCCCATGATGCTTTGTCGGTGACGATGGAGTTGAAGCAGCAGGTTGCGCCGCAGGGCCAGCGCCTGATACGTGCTGTCGCGATGGCGAATGTCCGGATGCGCCAGGAAGGTCTTGAGGTTCAGCGGCGCACTGATTTCGACAAACGTCCGCCCCGGTTTTTTAATCAGCATCATCACCCGCCGCCAGCCTCCCAAGGGGCGTTCCGGTCCGGTGAGCAGATCCCACAACGACGGATTGGCCTTTTGCGGATCCTTTTTATAGATCATCAACTGGGGAATCAGAAAGATGGGACGCTCTGTTGTTTTCTGAACTTCCAGGAGGTATCGGATGGGATCTTCTTTTTCTTTCACAAAACGGCGGTGAAAACCGCCTGGCTCCACAAGAGAAATGATGGCCGCCTGCCCGCTGCGCAGCGCATCGGCATAATACCCACTGGCATAGGCATTCGGGAAATTGAAATGGCGGCAAAAATAGTCCAGGCGGGCCAGCAGCATCCTGAAAATTCTCGACATGGGCTGGCACAGGAACAGGGCATAGTCAAAGGCCAGGGTTGGGACAGGGTGACGGGTATCCCGGTAGCGGGTATGGTAAAACAGACGTTCGAAAACGCTTTTGCGTTTGGTGACATACACCGGAATGGCGTTTCGGGGCAGTTGCTTGAGCACGTTCGCCTGGCTGGGGGCCAGGGTGATGCCCCGGTAAAAAAGTTTGAGACACCAAGACAATAGACGGCCCGGATTTTCCGGCAGGAAGCAGGCATAATAGTGATAGGTGCCTTTGAGCAGGCGCTGGATCCAGCGATTCAGTCTGGCTTGGATGTGAGCCCATTTCTCATTCGTGGTGATGCCCATAAGTCGTCCTGTTCTGAACGGCACGTATGCCCCGCTGAGGCGGCATTTGAAAGCCGGCAATGGTTTCCGATCGACACCTGGGTTGGGGGATTCCCGCAATAGGCATTAAAAAATAAAAACTAACAGAACCCCTAAAGGGTTGCAATGATTAAGTCTGCTGGCGTTTTTGCACCCTCGTCAAATGACGGTTGCGTATGGGGTCGGAGCTGTTTCATCCTGTTAAACCGGTAAAAATTAAGCTTGTTAAAACCAAAGGGATGTGTTATCCGGAACCAGATTTTGAATGCTTGCCAGCACAATCAATTTCTTCTATCTTTATCTTTTCGTTCTTTACGAACGAACCCAGTAATCGTAATCATGGTCGATCCTTCATCATTTGGGCTGTCGCTGCTGGATGGCCCGATCGAATTTATCTGGTTCGGAGGCTCGCCAACTCAGGAAAGTTTTGAATCTGAAAACTATTTTGCTAAGGAGGAAAATTCCATATGAAAACGTTAGTAGGTGGTGCGGCAGCCGCGGTTCTCGGTCTTATCGGTCTGGTCGTATGGTGGTCACCGTTCTTGACGCTCCTGGCCGGTGCCATTCCTTTGATGCTGCTTCTGGGTGGTGGCCTGGCAATTTACCTTGGTTTCGACGAATTGAAGGACAGCTGGAAAAAAGACGATTCGATTGGAAGCCCGGTGGGATCGGAAGACGATGTGGATAAGTACAAACAGGAAATTGACGATCTCAAACAGGAAATTGAGAATCTGAAAAGCGCATAAATACACGCTGGCTTTTAAAGGGCTCCGGATCCTTTCAGGATGCGGAGCTTTTTTTTTGCGTTCGTATCGTTTTTTGGTGCGGCCGGATTAATCTGGATAGAGGAGATAAGGGCGTCGCAGGGTGTGAAAAGCGGCAAGGTCGGGCTGCCATGACGCTTCCAGGGCCTGAATGGATTCCATCGCCTGGATACGCTCCCGGATGGTTTGGCTTCCCAGAATCAGATCGATGGCCGGTTTTTCAAATTCATATTCATAAGGATCGGATTTCCATTGGAACGCATCCGCATGGTGATGCAGGATGGCTTGCAGGATTTTCAGTGACGTCGTGTAGGAACGATACCGATCCGGTGCGGTGACATGAATCTGGAAGCCGTGGCATGGCTTACCGGCGTGTTTCCCGGAGGTGGGCTCGAACAGGCACGGTCTCAGGATCGCCCCCGGCACCTGGGCTCCTCCGATGAAGTCCAGTATTTGGGATGGGGACCAAAAGGGCGCGCCACAAATTTCGAAAGGAAGGGTGGTGCCGCGGCCTTCGGAAACATTGGTGCCTTCCCAGATGACCTGGCCGGGATAGACCATGGCGGTTTGCGGCGTGGGCATATTGGGTGAGGGCGCCACCCATGGCAGGCCTGTGTCTTCGAACCACATGGCCCGTTGCCAGCCCGCCATGGGGATGACCTCCAGGGACGCCCCGCCGCCGAAATGGTCGTTGAACAGCCGGGCCATTTCCCCGATGGTCATGCCGTGGCGCATGGGAATCGGAAACCGTCCCACAAACGACGCCCATTCGGATTCCAGTAGATTGCCTTCCAGATCACGGCCGTTAATCGGATTGGGCCGATCCAGCACCAGAACCCGCTTGCCCGCCGCTGCTGCTGCCTCCAGGCAATAGGACAGGGTATAGATAAAGGTATAGACCCGGGTGCCGACATCCTGGAGGTCCACCAGCAGGACGTCGATGGGGGCCAACATTTGGGGGGTAGGGATCCTTGTTTCACCATAGAGGCTATAGACCGGCAGACGGGTCGCGGCATCGATCAAATGGCCGGATTCGACCATATTGTCTTGTTTTTCGGCATGAAATCCATGCTGAGGGGCGTAAAGCGCTTTGACCTGGCCGGGAAAACGTTGGACCAACAGGTCCCGGGCATGCTGCAAATTGGCATCTACCGAAGCGGGATTGCACAGCAGTCCCAGTCGGGCGTCCGTTGTCCACGGGTGGCCGTTGCGGATGAGCACTTCCAGACCGGTTTTCACATGTGCCATCACGGGTATTCCTTACTTGGTGCCCATCCATAAATGGCATCTTTCGGCCCCTGGCGGCGTTCTCGCTCGTTTTCAATCCTCGAAATAGCGAACTATTCCTCCGGTTGAAATCTCGCTCGGGCCTTGCCAGAAACCAAAATCTACCGTTTATGGACGGACACTACTTAGGGGCGTTCCATTATCATCGATAAGTCTTCATAGCCGACCCCCCGCCTTTTTTCAATACGATGAGGCCTGGCCCGATGCTGTCACCTGTCACATTCCATGCCCCTCTGCGACAGGGGAAAAGGTCCCTTTTACATGGGCCGGAACCGGGCAAAAGCCCCTGAAGTGGCTTGACAATACAACCAAGAACCACTACACAGCACTCTTGTCGAAAATCGTCGGGCGGGCGGCTTGTTGAAGCAACGTTCGTCTCGCGGGATGATGGATCCGGATGCGAGGAACCTGTTGGGTATTCAATTTCAAGGCATTGTGGTTATCGTCGGCAACTATGGCAGCGGCAAGACCGAAGTTGCCATCAACCTGGCCTTGGCCTGCCGTCAAAAGGCGGACGGCGTCCGAGTGGTCGACCTTGACCTCGTTAATCCCTATTTTCGCACCCGGGAGGCCCGGGCGCTTCTTGCTGCCCATCAAATCGAGTTGATTCTGCCCCCGGCAACCTACCTGCACGCCGATCTGCCGATTTTAAGTCCGGCGGTGGCCGGTGCCATCCGAGGGGCCGGTCCTTTGACCATCCTGGATGTGGGGGGGGATGATGTCGGCGCCACCGTGCTGGCTTCCCTGGCCGATGCTTTCCGCGGGCAGACGATTCAAATGCTGCAGGTGGTCAACCCCCATCGCCCCAACACGGATTCCGTCCCCGGTTGCCTGGCCATGCGTGCGGAAATCGAAGCGGCCGCTAAAATGGAGGTCACGGGTTGGATCGGCAACGCCCATCTGATGGAGGCGACAACGTCCCAGACGGTATGGGACGGCTATCAATTTGTCGCGGAACTGAGCCGCGCCAGCGGGCTGCCACTGGCCTTCATCACCGCGCCGAGCGGCCTGATGGGCGCCTTGGCCGACAAGCCCATCGATTGCCCGGTCCTGCCGATCCATCGCCAGCTCGTACCCCCCTGGCTACAGGCGGAAACGACTACAGACAGGGAACCCGATACGTCCGGCAGGGCGCCGGGTTCTGCTTAAGGAGTGATTGAATGGCCTATTTACACCAAATTGACAGTGAGCGATGCAAAGGTTGCGGCCTGTGTGTGGCGGTATGTCCCAAAAACGTTCTGGAGCTGACGAAGGAGCTCAATGCCAAGGGATATTTCCCTGTGCATCAGGCACGTCCGGAGGATTGCATCTATTGTGCGATCTGTTGTGTCATGTGCCCGGATGTTGCCATATCAATTGTGGAAACAGCGGAAGACAAAGCCGCTAGTTGATGATCAGGAGGTAAGATGGGCAAAGTTCTCATGAAAGGTAACGAGGCCATCGGCGAAGCAGCCATCCGGGCGGGATGCCTGAATTATTTCGCTTATCCGATTACGCCCCAGTCTGAAGTGGCCGAATACCTCTCCCGTCGGATGGACGAGGTCGGGGGTGTTTTTCTTCAGGGGGAAAGTGAAGTCGCGGTTGGCTACATGATCTTTGGGGCGGCCGGATGCGGTGCCCGGGTTTTTACCACATCATCCAGCCCGGGGATCAGTTTGATGAGTGAGGCGTTGAGTTATATCACTTGCGCCCAGTGCCCGGCCGTTTTCGTGAACATCATGCGCGGAGGACCGGGGTTGGGGGGCATTTTACCCTCCCAGGGTGACTACTTTCAGGCCACCAAGGGCGGCGGACACGGAGACTATCGCCTTTTCGTCATGGCGCCGGCCAGTGTTCAGGAAGCCGTCCAGATGGTCATGGAAGCCTTTCCCATCGCTGAAAAATACCGCAACCCGGTCATGATCCTGGGGGACGGACTGATCGGCCAGATGATGGAGCCGGTGGAATTCCCCGAGGATCTGGTCGTAGAGCCGACCAACAAGGACGAGTGGGCCACCAACGGAATCGGCAACCGTCCCGGCGACACGCCCAACCTGGTCAAATCCCTTTTCCTGGATCCGGTTCAGCTCAACAGCCACAATCTGCTGCTGAAAGCGAAATACGACCGCATGCGACAAGAGGAAGTGCGCTATGAGGCCTACAATACCGAGGGGGATTATCGTGCCCTGATTGTCAGTTACGGCACCATGAGCCGGGTTTGCCGCACGGCCATCGATTTCCTCAAGGAAGAGGGGCTGGAGGTTGCCATGATTCGCCCCCAGACCCTTTTCCCGTTTCCGGAAAAGGCTGTTCGCGACGCTGCCGGCAAAGCGGGCTGCCAGGTGGCGGTCAGCATTGAAATGAGCATGGGGCAGATGGTCGAAGATGTGGAGCGCAGCATCCAGGGACGCTGCCCGGTTGAGTGGTATGGGAAGTGCGGCGGTGAAGTGCCGACCCCGGAGGAAATCATGGATGTGATCCGCGGCATGTTAAAAAAGTGATGCCCTGCCGCGGAACACGTCTGAGACATGAGGATAAGCGGATTGAGGAGTCCTTACCATGGGAAAAACATTCAAGCGGCCTGAAGCGCTGAGAGACACCCCCACGCACTACTGCCCGGGATGCACACATGGTGTCATCCACCGGCTGGTGGCCGAAGTCATCGACGAGCTGGGGATTCGTGATCGTACGGTAGGCATCGCCCCCGTGGGCTGTGCGGTGCTGGCGTATAACTATTTCAATGTCGATTTTCAGGAAGCCGCCCACGGGCGTGCCCCGGCCATGGCCACCGGGATCAAGCGGGTTCGGCCGGATCTGATGGTGTTTACCTATCAGGGGGATGGCGACCTGGCCAGCATCGGGATGGGGGAAATCATCCATGCGGCCAACCGGGGTGAAAAATTCACCACGATATTTGTGAACAATGCCGTTTATGGCATGACGGGGGGGCAAATGGCGCCAACCACCATGCCGGACCAGCGGACCACCACTTCGCCCTTCGGGCGGGATGTGCAGGCGGTGGGGATGCCGGTGAAGATGGCTGAATTGCTGGCGGCTCTCCAGACACCGGGGTACATTACACGCCAAACCGTAATCAAACCCAAATACATCAACCGGGCCAAGAAGGCGATTCATAAGGCCTTTTCCTACCAGATGGAAAACCGCTGTTTCAGTTTCGTGGAGGTGGTGAGCACCTGTCCCACCAACTGGGGGATGACACCCCTGGATGCCATTGAATGGACGGAAAACACCCTGCTGCCCTATTATCAGTTGGGCGACTGCAAAACACCTGAACCGCGCGAGGAGGCGGCGTAATGCAAAGTGAAGTCATGTTTGCCGGGTTCGGCGGCCAGGGGATTCTGCTGAGTGCCAAAATTCTTGCCTACACCGCCATGGAGGCCGGCTATGAAGTGGTCTGGATCCCGTCCTACGGACCGGAGATGAGAGGCGGCACGGCCTACTGCATGGTCATTATGAGTGATCGGCCGATCGGTTCCCCGATCGTCAAAAATCCAATGCATCTGGTGGCCATGAACCGGCCGTCCCTGGAAAAATTCGCCCCTGTGGTCAAACCGGGCGGCGTGATCCTGATCAACAGTTCCCTGATCCCCGTCCGCTCCCAGCGGGATGATGTGGATGAGCTTGCAATTCCCGTCAATGACATGGCCATCGAGGCGGGCAGTGTACGGTCGGCCAATATCGTGGCCCTGTCGGCTTTTGTGGCCCGAAGCAAGGTTTTGCCCATCGATGATCTGCGGAAATCCGTCAAAAAGGAATTCGCCCGTAAAGCCAAACTTATCCCCTTGAACATGGAGGCCATGGACAGAGGGATCCAAGCGGCCCAAAACGCTTAGCTTCGGTGCGGCCATCTTGGCCGCCACCGCGGGCCGCTGTGCGGTTTTGTAACGATTCTGAAACCCCGCCTGTTTTCGGCCACCCTGACGGCGCCTGACGTATTGGAGAAAAACTCGCGATCGGTGACCCAACCCCGTCACCGATCCGTTTTTTGCACACGACGCACGGTAAGGCCCGCTTTGCTTCCGGGGGCATTGAAATCCGGCCGGGGCTAAAGGATAGAGACGCATCCATGACAATTCGTATACCGAAAAATATCAAGGCGATCGAGCCCTATGTGCCGGGCAAGCCCATCGAGGAACTGGAACGTGAACTGGGCATCACCCGTTCCATCAAACTGGCGTCCAACGAGAACCCCCTGGGGCCTTCTCCCAAGGCCATGGACGCTGTTCGCCAAGCGCTTGCCGGACTGCATCGTTACCCGGACGGGGCCGGCCATGCGTTGATCACGGCCTTGGCCCGCCACCTGGATTGCCCTGCCGGGACAATTGTTTTGGGCAACGGATCGGATGATATCATCGCCCTGCTGGCCAATACCCTCCTGCGCCCCGGGGAGCGGGCCGTCATGCCCCGCCCCTCATTTTTGATGTATGAGATCGCCGTCCGAACAGTGGGGGGGGAGCCGGTGTTTGTTCCTTTGAAGGAGCTTGCCATCGACCTGGAAGGCATGCGCCGGGCCGTGGATGCAAAGACCCGCCTGGTCTTCTTGTGCAACCCCAACAATCCCACCGGAACCATCATTTCCGGCAACGATTTTGATGCTTTTCTGGCGGACCTTCCCGCCGATGTCGTTGTGGTGGTGGACGAGGCCTACATCGAATTTGTGCGGGATGCAAACTGTTTGCAAAGCAAGACCCACTGGGGATCCGGGCCTTCGATCGTTACCCTGCGGACTTTTTCCAAACTTTACGGCTTGGCCGGCCTGCGGGTGGGTTATGGGGTCATGCCCGCAGAGCTGGCCGGATATCTCAATCGGATACGGCAGCCTTTCAACGTCAATTCCCTGGCCCAGATTGCGGCCTGTGCGGCCTTGCAGGACCATGCCTTTGTGGAGCGTACCCTTGACGTCGTGCATACTGGTCTGACCTTCCTGTATCAGGCCTTGAACGATATGGGGGTGGCCTTTTACCCCACCCAGTCCAATTTTTTCCTGATCGATGTGGCCCGTGATGCGGAAACGGTTTTTCAGGCCATGCTGCGGCAGGGGGTCATCGTGCGCTCCATGAAGGGATACGGGTTTCCCCGATATATCCGTGTCAACGCCGGTACGCCAGAGGAAAACCAACGCTTTATCGAAGCACTGAAGGTCGTTTTGAATCCATAGCGTTTGATCGCAAGTCCTACCTCACTTGCGACAGGTGACAGGGGCAACCGAACATATGAAACCTAAATGGGTGATCACCATCGATGGACCGGCCGGTGCCGGCAAGACCACGGTGAGTCGCGCACTGGCCGAACGGCTGGGGTATCGTTATATCGATACCGGCGCCCTGTATCGTGGGGTGGCCCTGGCGGCCCGCGACGCTGGCGTCGCCATGGACGATGATGCCGGCCTGGCGGCGCTTTGTGGCCAGCTGGACCTGCGGTTCGTGCGCGATGACGCCGGCTGCCGGCTATACAGCGGCGGTGAAGACATCGAAAATCGGATCCGCACCCCGGAAATATCCATGCTGGCGTCGGCCATCTCGGCCCGTGCCGTGGTGCGGCGCTTTCTGCTGGAGGTTCAGCGACGCTTCGGCCGCGAAAAAGGCGCGGTATTCGAGGGGCGGGATATGGGCACCGTGGTGTTCCCGGATGCGGATGTTAAATTCTTTCTGGATGCCCCCCTGTCGGTCCGTGCCCGCCGGCGCCACCTGGAGTTGGCCGACCGTTCCGACCAGACCCTCGAGGGGGTTCTTAACGACATGCAGTTGCGGGATCACAATGACCAAACCCGTGAACTGGCCCCGCTCAAACCGGCCGCAGATGCCATTGTCATTCACTCGGAGCGCTATAGCCCGGAAGGTGTCGTGGACCGTATGCTGCAAGAAATCGAAGCCCGGGGCGGCCGGGCCTGATCATGATCGCCATCCCGATTTGGACAAATTAAATATTGTAATTATAAATACGATCTGATATTTAGCTTTGGTTATGCCAACCGTAATCGGTTGCTGCAATAAAATTGGCTAAGGGGGAAATCATTCTTACATGGAAAATCTAGTGGAAAACAACGCAAACGAAGACATCAATCCAACTGGCAGCATCAACGAGCAGGCCGACAGCGATCAAGATCCGGAGGAAAGCGAAAGCATGGAAGACCTCATGAGTCTTTATGAGGAAAGCTTCAAGCGTTTCGCCGAAGGTGAAGTCGTCAAAGGCCATATCATCTCGGTCGACAAAGATCACGTCCTGGTGGATATCGGTTACAAATCCGAAGGCCAAATCCGGATTCATGAATTCCGGGATGAGACCGGCGCGATCAAAGCCGAAATTGGTGATGAAGTCGAAGTGATGGTCGAATGGTGGGACGATGAAGAAGAGCGGGTCGTCCTCTCCAAGGAAAAAGCGGCCAATGTGAAGGTCTGGGAAGAAATCAAACGGGTATACGATGCCGACGAAACCATCGACGGGACCATTCAATCCCGGGTCAAAGGCGGTTTTTCGGTGGATATCGGCGTTCAGGCCTTTTTGCCGGGATCCCAGGCGGACCTGCGTCCGATCCGCAACCTGGATGATTTGGTCGGGAAGACGTTTGCGTTTAAAGTCCTGAAGTACAATCGCAAGCGCAGCAATATCGTCCTGTCCCGTCGGGTTATTCTGGAGAAGGAACGGGAGACCAAACGTGCCGCCACCCTATCGTCCATTCATGACGGCAAGGTCGTTCCCGGAACGGTCAAAAACATCACCGAGTACGGCGTTTTCGTGGACTTGGGCGGTGTTGACGGTCTGCTGCATATTACGGACATCTCTTGGGGACGGGTGAAACATCCCTCCGAGCTTTTTGCCATCGGAGACGAGATTACGGTCAAAATTCTCAATCTCGATCTTGAAAAGGAACGTGTTTCCCTGGGGATGAAACAGCTCACCGAAGATCCCTGGACCCATGCCGCCGAACGCTACCCCGTGGGCACGCATGTCACGGGACGGGTCGTCAGCCTGACCGATTACGGTGCGTTTGTCGAACTGGAGGAAGGTATCGAAGGGCTGATCCATGTATCGGAAATGTCATGGACCCGCAAGGTGCGCCATCCGTCCAAAGTGGTTTCGGTGGGCGAAGAAGTGGATGCCGTGGTGCTGGACATCAAACCGGACAGCCGGCGCATTTCCCTCGGCATGAAACAGGTCAAGCCCAATCCCTGGGATATCATCGCCGAGAAATATCCCGTTGGCACGACCATCGAGGGGAAAATTAAAAATATTACCGATTTCGGTTTGTTCATCGGTATCGACGAAGGCATTGACGGGTTGGTCCACATCTCGGACATCTCCTGGACCAAGCGCATCAAACATCCTTCCGAGGTCTACAAAAAAGGGGATGTGCTGCAAGCCATCGTATTGGACATCGAAAAAGAGAACGAGCGGTTTTCGCTGGGTGTCAAGCAACTGCAACAGGATCCCTGGCGGACCGTGGCCGAGCGCTATGAGGTCGGTAAAGAGATCACGGGTACCATCACGAATTTGACCGATTTCGGTGTTTTTATCGAATTGGAAGAAGGCATTGAAGGGCTGGTACACGTTTCCGAGATCAGCAAGGAAAAAATCAAGACGCCGGTCGGTATGTACAACATCGGGGATGTCATCACGGCCAAAGTGATGAACATCAACAGTGACGAGCGGCGGATCGGATTGTCCATCAAACGCTTGGAAATGGAGGACGAACAGTCCATTTTGAGCGAATACGTGAACAGTATGAAGCCGGCGACCTCCACCTTTGGTGAAATCCTGCGTGAAAATCTCCAGGAGAAATTCAACGAGGTGGACCAGGATCAGGCTCAGGAGCAGCCTCAGGAACAGGACGAGCAGGAGCCCGAGCCCGGCGAAGAAGAAAAATAACCGTTGCACAAGGGGGCCCGGATGATCCTCCGGGCCCTTTGTTTTCCCGCGTTTCGACCAACTGTTTTGCCACCCCACCTTTGAAGGAATGTGAAGGCCATGTTTTCCCGCAGACATCCATTCCTGTATTCTTTCCTGATGTTTACGGCCATCTCTGCTGCGACGTTGCTTCTCCTCTCCCTGATTATCGCTTTTGGCATGCGGGGATCCGATTTGGCCGGACTGGATATGCGGGATGGCGAGAAAGTGGGCGTTGTCGAAATCGTCGGGGTTATCGCCAATTCCCGCGAAACGATTGAGCAGCTCAAGCGGTTCCGGGAAGATGACGATATCCGGGCCATTGTCGTCCGGGTGGATTCACCGGGCGGTGTGGTGGGGCCCTCCCAGGAAATTTACCGTGAAATTGTCCGCACCAAAGCAACCAAGAAGGTGGTGGCCTCCATGGGGGCGGTCGCCGCATCGGGGGGGTACTATGTGGTTGCCGGCGCCGACGGCATTGTTGCCAATCCGGGCACCATTACCGGCAGCATCGGCGTGATCATGGAATACACCAATTTCCAGGAGCTGTTCAATAAAATCGGCCTGTCCCCGGTTGTCATCAAAAGCGGCAAGTTCAAGGATGCGGGCTCTCCGGTCCGCGCGATGACACCGGAAGAAGAGCGCCTTCTGAAGGATTTTGTGGGGCGCTTGCACAGCCAGTTTGTCGCGGCCATTGCCGAAGGCCGCCAATTAGACCTGAAATCGGTTCAGGCGCTGGCGGACGGCCGCATCTATACCGGTGAGGATGCCAAGGATATTGGATTGGTGGACCGTATCGGCAACCTGGAAGATGCCATTCAATGGGCAGGCCGCCTGGCCGGCATTGAAGGTGATATTGTCACCGTCTATCCACCCGAGAAAAGGATGTCGCTGCTGCGACTTTTATCGGAATCCGCGTTGCAAGATCTGCTTGGCCGCGTCACCCGTCCGGAAATGTCGGCCGCCTACATTTATTCCCCATCCCGTCAATAACGGCCCGTCAGGGACGTTTTTTCCCTGCTGGTACCCTAAGCGAAAAGGCTGATATCCCCGGCGCCCTCCCGGATGATTTCCGGCCTGTCGTCGATAAGCGAAATGACGCTGGAGGGGTGCCCCGGTACCACACCGCTGTCAATCACAACATCGATGCGGGGACCGAAATGGTCGTGGATCAGGCTGGCATCGGCAAACACGCTGCCATCAGTTTTGGTGGCGCTGGTGGTCAGGATGGGGTTTCCGAGTTTTTTTACCAGGGCCAGGCACAGGGCGTGGTCCGGTACGCGGATGCCCGCTGTCTTGCGGGGGGTCAGCATCAACCTGGGCACCGCGCGGGAACCTTCCAGTACAAAAGTATAGGGGCCGGGCAGCAGGCGACGCATGGTTTTGTATGCGTAGTTGGAAACCTTGGCATAGTGGCTGATGTTTTTGAGATCGGAACACATGAAACTAAACGGCTTTTTCTTGTCCCGCTGTTTGATCTGATAGATTTTTTCGATCGCTTTCTTGTTCGTGATATCGCAACCGATGCCATAGAATGTGTCGGTGGCATACGCCACGATGCCGCCCTGACGAAGGATGGTGACCACTTTGTCGACCAGGCGTTGCTGGGGATTGTAGGGATTGATTTTAAGGAGCATGAGCGGTTCCTCCGCATGTCGCCAGACGGCATGGCCTGGCTTCCCTTTCATCGCGTTCAGCGTTAAAGGAAAAGGCAATGATTCAGGCCGTTTTGCAAAGAGCACTCAATATATCGGGTGGCTGTTGATGTCAAGGTACTAAATAAATGATTGCCAAAGACCGGCCCTTCTGCTAATGGAGCAGGTCAAATTTCCGGCCATTGCGATGGCGCTTCCGCCAAGGGAACGTGAATGCTTCAGGCGGTCGATCCCTTGCAATCAAGCGAACTCAACAAAAGTGCCTTTTCCGTGCATGCCAGGGCACTTTTTCCATTTGACTCACGCGTCAACCAAAATCCCCGGAGGAACCATGATCAAAATGCCCCCCGAAGAGGCTTTCTCATTCGATGATGTTTTGCTGTTGCCCAACTATTCCGATGTGGTGCCCAAGGACGTTCAAGTCGGGACCCGCCTGACCCGCAACCTCAAACTCAACATCCCGCTTGTCAGTGCCGCCATGGATACGGTGACTGAAGCAGATACGGCCATCTGTATGGCCCGCGAAGGCGGTATCGGTATCATCCATCGGAATATGAGCATTGAGAGTGAAGCCCGGGAAGTCGACCAGGTAAAAAAATCGGAAAGCGGCATGATCGTCGACCCGGTGACCATCGGACCGGACCGCCCGGTCGAGGAGGTCCTGCAGGTGATGAAGCGCTACCGGATATCCGGTGTCCCGGTGACGGAAGGCCATCGCCTCGTGGGCATCGTGACCAATCGGGACCTGCGCTTTGAGACCGATCTGGAACGTCCGGTCGCGGAAGTCATGACCAAAGACAATCTCGTGACGGTGCCCGAAGGCATCAGCCTGGAGGAATCGAAAAAACTCTTGCACGCGCACCGCATCGAGAAGCTTCTGGTGGTGGACAAAGAGGGCCGGCTGGCTGGAATGATTACGATCAAGGATATTGAAAAAATCAAAAAATATCCCAATGCCTGCAAAGACGGTCTGGGAAGACTGCGGGTGGGGGCGGCCATCGGCGTGGGGCCCGATATGGAAGCCCGGGCCGAAGCGCTTCTGCGGGCCGGTGCCGATGTCATTGCCATCGATACCTCCCACGGGCATTCCCAGAACGTGATCGATGCCGTCGTCAAACTCAAAGCCACGTTCAGCAACATCGAACTGATTGCCGGTAATGTCGGAACAGCCAAGGGCGCGGAAGACCTGATCAAGGCCGGTGTGGACGGTGTCAAGATCGGCATCGGTCCCGGCTCCATATGCACCACCCGGATTGTGGCCGGTATCGGGGTGCCGCAGGTTACCGCCATCCTGAATTGTCGTTCCGTGGCCAGTAAAACCGGGGTGCCGTTGATTGCCGACGGCGGTGTCAAATACTCCGGCGACCTCCCCAAGGCCATTGCTGCCGGCGCCCACTCGGTGATGATTGGCGGCCTATTTGCGGGAACGGAGGAAAGTCCGGGGGAAACCATCCTGTTCCAGGGACGCAGTTACAAGGTCTATCGGGGCATGGGTTCCCTGGAGGCCATGAAAAAGGGCAGCAAGGACCGCTATTACCAGACCGATGATGAAGCGCCGGACAAATTGGTGCCCGAGGGGATCGTGGGGCGGGTGCCTTACCGCGGCGCGCTTTCGGCCAATATTCACCAGTTGATTGGGGGCCTCAAAGCCGGTATGGGGTATGTGGGCTGCCGAACGCTGGAGGAACTGCGGGAGAAAGCCCGGTTTGTACGAATTTCCGCCGCCGGGTTGCGGGAAAGCCACGTGCATGACGTTATCATCACCAAGGAAGCCCCGAACTACCGCGTCGAATAGGAAGGGGACGACCGATCGATCCCCAGAGAGTTGCTACGCATGAGTGATGTTGAACCCAGTCCCTTTGTCCATTTGCACGTCCATACGCAGTACAGTCTGCTCGACGGGGCCATCCGTATTGATTCTCTGTTGTCCCAGGCCAAGGCTTTCGGCATGGAGGCGGTTTCAATCACCGATCATGGGACCATGTTCGGGGCCCTCGAGTTTTACACCAAGGCCAAAAAAGCCGGCCTGCGCCCTGTCATCGGCTGTGAGATCTATGTGGCGCCGCGCACCATTCAGGATAAAACCCCGCTGGATGCCAAAGGGCTGACCCACCTGGTTCTGATCGCCGAGAATCAAACCGGCTACCGCAACCTTTGCCGTCTGGCATCCATCGCCCAGATGGAAGGGTTTTACTACCGGCCCCGGATCGACAAGCAGCTTCTGACCGAATATCATGAAGGCCTCATCGCGCTATCCGCCTGCCTGCACGGTGAAATCCCCATGCGGATCAAGGCTGGACGCATCGACCAGGCCGAAGAATCCGCGCGCTGGTTCCAGCAGCTTTTCGGCGAGGGTAATTTTTATCTCGAAGTGCAGAACAACGGCATCGAGATTCAGGAAACAGTCAACCGCGCCCTGCGGGAAATGAGTGCCAAACTCTCCATCCCCCTGGTGGCCAGCAACGACTGCCATTACCTCAAGAAAGAAGACGTCCGGGCCCATGACGTCCTGCTGTGTATCCAAACCGGCAAGACCGTCCATGAAGCCAATCGCTTCCGGTTCAGCACGGATCAACTCTACTTCAAGTCGCCCGCGGAGATGGCATCTTCTTTCCACGATTATCCCGGCGCGGTAGACAACACCCTCGCCATTGCCCGGCGTTGTGCCTACGACTTTGATTTTTCCTACCATTTCCCCACGTTTCCCGCGCCGGAGAATCTGTCCACCGACGAGCTGTTCGAGCAGACCGTGCGCGAGGGCTATGCCCGCCGGATGGAAAAAATCCGGGAAAAACAACCGGATCTGGACCCGTCTGTTTATGACCAGCGGCTGGAGTACGAGATTTCGGTGATCAAGGAGATGGGGTTCCCCGCGTATTTTCTGATCGTGGCCGACTTTATCCGATATGCCAAGGAAAACGGCGTGCCCGTGGGGCCGGGCCGCGGTTCGGCGGCCGGCAGCATGGTGGCCTTTGCCATGCGCATCACCGATCTGGATCCCATCGAACACGGGCTGATCTTCGAGCGGTTTTTGAACCCGGCCCGTATCAGCATGCCGGATATCGATGTGGACTTCTGCATCAACGGCCGCGACAAGGTTTATAAATATGTTGTCGACCATTACGGCGGTGGGGATTATGTGGCCCAGATCATCACCTACGGAAAACTCAAGACGCGGGCGGTCATCCGCGATGTGGGGCGAGCCCTTGACATTCCGCTGCGGGAGGTCGATGCCATTGCCAAAATGGTGCCGGATGTCCTCAACATCAGCCTAGAGGATGCCATCGCCCAGGAACCCAAGTTCAATGAACTGGCCGCCTCCCGTCCGGAAGTGGCCGATCTCCTGCGGATTTGCAAAGTGCTCGAAGGCTTGCCGCGGCATGCGTCCACCCACGCCGCCGGCGTCGTGATCGGGGACAAACCCCTGGTGGAATACCTGCCCCTCTATCGTGGTAAAAAAGGGGAAGTGGTGACCCAGTTCGACATGAAGCATGTCGAGAAGGCGGGACTTGTCAAATTCGATTTTTTGGGGTTGCGCAACCTGACCGTTATCGAAAAGACCCTGTCACTGCTGGCGAAGCAGGGCAAGCCGGTTCCCGACATGGTCAATTTGGACCTGGACGACCGCGAAACCTACAGCCTGCTGTGCAGTGGCGATACCACCGGGGTGTTCCAACTGGAAAGCTCGGGCATGAAAGACTTGCTGGTCCGTTTGAAACCCGCCTCGTTTGCCGATATTACCGCCCTGGTGGCCCTCTATCGTCCCGGCCCGCTGGACAGCGGCATGGTGGATGATTTCGTGGAGTGCAAACACGGCCGCAAACCGGTTGTCTATCTTGTCCCGGAACTGGAGCCGATTCTCAAGGAAACCTACGGCGTAATTCTGTACCAGGAACAGGTCATGAAGATCGCCGCCGAATTGGCCAGCTACTCCATGGCCAAAGCGGACGACTTGCGCAAGGCCATGGGTAAGAAAATCGCTGAAAAGATGGCCGAGCACCGGGACTCTTTCATGGCCGGTGCCCGGGAAAACAGGATCCCCGAGGATAAAGCCAAAACCATCTTCGATCTCATGGAAAAATTCGGCGGCTACGGTTTCAATAAATCCCACAGCGCCGCCTATGCCCTGATCGCCTACCAGACCGCCTACCTCAAAGCCCACTATCCGGTGGAATTTCTGGCTGCCCTGCTCACCAGCGAAATGCATTCCACCGATGGCGTGGTCAAATTCATGGCCGAGTGCCGCAGCCACGCTATTGATATCCTGCCGCCCGACATCAACCACAGCGGCACCACCTTCGAGGTCGACGGCGGGAAAATCCGCTACGGCCTGGTGGCGGTCAAGAACGTCGGTGAAGCCGCCATTGATGCCATTGTGGCGGAGCGGGAAGCCAACGGCACCTATCAATCCTTGCTGGATTTCTGTGCCCGGGTGGATTTGCGCAAGGTGAACAAGCGCGTGGTGGAAAGCCTGATAAAATGCGGCGCTTTCGATAGCCTGGGCCATCGACGTTCCCAGATGATGGCGGCTCTGGAGGAGGCCCTTGAATATGGGCAGCGCATCCAGAAAGAAAAAGCCGACCCCCAGCTTGGGCTTTTCGGCACCACCGAGACCTCGGCCCCGGAGATCAATGCTCCCACTCTGCCGGATATCACCGAATGGGAGCCCCGCCAGGCGCTTGCGCTGGAGAAAGAAGCGTTAGGGCTTTATCTCAGCGGGCATCCCCTGGAGCGCTATGAAGACATCGTGGCCAAATTCACCAATGCCAGTGCACTGTCTCTCAGTGAAATCGCCGATAAAGCCGCTGTCCGAATTGGCGGCTTGATCAGCGGCGTGCGCTCCCTGCGCACCAAGAAGGGCGACCTCATGGCCTTTGTACAGGTGGAAGATCTCCAGGGCATGGCCGAAGTGATTGTCTTTCCCGACACCTATGCCGAGTGTGAGGAACTTTTGCAGGAAGACAATCCTGTGCTCGTACAGGGGCAGGCCCAGAAAGAGGAGAATGCGGTGCGGGTGGTGGCGGATAAAATCATCGCTATGGAAAAGGCCGAAGAGGTCTGGACCGCCAGTGTCCACATCACCCTGGATACCGCGCGTGTCTCCAGTGAACGCTTGTCGGAACTCCAATCGCTGCTGGTGCGCCATCCCGGCACTTGCCGCACCTTTTTGCACCTGGTGGATGGGAACCGAACCGAGACTATCATTGCCGCCGATGACACCCTGCGCCTCAAGGCGGGTGCCCTGCTGACACGAGACGTCAACGGTCTGCTGGGGTGGGCAGCCGTGGAAACGCGTTGTTCGCCGGCCACACTGTCGGCCAACGGCAATGGGCGGCCGCGGTGGGCCGGCAAACGGTCCTGAACCGTTTCATTCAAGAGGGCGAACCGAAAAGGTTTTCAACCGGATGCGGGATCGGAACCGGTCTTGCCTTTCTCCTCACGTTTCAGTTCCTCGATCAGTTCCAGCATGGTCGCTTCTTCCTGAATCTCATAGCTGGTGGGACGGTCGTCGCCATAGGGGGGCTTGTCCGGCAACCGTGCATTGCGCCCGGAGAGGGGCTTTGGGCGGGAGCGGCGCACAAGAGGGGATTGGTAAGGGGTTTCCGTGCTTTTTTCGTGGGAAGGGCGGAAGGTTTCCAGGGGGGAAACGAACCGTGTTTGCGGGGCGATGAAACCGGTGTAATAGGTTTCCATGGTGAAAAGCCCTTCCCGGCCTCCGGTTTGCATCGTGGTTTCAATTTGGCTCAGGCGGTTTTCGCGCACCATGCTTCGCACCGCCGGGGTGCCCCGCAGGATCGACAGCAAGGGCACACGGAAGCCGTGGGCGTCGAGATGGATCAGCTTTTGGACCACCAGCAGCGACAGGCTGGAAGCCAGCTGGTTGCGAACCAGATCCTGAATATCGGCCGGAAAGGCATTGCACAGGCGGTAGAGGGCGTCTTCCGTATTCGTGGCATGGATCGAAGCGATGACCAGGTGGCCGGCCTCCACCGCGTTGACCGTCAGACGGATGGTTTCCGGCTCCCGTAGTTCGCCCACGACGATCAGATCCGGTGCCTCCCGGAGGACATCCTGCAACCCCTGGCTGTAATTGGGGAAATGGGTGCAAAGCTCACGTTGTTCAATAAAGGATTTCTTGGACCGGAAACGATATTCCACCGGGGCTTCCAGGCTGATGATGTGAAGGTTCTGGGTACGGTTGATTTCTTCCACCATGGCGGCGATTGTGGTGGATTTGCCGGTCCCGGCCGCCCCGCCCACCAGGATCAAACCTGACGTCAACCGGCAGAAATCGGCGATGGAAGGATGCAGGTTCAGTTTGGCCAATTCCGGGGGCTGCCCCGGCAGGAGACGGATGGCCAGGCTGAGGCCCCGCAGGGTATTGAAGATATTGACCCGGATGCGCACATGCCCGATGCTGCGGGCGATGTCCACCGACATTTGCTGATTCAGGATTTCCATTTCATCCGCATCCACCAGGCCCTGCACCAGCTTATCCACCTCTTGATGGGACCACCGCAGGCTCTTCTCGAAATGCAGATTTCCGTTATGCCGAAAAACCAGCGGGTGGCCGCCGGTGATGTGGACGTCGGACCATCCCAGACGGAGTCCTTTTTGAATCATTGCGTGGAAGCTGTCCATCATTGAACGCAGAGCTCCTATGATTGTTAGCGCAAGCCCGGATCCTGCCCTTGCAGGCGAATCGCAAAGTCATCGAAATAAATGGCCGATGAATCCGAGGCGAACTGCCCCATGGCGTGCAGCCCCAGTTCTTCCGGCCAATTGTCGACATCCGTACTGTAGCCGTCGGTGGTGAAGGCATCGGTCAGGATGACGGCATCCTGTTCCCACCGCGTGCTGCTGCCGTTTTTTTCAATCCGGAAGCCCATGGTCGGGGACGGCGAACTGCTGACAAACGTCCAGTCAATTTGAATGGGGCTGCCGCCCAGCAGGCTGAAGTTGTCGTTGGTCACCCGAAAATTCGTGCGGTCGAAAACCGGCCAGTTGGTAAAGGCGCTGAAAGGGGCCAGACGCGGATTGGATCCGCGTCGGTTGTCAAGCATGAAGCTGGGGGCGGACCCGCTGATGCTGCCCCCGCCGTTGCACAAAAACGGGCTGGCGACAAAGACTTTAACTGCATTGACACGCTCCCCGGCCGAAAAGGCACCGCCGGCCTCCTCCGGACGCACAGCCCGTTCTTCCAGGCGGACGAGCAGGGTCAACCATGGCTCGAAGACACGTGGGGAGGCCTGAAGCAGACAGTAGTCCAGCGGCAACTCGGCATACGCCAGAACTTCCCGTTCTTCGGGCCACAAGGTCAGGGTAGGGCCCGCCGGCATCACCGTGTATTCCCACAGCGGCGTTATGAGGCTGTCTCCGTTGAGGTCCTTCTGAACCCACAGAATGATGTGGGGCGTGGATGCGTCGTCTTCGGGAAGGAGGCGGTCCGGCAGCCGGTTGCCCTGTTGTCCCCGGACAATGGACAAACCCAGCAGATTGCCGCCGTTGGCGGGGGTGTTCTCCAATCGCAGGGAGAGGCCGCTGAGATAGTCGTCGGCATCGGGAAGGACAGCCGTTTTGACCTGGACGTCGTAGCTCAGGCTGTTGGCGTCATGGGCGACATTATCATAGACCGTGCTGTTCCAGTAGTCGAAGAAAGGAATGGCGCTACCCCCATTGACCGTTCGCCAGTCAAAAACACCGAAGACCCGGGGCTGTGCGAGTTCGTCCGGCAGGGTCACGGTGTCGTCGGCGACACCGGCCCCGACCAGGATGGCCTGTGCGTCTTCCAGGGCGATTACGACAGCCGACCAGTAGCGGGCATAAAAATCATTGCGAAACCATTCCAGGCTGAAGGGCGTGGCGCTGCTGCGCTGGCTTTCATAGTCGTCCCGGATGGCGGCGGCATCGTCGATGGCGGTTTGCAGGGATACGGGGCTGCCGGCACTCGGCTGGCCCAGACCTTCGCCCTCCGTACGCAGAGCCGCATCACCGTCGATGGTTTCGGTGGCGAGGTCGCCCTGGGTACGTTCATCCGGCAGCCAGTTGTCCGTGTCGTCCATGGTATCCACCCACTCGGCTGTTCCGTCGGATCCCCGTGCGGTCAGCTTTACATGGCTGTCACCAAACGGACCGTCCACGATGCCGGTGGACGTCAGGCGTTCCGGAAGGCCCTCGACATCCAGAACGAACCGTTCGCCATTGGCCATCTGATAAGTCTGGGGCAGGGTGGGTTTGACCGGTTGGGCGTCATAGTAGGTCAGGCCGGCGTAGGCCAGATAATAGGCCCTTTGCCGGCTCGTGGTGGTCAATACGCCATACCCGGAGGCGGAGGACATATAGATCATCGCCGCACCGAGGGAAGCCATGACGGTCAGGGTCAGGATCAGGCTGATCAGAAGGGCGCCTTGGTTGTCGCGGCGGATAGGGCCGTCGTGGCGTAGCGTGCCGGCAGCCGTTTGTGCGAGCTTGGCAAGGAAGCTATGGTCGTGTTTTTTCGTCATACGATTCTTGGAACGCATCACTCATGTTTGCCCAGAAAAACCGTTGTCGCCAATAGATCCTGATCGGTGTCATTCAACTGCAGGCGCAAGCGGATAGCGGCCTGCCGGCTCGTGCTGGTAAAGGCCGCATACCACTCCGGGGTGCGCGACGCCGCCGTGACCAAATTGCCGGAGAGATTGTAGTAGACATAGACCAGGTCGAAGGCCACGACATTGTCGATCAGCGGTTCGCTGATCGTCCCTCCGGTGCAGTCAAGGCAGGCCAACAGCAGGGGATCGCCGGCGGAACCGTTCCAGGAAAGGGTAAACGAACGGCGGTTGTCCAGGACTTCATCGGCATGGAAGCTGTCAAAGGTAATGGATTGGCTGCTGCCACCGGTTACATCGATGATATGGTCAAATTCTTTGACCATGCGGGTCATGGCCAACTGGGCTTTTTGGGCTGTGCCGGCCCCGCTGCGGGACAGGAAAAACCCCTCGGTCAACTGAACCAGTCCGATACCGGCGATGGAGGCCAGGATGCCGACAATGGCCAGGCTGGCGATCATTTCAATCAGGGTGAAACCGGCCGGTGCCGAACGGCCTCCAGGGCGTGGGAAAAGCGTTTCGTATCGGATGCAATGGGTCAGAATGGCCATCTCCTTTCAGCGAATCAGCAGAAAGGTCAAGGGATCGCCGCCGGGTCCGGTGATGACGATTTTGAGAATATCGTCCGGTGCCGTGCCGTAGCTATCGGTTTGTTCGATGCCGGAAGCGTCGAACTGGATGTAGTCGTTGACCAAAACGCGATATTCTCCATAGGCGTTGTTCTGGTCCGTTCCGGCGGGTCCGATATCGGCCTGAAAATTGCTCCAGGCGGTGCTGTCGGACGGGGCGGTTTGGCGAAAAGCCCCGATGATGTTATCGGCAACCGCATGGAGGGCCGCATCGGCCGACAGTCGTTTCATGGGGGTAATGCTCCGGGCCAAACTGCCGCCAAGGTATTGCACCATGATGCCGCCCAGGATAACGGCCACCAGCAAGGTGATGACGATTTCCACCAGGGTGAAGCCGGCCCGGCTAGTGTCGGGGGGGGCGTTCATGGAATAAATCCTGTCAAGCGGGTTATTGTCACGGTTTCGCTATTGACGGTTATGGTGATGGTATCCTCGCCAGGGCTGCCCCACTCGTCAAAGAAAACCGTGCCGATGCCGCCCGTGATGGCGACGTTGCCGGGGAAATTATGGGTCGCCGTACTGTCATTGGGCAGACTGATGTCGGCCGGCAAGCCATTTTGAAAGAGGGTATAGGAATTGGCGGTGAAAGCGATTCCCCAGCTATCGGTGTTGTCGCTCATGGCCAGTGACTGGGCGAAACGAAGGTGGGATCGGATTATGGCTGCCTGGGCGTAGGCCTCACGGTCAATGCTGGCGGTTTGGCGCAGCACGAGGGTCAGGACAACGGCCAGGACGATCAGCATGGTCAGCACCTCGATCAAAGTGAACCCGGCTGAAAGGGCGGGTTTTTTATCGCCGTATATTGTGGGCTGGCGTTCCCTGACCATTCGGGTCTTTCCTTTGCGCGGGTCATCGGGCGTTTTGATGCATATAAAGCCTGGTTAGAAAACGATTTTCCGGATGAATCACCTTATTCTATCACTGATGTCATTGTATTTCCAGATATACCCGGGCGGGGTTAAGCAGGTGGACGCTGAATGGGGGCAATGGCGGACAACAGCGGGTGAAACCTGGCCGGGTCAGCGTGACCATCGGCCGGCCGACAAACCCGTGGAGGGGGCCCGTGTCAAGGCCGCCGAAGCGGATCCGAAACGAAGGGTTCCGCCGCTGGCAGTGGCGGCGCCGGGCCATTGGTAGCCCGTGCCGAGATCGACGTTTATCTGGCCGAAGGTGGCGGCATCATTTACCCAGCCACCGTCTGATAACATGATGTTGGCCCAGACAAGGCTTTCGCGCTGGTTCAGTTCGGCCACCCCGAGGTCGAGGGAGCGTTGATCGGCATTGGCGGCGACGTCGATGAATTTGGGCACCGCCACAGCCGCCAGGATGCCCAGGATAATGAGTACGGCGATAATCTCGATAAGGGTAAAGCCACCCTCGGTCGCCAGCAGCGGGGAGGCATGGGGTGTGTTCTTAACCTCGGTGCGGTTGGTTCGGCAATGGCGGCAATGGAAATTCAAGATCCGAGTTCGGCTCCCGTTTAGAATGGCAAATGTCAGTCAGCATCTGAATTGCATGAACAAGGCCTTAACGGGACCAGCGTCCGGGCGATGTGGCTGAGGATGCGGTGCGGCTAAGGGTAACACTGGCGCCGCCGGTGCCATAGTTCAATTCACCGCCACCTGACGTGGGTGCGCCGCCGGTCCAGGAATACGGATTTTCAAGATCATAGATTCTGGTGCCACCAGCATCGAGCGTGGCGTTAAACACATCCGAGTCGGCGGTCCATCCTGTAATGGACAATTTCACATCGGCCCATACAAGTGTTTCCCTGCCATTCAATTCGGCAATGCCGGCATCCAGGGCGCGCTGCTGGGCATTGGCGGTCAGGTCGATATAGCGCGGGACAGCCACCGCCGCCAAAATGCCCAGAATGATCAGAACCGCAATAATTTCGATGAGCGTAAAACCGGATTGGTCGCGTAAGATTGGTCGCCGTTTCATGATGTTTTGGCCTCCCCATGAAAATCCTGGGCGTTGATGGCATTCGTTTCCCTATGGCTTGTTTCCCTTTGCATCCTATGGCAAACGGCGGGAAAAGCCTTCAGGTTGTCTTTGAAGACGATCAAAAGCAAAATACATGCCCGACATCGTCAAACAAAGTGCAGAGAACCCCAAGACGAAGTGTTCAACCCCCAATAGTTGAAAATATACCGCATATCAACCCTGTCATTCAAAAAAAGCCTGTTTTGTGCTCCAAATTATGTAGATCAGAATATCATTCTTTGTTGGATTTAAACGCGGCCGCATCGATTTGATATTTTTTAATGCGATGCCACAGACTGCGTTGATTGATTCCGATCAATTCGGCGGCTCTCACCTGAATACCTTTGGTCTTTTTAAGCGCCTCGATGATCATGCCTTTCTCAATTTCTTTGAGTTTGTCGTCAATGGACAGCGCTTTATCATCTTTGCCCGAGATAAAAGACTGATGAAACATTTCCGTGATGCTGTCCGGCAGGTGGGCCACGGTGATTTCCTGGCCCTGGCTCAAAACGGCGGCCCGCTCCACCGTGTTTTGGAGCTCCCGGACATTACCGGGCCAAGCGTAACCCATCATCATTTGGAGTGCCGGTGACGCCATACCGATTTCAGGCGTCGTCCGGGATAAAAAATTGTCCACCAACAGAGGAATATCCTCTTTACGGTCGCGCAACGCGGGCAAGGGCAGGGAAAAGACATTGATGCGGTAATACAGATCCTCCCGAAAGGTGCCCTCTTTGACCATTTGGGACAGATCCTTGTTGGTGGCGCAGATAATCCGGACATCCACCTGGACCGTGCGGGTTCCGCCGACCCGATCGAATTCTTTTTCCTGGATGACACGCAGGATTTTGGCCTGCAGTCCAAGGGGCATGTCACCGATCTCGTCCAAAAAAATCGTGCCGCCATGGGCCAATTCAAATTTACCCGGTTTGCGGGCCGCAGCGCCGGTAAAAGCGCCTTTTTCATGGCCGAACAACTCGCTTTCCAGCAGGTCAGGCGGGATAGCCACACAATTCAGTTTGATGAAAGGATTTTGTTTGCGGCGACTGTTATGGTGAATGCTGGAAGCGACCAGTTCCTTGCCGGTGCCGCTTTCCCCCAGAATCAGGACATTGGAATCCGTCGGCGCCACCATTTGTACCCGGCGCAGAAGCCCCCGCATAACTCGGCTGTCCCCGATGATTTCAGGGAATAGCTGGCGGGCATCCAGCTTGGACAGGACGTCCTCGACCCGTTCGAAAACGTTTTCAAAATGTTTGATTTCATCCACTTGTTTGCGGTGATATTTTTCATCTTCCGGTCGTGAAATGACGGGGATATCGTTGGCCCGTTGTACAAAGCGTTTCACCGGCATGAGCAGCAGGCGGGTGACCACCAGGCCGCAAATGAAGCTGACCAGTGCAAACAGCAGGGCCCACAGATGCACCTGCAGACTGCCGTCCTGACCGAGGCGATGATAGTGCTGGGCAACCAGAAAGGTCAGCAGGGCCGAAAGAAAGGCGATTCCGGCGAAGATGAGCGGAACGATGACATACAAACTGATGTGATAACGGTAGTCTTTGAGCGCCAAAATTGAAATCCCGGGTTAATGGTACATTTTCGTCAAGTCGGCAATGGGTAAAAATATGGCCACGGCGAAGAAGCCGACCATGACCGCCAGCGAGATGATCAGGATGGGGCCGATGGCATTGGTCATCTTTCGGATGGCATATTCCAGTTCTTCGTCATAATGCGCGGCAACTTCCTCCAGCATTTCATCCAGATTGCCGGACTCTTCGCCCACAGCGACCATGTTGACCACCATGGGTGTGAAATAGCGCGCGTTTCGCAGGGGGGCCGCAATTCCCCGCCCTTCCTCGAGCAGTTCGCGAAGCCGGTCGAATTCCCGGGCGATGGCGGCATTGCCGATGGTACCGGACAGGATCGTCATCGCGTCAAGGATGCCAATACCGCTGGACTGGAGAATGCTGAAAATCGAAGAGAATCGCGACATGGCGGATTTGACGAGCACGGGTCCCACAATGGGGGCACGGATGAGCAGGCGATCTTTGAGAAAGCGCCCCTGATCGCTTCGCAGGTAAACAATGGCCCCCACCAGGGCGGCCAGGGTGCCGGTCAGGATGAAAACACCATAGGTGGTCATGAATTGATAAATGCCCATGGCGATCTGGGTCGGCAGCGGCAGGTCAACTCCGCTGCGGGTCAGAATGGCGGCAAACTTGGGCAGGACAAAACCCAGCAGAATGACAAAGGCGACCACGAGGAGGCCGAGAACAAACGTTGGGTAGAACATGGCCGAGCGAATGTCGGAGCGGACTTTCTGTTCGTGCGCCAGGATATATTTCAGCCGTTCCATGACGCGGGGCAGGGATCCGCTGACTTCGCCGGCATGAATCATGGCGCAGTAGAGAGGGGTGAAGACCCCGGGATGTTGCCGGAAGGCGTCGTAAAGCGGCGCGCCTTCCTTGATGGCCTGACGCATGGTGGTGATGACGCTGGCTAAACGGGGGTGCTCCGTCTGGGCCGCCAGGATGTCGAGAATGGACATCATGGGCACCCCCGCCTTGAACAGCGTGCTGAACTGCTTGGTGAACAGGATCAGATCCGCCGTTGGTATATGGCGAAGCCAACGGTCAAGCATCGGCAATGGGCGCTGCCGTTTGCCGCGGCTGCGTTCCTGGATCCGCGAGGGCAGTACACCGCGTCCGTTTAGGAGATCGGCGGCGGCATCGGCGGATTCGGCCTCGATGACGCCCTTGAGGGTTTGGCCCTGTTCGTTGATGGCCTGGTAGGCGTACGTCGGCATAGCGTTTTACACCATTACGGCGGAAGCCGCTTCCTCTATGGTGGTAATTCCCCGGGACATTTTGTCGAAAGCGTCTTCCTTGAGAAGACGAAGATGGCCGGCGGCATGGGCGGCCCGGGTTATTTCATGGGAGGCGCGGTTTTTGATAATCATGTCGCGGATGGCATCATCAATGAGCAGGATTTCATAGATGCCGATCCGGCCCCGGTATCCGGTATCCTGGCAGTGAAAACAGCCCCTGCCGCGCTGGAAACGGGCGTCGTCGGGGATCGGCTGCCCCCAGAACGACAACGCTTCGTCCGACGGGCGATAGGGTTCCCGGCAGTTGGGGCAGACCCGCCGCACCAGGCGCTGGGCAAACGATACCAACATCACCGAGGCCACCAGGAACGGTTCGATGCCCATGTCGACAAACCGGGTAATGGCCCCGGCCGCATCATTGGTGTGCACCGTGCTGAGAACGCGATGCCCTGTCAGGGCGGCCTGCACCGCGATGTTGGCGGTTTCCCGATCCCGGATTTCCCCCACCATGATGACGTCGGGGTCCTGCCGTAAAATGGATCGCAGGCCACTGGCGAACGTCATCCCGGCCTTGCGATTCAACTGGACCTGGCGAATTTTCTCGATGCGGTATTCGACCGGATCCTCGACGGTCAGAATATTGATGTCCGTCTGGTTGATTTTTTTCAGGATCGAATAGAGGCTGGTGCTTTTCCCGCTGCCCGTCGGCCCGGTGCTGAGGATCATGCCGTAGGGTTTGAACATGACGGCTTCGATTTTACGACGGTCCTCATTGGCCATACCCAGGGTCTCCAGGGTGTGGATGCCGGCACTGGTATCCAGCAGGCGCAGCACCATGTTTTCCCCGTAGATGGTGGGAATGGTGGAGGCCCGGATGTTGATTTCCTTGTTGTTCAATTTGACGGTGAACCGCCCGTCCTGGGGGATCCGGGAGGTGGCGATATCCATATTAGCCAGAATTTTCAGGCGGGAGATGATGTGCAGCAGCATGGATTTGGGCGGGGCGGGAACATTGTGAAGTTTGCCATCCACCCGGAATCTTACCTGGACAAAATCCTTTTCCGGGCTGATATGGACGTCGCTGGCCCCCTCGCGAACCGCCTGGGACAGAATGGAATTGACCAGACGGACGACCGGCGCTTCTTCGGCCATATCCTGCAGGGAACTGACCTCCACATCTTCCATGGAAATGGCCACTTCATCCGAGGACTCCGTGTCGTACTGCATTTCCTCCATATCTTCCAGGACATCGCCGATACCGCCGTAGGTTCCGTAGAGGCTGCCCATGATCTGGTTGAGTTCCTGCTCGCTGCAGATGATGGCTTCCGCCTCCAGCCCGGTGCTGTTTTCCAGAATGTCGAGCGCTTCGATATCCAACGGATCAATCATGGCCACCGTCAGCAGACGGTTTTCGCGACGGATCGGTACCATTTGGTACTTCTGGGCCGTTTCGGCCGAAAGGAGACCCGCCAGGGTGACGTCGATGGGAAAGCTGATGGTGTCGTATTTTTCGATACGCAGTTGGCGGGATATCAGGTCAACGATCTGGGATTCACTGACGACGCCCTCCCGTGTCAGGTATTGCCCCAGCCGCAGATGACTTTTTTTCTGATTGAGGACGGCCTGGTTCAGCTGAAACTCGGTCATCAAACCGGATTCCACCAGCATACGTCCCAATTTTTTCTTTTCACGCATGGTGCTTCACCGCCTGTCAGGGTGGGCTGTGGCCAGGGGAGCAACGGTCTGGAAGGGATCGCTGAAAAAGACCGTTTCATCCTGTCCGAAAGTAATGATGCGGGCATCGGGCGCATCCCTCAACGCCATTCGCGCCAAAGCGTTTTCCGCCCCTTGGCGGCCGTAAAAGCATTCCGTCATCACCAGGGAAAAAACCAGCCCCTTCTCAGGATTCCAGTATGGGATGAGGCGTGTCGCTAGACGGTTTTGTTTCAGAGCCCTGCACGTGTGCAGAGCCTCATCCAGCCGCCGGCAAGTGGCCAGTTCGAGCCACCAGAGGTGGACCGGAAACGGCCGGACCTCTGCCGGCAAAGCAGGGAAGTGAACGACATCGCCGACATCCAGGGCATCGGGATCGAGAATATGGGGGTTGGCGTCGGTAATGGCTTGAAGGTAGCTGGGCGCAAACCGACCGTAAATCGTGGTGATAAGCCCTCCCAGGGTGTCGTTGGGATTGATGGTGACACGGCCCAGGCGGGCTGGCATGGGCGATGTCTGGGCGGGCGAATCCATGGTGGAGGTGTCCGTGGAGGGTGGGGCGGATTCGGCCATGGGCATCGCCGATCCATAAGCTTTCGTTGGGCTGAGGGAAGCGATGGCGGTTAACGGTTCGGGGCGATTCGCCGGTCGCATTTTTTCGGCGCTGGCCGCTGGTAGTGGCACCTCGGCAACGGGTTTTTTAGGAGCGGAGCCCTTTCCAGCTGCGTTTGTAAAGGGTTGGAGCCATCCCCCGGTGGTGAGTACAAGTGCGGCGATCAGGGCAAGCGCCCCGCCGGCGCCCACCCATTGCCATCGACGGGACGCCGGATGCCCGGAGGCCCGCCGGGCACTGGAACGGACCAGTCGCCATCCGGCCCGGGCGCGGTCCTGGATAATCAGTGTCAGAAGGACGCGATGACACAGATGAATAATCCGCCGGGGATACCCATGGGTTGCCAGGTAGATGGCGATGAGCGCCGGCTGGGAGAACAGCCGGTTGGCGGTTCCGCCTCCGGAGGCCTGGATGCGGTAGTGGATCATTGCCATGGTGTCGCGAAATCCCAGCGGGTTGAGATCAATTCGCAGGTTGATCCGATCGCCGAAGTTGGGGTGCGCGACAATCACCTGATCGAATTCTTTCTGGGCGAAAATAACGATCTGGAGCAGTTTATGGGTGTTGGTTTCATAGTTTAAAAATTCACGCAGAATTTCAAGGCAGGCGGGCGCGATTTTCTGTCCTTCGTCGATGATCAGGATCGGGGTGTGCTCCTTTTCGATACCGGTTGCAAAGAGAAATTGCTTGATGATTTCTTTTTTGCGATCGTTTGGGCTGTCTTCCGGAGGCCGTTGGCCTGTTAAGCGTTCCGCGACTTCCGAAAGAAAGGCGCCTTCCGAGGCCATGCCCGGATCCAGCATCAGGTAAGGGGCCAATTGGGCTTCGTTTTCAAACCGGCGGATCAACTCCCGACAGAGGGTGGTTTTCCCGGTGCCGACCTGTCCGATCACGACATTGAGACCGCGGCGCAAGCGGATTGCCAGTTCCAGCTGCTGCAGGCATGCGGTGTGCTGTGCCGACCGGTAGAAGAAGTCGGGATCCGGTGAATTGGAAAACGGTTCCCGCTTCAAGTCCAATAGGGTGTAATAGTCCATCAGGGGACCTCTTCCGATGATTTCACATCGCTTTCGGGCTTTGACGCATCGGCGGTTGATGGATTTGTCTTCGCAGACGGGGAGAGGTGTTTGTGACCGCCGTCACGCGACGATTGCACTTCCGACAGGGCCGGGACTCTCTCTTTCAATACATGCGGGGTTACGAAAATCAGCAATTCCTCCAGACCATTGTCGTTGTTGGTGCCTTTGAACAGTTTGCCCAGGCCGGGGACGTCTTTCAGATAGGGAACGCCGTATTCGTCCTCGGAGGTCAATTCTTTGCTGAGCCCGCCGATAACGGTGGTCTGGCCGTTGAACAGAATTACGCCGGTCTGGGCGCGTTTGGTGATAATAACCGGATTGTTGCCCACTGCATTGGTAAAGTCCACGTCATCCTTGGTAACGAAAATATCCATCTTGATGGTTTCGTTGTCGATGACATGGGGGGTCACCTCCAGCCGCAGAACCGCTTTCTTGTACTCGATTTTGACTTCATCGTCCTCGACCGACTGGTAGGGGATGTCCCGGCCGCTTTCGATGAAGGCCTGTTGGTTGTCCAGGGTGGTGATGTTGGGACTGGAGAGGATGTTGACCTGCCCTTCCTCTTCCAGGGCCTGCAACTGGACACTGAGAATATTCCCGGATCCGCTTTCCAGGATGAATCCCAGGTCCAGCCCCAACAGGTTGCCGGCCACGTCCGTGGCGGTCAGGCCGGCCGGGAAATTGCCCATGGTTCCGGAGGTGGGATTGACCGATTCGCCACTGCCGGGCGTGACGCCGCTGCCGGCCGGATTGGCGATGTCGCCCGGTGTATTGTAAAAATTATAGCTGTTGATGGTCGTGCCGTAGAGCCCGCCCCACTGGACACCGAGATTGCGGGCGGCATCTTTGGTGGCTTCCACGATATGGGCTTCGATCAGCACCTGGGACGTGGGCCGATCCAGGGCCTCGATCAGGGGCAGCATGCGTTCCAGGTCCGAGCGCACCGCCTGGATGATGAGGGCGTTGGTATGGCGGTCCACCAGTACGGAACCCAGAAGCGTCTTTTCGTCCAGGCGCGTCAGGAATTGTTCCAGGTTTTCCCGCAGCCCCTCGGCATCGGCGTATTCGATTTCCACGATCTGGGTCAGCAACGGCTCCGCCAGCCTCAGTTCGCGTTCTTTGGCCTTGATGCGCTGGTTGGTTTCCAATGCTTCCAGTTCACGGTTTTTGTCCTCGATGGTTATGACCCGGATGATGTCGCCTTCCCAAAGATAGGTCAGTCCATGGGTCCGCAGGATGCCCAGAAAAGCCTGGTTCCAGGGAACCGCTTTGAGGCTGACATCGATACGTCCGCGGACCTGATCATTGATCATGATGTTTTGATCAACAGCCCGGGCCAGGGCGCGCAGGACAGCCGGTACCTCGGCGCCGTGCATGGTCAGGGATATTTTCTGTGTGGCGAGCTGTGAGGATGGGGCGGCCGCACTTCCGGTCATGGGGGCTGGTTCCGGCAGCGGCGGCGGCACCGCCGGCGATCGCTTGATGGGCGGCGGCGATTGCCCTTTCGACGTTTCCGCTTTGGTTTTCCATTCGGCAAAAAATTTATCTTCAGGCAGTTTGATGTCCTTTTCGGCACAGGCGGTCACCAGCATCAGAAATGCCAGCATGCTCATAATGCCGATCCCCATCGATTGGAAGTTGGTGTTGCGTTTCATGGTATTCACTCGCTGTAAATCAGGGTTTGGGCGTCTGCGTTTCCCATTCATCCGCCAGGGGGACACTGAAGACTTTGTTCGCTGATGCACCCAGTATCACGCGCTGGGTATCAATGTGGCGAACGACCAACCGGCTTTGGTCCAGGATCTCACCCTCCACATATTCTATCCCGTTGATGATAGCGACGCGCCGTTGGGGTGTTTCGATATATCCGGAGTAAATCAGGGCAAGATTGGATGGCAGCATTTCGGCGGCCTCCGGATTCGCCATGCTGGTGGGCAAGATATCCCCGCTGGACAGAAAAAGCGTATCCTGCCATGGTTTACGGGCCATGGAGAGCGTGTAACGTTCTCCTTTCATGGAATTGTCGTTGCCGAACTGGGCGGTAAGATTGGTCAGCATGCGGATCAACGTTTTCGGCTCATCCGCAGCTGGCGTTGCCGGGGGATGTCCCGGCTTATCCCCGAACATAATGACCATGCCCAGACAAACCGATACCAGCATAAGTCCCACAAGAATTTTTTCACGCGTGGACATGGGAACCTCCCCGGTCCGAAAGACCGGCCGTCCCGGGCGTGGGAATCACTGCCGTGCCAGCCATATATCCAGTTCCATATGCAGCCCCTGGGGGCCGGATTCGCGGCGGACTTCGATGCGGCCAACATGATTCAAATAGGGCAATTCCGCCAGTTTCAGCATAAATTCTCTCAAGTTGTTGAGCGCACCGGTAATTTCAAGGGTGAGTTTGAGTTCGCCGGTTTCACTGATCATGGAGTTCAGATCCGAACCGATGCGCTGGAGGTTGAGTTGGTTTTGCTCGGCCAATTGCCGAAAAAGTGTTTCGATACCGGCAACTTGCTCAGGTTTAAGGCGGTCGGGCGATGGGAAGGGAAGATCGCCCAGGCCCTCGGGTTGGGTTCCCACCAGAAGTTCGGTAAAGCGATGGTAGATCGGCCCCAGAAGACGCTGTTCGTCGATTTGTGTTTTCAAGGCATTGATTTGGTCCGTGATCTGATCCGTGGCCTGTTGATGCGGTAGAATACTCAGCAGGTAGAACCCCAGCAATCCCCCGCAACACACCACCGCAAAAAACATCCGCCGCTCCGGGAAAAGAGCCAACAGGGATTGCCGACGCACCTTCATCAGATAATCTCCAGTTCTGCTGTGAAGCGCAGCACTTCCCGATCGCCCTGCATTTCAAACGATTTATCGACGATACGGGGGGCGGTAAAAAGGGGCGAGGCCTTCATTTTTACCATATAAGCGGCTAGGGCCGGTTCCAGGTTCAGCCGTTGCCCATGAATGATACCGGCCATGGAAAGGACCCGACGTGGTGGGGGCTCGGCATTCTCAACCGGGCGGGGCAACCGGACGGCAATCCTGGTCATGCGAATATCGGCCGGTGTCGTGCGGGACAACTCGGCGATAATGGCCATGCCCCGGTATTTATCGCTGTAACGCGTCAGTCGGCGGGTGGCCTCTTTGGCTTTGGCCCCCAATACCAGCACGGTTTCAGGGTTAAGGAGAGGCGAGAATTCCTTTAATTCCTGCTGAAGGTGGAGCAGGTGACCATGACGTTCCAGCAAACGGTGTTTTTGCCAACCGTTGTAGCCGAGCAAACCGATCATCGCGAGCAGGAAAAACCCGAACAGTACCGCGTTGAAGAGCTGCCGTTTTTCCCGTCGGGCGCGATCGTGGTAGGTTTGTAGAAAATTGGGCGTCGGGGTGCCTCCGGCGGAGGCAAGGCCAACAGAAGGTATGTAGGCGAACTGCTCCTGCCGGGTGTCGGGCCGTTCCGAAAGCTCCTCGCCTTCGAAGGGATTCAATTCGATAAGGGGAATGCCGAGCTGGTCGGATAGGTAGCGGCGCACCGCTTCGTTTCCGCAAATCGTTCCGGCGACACAAATACGATCGATTTCCCGCTGCTCAAAGTTGATGGCATAATGACTGAACGTGCGTTCCACCTGGCGGACCAGTCGATCGATGGCCGGCTGGATCATGGCAAAGACATCGTCGGGTTCGATCTCCGCCGATGGGTCGTCGAACGACGTCTGCTCCGGCTCAGGCGAAAGGCCGGGAACCAGGCGGGATAAGACCGCCATTGGGCTTACCCCGTTGGCACCGGGGGGTAAATCGGACGGCGCTGCCGTTGGTCGGAAGTCCATTGCCGGAATGGCTTCCGAAGCGCTGTCGGAACCCATTCGCGGATCGGTACGAATGGCTTCGACCAGACTGCTCATGCCGGCACGAATACCGCGGGAAAGCATGAGGTTGCCATCATTGAAAATATCGATGCGCGACCAGTTGCGGCCGATGTAAAGTGCACACAAATTCCCCTGGCCGATGATTTTCCAGCGGGTGCGCAAAAGGTTTTGCATCAGAAAGGGATACGTGCTCACACCATCCAATGGGTATCCGGCGCGCGTGAAGGATGATTTGACGGTGTCAATTTCAGCGCGGGGAATGGTGTAGGCAAGCACCTCGAGTTGCGATGTTCCGGCTGCCGTGGTTTCGCCCAGCACTTCGAAATCGAAAACCTGTTCCGTATCATCATAAGAGGATTTCTTTTTGTAGGCCCAGATCACGGCATTGGGGATCTGGCGTCGGGCTACTTTGGGGACGCGTAGCAGGCGGGTGTCCAGCCGGGCGGATGAGATGGTGGTCCAAATGCTGACATTGTCCTCCGAGCCAATGAAACGGGCAAGCGTATTCCGAAGGAACTGGGGGAACAAAAGATGCTGGGCGTCCAGACCCGGATCGAAACGGACGTGCTGAAAATCGATGATTCGGTGGCGACTCGTCCCGGATGGCACGATTTTGACCAACCGAAGGTCATCATACCCGATGTCAACGCCGATTTGAACGGTCTTTCTGAATTGTAAAAAAGAATGCCACCGGCTTTGGCGATCAGGAGGGGGCGCTTGCAATGCTTCCGGAGACGACGGGACAGCCCCGGCCAATTTGTTGCCGCGGATTTGCTCCAGAAGCTTTTCGGTGGAAGAGATTTCGTCTTGTTTCACCGGAGCACATCTCCATTTCGTGTAGATGGCGCTGGGGGCCAAAGCAACAAATAATCGATACGTGCTCCGATTATATGCTGAGGCTCTATAAAGTAAAGGAAAAAAAGGTGTTAGGGGATCATCAAATTTTGTTTTTAACGATGGGGTCGGAGCGATAGAACTGGCGGTAAGCTTCCTGGGCTTCCAGCTGAAGATGGTCGACCTCTGCCGCGTATCGTGGTGAAAAATGAAAAATAGCGAAGCGTTCGACACGGGCACGACCGGCAATTTCGCCTGCCTGGCGTGCGGTCAAGTGGTGTTTGGATGCTGCCATGTCATGATCTTTTGATCGAAAAGCAGCTTCAATGAAGAGATAGTCGGCATTGCGGACCAACTGGACGATTGCGTTCCGATTGTCAAGGTGGCCGGCGGCGTCAGTGATGTAGGCGATTTTTTGGCCGGGGGTGGTGCGGGTGATTTGGGCGGCCAGTTCCTTCAGGCGGAAGTGTCGACAACCTCCCGGAGGATGGTGCGTCGGTACGGTTACCATTATGTTCGGATCGTGGTTGCCATAGATGGCTTGCTTGAACGCTTTGAGCCATGGACCGGTCGGCAGGGCCAACTGGTCCAGGGCAACCTTGTCGATATTGATATGGATAGGCTCCGACAAGCTGAACCCCAGACAAGGGATGCCATGGTCCAGAATCTCAGCTTCGACGCATAGGGAGGGCTCCTGCAGCACCATGCCGTTAAAGGGGTGTGTTGCGTCTCTTTCACGGTCGGGGTTAAACCCGTCACGGCAGGCATAGTGGCGGGTATGGATTTGTTGCGGGCTGATTTCCGAGGCGGTTATTTCAAACGGGTAGCGGTAATGGTTGACAAGATTCCAGTTGTAACCGCGAAGTTTGCCTTCCAGATTGGTCAGAAAGCCTTCGGGGCCGAAGAGATGCAGTCTTTTTTCACGCCCCAGGCATATCCGAAGCAGCCTGTCAAAGCCGCAGAAATGATCCATATGGGTGTGCGAGACGAAACAATGGGAGATCTTGAGGATGTCCCGCGGGGGCAGGCGGCGCAAGTCGCCGAGGTCAAAAAGGATGGCGCGTTTTTCATACGCAAAGGGCACGTAAAGGGCCGGATCGTCGAAAGGACCGTTGACCAGGCGGGGATGAAAACGGGGCGCCATGGCGTCACGGCAGGTGTTTTTGCACCTGCTGATGAATACATTGATAGATTTCTTCGTCGGAGCCGAAGATGTCGATGGTGTCTTTGTGGTCAATCACCTTTTCCAGGACAAACGCTGTCACATAGAGCGTGACCACATGGGGATTCGAAACCAGGGCGCGATAAGGGGCGACCAAATAATCCACGTCGAAGTCGTCCGCCCGGCTCAGGCGGTCCAGACAGCCGTGGATCTGGTCTTCCAGGCCGTTTTTGTTGGTTGTTTCCACGAGCTTGTTTTCCACAAGCTTCATGGCAATCGCGTTGGCCACTGTATCGATGCAATCCTGAATCGCGTTCAGTGATCGGCGCCGGGCATACTCTTTCGAGGATTCGATTTTGGACAGGATGCTGGATTCGCGCGTGCTGGGCCGAAAGACTTTAGCCATTGTTTTTCCTTTATGCGGATAACCATCGCTGAAACGTTGGGTAATAAATGCGAATAATAGAGACAGCTTTCTGAATTTGCAAGAAAAAAGTCTTTCTCCGGTCAGCAGGTCCAGCCCTCGGTCTTCACGACCGCCCCGTGTCCGTTTCCGGATCGGTTGCAACAACCATTACCTGCGGCCGACGGGATCCGTTCCAGCGGTTCCAGCGCAGATGCAGAGCCAGACGCTTGAAAGAGGCCGGTGGCTCCTGATCCGGATCGATATTGAACTGGATGGCCTGATAGCGTTGCCCACTGCTTTGGTGCCGTGAGCGGAGAACCATTTGGCGGTGGTGACCGCCCACCACGCGATGGCTTTCGACGTCAACATCACGGGTAATAAAAAGCGGTTCGGGGGTCCCCTGCCCGAAAGGTTGCAGCGTTTCCAGTTGATCCAGCAGGCGCGGTGTGATTTGGCCAAGGGCGATTTCAGCATCGAGCGACAGCCGTCGGCAGTAATCCTGCGGTCCGGTTCTGTCGGCCAGATGGCCCAGAAACGCCTGCGTAAAGGCGGTAAGTTGATCGTTTCGCAGGGTTAAACCGGCGGCCATGGCATGCCCGCCGAAATGCTCCAAATGCGCTGCGCAGGATGCCAACAGACCATATAGGTCGATACCGGGAATACTGCGGGCCGATCCCCGGGCATGGGTTTCATTCTGGGCCAAGAGAATCACGGGGCGGGTAAAGGCGCGGGTCAGACGGGCGGCGACAATGCCTAAAACCCCCTCGTGCCAGTCGGGGGCTGCCATGATCAGAGCGTGCTGATCGAGGATTTCCGGCTGGGCTGCGATGCGCTGATGGATCTCATCGGCAATCTTGTTTTCTATTTGTCGACGGCGGGTGTTCAGCCGATCCAGGGTTTTGGCCATGCGGGCGGCACGCCGGGCGTCTCGGGTGGTGAGCAGACGCAGGGCCAGGCTGGCATGGGCTACCCGGCCGGCGGCATTGAGCCGGGGGGCCAGCCGGAAGGCCACATCGTCGGATTCGACCCGGCGGGGAGAAACCCCACTGACATCCATCAGGGCTTTAATCCCCGGCCGGGAGGACAGCATGGTCAAACCGGCCTGGACGAACGCCCGGTTTTCCTTGACCAGGGGCACCATGTCGGCAATGGTCCCCAGGGCCACCAGACTGCAGAGGCGCTTGAGGTTCGGCTCGGGGCGCTGTTTCCAAAACCCCATATCCCTTAGACAACGGCGCAACGCAATCAGCAGATAAAAGGCCATTCCCACGCCGGCCAGATGGTCGAGACCGGCATTGCAGTCCTCGCGCTTCGGGTCGATGACCGCCACCGCATCGGGCAGACTGGCCGAAGGCTGGTGATGGTCGGTAATGATGATGTCGATGCCACCGGCGGAGGCGACTTCAACGGCCTCGTGGCTGGTGATGCCGCAATCCACGGTTATGACCAGTTGGTAGCCTCGGTGTCGAATCCGTCTGTGAATTTGCTCCGACCGCAGGCCATAGCCCTCTTTGCGCCGATGGGGGATGTAAGGGGAGACGTGTCCACCGGCTGCCTGCAGAAATTCCAACAGTACAGCCGTGGCGGTCACGCCATCCACGTCATAGTCACCGAAAACGAGTATTTTTTCATTGGCGGTGAGGGCCGCGGCCAGACGGTCGGCGGCCCGCTCAATGTCTGTGATGATTTCCGGAGGCGTGATATCGCGGAGGGATGGTGCGAGGAAGGCTCGGGCCGCTGTTGTCGAGGTGATCTGACGGTTGATCAGGACCGTGGCCACCAGGGGGTCGATGTCCAGGGCGACCGCCAGTCGTCGAACCCGTTCGGGGTCAGGTTCCATGATGTCCCAGATCGTCGTCATCGCTGCGCGGTATAGCCCATTCCCTGATCAGGGGCAACCCTTTCTTCCGGCAGGCCACTGAGGCTGCCGGGAGGGATTCGTGCGCTACTGCCAGGGTTTAAGGTTGCAAACAGGTGGCACATGGTTATAATCAGAAACCTTTATGACCTAAAGGAAATTCGTTTTGGCGCCGCTAGACCCGATAACAGATTCCAGCATAGCGAAAGATCTCACCCAACCTCCGACCGTCCTATCCGTGACTGAGCGCCATTTCCGGATTGATCGGCGGCAGATCAGCTTTCTGCGATTCATCCTGGAGGCCTATGAAGGCGTGGCGGTCGTGACGACCCTATCCCCACGGGAGGGTATCGTCGCCATCCGGATCGCCCCCGGCTGCGAGCAGCTGGTCATGGCGATACTTCAGGACTTGAGCGCCGGGCAGCATATGTTGATGGAATCATTTCCCGGTGGCGGCCTTACAGACTTAGGAGACCCATGACCGACCAGAATGTCTATATCAATACCATCGGTTGCCAGATGAACGTCTATGACTCCGACCGGATCGTCCAGGCGCTGGAGCCCGTCGGCTACCGAAAAACCCATAACCTCGAAGACGCGGATCTGATCATTGTCAATACGTGCGCCATCCGGGCCAAAGCGGAGCAGAAAGCGTTCAGCTTTGTCGGCCGACTGGCCCGCATGAAGCGCGATAATCCGGAACTTTTGATTGGTGTCGGCGGTTGTGTGGCCCAGCAGGAGGGAGACGCCATCCTTTCCCGCATGCCGCATGTGGATCTGGTATTCGGAACCCATGCCATTGCGCGGCTGCCCCAGATCCTCGAGCGGGTCAAGCGGAATCGTGTCCGGGTGGTGGATGTCGCCCAGTCGACGGCCATTGATGAAATCGAAGGCGGCGGCGGATTTCCTGTTGATAGCCCGGTATCCCGTTTCGTGACGATTATGCAGGGGTGTGACAACTACTGCACCTATTGCGTGGTGCCCTATGTACGGGGCCCCGAGATGAGCCGCCGGCCCGACCGAATTATCGCGGAAATCGAGGCCCTTGTTCAAGCCGGTGCGCGTGAAGTCACCCTGCTGGGCCAGAATGTCAACAGCTACGGCTACAAGGAGGGTCTGCCATCATTTGCCGAGCTGCTGGCGCAGGTCAACGAAATCCAGGGCCTGCGCCGGATTCGATTCACAACGTCCCATCCCAAGGATATGTCGGATGATCTCATGGAGGCGTTCGGCAAATTAGACAAGCTTTGTCCCCATATCCACCTTCCGGTGCAATCGGGCTCCGACCGTATCCTCAAACGCATGAATCGCAAGTACACCCGGCAATTGTATCTTGAGCGGATCGAACGCCTCCGGCGGATACGGCCGGACATTGCCGTTACCTCGGATTTTATCGTGGGGTTTCCGGGCGAGTCGCCCAACGATTTCGAGGATACCGTGACCCTTCTGAAAACGGTCGCTTTCGACAGCATTTTCGCGTTTATGTACTCGGATCGCTCTATTGCCGCGGCATCCCGTTTCAGCGACAAAGTTGGCGAAGAGGAGAAAAAACTTCGGCTTCAGCAACTTCTGAAGCATCAGGAAACCATAACGCTGGCCAAAAACCGCGCCCTGGTGGGGTCGGCTCAGGAAATCCTGCTGGAGGGCAGCAGCCACCGTCCCGGCCTGGCGGAACACGCGAGCGAGGGACCCCAGTGGACGGGGCGCACGCCCGGAAACAAGATTGTCAATATCAATGCCGATCGAAGTGGGGCGTCGGCGGCAACTTTCGCGGTCGGCCAGCTGGTGTCCGTATGCATTGAAAACGCGTATGCCCACTCCTTGCAGGGCGTCTTGAGCCAGAAGGAACCTTCAAACGGTGGTTTAAAAGGAAACGCATGCCATGCTGCTTAAAGCTGTCATTGCCGGACTGACCATGGATCCGGCCACGAACACGCCGATTATTATCCTTAAAACCGAAGAAGGGGACCAGGCCGTGCCAATCTGGATTGGTTTATTGGAAGCCACGTCCATTGCCTCGGCACTGCAAAACGTCAAATTTGACCGCCCCATGACCCATGACCTGTTCAAGAACTTCGTGGAGATGAGGGGGGTGACGGTCAGTAGTATCGAGGTTTGCGATCTGCAGGACAATACCTTCTTTGCCCGGATCAATTTTTTGTCCGAGGGCGAACAGTTCAGCATGGACGCCCGTCCCAGCGATGCCATTGGTATTGCGCTGCGTTTTGAAGCCCCCATTTTTATCGACACGGAGGTCATCGCCAAAGCCCGCCCCTTCGAGGCGGATGCCGAGGCTTCGGATGACAGCGAGGAAGGGCGTAAATGGAAAGAGTATCTCGAAAAGCTGTCACCGGAGGATTTCGGCAAATATAAAGTCTAATCCCCCCTAGCTTGTCCCCCTGTTTGGCGTCGCTTGATGCCTGCCTGCAGGTCACTCAAAAGGTATATGTGGTAGTGGGTAGTCCGTTATCCACAATATGTAGTTGACAGCTGAAGGGGAATCGGTTATCAGTCCCCAGGTTGTGCCCACACCCTTAATCCAAGCATGAGACACCCAATGGAATCCGTTCTGATCATTGATGATGAGCAGTCCATCCTCCAGGTATTCGACTATGCTCTGACCCGGAGCGGGTTTACGGTTGAAACCGCCGCCGACGGGCAGGAAGGCCTTCAGAAGTTTTTACGGGGGCGATTCGATCTGGTGGTTACGGATGTCCTTTTGCAGGGTATGGATGGACGGGATGTCCTCAAAAAGATTCGCTCCTCTGAAAAGCGGCAGACACCGGTAATCGGAATGTCGGGAACCCCGTGGCTGCTGGCCGACGCCGGGTTCGATCATGTGCTGGAAAAGCCCTTTTCTATCCACCGCTTGCTCGAATCTGTCCAGGGGCTTATCAAGCGGGGCCTTCCCGAGGCCTGAAACAACCCTCCCGGCGATGGCCTGCCGTTGCGTCCCTTCACGAACCTCGCCTCAATTGCCCCTCGAGCGGTTTATGGTATCGCGTCAAGAACGTCATCTTTAGGGATGGACCCGGAGAGGACCTGATGATCCTGGGGATATTGATGGCCCCATGCCGCCATGCAATGTTTATACGTTTGCTCGTGTGCCCGCCAGTTCGCAACAGCGGAACACCAAACCATGGAAAGGCGGTCTCCTTCCCTAATGGGTTTTCGGCCGGTTATCCGTTGCAGAATTGTCCGTTTTCGTAGATGGTGACGACCTGTCCTCCTTTCAGTCGGGCGGTCACCCGTTTGCGCTCGGTGTTCACCAGATCCCAATGCAGGGCGGATTTGTTGAAGCCCAATTTTTTTTTTTGGTCTCCGGTGAGATCGGCAGGGTTCCCATTATAGGTGTCGCTGTAGGACGATCCCAGGGCGATGTGACAGTTACCCTGGCGACCGCCAAAGTTTTCATCGTAGAGGGTGTTGGCCATGAACTGGGTAATTTTGGAAAACCGGCGGTCCGTCAATGAAAATTCGCCGACCCGAGAGGCGCCTGGATCCATGGAAAGCTGCTGCCGCAGGAAAGCCTGCCCTTTCGCCGCCCGGGCGGAGACAACCTTACCGCGTTTGAATTCCAGGCGGACCGCCTCCACATAATTGCCGTTGCGATAGGACGGCTGATTGGCGAAGTAGATCCCCCGGGTTCCGCGCCAGTCGGGTGAGGTGAACAGCTCGAAACTGGGAATGTTGTGGCCGGACAAGCCGATCCATTGACGCTGGGCCCCGGGGGTTATCCATAGATCGGTCGTATCGGATTCGATGTGGTACGCGGCGACATCCATGCGGTTCAACCAGCGTTTGAGGGCTGCGGCGTTGCGAAAAATGGTCTGCCAGTGTTCCAGGGGCCGGGTCCGGTTGAGGTAGCAGGCTTTGACCACCTGGGCGGTATAGGCCGACAAGGTCAGGCCGGCCTGGCGGGCCAGTTCGGGGGTCGGTATCATGCACAGGGTCCACCCGAACAATCCCTGTTCGTCCCGCCGGTCCAGGATGTCCCGCAGGGGCTTGCGGGCCAGAGCCGTGCGCCCGATCCGTTTGGGGTCGATACCGCTCAGATGGGTGATGGATTCCGGGGCATAGAGGAAGATGCTGCCGTTCAGATGATTGAGCAGGGTTTCTTCCCCGGGGGGGACAAAGGTCAACTGCCGGGTGTTGGCCGTACGGTAGAAATCCGCTTCCATGGCGGGTGTCGGCATGGCGCGCACGACGGTGTGCAGTCCTTCGGCCAGCAGCCGGGCTTGCAGTATTTCCGCCAGGGGAAGGGCGGGTAAATCGTAGCGCAGCAGAACGATATCGTTTTTCTTGAAGCGGTTTTTCCGGGCGGTTTGCAGCGCCCACATCATGACATCGGCATAGCGCTGCCATTGTTTTTCAGTCAGCACGGTTAACTCCTTTGATCGGTGATAGGCTAATTTAAGTGATCGTGACGTATATTTTCAGCGATCCTTGAGGAAGAGCCGGTGGTACTCTTCTTCGTTTAAATGGGTTTTCAGCAGGCCGCTCAGCATATCGAAGAGTTCCTGTCGTTCCTCTTCCGACAGGCGCGGCATCAGGGTCTCCGCCAGGGTATCGTCCGATATTTTTTGCAGGTAGTAAATGAGGGCCTTTTCATCGGATGCACGGTCCATCCCGAATCCCACGAATCCGTCAAACACCTCGATAAAACGATGGGAGTGTTTTGTCATGTGTGATATAGATCCTTTTCCAATGGATGGTTGGCATGCGGGTTGTCGGGCGTTTAATATGGGCACGCCTGCCCCACCATATGACGGGGCTACCATAGAGCACGCGCCGATCCGGGTCAATGCCTGGCGGCAACACCGGGCGCTAATGTGACCTTGGGATGCTGGTTTCGGAGATCAACACGACGATGGGATTTCATTTCGATTACGTCAAAACCCCCGACAATCTGATGATTCGCTGGGGGCATGCCCCCACGGTTGCTGTGCCGGCCCGAGGGACCGTCCTTTTGCTCAACGGGCGTACCGAATACATGGAAAAATACGGCGAAGTCGCCGAAGAGCTCAATCAGAGAGGCTTCGCGGTATACAGTTGCGACTGGCGGGGGCAGGGACTTTCGGACCGCCTGTTGGCCGATGGCCAGAAAGGCCACGTCCGGGGTTTCGAAGACTATTTGACGGATCTGGAGCAGGTGATGGCCATCGTGAACCGCCACCAGGCGCCTGAGCCGTTCATCCTCATGGGGCATTCCATGGGGGGGCATATCGCGGCCCGCTTTCTCGAGCGCCATCCGGATGTGTTTGCACGCGTGGTCATGACATCCCCGATGATCGATATTCAGCTGCCGGCCCTTCTCCCGCGTTACCTGCTTCGCTTGATGGTTCGTATGGCCGTCGGGCGTGGCCTGCAGGGGGCGTACGTGCCGGGATCCGGGGAATTCAATGCCAGGGAGCGCCGTTTCGATGGCAACCCCCTCACATCGGACCGGGCGCGTTTTGAACGCCATATCGCCATGATCGAAGACAATCCCCGTTTGGCGGTGGGTGGTGTGACCTATGGCTGGCTTGCGGCGGCTTTCCGCTCCATCGACCATGTGGCGACCGCAACCTTTGCCGGCGCTTTTCCCGTACCTCTCCTGATGGTCACCGCCGGGGAAGACCAGATCGTTTCCCTACCCGCACAGGCACGCTTCTGTCGTCACGTACCGGACTGCCATTGGACCCGCATCGAGGGCGCCCGTCACGAAGTGCTGGTGGAAACGGATACCCGACGGGCCCTGTTCTGGGAAGCATTCGACGGGTTCCTGGCGGGTTGATGGCCACAGGCCGAGACGCAAACCGCTAAAACGGATCACGGGCTCGTGCAGGTCTGGCAGAAGGTTTGAACGGCATCGAGATAGGCTTTCATCCCGCGAAGAAAAATATCATTGTGGTTGGCTCCGGGTATTTTGACGTGTGTTTTCTCCGGCGACGGTGACGCGGCCAGGAGCGCTTCGCTGTCGCTATAGGGAATGATGTGGTCGTGCTCGGCGTGAATGATGAGCGTGGGGCCGGCGTAGCGTTTGATCTTGTCCAGGTTGGCAAAGCCGGCGCTTTCATCGAAACCGATCCGATCCGGATCGATGCCCAACAGGCGCAATAGCGGTGCGGCATAAGCAAACCCGCTTTCGATGATCAGTCCGTCGATGCGGTCGGGATAAGTTGCGGCCAGTTCCAGGACCGAAGCACTGCCGAGTGAGCGCCCCATGAGGATCAGGGGGCCGGTGTATCGGTTCTGCTGCAGCCAGGTCTCGGAGAATAGCAGGATCCGGTGGCAGTCCGCCATCATCGCGGCAACACTCGGTTCGCCGCTGGAGCGCCCGTAGCCCCGGTAATCCACGGATAGCAGGTTGAGGCCCAGTGAATTGTACAGAGGCCCCAGATCATCGTAATCCGCCACGATTTCACCGTTTCCATGAAAAAAAAGAAGGTTTGGACCGTTTGCAGGGCCCATATGCCAGCGGGCGCCGATGGTATGCTTCCCTCCGACGGGAATGCGCATCTCGTGGGCCAAAGCGGAGGAGGAACGGCTGAGTTCCGGACGTGGGTGAAAAAGGACGGACAATACGTCGGGGCGATCCAAGGTGGTGTAGTCCGGGGTTGGCTTTCTTTTCATATATCTCCCTTATACTGATCTAAATCCGCCACTTCAGATTGCGGCCCCAGAGCGGTTCGACCGATCCGGTGTGTTTTTATGAACGTGTTTCTTCATTATGGATTGACGTCAGCCCTACCGATAGGTGAAGGTCTCGTCAAACAGACCCGGGTGGTCAAAATGGGCCCGCCCGACCATTTTGATGGCGTGGTGGCCCCGCTGGCGCATGTTGCCGACATCCGGGATGCCCATTGAAAAAAACAGTAGGGGCTCGATGCGCTCAGAACCCCAGACAATGCCCTCCGGGTCGAATATGCTGCGGTGCTGCCCGCTTTCATCCGGCAGGATTTCCAGTTCTCGATACGGGCGCAGCGCATAGCATGTCCCGGTGGCGTCTGGCTTTGCCACCCCGATGTGCTGAACCTGGTGCCATCCGGAGTTGACCATTAGCGAAAGGCGGCGGCCGGGGAATGGCTCCGGCAGCCAGGCCGGCACCAGAGGACTCAAACCCAAAAACGGGGTTTTCAGCGTGCGAATACGGGCGTGATTCGGCGCGAAGAAGTGATAGCAGCCGCAGTTGTTCATGATGTCGAGCATGACCGGTTCTCCGTCAGGATCGAGGCTGATGCGGACCGTGAACCCATCCAGGCGGCCCCGCTCGATCCAGGGGGCATTGTCTCCGGCGCGATGGGAATACCAGAAGACATAATTGATCTGCAGGATGGGGTGGTGATCGAAACGCCCATAGCTGATGTAAAAATAGCCGGTAGGGGGTTGTGGGGCCACCGTCACGTTGTCGTTCTGCCATTGCACGTTTCCGATACGATCATATCCGGCAGCCGTGTCCTGAACAATCACGGGGGCCAGGGCCTTGGCCAATCGGTATGCTTCCCGGGATGTCAATCGCGGCAGCCCCAAAGCATTCCTGGGAACCGACCGATACAGGGCGGACGGGTCGATGCGGTCGCTTTCTGTGCCGCCCCCCGGGCCGTAGACAACCGGATCGCCGGTGGTGGCGATGTCTTCCGGCGGCATGGCATGCCAGGCCCGGAACCCGTCGAAAGCATTGGCACTGGCGTAGGCCACCGGAAGGGCCAGGAGCGGATAAAGGCCGACCACCCGGCGCCATGAGCGGTATTCGTCGGGGATGGCGATGGCGGCCTGTACATGGGCGGCAAGGCCAGGTGTTTTAAGGGCGTGAACGAAAAGACGGCTTGAGCATTCCTGCGTTCGTGCAATGAGATCTCGCCGATTGCAAATCCCCTCGGATGGGTTGACAAGCTTCTGGTAGTGATGGTTGCCAAGGTTCAGGATCTCCTTTTCTCGCGCTTCCAGATCGAGTTGGTGCATGTGCGCCAGCCACCATTGAACAACGGCGGCGCGGTCCATTTCCTCCGGGGTTATCCCCGCCAGGAAACGGCTGGTGCGGAGGTAGGGATAGCCCTCCACGCGAAACACGGCCGTATCGGTCGCGGCTGTCTGGGTTACCACCCGGTCTACCCGGGACAATAATTGCCGACACGTTTCGATGTCTGACAGGGCCGGCAGCGACACCGTGGGCTGGGGCGGGGTCCGGCACCCCGGGATCATTAAGAGGACGGCGGTAAGGAAGAAAAGGATATGTTTCACGTCAACCTCAAAAAGCAGCAGGCCCCGGCAAATGGCCGGGGAAAATGGGATTGGCGCCCGAGGGGACCTGTTCTGGTACTATTGGATTTCGGACAATCGCAGCACTTCGGAAAGAAATTTGTCCGCATTGCCCATTTCACCGGCAACGTGCATAAACCGGTGCGGCGTGTCTTTCGTTTTCCAGACCAAACCGATAAAAGTCGGTGTCTGCCGAACGTCTAGAGCGCGGACCACCTGGCGACTGCGGTCCGGGAAAAGAGGGAACTGGATGTCGAAGGCTTCCCGAAATTGATTGACCTCGAACCGCGTGTTGCTGACCCCAATGCCGATCAGTTTGATGCGCTCCCTGAGGTCGGGATCGCTGGAAATGCGGTGGTAAAACCGATTGACGTTTGGGGCTTCGCGCTGGCAATGGGGGCAGTAGAAATTAAAGATTTCAATGACGAGGACCTGGGCCCGGATATCATTGAGTGTAAATGTCCCGGTTGTTTCGAGTCCGAGATAAGCGCGTTGGGCGGGATCTGCCGGTACCGGCAGCATGAAACCCGTTTGGGCGCTGTCGGGCTCAATGGTTTGCCGAGTTGAAGCGGGCGATGGTCCCTGGGCGCAACCAAGGATGAACAGCAGCCCCGCCAAACAGGGCAAACCGATTGCAGCTGCCGCTTTTCTGATGCGTTTCATCGGTCTCTTTCCCGGGTTTCATCGGCGGTCGTTCGAAATTGGGACAACGGCGCCGGTTATTGGACGAACACGTTATAGGCATTGACGCTGCTAATGGTATTGTAGGGCGATCGATGCCCCTTGGCAAGCCGTTAAAAGGGGAAGGTTGGACGGGACCTATGCCGTTCCCACATACCGAGCGTTATGCAAAGGGCTGCCCCGCCGCAAAGGGCTGCGGATACCATCGCAACGACAGCGACGCCATATTGGGTCCAGAGCAATCCGCCTGCCACGGCACCGGTCATGCGTCCCAGCCCGGCCACGGCTAGCATCGCGGACATCATCGTGGCACGATGGGCCGGGAGGATTTCCGTCGCCACGGACAAGGCGGTGACAAAGGTGAATTCCACCGCAATGAAAAGCGCAAAGAGGCCTGCCAATGCATATGCGAGGGCGTTGCCGGTCCAGGGAAGGACACCATAACCGACCATACTCAGGCTGACCCCCAGAAGAAGGGCGCGCCGTTTGCCCATGCGATCGGCCAGCCCGACCGTTAAGAATTCTCCCAATAATTCAGCGAGTCCGATGACACTGCTGCCCAGGCCCAATTGGGCGACGCTCAGGTTGAACTTCTGCTCCAGCCAGGCGCCGTAAATAACGAAGATGCCATCGTTGGCCATGCTTACCAGAAACGCCAGCACCAGCATGGCGCGGGCGGTCCGGCTTTCCCATAGACGACGCCAGGCATAGCGGAGATCGGTGATTTTCAGCGTGGCTTTACCGCGCGATGATTCGACCGGCAGGCGCAGGGCGATCAGTCCCATGCCTGCCAGAGCGGCCAGTCCCATCACCACGAAGGGGGCCTGCCAGTCATACCACTCAATCAGGAGCCCTGCCAGGGGGATGCCGACAAGGGTGCTGGCCGCCCAGCTGGTTTCAATCAGACCGATGGCCAGGCCCCGTCGTTCATAGGGGACCCTTTCTCCAACATAGGCCTGAATGGCGGGGTCAAAAATATTTTTGCCCAGACCGGCCAGAAAGAGGGCGATCAGCACGACAGCGTAGAAAGGCAAAAGGGCGGCTGCCAGCATCCCGGAGGCCAATAAAAAAAGCCCCAGCAGCATCATGAAGCGGTATCCAACGCGATCGGTGAGGGGGCCGAAAAAAAGGGCCAGCACACCACTGGCCTGATTGGCAGCGATGATCGAAGTGATGTGGGTCAGGGGGACGCCCATTCCACGGCTCAGGGCTGGCGCAAAAGGGTAGGCAAACCGCCGTGCCGTATTAAGAACCAGGCGGCAGCCACCGGTAAGAATCAGGTCGAAGACCAGCGCAGTGCTGCGGCTGTGGGCATTCCGGTGTTGGGGGTCATCCGGTGGCATGATCATTACGTTAGCAGCCATTTCCCTTGATCGATTGAACGATTGCCACGGCCAAGGGTTCCAGCACAACCATTTTTTCCCGGATAGCCGAGGCCTCTATGGCGGAGGTGCATTACCCCATTTTGGTCATCCCAATCTGAATACGATCCATTTTGCGACTTGCATTCATTGCCCGAATGTTTTAATTTCCACTTAAACTCTTAAGTTGCACTAAAACGAAAGCCTTAGGAAAAGACCGAAAATGCGTCCGACGTGCAGATGCGGTTGAGAACCGTCTCCGTTAGCAAGAAAAAATTGATAAATCAAACGGACAACAAACCGGTCCGTTTGTCAGGCGATAGCGGCCGAAACCGCTCCCGAGGATCAGGCCTTTTTTGCAGGACATCCACCAACCACGGGCCGGACCAAACCGGCCTTTAGCGTTTTTCTACCATAGGGATACCATCGATGGGAAAAAAAAAGAATTTGATCGAAACAGCCGTTCGATTGTTTGCCGAGCAGGGTTATGACGGCACCACAACGCTGCAGATATCGCGTGAAGCCGGCGTGACCGAGCCTCTTATCTATTACCATTTCAAAGGCAAGGAAGAGCTGTTTACCCATATTTTGAACGAGGCCTTCGACGAATACATGGGCCGCATGGATGCGCTCCCCTGCGAAACCCCCAATGAATTTACCAAAATTGAAAATTTAATTCATGCCACCCAGCAGGCTGTCAAAGACATGCCCCGGAGAACACGGTTGGTGATGAGCTCCTGCCCGGCCAGGATCAAGGATCCCAAGCATGTGTGCCATGACCGGATGATCGGGATTTACGAATGGCATTATGATTATTTGACCCGGTGTCTGGAAAAAGGCATCACTTCCGGCGAATTTCGAGATGTTCCGGTTGCGGAAACCGCCTTCGTGCTGATATCGACCATCAATGGTATGAGCCGGCAGCATTCGCTGTTGGATGAAGACAGCATCATTCGGGCCCGTCAGGCCGCTGTCGATTTTTGTCGGCGCAGTCTCGTGGCGATCTGACACGCAGTGGTATGGATGGCAGACGTACCTGCAACCCCGTTTCGTGCCAGGTTCGAGAGCCCAGCGCCGGCAGGATGCCGGCGCACTATGAGAATCGAAAGGCAATACCCCGGAGGGATGTGATGGTTCGAACAAGCGTTCTTATTGCAGCGGTCGTGTTTTTTTTAGGAACGGTCAGCTGTGTTTCCAAAAGTCAATACCTTGAGGTGCAGAAATCCCTGGCGGATGAACAGGCTCAATCATCCCAAATGCAAAAAAGTCTCGAAGACCGGATTGATGTACTGACGGCCGAGGCCCTGGCATTGCGGGACGCCAATGAAAACCTTGAGCGGCGGCATGAGAACGTACTCGAAATCAACAACGAGCTGCATGAAGAGGTGCTGCAACTGGAATATCGGCTGAAAAAAAATGAAACGATCATCCAGACCCAGGAAAAAGTGATCGAAGACTTCAAACAAGCACGGGAAAAAATCGAGGAAAGCCTGCGCGTACAGATTGCCGCCAAAGACATCATGATCGAGGAGATGGAAGGCAAACTGAAAGTGACCTTTGTGGATAAGATATTGTTCAGCACTGGCAGCGACAGGATTAACGCGGCCGGACGCGGGGCACTGTCGAAAATTGCCGAATCGCTCAAGGCGGGTGCCTCCCACCAGATCGTTGTGGAAGGCCATACGGATAATGTGCCCATCGGTCCGGTGCTGGCGGATCGATTCCCGACCAACTGGGAGCTATCGGCGGCCCGTGCGATTGCCGTAGTTCGCTTTTTGGAGGAAAAAGCCGGTTTGGACCCCGGTCTATTGACGGCCAGTGCTTTCAGTTCCAATCGCCCGCTGGCCTCTAACGAAAAGGAAAGCGGGCGTCGTAAAAATCGGAGAATCGAAATTATTCTGGCACCGCTTGCGCCATGATGAAAGGGTGGCAAAGGCCTCCGGTTGATGGCGGGAGCTCCTTTAACAAGCCGTGCCGGACCAGCGCGCACCTTTAACCCTAAACGATGGCAACACGAGGAGGCCTCATTGTCGCAACATCAAGATCCTGTCCCCCCCAAAAGACGCCTTACGCCGGCCTACCTTCTGTTCCACGTCCTGTTGTCCGTCGATACGTGGCGGGTTGTTTTCGGCACAACCCTGGCCGTCATTTTAGCCCCTCATCTTCTCCCGCTGGACCACACGGGGATCGGCCGTTATGTCATGTTTATCACCGTCGTGGTCATCGGATGGGCCATTTCCAAAGCACCGGCCGAATGGCTTGTTCGCCAGTTACGCCACCGGTTCCCGGATAAGTAAAAGTTCGAAGGGTTTGGATTCCCCGGTGCGTGCGGAATACACTGCCGTGTTGACACCCGGGGTTGAATTTTATATTGCCCATGTGGACAGGGGCCTACAGGCGGGCAAACCATGATGCCATTCGTGTCCGATACGAAACATTCCCGGATTCGATGGCATCGCTTATTTCCTTATTTGGTAGCCGCAAACATCACTTAGCAGACGTGTTTCAGAGGACATGATTCGTGTCAGATATCGAGGATGACGGCATCGTTGGTGCCAGTGGCGTCATGCAGCGGTTGTTCGGACTTTTGCAGCGGGTCAGCGGCAGCGACAGTACGATCTTGATCAACGGCGAGACGGGCACGGGCAAGGGGCTTGTGGCCCGGGCCATCCACCGCCGTTCCCCCCGCGCCGAGAACAGTTTCGTATCCATCAACTGCGGCGCCATTCCGGAGAATCTGCTGGAGAGCGAGTTGTTCGGTCACGTCAAGGGGGCCTTTACCGGAGCCACGGCCAACAAGGTGGGCAAGTTCGAGCAGGCCCACGGCGGCACGATTTTCCTGGACGAGATCGGGGATATGAGCGCGGACCTGCAGGTGAAGCTGCTGCGGGTGCTCGAGGAGGGCGAGTTCGAGCCGGTGGGGGGCAATCGCACCGTGCGGGTGGACGTGCGGGTGATTGCGGCCACCCATCGGGACCTGGAGGCCCGGGTGGGTGAAGGGCGCTTTCGGGAGGATTTGTATTACCGGTTGTACGTGATTCCGGTGGTTCTGCCGCCGCTGCGTGAGCGGGGCGAGGACATCCTGCTGCTGGCGGAGCATTTTCTGGAGCAGTTCAATGCCCACATGCAGGCCTCGGTGACGGGGTTTTCCAAGTCGGCCCGCACGGCGCTGGCAGGCCATGGCTGGCCGGGCAATGTGCGCGAGTTGCGCAACCTGATGGAGCGTCTGGTGGTGCTGAAGGGGGCGGGTGAGATCGCGGCGGAGGACCTGCCGGTGAAAATCCGCGGCGGGGGTGTTACGCTGCCGGCCGGCGGGGGTGCGGTGGCCCTGACCGATGAGGGGATCAACCTCAACAATGCGGTGACGGAATTTGAAAAGGCGCTGATCCTGCAATCCCTGGAGAAAACCCAGTGGGTCAAGAACAAGGCCGCCCAACTGCTCAACCTCAACCGCACCACCCTGGTGGAAAAAATCAAACGC
>Ga0207799_100138_pt1 | contig 78568 bp, 67 predicted proteins | sample TtanPargueraPR_4_FD_187742 | JGI IMG/M metagenome (GOLD analysis project Ga0207799, IMG submission 187742) | Aerobic enrichment media microbial communities from Bioluminiscent Bay, La Parguera, Puerto Rico - Tt and M2 (SPAdes) | ecosystem: Environmental > Aquatic > Marine > Unclassified ...
CGCCATCAGGGAATATATCGCAAAGAATCCGATAAACTGGGAACAGGATATCGATAATCGGATCAATTTGTGATCACTTCTTCCAGTGTACTGATTGGCAGCATCAAAAATCGCCAAAGTCGAAGGGTACATATTCTCAACTAAACCGTGAACACGCCTACACTGTGATACCTGCTATTAAAACGTTGAAGAAGAACCGAAATTGGTAAGGCCAACCCCGATATAAGGGGGTTGGCCTTTCATTTTAAATGCATAAGTTCGATCTAAAAAAAACTCCCGCTTCACGCGGTGCGATGAGCTGATTTTCGGCGTTTGCAATAGAGGTTTTCCCACACGCCCTCGCTTTTGGGGCGCACCAGCAGGACCGGCCGGTGCCCCATGAGGCGCGGCCGGAGCCAGCGGTTGGTCAACACCCGGTCTCCGGGAGCGGGCATCCGGGCATCACGGTCTTCCGCAATGACGTCGATCGACCCTTGGCTGATCTCCGCAACGGTCATGATCTCCGGCGCGCTGCGCAGATCGCCGAACTCGATGTAGCGGCCCGACCAGCCCGAGGCCGTAAGGCCTACGGCTGCCGCCGCGCCGATGATACCGTCGCAGGTGCCGCCGTGTCCGGACAGATGAGCGCCCTTGGCCCTGTCCATGGCCTCCGCCTGGGTGGTTACCGCGTGGGTGCAGCGGCGGCCCAAATCCATCAGGGCCGGCAGGGCCGGGCTGTCTTCGGCCGCGACACAGAGTCCCGGGTCGCTGCCCTCGGCCGCATGACGGCCAAGGTGGTCCACCGCCCGGTCGATGACAGGGGCGATTTGATCGGCGTCGGCCATCTCCAGCACCATACAGGCCGCACTGTTGTGGGAAGTATAGGGGATGTCGTCGCACACCAGCAACTGCTGCCGGACCACCCCCTGGCAGCGGCATCCTTCCGGCAAATGGGGTTGAAACCAGCGGACCACTTTTCCAGTGCCATAGTCCGAATCCTTTGCGTCCGTATCGTCGAATCCAACAAAAACTCGCATGCGCTCCCAATCCAATCGATCTGTTCGATGTCCCAACCGGCACCAACGGGCAGTCGGAGAAATGATCGCCACCATAAAACCGCCTGTCCTTCCCTTCGCCATCCGGGCAACTTGCCAGACATGGCTGCGGCAGCCACAGCAACAAATATCGGAGTGGTCCACTACCCCAACCGTTGTCTATTGTCAATTAGATCTGCATCCATCCTATCTTGAAATGGATACAACCTGGAACAACCTAAAATTACCGGAAACGATATCGGAAGATGGAAGGGGGTGGGCTAAAAAGAACCGTCCGTTTTTATACCGATAGCTTCTCCCAGCGAAGCAGCTGGGCGATCACCAGTCCGACGATAAACCCCACCGCCAGGTTGGATGCCAGGGTAATACCCAGCATGATGGCCGCCACAAAATATTCTTTACGGCTGTTGAGATCCATGATCGTCAGGGCCAGTTGCGCCCCGGCAAATACCAGGAGAACCCCCAGAATCGCCAGGGGCAGCAGATTGAAAAATCCAATGATGGCGTCTCCGCAAAGCACGGCCAATGCGAGCAAACCCAAGCCAATCATCAAATTGGAACCTGCCGTGCGGGCGCCGAAGCGGTAGTGGGCGGCCAGTCCTCCGGCGCCGTGACAAAGGGGCATCCCCCCAAGGCAGAAACTCAATCCGTTGGCCAGGGCCATGCTCAGGCAGACGTTGCGGTTGGTGACCCGTGCCGACCGGCCGCCAAAATAATCCCGGGAAAGATCGGTGTAGGCCAGCACGGCATTACCCAAGGTCATCGGGAGCTGGGGCAGCACTAAAACGAACAGGGCAAAGGTAAAATCGGCCTTGGCCGGAAAACCGAAGGGGAGCAGCACCGGCAGGTGGAAGCCCAGGCGCAAACCCTGCCAATCGAGGCGGGCCCCTAAAACGATCCCGGAGAGGAGTCCTCCCAGAACGACGATCAACCCGGCCGGAAATTTGCGATTATCCAACAGCAGCAGCGTAATGAGGCCCCCGGCCAAGCCAATCACGATGCCCACCGGGATCGGCCCCCAGGATTGAACGGCAAGAAAGGGTTCGGCCGACTGGCGAACGGTCTGGAGGGCCGATTGGCCCACCATGAGCTTGACGCCACCGGCTATCAGCAGCGATCCGGTGGACAGCTGAACGCCACGGATCACCGCTTTGGGCGTAAAGCGCCGGATGATATCGATGGCCCCGGTCAACCCGACGACCAGGAGACAAAGGCTCATCAGGAGGGATGAGGCCATGATCTGGGAAGCACTCATGGAGGTTGCAATGGCATAGGCCCCGATGACTTTCATGGGCTGCACCGGAACGGTGACGCCAAAAAAAAGCCCCCCCAGGACGTAGAAAACCGCGATACTGAAAAAGACGCCCACCGGGCTGAGACCGTTGATCAAGACCATGGCGATGGCAATGGGCAGCAGGGTGCCGAGATCACCCAATGAACCGGCCAACTCCATGCGATTGAATTTGATGCGCTCCGACATGCCGCCTCCCGGTCACATGACATTCGATTGGCGATCCATGCCAATCCGATGCGTTTTCTGTCAAATCCGTCAGCTGAAGTACAATACCCGCACGATGAGCGACAACGGGTAATAGGCCAGGGTCAAGCCGCCCATGATCCGCCCGTAGGACTGCCGGGTGATCACCACCAGGAAAAACAGAAACGAAAGGATGGAAACGGACACGTAATCGAAAAGATTGCTCCGGTTAAAAAAGATCGGATCCCCATAGGCGATGATCGTGGCCCCCAGCACCAGGAAAATATTGAAGATATTGCTGCCCAGGATATTGCCGATGGCGATATCCATCTGCTTTTTCATCACGGCGATGATGCTGGCAGCGCAATCCGGAATCGACGTCCCCACGGCGATGACCGTCAGCCCGACGATGGATTCGGAAAGCTGCAGCCGTTCGACGATGGCGAGGGCATTGCGGTAGATGATTTCCCCCCCGAGGTAGAGCATCACCCCCCCCATAAAAAAGATAGCCCACTCCTTTTTACAGGATGCATCCGTACAAGCCTTGGCTTCCTGCGGCGAGCGATTGTTGTGTCGCGACAATTCCTGTTTGGTCAGAAATATATAGCCGGCAAACCCGGCAAACAGCAGCAGGCCGTGCACCATGGTCAACGCCGCGCTGGGGGACAAGAGAATAAACCCGACAATCAACAGGGGCCCCGCAAAAAGGAAGGTCAGATCCTTGGTGAAATTCTTGCGCGTGATGGGCAGGGTGGCAATGATCGCGCTGACACCGAGCCCCAGACAGATATTGATGAGATTGCTGCCGGACACGTTGCTGAGGGCGAATTCGGCATTGCCGTGCAAGGCGGAAATCATGTTGAAAAAGAGTTCCGGTGCGCTCGTCCCGAAGGCCACCAGGGTAATGCCGACGATAAACGCCGGAATGTTCTTCTTCTGGGCGATACCGGCCGCCCCGGTCACCAGAAAATCCCCGCCCTTGAACAGCAGCACAAATCCGATACAGATGAAAACGACAATCAGTAACAAAATATTCCCCTGACAGGATGGTTATGGCCATGCCCGGCTGGGCAGCGGGGCACGTCAAAATGATGCAACCTATCGGTTTTACCCCTGTGATGCAAACGAAAACCGACCCGGGGCGGCGGTCACGCTTACCGACGTCGGCGCAGGAAGGGTCGCGAAAAGATATTGACATATAGAGCGTCGGCGCATAAAAATGAAACCAAAATTTATATTTTAATGATCACCATACAAACTAAATGCCCATTCATTTCAGTCGTTCGATCACCACCGCAGGACAACATCCCCCATTCCGCCAGGGAATCGGCATGCTGGTTTTGACAGCGCCGCCCGAAGCAGCAACGCCACAATCCGAATTCACCACCCATAACGTTATAACCCATCGATCAAGGAGGTTCCATGACTGCCAGACTGATTGAAAAAACCCCGTCAGCTTATGCGTATCCCCTGCTCATCAAAAACATTCTTCGCCCTCCCCTCCAGTACGCCCCCGACCAGGAAATCATCTATCGCGATCAGATGCGCTACACCTACCGTGATCTCGAACGGCGCATCCACAAACTGGCCAACATGCTGGCCGCCGCGGGGGTCAAGCCCGGCGATACCGTGGCGGTGATGGACTGGGACAGCCACCGCTACCTGGAATGTTTTTTTGCCATCCCCATGATGGGGGCCATTATCCATACGATCAACATCCGGCTTTCTCCGGATCAACTGCTCTACACCATCAACCATGCCGAAGACGACGTGATCCTGGTTTTCTCGGAATTTTTGCCCATGCTCGAAGCGGTCAAGGACCAGATCAAAACCGTCAAGAAATTTGTCCTGATGACCGATGACGAGCAGCCGGAGACCAGTCTCCCACTGGCCGGGGAGTATGAAGATCTGCTGGCCGGGGCGGCCGACCATTACGACTTCCCGGAGCTGGATGAAAACACCATGGCCACGACCTTCTATACCACCGGCACGACGGGACTGCCCAAAGGTGTTTTTTACAGCCATCGCCAGATCATGCTCCACACCTACGCCCTCATGTCCGGTTTCTGCATCTACCGGTCCCAGATCAGCATCGACTCCGGGGACGTCTACATGCCCATCACCCCCATGTTTCATGTCCATGCCTGGGGGGTGCCCTACCTCTGCACCATGATCGGCATCAAGCAGGTCTACCCGGGACGCTACGAACCGGAGATGCTCCTGAAGCTCCTGCTCACCGAAAAGGTCACTTTCTCCCACTGCGTGCCCACCATTCTGCACATGCTGGTCAGCAGCCCGGCCGTCAAGAACTTCGACCTGTCCAACTGGAAGGTCATCATCGGCGGCTCCGCCATGTCCAAGGGGCTGTGCAAAGCCGCCCTCGACCTGGGCATCGACGTGACCTCGGCCTACGGCATGTCCGAAACCTGCCCGCTCCTGACCGCCGCCAACATGAAGCCCCATATGCTCGATTGGGACACCGACGAACAGGTCACTATCCGCTGCAAGACCGGATTGCCGGTGCCCAACGTCCACCTGGAAGTCCTGGATCCCAGCGGGACCCCCCTGCCCCACGACGGCCAGTCGGCCGGCGAGGTGGTGGTGCGCGCTCCCTGGCTGACCCAGGGCTATGTCAAGGATTCAGAAAAAAGTGAAGAACTCTGGGAGAACGGCTGGCTGCACACGGGGGATGTGGGTATTATCGACGAAGAGGGCTATCTGCAGATCACGGACCGTATGAAAGACGTCATCAAAACCGGCGGAGAGTGGATCTCATCCCTGGAGCTGGAAGATATCATCAGCCAGCACGAGGCGGTCAGCGAAGCGGCCGTCATCGGTGTCCCCGACGACAAATGGGGCGAGCGGCCCCTGACCCTGGTGGTTCTCAAACCCGAATATGCGGACAAGGTGTCTGGCGACGATCTGAAGAACTTCTACATGGATTTCGTGGAAAACGGAACGATCCCGAAATACGGCGTCCCGGACCAGGTGGTCATCACCGATCAGATTGCCAAAACCAGTGTCGGCAAGATCAACAAGAAGGAAATCCGCAGCCAATACCGGTAAGCATGCGTTGCCGCCTCCATGGCGTCCGGCTTCAAGGGCCCCGGGAAAGACGCCTTGGAAAAACGGCTTGAGCTTCCGGTCCTGATTTTATTTTTCCCTCGCCATGCATGGGCGGGGCGGTCATTCATCATGCGGCCGCCTCGCCCGCACGCTTTCAACCGGACCGGGCAATCGGCCCCTTGACGGTTTCTTTCATCGCCCCGTTGCGGCGGCGCATCCGCCAGAAGGACCACACACGATAGAGATGAACGGCCACCAGGGCCGTAATCAGCCGGGGTATCCATAACCAGATGGCGGGGATTCCCAAGGCCATGAAGATCGCCGGATCTTCGATGAGGGAATGATTGATCCCAATGGACAACTGCAGGCGTTCGATCTCCTCCTTTTCAAATGCCCCGGTTCGCGTCTCTTCGACAATGACGGCCGCCCCGTAGCCCAATCCGAAAACCGCCGCCGTCAGCCAGAGGATGCCCACCCGGTGGCTCAACCCCATCAGCCACAACAACGGCCGCAGGATCCGGGCCAGAAACGGAATGACGCGGGCGGCCCGCAGCAATTCCATCACGACCATCATGCTGGTAATGATGGCAAAAATCTGCAGGCAGAGAATGCCCGTATCCCAGAACCACGCCTGCAACTGGGCAAGAAAGGGGCCGCTTTCCACGGCAGCGGCGGTGGCCGCCAATTCAGGGCCCTCCGTCGGCAGCAGGGGTGCCAGGCCCAGAACGGTCACCACCGATGCTGTCAGCCTGGCGGCCGTGGCCTTCAAAAAATTGAGGCCGGAACTGGCCTGCACAATGCCTTCCTGGATGATATTGTGGGAGATGAGGAGGAATACGGCCACCAGGATCGTCTCCGCCATACTCAAATCCAGTACGGCCAATGCGGCCACGGCACCATAAATCCCCGCCAGCAGGCCAGCGGTCAGGGGCAGGGCCGCCTCCGGCGGCAGGCTTAAAAACCCCATGGCCGGCGCCAGCATAAAATCGAGATAGCCCAGCAACCCGCTGGTATCGATCAAAAACGTCAAAAGAGAGCAGGGCACCAGAATCTTGAGCATCCAGATCGTGCCGCGCGCCCCCTTGTGAAGCCCTTCGCGAAAAGCGGGCCACCATTGCGCCGCTGTTGTCATTCAATAACTCCGATCAAATTTAAGCCCTACAGGCGATGCTGTCTTGAATCACCCCCCCCAGTTTTCGTTTCAGAACCTGGTAGGAATAGCATTTACGCGCAATTTCGTAGTTTCGATCCACCATCTGTTGCCGCATGAAGGGATCATCCAACACCTTTCGGGTCGCCTGCACCGCCTCGTCGGTTACATAGCCATCGAGTTCGATAACGGCAAACCCCTTGGGCTGGATATCCATCTGGTAGATGGAATAAGTGTTGACCACAATGGGTTTGCGAAAGTAGACCGCCTCCAGAAAAGCATTGCCAAAGCCTTCGAAATTGGAGGGATAGGTCACCAGGTCGGCATGGGGGTATATATCTTCCAGGGTGTATATCTTCAGGCCGTCCGCGGTCTGCCCCCTTTTCTCGTTGATGATCCGGGCCACGAAACGCGTGTCCACATCCATGAGACGCGAGTATTCCCGCACACGCTGTTCGTAGTCATGCCCTTCGTCACCGGACGCATGGGAAATCACCAGGGTGGCCCGGCGCCCCAGGCGCCGCACCAGTTCGATGGCATGTTCGATGCCCTTGCGTTTGACCACCCGCGTGGGCTGGAGCACCAGCAGATCGTCCGGCGCGATCTCGAGGCTCTCCCGCACATCCCGGGCATAGGCATCCGGTGGTTCGGGCGGGTTTTCAAAATCCATGATGTTGGGCACCACCGTCGACGATATCCCCGTTCGCAGACCCAGCTGGTGGTCCGCCGAAGAGTTGATCACCACATGGTGAATTGAATTCAGATGCGGAGGGAAGGCCATGTTCAGATACTCCCACACGGCATTGGTCAGAAAGTGCTGGCGCTCCCAGAAAAAATCATGATGATGGGCAATGGTGGGGATACCCGTTTCCGAAATCATTTCCGTCAAAGCGATGCCCAGCGGGAGGTTCAAGGGAATGGTCAGCGCGTTTTCCGGCACCAGCACCTGGATATCAAACTTTTCGACGAATCGATAAAGCTGCTCCTTGAGCAGCAGGGTGCAGCGATGGATCTTTTCAGTGGTCTGGATACTGCGTTTCTGGACACCAAAGCAATGGTGGTAGATGTCCAGAATTTCCGGATGGCGGAAATGCGCTTCCGGCACCAGAAAAGAGCGTGTCTCTGGCGTATCCAACTCGCCGGCGAAGTAAAAACAGTTGAACCCGGAATCCTCGAATACATGGGCCCATTTTTCTGTTTCCAGCGACACACCATCCGTCCCGGCCAGCCGGGTAGCGACAAAGCCGACGTTATGCACCTTTCCGCATTGCGGGCAAACTCTCATTGGCGCCCCCCTTCCCGCTCGCGCTCAAGATTTTGGTGCTGCCAACACGCGCTGCGGGCAAGCAGATGTTCTTATAATGATCCACATGCTTTGTCCAGCGGGAATCAGGGCAACGGATGGGGTCCGTCAGAACACACGGAAGTGATGATGGTATGGGCTGAGACCGATATTAACCATCAGCCCATGAGATAAAACCCAATGGCCTTGTCGGAGGCATTGCCGGCATCGATCGAGGTGAATTCGGTACCGAGATCATACCCCACGATCTTCCGGATGACGACTTCTTTTTCGATCCGCGACCGTTTGGTATCATCCAGCGTGAACACGACATCCAGAATATCACCGATCTTCATATGCGCCGAATCGTTGACCCGGATGGAAAGTCCGTTGCGGGACACGTCCTGGACCACCATGGTTCCCTTTCCCGCCTGGCGATGGTTGTAGATCCGGGTGAAGGTGCCGGGCAAGCTGACCGCCTTGCGGAACTGCCGTCGCCGTTCGATCATCACCGGATAACTGTGGCCGCACGGACAATGGACCTTGATTTTGACCGCCTTTTCCAGAGATTTATACTTGGTGATATCCACCGTGCGGACTTTTTTGCACTGGGGGCAGGAAAAAGTGACTTTGTTATTGCTGGCAACGAAGGCTTTCTGCATAATATCGCTCCCGAACAGCCGTCAGGCTTGACAACCGGCGGTATTCGGTTCATTCACGTTACGGATTTCTATTCCCCTTGGCACCATGACGATTTCTGACGGGTGGCAAAAGAGTAGAAACGACCACTCGTTTTCTTATAATTATCTAAGAGTTAAAGTGTAGTACAAAAAATCATGAAAGGCAACAAGCACAGCGGCAGATAGCCCGCTGGCCCCTGATCTTATGACCATCACATCCCTAAACCATCATCGCATCTCACGCCTGACCTCCGAGCAGGCCCCCTTGGAAGAACGGGATTGGCAGGAACTGTTGGCCACGAGTGTCATCTCCGCCGAACAACTCGCAACCCATCTGCCCATCGATATCCAGAGTGTCGACCGGGTGGCCAGGGCCTATCCCATGCGCATCAATCCCTATTTTTTAGGGATTGTCCGCCGCCACGGTGCCCCGCTGCAACGCCAAGTCGTGCCCTGTGCCGATGAACTGCACGCGGCAGAAGGCATCCCGGATCCACTGCATGAAGAACGCCAGTCCCCGGTGGAAGGCATCATTCACCGCTATCCGGATCGGGTGGTGTTTCTCGTCTCCAACCGCTGTGCCGTCTACTGCCGTTTCTGCATGCGCAAACGGCGGGTCGCAACGGGTACCCCGATCGCGTGGTCGACATTGCAAGCCGGTATCGACTATATTCGCAGCGCCACCGGCATCAAAGAAGTCATTCTATCCGGCGGGGACCCCCTCCTGCGCACCGATGAACAGCTGGAATGGCTCCTGGCAGGACTGCACGCCATTCCCCATGTGGGCGTCATTCGAATCCACACACGGGTGCCATCCGCCCTGCCCCAACGCATCACCCCCGCCCTGACCGCCATGCTGAAGCGCTTCGGCCCCCTCTACGTCAACACCCATTTCAATCATGCCGCCGAAGTGACACCGCAGGCCGAAACCGCCTGCCGCCGGCTGATCGAGGCCGGCATCCCCATGGGCTGCCAGTCCGTGTTGCTGAGGGGTGTCAACGACACGCCGGCCGCCATGCAGGATCTCATGCGGCGGCTGGTGGCCATCCGGGTAAAGCCTTATTATCTCCATCAGATGGACCCCGTCGCCGGCACGGCCCATTTCCGGGTGCCGGTCCGCCGGGGACTGGCCATCATGCGGTCTTTGCGGGGCCACATGTCCGGCATGTGCGTCCCCCAATTCATGATCGACCTGCCGGGCGGCGGCGGCAAGATCCCGCTGCTGCCGGACTATGTCAGGGAAATCAGGAAGCGGGACATGGTGGTGGAAAACTTCAGGGGGGAACGGTTCACCTATCCTCTGGATTAAATAGTGCCCATCCCTAAATGGCATCTTTCGGCCCCTGGCGGTGTTCGCGCGCGTTTTCAATCCTCGCAATAGCGGACGATTCCTCCGGTTGACACCCACCGAATGAAATCGATGAGACGGGAAGTCCCGTCTAGCGGGATCATATCCCGCGGAGCGGGAAAACGCGCTCGGGCCTTGCCAGGAACCAAAATCTACCCTTTATGGACAGGCACAAAATAACGGCCGTCCCTTTTTTGTCACCAGCGGGGAAGCGGCCGTTATCCCGTCAGACTATCGTTAGTTTAATGCCTTCCAGGTGAGCATCACCCGTTGCGGCGTTCGAATTCCCGCATAAATGCTGTCAAGGCTTCCACGGCCTCCAACGACAATGCGTTGTAGATCGAAGCCCGGCACCCGCCCACGGAACGGTGGCCCTTGAGACCGCCCAGGCCGTTTTCCAGGGCTTCCGCCACGAACCGCTGCTCCAGGTCTTCACTGGGCAGCCGGAAGGTCACGTTCATCAGGGATCGGCTGTCGACCGCGGCGGTCCCACGGTAGAATTCACCGGCATCCAGGACGCCGTAAAGCGCGTCGGCCTTTTTGCGGTTGACAGCCTCCATGGCCGCCAGCCCGCCGACGGTCTCTTCCAGCCATTTCAAAACCAGCTGCACCGTATAGACGGCGAAGCAGGGCGGCGTATTGAACATGGAATTCTTGGCCGCAAAGGTAGTGTATTTCAGCATGCTGGGAAGACTTTCCGGCACCCGGTCCAGCATGTCGTCGCGTATAATGACCAGGCAGACACCGGCCGGCCCGATATTCTTCTGGGCTCCGGCGTAGATGATGCCGAAGGGGGTCGGATCGAGGGGCCGGCACATGATGTCGGAAGACATGTCCGCCACCAGCGGAACGCCACCGGTGTCGGGATAGCCATGCCACTGGGTTCCCTTGATGGTGTTGTTCGAGGTGATGTGCACATAGGCGGCATTGCTGTCCAGGGCAAGTTCAGCGGGAATATAGCTGTAGTTCTTATCTTCCGATGACGCCGCTACGTTCACGGTTTTACCCAGTGTGCGGGCCTCCTTGATGGCCTTGGTGGACCATGTGCCCGTATCGACATAGTCCGCCGAAGCACCGTCTGGCAGCGTGTTCATGGGCACCATGGCAAACTGCATGCTGGCCCCGCCCTGCAGGAAGAGCACCTGATAGCGGTCATCGAGTTGGAGCAAACGACGGAAACGGGCAATGGTGTCGTTGATCACATCATCAAACCATTTGGAACGATGGCTGACCTCGGTGATGGACATGCCGGAACCGCCGAAATCCAAAAACCCGGCCTGGATTTCTTCGAGAACGGGCAGGGGCAGGGCTGCCGGCCCGGGATTGAAATTATAGATGCGATGACTGCTCATGGGTACCCTCCTGGATTTCAATCGTCGGTTGAATAAAAGAAAGCAGTTGACCAAATCTCACCGGGGATGTCAATGGGAATATCCGGCCGTCGCCAGGGCTCCTTTGACAGACCCGGCCAAAGGGAATATAGGAGGACAGCGCTTGCCAGCCGCTTGGCGCGCCCTTAGGTTACTGGGCGAAGAATCAAGCACCGTTCAACCCTTTTCACCGGAGACCCACAACACATGCAGATCGACCGCTACCCTTCACCGGCCGCCGAAAAAAAGCTGGACGCCATCCGCCGGCGCCGCAGCCTCGCTTTCAGGAAAAAAGACGTCCAGGCCGTAGCCCGTATCATCGAAGACGTGCGCCGCAACGGCGACAAGGCCCTGCTGAGCTATACGCGAAAATTTGATGCGCCTCGCATGAATCGCGACCAGATCAAGGTTCCCGCCGAAGCCATGCAGGCCGCCACCAAATCAGTGAATCGCCGTTTTAAGACGGCCCTCAACCGGGCCGTGCGGCAAATCGAAGCATTCCATCGCCAGCAGTTTCGCAAATCCTGGATCGACCCGGCCCGGGAAGGGGTCCTGCTGGGCCAGGTCTTCCATCCGGTGGATTCGGCTGGTATTTACGTTCCCGGCGGCCAGGGCGGGCAGACCCCCCTGGTGTCTTCGGTCCTCATGGGCGCCCTGCCGGCCCGGATTGCCGGCGTGCCCCGCCGGGTCATGGTCACGCCCCCGACCCGGGATGGCGAGGTGAACCCGCATCTCCTGGCGGCCGCCCATGCCTGCGGCATCGACACCGTCTACCGTGTGGGCAGTGCCTGGGCCATTGCCGCCCTGGCCCACGGCACCGAAACCATCCCGCCCGTGGATGTCATCGTCGGTCCCGGCAACCTCTACGTGACCCTGGCCAAAAAACTGGTGGCCGGCACGGTGGGCATCGACATGGTGGCCGGCCCCAGCGAAATCCTGATTATCGCCGACCAGACCGCCGATCCGGCATTCGTGGCGGCCGACATGCTGTCCCAGGCCGAACACGATCCCATGGCCTCGGCGGTCCTGCTGACCGACGCCCCGGATCTGGCCAAGGCCGTGCGTTCCGCCCTGGAGCGCCAGTTGGCCCAATTGAATCGCCGGGAGATTGCCGCCGCCGCCATCCGGGATTTCGGCCTCATCGTGCAGGTTCCGGATATGACTACGGCCGTGGATCTCGCCAACCGCCTGGCCCCGGAGCATCTTGAGCTGATGACGGAACGGCCCATGGACCTGGTGGGGGGCATCCGCAATGCCGGGGCCGTTTTTCTGGGAGCCTATACCCCCGAGCCGGTCGGCGACTACATTGCCGGCCCGAATCACGTGCTGCCCACAGCCGGCACGGCCCGCTTCTCTTCGGCCCTGTCGGTGGACAACTTTATCAAGAAAACCAGCCTGATTCGCTACACGGCCCAGGCCCTGAAACGGGAGGGCCGCGACATTATCCACCTGGCGGAAATCGAGGGATTGGATGCCCATGCCAATGCCGTTCGGCTGCGGCTGCCGAAAAAATCATAACACGACGCCGTGCCGGCATGTCGCCCAAGCTTGAATTGTGCGAATTGGATTTTCGCCAATCGAGATAGGGGCAGGCTTCAGGGCAGATACACATCGACGGCCTCGGCCGATGGAAAACAACCATCAGGCCGCTGATGCATGAGGACGGACAGCCCGAACATTGCACGGAATATTCGGGCTGGCGCTCAGCAGAGGGCGATAGCCTCGACTTCGACGTTAGCATCCTTGGGCAGCCGCGCGACTTCGACGCAGGCCCGTGCCGGCGGATCGTCTTTGAAAAATTCCGCATAAACGGCATTGATCTCGGCGAACTGATCCATGTCGGCGATAAAAACAGTCGTTTTCACCACATGTTTCAAAGAACTGCCGGCCGCAACCAGAATGGCCTCCAGGTTTGTCAGGGCCTGGCGGGTTTCCTGGCGGATATCGGTTGTCACCAGTTCCCCTGTGGCTGGATCGATGGCCAGCTGGCCGGAAACAAATACCATCGAACCGGTTTGGACCGCCTGGGAATAGGGGCCAATCGCCCCGGGGGCTTTGTCTGTGGCTACAATTGTTCGCACCATTGGTTTTCCTTCCTTAGTGTCCGTCCATAAATGGTAGGTTTTGGTTCCTGGCAAGGCCCGATCGTGTTTTCAACCGGAGGAATAGTCTGCTATTTCGAGGATTGAAAACGAGCGAGAACGCCGCCAGGGGCCGAAAGATGCCACTTATGGATGGTCACTCCTTAGGTTAAACACACGGGCGGCAGGGTGCTCTTCGTCATGTGAATACCGGAGCGGATTTAACGACTTGCCGCCCGAATCATTGCGTCTATCCGTCCCTTCAGACGCACACCCCAAGCAGGGGAAGCGGCCACCCGCTGCCAGCCGGATGATCGCGGCCATCCATGGCAATCTGGGGCCACTGATCGTCCGGTTGGGAAAGGTGCCATATTGAAAGGTGTCAAATCAGGGTGTCCGCGTCCACGTAATCCAGGCCAAAGGCGTCGGCCACACCCCGGAAGGTGACCTTGCCCTGAATAATATTCAAACCGAGACGGATTTCCTTATTCTCCCGGCTGGCCCGCCGCCACCCCTTGTTGGCGATCTCCACGGCGTATGGCAGGGTGGCATTGGTGAGCGCCAGGGTGGACGTCTTGGCCACCGCCCCGGGCATATTGGCCACACAGTAAACCAGGACGCCATCCTGCTCGAAGACCGGATCGGTATGGGTCGTGGCCCGTGAGCACTCGAAGCACCCCCCCTGGTCGATGGCCACATCCACCAGGACAGCGCCTTTTTTCATCTCCTTGATCATATCATTCGTCACCAGGCGCGGTGCTTTGGCGCCGGGGATCAGTACGGCCCCCACCACCAGGTCAGCTTCTTTCAAAAGCTCGCGGATCGTCGCCGGGCTGGACATCAGGGGATAGCAGTTGGCCGGCATCACGTCGCTCAGATACCGCAGCCGGTTGAGACTCATGTCCAGGATGTAGACTTTGGCGCCCAACCCGCAGGCCATCTTGGCGGCATTGGTCCCCACCACACCGCCACCGATGATAACCACCGTGGCCGGATCGACGCCGGGTACCCCCCCGAGCAGGACCCCTTGTCCGCCCTGGGGCATCTCCAGAAATTTGGCCCCTTCCTGGATCGCCATGCGGCCGGCCACCTCGCTCATGGGCGTCAGCAGGGGTAGGGAGCGGTCCGCTTTTTGGATGGTCTCGTAGGCGATGCCGATGCAGCCGCTTTTGGTCATGGCGTGGGTCAGTTCTTCCGCCGCCGCCAGGTGCAGATAGGTAAAAACGATCTGTCCCTCCCGGATCAGGTCGTATTCCGAGGGCAACGGTTCCTTGACATGCATCACCATTTCAGCCCGCGCGTAGACATCCTGGGGCGTTTCCACCAGTTCGGCCCCGGCCGCGGCATAGGCGGCATCCTCAAATCCGCTGCCGACCCCGGCGTTTTGTTCCACCAGCACCTGGTGCCTGTTCATCTTCATTACTTCCACACCGGCCGGTGTCATGCACACGCGATTCTCTTCGGTCTTGATCTCTTTCAGGATACCAACAATCATCGTGTCCTCCCCCTCAAATTGATTTTACAATAGTGTTTATTTATCAGTTGTCATGCCATCGATCAAATCAATTCATCAGTATTTTTCGATGGCGTTTTTGACGGCACGAACGATGCAGTCGATATCATCCCGCGTCGCAATCAGCGCAGGGGCGAAATTCATGATGGTATTGTTCCCCGGGAGGCTGCTGTTGGTGCGTCCGACCAGTACGCCTTCCTGCGCCACCAAGCCCATGATGCGCCCCATGTCCCCTTCCGAAATCGGCTCTTTGGTGGCTTTGTCTTTGACGAACTCAAGCCCCGCAAAGAGCCCCTTGCCACGAACATCCCCCACCAGCGGCAAATCGGCCAGGGATTGAAGTTGATCGAGGAAATACGCCCCCACCACCCTGCTGTTTTCCACCAGGTTTTCATCCTCGATGATACGGGTACTTTCCAAAGCCGCGGCGGTGGCACCGGCACATCCGCCGTAAGTGCTGATATCCCGGAAGAAGTTCATGCGTTGGGAAGGGTCATTCGGGTCGCACAGGAAGCGTTCATAGATGTCCTCTTTTACCACCGTGGCCGACAGCGGCATGTAGGAGCTGGCCAGCCCTTTGGCCATGGTGACCATTTCCGGATCCATGTCATAGTGTTCGTGGCCCCAAAATTTCCCGGTACGCCCGAATCCGCAAACCACCTCGTCCAAAATCAGGTAGATATCGTATTTCCGGCAAATCTCCTGCAGGATGGGATAATATTCTTTGACCGGCGGAATGATGCCACCCCCGGCCGTGATGGGTTCTACGATGCACCCGCCCACTGAATCCGGCCCCTCTTTTAGGATGACATCCTCCACACAACGGGCACACTTGATGTCGCAGTCCGGATAGCTGAGACCGAATGCACAGCGGTAGCAGCAGGCGTGCGGGAATTCGGCAAAGCCCGGGGCAAAGGGACCAAAATCCTGTTTGCGTTCATGCTGCCCGGTAGCGCTAAGCGTGCCGATGGTGGTACCATGGTAATCCCGATCACGGTATAGAACTTTGTATTTGCCCTGGCGGGTAGGATCCATATGCGCCAGCTGGCGAATGATCTTAAACGCCTTTTCGTTGGCTTCGGAGCCGCTGTTGGAAAAGAAAACCTTGTTCAGGCGCGGCAGCAATTGGACCAGTTTGGCTGCAAATTTGATCGTCGGGATGTTACCCACCGAGCCGGCGTAATAGCCCAGGGTCACCAACTGGTCATATACTGCCTTGGCCACGCTTTCACGTCCATGGCCAACCATGACACTCCATACCCCGCCGGAAGTGGCATCCAGATATTCTCGTCCGCGAATATCCTTTACGGTCATTCCGTTGCCCTCCGCAATGATCATTTGCTCGCCGTTCTGGAATACCTTGTGGGGCTTGATGTGGTGCCAGAGATAATCCCTGTCGCCCTGAATCATGGCTTCGGTATCATAGGCCAACCAATTTGTAGTGGCTTTCATTTGCAGCACCTCCTTCTCTGTGAACTTGTCGGTAAAAAAGTTGATATCTGATGTATCAATCTATTGACTATAAAACTTGATAAAATTCAAGCTCAAGGTCGGAAAATCTCTTTAAAAATGGTTGTTAAAGGACCAGTTCTGAGGCCTCGGTAATTTGCTGCCGCAGTTTTAAAAATGCCATATCGGTCGGCTCACGGGGCCGATCCAGATCGACATCGTAAACTGGCCCCATGCGGCCCGGCAGCTTGTCCACCATGGTAACAATACGGTCACCCAGAATAATGGCTTCATCAATATTGTTGGTCACAAACACCACGGTACGTTTTTCTGCCTGCCAGATCCGTTCGGTTTCTTTTTCCATAAAAAGTCGGGTCTGAGCATCCAGCTGACCAAAGGGTTCGTCAAGAAGCATGACTTCCGGTTTATTGGCATAGGCCCGGGCAATCCCCACGCGCTGTTTCATCCCGCCGCTGAGTTGATGCGGGTAATGCTTTTCAAAGCCATTCAATCCTACCAAATCGATATAATGCTGAGCGATCTTGTGTCGTTCGGCTTTGGGGACACCTTGCAGTTTGGGTCCCATCTCCACATTGCCAAAAACCGTTCGCCAGGCGAAAAGCATATAGCTTTGGAACACCAGCCCCCGATCGGGACCGGGAGCCGTAATGGCCTTGCCCCCGAGAAAGGCACTGCCTTCGGAAGGCGTTTCCAGACCGGCGATAATGCGCAGCAGGGTACTTTTGCCGCATTGACCCGGCCCTAAAATCACGAGGAATTCATTGTCATAGACATCCAGCGAGATGTCCTCCAAGACATGGACCTGCTGGGTACCTTTCTGGATAAAGACCTTGCGAATATTTTCACAGGCTATTTTGGCTTTATACCCTTCTCGTTTTCCCATCACCGCCGTTCCCTTCTGTTCCGCCGCAAATTAATATGGCCCGGTATGCCACCACAGCTATATATCGACCCGACCTAAAGGCCCTCGATCTCACGCTTCCACGGGCACACCAGCCGTTCCAGACCGGACAGGGCCACGGTGGTAAGCCACGCCACCAGTGCAATGATCAGCATACCGCCGATGACAAGCTCCGGTTTGGTCAGTTTCATCCCCTGCACGATAATCCATCCCATTCCGGATCGGGCGCTGACCAGCTCGGCGGCCAGAACGCAGGTCCAACCAATGCTCAAGGAAATCTGGAGCCCGGCGAAAATAGCCGGGAAAGCCGCCGGGAAGCTCACCTGGAGGATTTCATCCCGTCGATTGCCGCCCAATGAGCGCACCACATCGTAGAGTTCCGGTTCGATCAGGCGGATACCATTGTAGGAATTCAGGAGGCATGGTACAAAGGTCCCAATAACAATTATGAAGACTTTCGAGCTTTCGCCAATCCCGAACCAGAGAATGGCAATGGAGATCCAGGCGATGGGCGGCATCGGTTTGAACAGGTCAAAAACCGGTTTCACAATGGCATTGACCGTGCGGTTCAGGGCCATGAACAAGCCCAGCGGTACCGCGACTACCGACGCCAGGGTAAATCCAATCAAAATGCGTTGCGTGCTGGCCCAGATATGGCCCCAGAGCGTCTTCCCGGCTAGTTTTATCGTGGTCAGGCGATAAAGCTCCTTGACAACCTCATAGGGTGTGGCAAGGGACTTACCCAGGATCTGCTCGGTGGCCGCCCAGTGCCAGATCAGAACGAAGGCCACACTGGACACCAGGTAGAGAAAATACTCGTTGCGGATCAGGACCAGCAGCGAGAATTCCCGCCTTTCCCGGACGTTCTTGATGATTTCGTTGGCAACCGTGTCCGTGCTCATCTGCATCACCTCCTGATTCCGGCCAACAGCCGTTTCTCGATGGCATCGATCACAACGCCGATGACCGCACCACCGATACCGACCGTAACCATGCCGAGGACCACCATATCCGGCAACGCCAGTCGGCGGCCCATGCTGATGAGATACCCCAAACCCTGATCGGCTGCCAGCAGTTCAGCCCCCACCAGATTGGTCCAGCAATAGGCCAGGGCAATCTGAAGCGCACCAAACACCATGGGCAGGGCGGACGGAATGCAAATTTTAGTAAAGATCTGCCAGTCGCTCGCGCCATAGGTGCGCGCCATCTGGATCAGGGTGGGATTGGTCATCCCGACCCCGACCCAGGCGTTGATCACACAAGGGACGATGCCGGCAATCCATATAATGAAAACTTTGCCCCAGAGACCGATCCCGAACCAAAAAATACAGAGCGGAATCCAGGCGATGGGAGGAATGGGCCGAATCAGTTCGAAAAGCGGGCGAAACAACCCGCGAACCGTAGTAAACCACCCCATCAGCAACCCCAGCGGAAGACCGACCAACAGCGAAAGGATATAGCCGATCCCGGCTTCCTTGAGACTCACCCAGGCATGCTGGCTGAGCACGGCACCGTCCGGATTGGGATCGGATAATTTGACGATAAACAATTTGATCACCTGCGAGGGTGCGGCCAGCATCGTCGAGGGCACGATCCCGGTCTGGACAATGAACTCCCATGATCCAAAAAAGGCCGCGATGCTGATCACGGGCAGGATCTTCAGATAGAGCGGTATTTGGACTTTTACTTCTTCGTAAGCCATCGAATTCTCCCGTGGTTCGTAAATGTGCCGCAAATCATCGGGCTGCGCTTTTGGCCGCCCCAAAAAACGACCTACGTGTATCGGCAAATCCGCGGGCGAGGGATCGGGCGTGAACGCCCGATCCGTCATTCCTTTTGTTCGACTTGGCGAACCATCGTCGTACTCGATCCGAAGCCCCTATTTGTATGAAGGAATCGGCGTTTCGACCATCTGGAGATACTTGCCCGTGATCCAGTCGCCCTTCGCGACCTTGGCCAGCTCTTCATCCTTCAAGCGGCCGTTGGCATGCAGCAACAGTTCCGCAATCAAGCGCTCGTATCGTTGGGCCTGACTTTCGCCTTTGGAGGCATCGAACAGTTTCAGCTGTTCTTCCAATTTCCAGACCGGGTGCATTTCGATGTCTTTTTTCGCATCTTCGTAACTGTATTCCATACCGGCCCATTCCTGGTACATACGCTGGAACAACTTGATATTCTCGTCGGTGGCACCTTCGTCGGCCAGTTTGTTGATGCCACGGAACATGACGCGCAGGAACTTGGCCACGACTTCGGGATTCTTGTCGCAAAACTCCTTTTCGCCCACGAAATTGATGGGCAGTGCCGCACCCGCTTTGTGAACGTTCGAAACTTCGATCCAGCCGTTCTCAACCGCCTTGTAGCTGTAGGGTGCCCAGAGGCAGGCAAAATCACCGATGCCCGATTCAAAAGCCGCCATGATCGACGCCTGGTCCATCTGTTTGACGACCACATCACTGTCCTTGAGACCCAGAGACATCAGATAGGTGGTCATGGCGTAATGCGCTGAAGAAACGGTCGTCACGAGAAAGGTCTTGCCTTTGACGGCTTCGGGCGAACCTAACACTTCAGGGTTGGCCTTGTTGTAGCCCTTGGTTTTAACCGCCGCACTGTCGGGGCGGGTGAAAACAGAATTGAGAAAGGACTCGTCGTTGCCCAGACCGATCATGTACGCATCGAAGCGCAAGGCGCCAAGTACGTGAGGCACGCCACCCGTACCGCCCAACACCCACTGTTTGGCGGGCAGGGCTTCAAGCTGCGACATGCCGCTTTCAAAATAGAGCAGTTCCAGATCCAGCCCTTCCTCCTTGTCCCAGCCTTTTTCCTTGGCATACCAGGCAAAAAAAAGTTCATGTTCCGGCATCCAGCAGGTTGGCAATTTAATAAGATCTTTGGCCATCACCATTCCGGCACCCGCAAAAACAAAGGCGATCGTTAAAACCAGTGCAACCGGGAAGACATAACGTTTCATGGGTTTTCTCCTTTTATGCTTTTGACTTTGAGGATTTACACTTTGGTCTGCTCTCTTTTGGATACCGTTCCTAATATGGGGACAACCTTTTTGCCCCCTCCTCCTTTCTGTTTCGCAGTGTTCGAAAATCCGATTTCACAACTGAAGCCACCAAGCCTGCTACCACCAGCGAATCAGTTCCGTCACCCGTTTTCTTATATCGACAAATGCCGGATCGATCATGTTGCGGGGGTGCGGCAGGTCTACCGGCACCTCCGCCTTGATATTGGTCGGCTTGTTGCTGAGGACGAGAATCCGCTCAGAAACGTAGACCGCCTCTTCGATATTGTGCGTTACAAAAATCACGGTACTTTTCAGGGTTTTCCAGAGTTTGACCAATTCGTCTTCCAGATAGAAACGCAGCTTGACATCGAGTTGTCCGTAAGGCTCGTCCATCAGAAGCAAATCCGGGCTGACGGCAAAAGCCCGGGCAACCGCTATGCGCTGCATCATGCTGGCCGAAACCTGATTCGGGTAGAGATCCGCCGTGTCGGTCAGCCCCACCAGACCAAGAATGTTGTCAAGCTTCTGTCGGGCTTCTTCCTTGGGAAACTTTTTAACTTCCATGCCGTACGCGACATTCTGCCGAACCGTACGCCACGGCATGCAGGTGGGTTCCTGAAAGACAAATGAGATATTGTGCTTTTTGGGATTGGCGACTTCACCGTCGATATAAATATTACCATCCGAGGTGGGAAGCAGTTTGGAAAGACAGTTCAGAAATGTCGTCTTGCCGCACCCGGTGGGTCCCACGATAGCCAGGAACTCGCCTTGCGCGACATTAAAGTTGATTTTGTCCAGAACCAAGAGGTCGCCAAACCGTTTGGTCAGGTCCTTGACCTCGATTTTATTTCTTCGTTCGGCATTATGTCCCACACATCCCCCATCATGATTGGCTGTTGTTAACCGCTCATATCCTTTTGGGCCCATGGACCGAATGAACAAAATGGCTTGGCACCCTTGAGCCACCACTTTTCAACATGAGCAGACATTAATCGTGCACCATCAACACGGAGCAGGGCGCGTGGTGCACAACATGGTGCGTCACGCTTCCCAGAAGACGATCGGCAAGTCTGCCGCGCCGCGTCCGGCCCAGCACGATCACGTCGGCATCCCAATGCTCCGCCAGGCGGCAGATTTGCAAACCGGGTTTACCCACTTCCACAATCACCGAGACATCAGCGCCCCGTTCTCGGGCTTCATTTGCCAGACCCTCGATCCAGGCTTGGCTATACTCTTTTTCAACCGCCTGACGGTGTTGCCGAGCGGCCTGGGATGCAGAAGAATTCGGGTCGGCCAAGGTCCCCACTCGATCGTCGATCTCGGCGGAGGTCGAAGGCTTCAAGCACCCGATAATCATCAGTTGAGCGCCTTGGTTTTCCACAAGGGACAGGGCACGCTTAAACACCTTTGCGTCGCCTTCACCTTGGGGGTCCACCGCTAACAAAACCTTTTGAAACGCCATTTTCGCATCTCCCGTCAAACTGGCACAAAAGCGATCCCTGTTTCACACCTCAAAACCAACATGTTTGTAAGGAGAACTCACCCGTCTCACGATGCCACGCAGCTCCGGACTTTCTGGGGCTCTCCCGTCTGACTTGCGGCAGGCCCGTCCTGTCTTGCAATTGCATACTGGCCGCTGGGCGGTGCGTAGCGAATGGTCGCAACCTTGTTCTGGGTAAAAAAATCAATGCCGTCCTTGCCTTGAACCTTGTCCGTTCCCAGATGAGAATCCTTGATGCCTCCGAACGGCAGGTAGGGATGTGGCGCACAGATCCCCACATTGACCCCCACCATCCCTACATCGGCTTCGGAGATAAATCTTTCAATGTAGTATTGGCACTGGGTAAAAACACAGGCGCCGTTCCCGAATTCCTGTGCACGAATCAGCTGCAAGGCGTCTTCCAAGCCGTTGATTTTGACCACGGAGACCACCGGGCCGAAAATTTCTTCTTTGGCAATCTGCATGCAGGGCGTCACATCCGTAAACAATGTCGGCCCGACATAGTACCCCTCGGGATCCTTCACTTCGGGGTTACGGCCATCGAGCATCAGCTTGGCCCCACCTTCGATGCCGATGGCGATATAGCCTTCGATACGCTCTTTGGCGGCTGCCGAAATCACCGGCCCCATGTAAACATCGGGATCCATGGCGTTGCCCACTTTAACGGCCTTGGATACCGCCACCATTTTCTCCACAAAACTGTCGTAGATTTCCGGCACCAGGGCGACGATGGACCCGGCCAGGCAGCGTTGGCCGGCCGAACCGTAACAGGAGTGCAAATAGTTCTCGATAAATATGTCTGGATCGGCATCTTCCATAGCCACAAGATAGTTTTTGGCCCCTCCCAGCAGCATCGTGCGTTTCCCGCCCCGCCCGCAGCCTTCGGCAATCTTTTTAGCCGTCGGGGTGGACCCCACCAGGCAAACCCCGGAAATTTTATTATTTTCGTACCAGGATTCCGGTACACTGCGATTGCCGTGGATAATGTTGACAACGCCCTTGGGCAGGCCGACATCGTTGAAGATGTCACCCATGCGCTGCATGAAAAGCGGCGACTGGGTCGAGGGCTTGAAGATGAAGGTATTGCCGACCCCAATGGCGTAAGGCACGAACCAACCAAACACCAACGCCGGGAAGTTGAAGGGCGCCACCCCGCCGAACACGCCCAGGGGCTGCTTAATGACGCGTCCGTTGATGTTGCTGGCAATGCCTTCCAGGGATTCGCCCTGGATCAGGGTGGGAATGCCGCAGGCGGCTTCCAGAATCTGCACCACCCGCAGGACTTCCCCCCGGGCCTCGCTGATGTGTTTGGCCTGGTCAACGGCGATGGCCATGGCCAGGTCTTCCTGTCTGTCCAGCATGGCCTGGCGGATATCAAAAAGATACCCCACGCGTTTGCCGACGTTTTCCCGTCGCCACCCTTCGTAGGCGGCATAAGCGGATTCCACGGCAGCAGCCGAGGTCTCCGGCGTTGAAAGCGGCACCTCGCCAATAACCGCTCCGGTGGAGGGATTGTAAAGGGGCACATAGCTTGCCCCGGTATCTTCAACCCACTGGCCGTCGATGAAATTCTTTATGCGGGTAAATTCAGCCATGGCGCTCTCCTGCACATCATTCTATGTATGAGACCCGTTTCCGCCGCCAGTCGAGATCTTCCCATCCCGGCAGGCATCACCCTTCGGTTCGCGGGGGGAGGAGGAATCAAATCGTCCTCCTCCCTGCTCCGCGATATAACCCTCCGATAGGCGTGCTTGTCTAAACGCCCTTCTGGGGACGCATATCGGTCTTGTCGATGCCGGCAACGACCACCGGCTTTTTCATGGCATCACGCCGGAAGGGTTCTCCCAGTTCCTGATTGTTCAATACTTCGATAAACGTGGTTTTACCCTCTTCCATCTGGGCTTTGATGGCCACGTTCAGCTGGGCGGTCAAATCTTCCGGGGTCTTCACCTGGACCCCTTCCATGCCGCAGGCCTTGGCGATGCCGGCATAGGAGACATTCGTATCCAGCTCGGTGCCCACGAAGTTGTCGTCGTACCACAGCGTCGAGTTGCGCTTCTCCGCCCCCCACTGGTAGTTGTGGAAAATGACCATGGTGATGGCCGGCCACTCCTTGCGGCCACAGGCCGTCATCTCGTTCATGGAGATGCCGAAGGCCCCGTCACCGGCAAAGCCCACCACTGGAACGTCCGGCTTGGCAATCTTGGCGCCCAGAATGGCCGGGAAACCGTAGCCGCAGGGCCCGAACATGCCCGGCGCCAAGTATTTGCGGCCTGCTTCAAAGGTCGGGTAGGCATTGCCAATGGCACAATTGTTGCCGATATCCGTAGAAACGATCGCCTCTTTGGGCAGGGCTTTGACGATGGCGCGCCAGGCCATACGGACGGTCATCTTATCCGGATCCTTTTCCCGGGCGCGCTGGTTCCAGGTGGTGCCCGGATCATCGGCTTCATGATCCATGGTGGCCAGTTCTTTCTCCCAATCCGCTTTGGTTTGGGTGATAAGGGCTTTGCGCTCCTCGCGGCCGGCATCGCCGGCTGTTGCGGCAAGCCGGGCCAAAAGGGCTTGGGCTACTTTCTTGGCATCCCCGGCGATGCCGACAGTGACGGGCTTCGTCAGCCCAATGCGGTTGGGGTTCATATCCACCTGAATGATGGCCGCATTGGTGGGCCAGTAATCAATGCCGTAGCCCGGCAGGGTGGAAAAGGGATTTAAGCGGGTACCCAGCGCCAAGACCACGTCCGCTTTGGCAATCAGTTGCATGCCGGCCTTGGAACCGTTGTAGCCCAAGGGACCGGCAAACAAAGGATGGCTGCCGGGGAAAGCGTCATTGTGCTGGTAGCCGCAGCAGACCGGGGCGTCCAGCCGTTCGGCCAGCGCCATGCTGTCGGCAATCGCCCCCCCAAGGACGACACCGCCGCCATTCAGGATCACCGGGAATTTCGCATTTGAAAGCAGCTCGGCCGCCTGGGCAATGGCTTCCTCGCCTCCGGCGGGACGCTCGAAATCAACGATGGCGGGCATTTCGATTTCAATGACCTGGGTCCAGAAGTCCCGCGGCACATTGATCTGAGCCGGCGCTGAGGCCCGCTTGGCCTGCAGGATCACCCGGTTGAGAACCTCCGCGATACGAGATGGGTGAAGCACTTCTTCCTGATAGGCCACCATTTCCTCAAAAACGGCCATCTGAGGCACTTCCTGGAAACCGCCCTGCCCCATGGTCATGTTGGCGGCCTGAGCGGTAACCAGCAGAAGGGGCGTGTGGTTCCAGTAGGCGGTCTTCACCGGGGTGACGAAATTGGTGATGCCGGGGCCGTTCTGGGCGATCATCATGGACATTTTACCCGAGGCGCGGGTAAACCCGTCCGCCATCATGCCGGCATTGCCTTCGTGGCCCACATCCCAAAAGGTGACGCCCGCCTTGGGGAACAGATCAGAAATCGGCATAAAAGCCGAACCAATAATGCCGAAGGCGTGCTCAATGCCGTGCATCTGAAGCACTTTCACAAACGCTTCTTCGGTAGTCATTTTTTGCTTGCTCATGATAGGGTTCCTCCTTTGATTTGATAGGGGTGTTCGTACGGATCGATGATTGGGAAGGGATTTTTAAGAATGGTACACATGGGAAATCTTCCTCATGTGAAAATTTTGTGAATACTTAATATGTGATACATCAGACTTCAGATGCTTTGTCAAGAAAAATATTTGATTGCGCTTTTTAAATCAAATTAATAATAAAATAGGTATGTTATTTATAAAGGCAGGAGGAATGACGTAACCCATTTGAAGACGGCCGCTGTTATCGTGCACGTGTATGGTTCTACCAAATCACTCCAGCATCGTGGGCGTCATTTCAGCATCACGCTGATGAAAAGCACGAATGTAATCTTCTTGCGCGCGGAAGGACCAATGCACATCCCGCAGCATCCGAACCGCTTCCTCCACATCCCCCGCCTTGATGGCATCGATGAACTGATCGTGCTCATCGGTGTTGCGTAATTCCCACGCCTTCACATAGGGCCGCCTCTGGAAATCGTAAAGGCGCTGTTTGAGAGGCATCAGCATCGGCCTTATCGAACGGTTGTCGGAAAGAGCGAGGAAAACATCGTGGAAGCGAATGTTGAGTTTGTAGTAGATGTCAAATTCCTCACGCTGGATGGCCGCCCGCATTTCAGAATTGAGCTGACGCATGACAGAAATATGGCTGCCATTGAACTGATCGAAAACCGTCCTGACCACATTGCCTTCCAGGGCACCACAGATCTGATAGAAATCCTTCACATCCTGCAGGGTGAGCCCGTTCACCACAACCCCCCGACGGGGCATGATCGTCACAAACCCCTCCACCTCCATCCGGATCAAGGCGTCCCGCAAAGGCGTCTTGCTTATACCCAGATGATCACTAATCTGGCTAAGATTCAGATTGGTGTTCGGTAAAATGGTTCCCTCCATCATCTGGTCGCGGATATATTCGTAAACCTGCTCCCGCAATGATTTTACGTTTAGAATTGACACACCCTTCCCCTTTCATATCATGCAACCGCGTCCTGTTAGGTTTTAGCTGGAAATAACCACGATAGAATCTCTATGCGGCAGATATATCAGATACCAGATAAAGTCAACGATGCTGCCCCCCATTCTGCGACGATTCGTAACGTTTTATTCGGACTTGCGGACAGCATCGCTCTTGGGACGACAGGTTTTCAATCCGTACCCCCTCGTTTTCTTGGTTGTCAGCAGGGCCGTAAAATGGCATTCTTTCTATACAGGATGAGGCACGGTAACAAAATTTCCAACCCGCCCTACGCATTGGACCGCAGTAAGGCCCCAGTCCATGCGAACTATTTGTCGAAGGAAAAGTGTATGCAAAAAAAGATCGGTATCGTTACAGACAACACCTCGGACATCCCGGAAGCGCTGAAACGGGCCTTGGGCATTCACACCATCCCCACCAACATCGTTCTGGACGGCAAGGTTTACCGAGACGGCATCGATATCAAGGTAGAAGATTTCTACCGTAATTTCCACACCTACAAAGAAATGGTCTCCCAGCCGATCACCTATGAAGATTATGCCCTGATCTACAAAAAGTTGACGTATGAATACGACGGTCTGATCTTTGTCCACGTTTCCAGCAAGTTGAGCGGCACGTATGACATTGCTTTGCAGGTACACAATGATTTCAAGGGCAGCCACAACTGCCAGGTCGCAATTATAGACTCGCTTCAATGCAGCATGGGCTATGGCATCCCGGTCATCGCCGGCGCCCGCATGGTCCAGAAAGGCCGTTCACTCGATGATGTCATGGCCCATGTGCAACATGTACTGAAGAATATGTCGGCTTTCTTCGCTGTCCCGGATCTGACCTATTTGCGTCGGGGCAAGAAAATCAGCGGTTTCAAATCACTGATGGGTATGGCCATGAAGGTTAAACCGGTTATGTCCATCGAAAACGGAGAGAATGTGGTCAAGACCAAACTGTTCGGTGAGCAAAAAAACATGATCCTGTCCATGCTTGATATGATACGAGAAGATATTGCCGGTCGCCCGATTACACTGGCGATTCTGCAAACAGCCGCCGAAGTTTCCGTCGTCGAAAGCCTGCGCGAGGTTTTCCAATCGGAGTTCAAGTGCCATGATATTTTCGACGCCTATTACAGTCCCTCTATCGGCTTGAACATGGGGCCCGAATCAACCGGAATCGCTTATTACAAACACCCCATGAGAGCCTGAAATCAATCGTTGGCAGCTGTCCGGTCCGAGGCATCGAGCACATCGCGCCCCAGTGCCTTGAACACCTCGCCCCCCTCCTGGTCCGGTGCGGCCGTTCCGGATACCACGGCTTCATATCGGGCCATAGCGTCCGGGTCGGAGAGCTCGATGGGCTGATGGATACGTTTCAGGTTGTTGTGCATGCGGTCGTAGAGCACCACCGGTCCGAACCGGAGCTGTCCGGGACTTCCGCTGCGAAGCCCCCAGATGGTATGATGGGCGGCCTGCAGGGCTTTGGGTACGGACTGGTAACCCAGCAGGTCAGCCATTAAATGCAGGGTCTCCTCAACCCCTTCGGCATATTTGTTTTCCAGGCCGCTGAGCCCATCATAGACCAGATCGTCGATATCTTCCCGGGTGAATCGAAGATCCAGACCGGCAATCAGTTCTTCCCGCAAGGTCTCCAGGGAAACCTCTTTTTTGCTGATGACCACATCGGTATCGTTGAGAATTTTAATGACATTGCGGATATTCAGCATTTCCTTCACCACCGGACTTTTCCGCAACGCAACATCTTCGACATCGGTTTTGTAAATACCCAGATCGTTGTCGAGCACCAGCAAACGCGGCAGGTCTCCCATCGGCGGTAACCGGTAAAGCTCCATATCCCGCTCCAGGATTTTTTCATAATCACCTTCCGCCAACAATTTCCGCGCCAGCTCTTTATCAATGCGGCGGCCGCTGTCCGGCGGCCCCATTGAGGCCTTGATACGTTGTGCCAGAGCATTGATTTCGATTTTCTTCCGCAAATTGTCTTTGAATGCCATTGGTAAGGCCTCCATTTCGGGAAGTGATTAAGGGAATTTCTTCGAACATGATCGGACCCGTCAGGCTTGCGTCGGGATACCGATGGTCCCACTAGCCCAATCAAAGCAGAAGACGTGCGCATGGGCGTTATGCATTCAAATTAACACAGCACCATAGCCGTGTAAACGGACGCCGGTACAGGACCAGCGAAAAACATCCCGCAAAGACCTTGACCCGACGCCGACCATTCGTTTATAAGTAGTGGCTTCGCATGACCACGCTCCATGACCGACCGCATCCATCTGCCGAAAGAACCCCCCGTATGGGTTTGAATCGGGTAACGCAAATTTACGATGATAGTGCCCTTTGGGGTGCCGTGCTGACGCGGTTGGCGCGCAACCGATCGGCCGGTCCGTGTCCGGGTGACCCCGTGTTTTACAGGTGGAAAACCATTCGCAAACGTTCAGGGTGCCCCGCACGTGAAACCATAGACATCATATCGCAGGAGGACAGCTATTATGACGGAAACGGCGACACTGACCTACCGGGGGAAAACCTATGAACTGCCGGTCATCGAAGGCACCGAGGGCGAGAAAGGCATCGACATTTCCCGGCTCCGCGATACATCAGGCCTGATCACGCTGGACAGCGGCTACGCCAATACGGGCAGTTGTACCAGCACGATAACCTTCATGGATGGAGAAAAAGGTATCCTGCGGTATCGGGGCATCCCGGTGGAGCAACTGGCCCGCCACTCGTCCTTTCGGGAAACCGCCTATCTCCTGGTCCATGGATCGCTCCCGACCCGAAAGGAGTTGAACCGTTTCTCGGTGTTGCTCAACGACGCATCCTTGGTGCATGAAGACATGAAGGTTTTCTATCAGAACTTCCCCAAGGGTTCCCACCCCATGGGAATTCTCTCCAGCATGGTCAATGCCCTGCGCAGCTTCTATCCGGAACTCCAGAACCAGAGCGCCGAAGAGGAAATCGATGTGACCGTCACCCGCCTGCTGTCGAAAGTCCGCACCCTGGCGGCCATGTCTTATAAGATGTCCCGCGGTCACACGGTGGTCTATCCGCGCCCGGATCTGTCCTATTGCGCCAATTTTCTGAATATGATGTTCGATTCACCGGTCAAACCCTATGACATCGACGAAGACCTGGTGGAGGCCCTCAACCTTTTCTGGATCCTGCATGCCGATCACGAACAGAACTGCTCCACATCGGCCGTACGCATGGTGGGCTCCGGCCGGGTCAACCTTTACGCCGCCATCTCCGCCGGCATCGCCGCCCTCTGGGGGCCTTTGCACGGCGGGGCCAATCAGGCCGTGGTTGAAATGCTTCAGGACATCATCACCAGCGGCAAGGGTATGCAGCATTATATCGAACGGGCCAAGGACCGCCAGGACCCGTTTCGCCTGATGGGGTTCGGCCATCGGGTCTATAAGACCTACGATCCCCGCGCCAAAATCATCAAAGTCATGTGCGATCGTGTGCTGGACAAACTGAAGATCAGCGATCCCCTTCTGGACATGGCCAAGGAGATGGAAGAAATCGCCCTGCGCGACGATTATTTTATCGAGCACGATCTCTACCCCAACGTGGATTTCTACAGCGGTATCATCCTGCGGGCCATCGGCATTCCCACCAACATGTTTACCGTTATGTTCGCCATCGGCCGTCTGCCCGGCTGGATCGCCCAGTGGAAAGAAAGCATGGACGACCCCCAGTGGAAACTGTGCCGTCCGCGCCAGATCTATGTCGGTCCGGCAGAAAGGGACTACACCCCCATCGATCAGCGTTGACATCCAAAGCTAAAAAAGCCGGTGGCATCCTATAGCCACCGGCTTTTCTCATCCGCAAATATAAGTGGAAAGAATTCTTCTTCCGGGTCAACCTTTCTTGTTCGGCAGTACCAGATTCAAAACCACCCCCAGAATACCCGCCATGCCGATCCCGCCCAAGGTAAACTTACCGAAAGAAAGCACCATGCCGCCAATGCCGCAAACCAGGATGAGAGCCACGATGGACAAATTGCGCGGCTCGGTGAGATCTTCACCGGCACGGACCAGGGTGTTGAGCCCGACAACCGTAATGGCGCCGAAGAGCAACAGCATGATGCCCCCCATGACCGGCACGGGAATGGTCTGCAACAGGGCGCCGACTTTACCGATAAACGCCAGCAGGATCGCAAAAATTGCCGCCCAGGTCATGATGGCCGGGTTGAAAGCCTTTGTCAGGGTAACGGCGCCGGTGACTTCGGAATAGGTCGTGTTGGGTGGCCCCCCCAGGCAGGATGCCAGCGACGTGGCAATGCCGTCTCCCATCATGGTGCGATGAATTCCCGGCTCTTTGACGAAATCTTTGCCGGTCACAGTGCCGATGGCCAGGATGTCACCGAAATGCTCGATGGCCGGGGCGATGGCGACCGGTACGATGAAGAAAATGGCTTGCAGGTTCCATTCCGGGAAAACGAAGTTGGGAACCGCGAACCAGGGGGCCTCCACCAAGGGCTTGAAGCTGACCAGGGCCGGCCCCGTGAAATTCTTCAGTTGCCCGGGATCGAAAGTGGACTGGACCGCACCGGAGATGCCCAGCCCGTCCAGTATCAGGGCCGTGGCATAGCCGGCGGCCACACCGATAAGAATGGGAACCAGCTTGAACCATCCCTTGCCCAGAAGTGAGGTCAAAATAGTGGTGATCAGGGCCACGCCGGCCACGATCATGGCCGTCTTTTCCGGCACCAGCCAGGCCGCACCATCCCCGGTTCGGCCCATGGCCATATGGACCGCCACCGGCGCCAGCACGAGCCCGATGACCATGATCACCGGCCCCACCACCACCGGCGGCAGAATGCGATGGAGGAAGCCGGCCCCAAAGGCCTTGATGCACAGGCTTAAAACGATATAAAGCAATCCGGCGGCTACCAGGCCGCACATGGTGGACGGGATGCCCCATGTCTGGACACCGTAGATAATTGGGGCAATGAAGGCAAACGAGGAGGCCAGAAAGATGGGCACCATCCGTTTGGTGACAAGCTGGAAGATTAGCGTCCCGGCGCCGGCGGTAAACAGGGCCACATTGGAATCCAGCCCCGTCAGGAGCGGTACGAGCACCAGGGCGCCAAAAGCGACAAACATCATCTGAGCACCGATAAGGCTATCTTTGAGTCTGAACTGATAGGCAGTCGAAGAATTGTTCGGGGCCATTAAACCTCCTCTGTGTGGGGATTGAAAATCCGTATGGGCAGTCCGTCTACTTCGTACCAAAAATTTTATCGCCCGCATCACCCAGGCCGGGCAGAATATAGCCGACATCGTTCAAACGTTCATCGATGGCGGCAACATAGATGTCCACGTCGGGATGATCTTTCTGGACTTTTTTGATGCCCTCCGGGGCCGCCACGAGGAAAATGCCGCGAATCTTTTGACAACCGGCCTTCTTGAGCATGTTGATGGTCGCAATCAGGGTGCCACCGGTCGCCAGCATGGGATCGAGAATGAGGGCGATACGGTCTTCGATTTGGCTGGTCATCTTCACATAATACTCGACGGGCTCCAGAGTTTCCTCGTTGCGATACAACCCCACCACACTCACTTTGGCGGACGGAATCAAATTGAGCACACCGTCCATCATCCCCAGACCGGCCCGCAGAATGGGAACCACCGTAATCTTTTTGCCTTTTATGCCCTCGACCTCCACATCGCCGGCCCATCCCTTGATGGTACGCTTTTCGGTTTCCAGATCTTTGGTGGCTTCGAAGGTCAGCAGGCTGGCCAGCTCAGAAGCAATATCCCGGAAATCTTTGACGGTGATATCATGCTCACGCATCAATCCCAGTTTGTGTTTGATCAGCGGATGGTCCACGATGCATACGGACACGGCGTCCTCCTTTATTAAGGGGTCCTTGGGGGCAATAAAAAACCGGCCCTTGAAAAAGAGCCGGTTAGCCTTACCACAAAACGCACCGTTTGTCAGTTGAAAATGAAGGGATTACAGCCCCCCAAAACGTTGGCCGCAATCCCGGGCAACACCTTTGCCGGGCGTTAAAAATCGCCCAGGGGCCGCTTGAAAGTATATTGTACAGGATCCTTCAGTAAATTCTGTTTGGCTTGGTCCACATTTCCGCCGGCAGCGGCGAAAGGCCATCCAATGAGGAAGACGAAACTGGTGACGCCCAGGCAAACCAATGAAACCGGACGGACGATAAGGGCGTCGCCGATCATGGCTTCACCACTCGGTTCGGATTTCATCACGTAAACACCAGCATCATCCATGGCCAATACCGGTGCTGTCGCGATGGACAGACTGAGCAACAAGACCACCGCATAGGTTATACACTTTCGCATGGCAAGCCTCCTTTGCGTAAAAGAAAGAACCCTGTGGGTTCGCAATACCGCAGAAATTGTCCATCGTCGTCAGCCGGCCGCTGAGAGGTTTTTATTTAAGAACTTGAATCCGCAGCGGCTCCTGCCTATAGTGACGTTCGGTCTAAAATCAGGCACCATGACAACGTCACGGACGACCCATCGGTTTAGACCTTAAGAGTAGAAAATGGTCTCCGAAGTGTCAAGGAAAAACCTTGTGTATTCCCAAGGGGTTGTTAACCTGACCCCTTTGCCGGCGCTATCGAAATTTGAAAAAAGATGTGTGCATCCGAACGTTACCTTGAAATTGCGGTCGCCCTTCCGGTGTGGGGCCCCTTCACCTATCGCGTGCCGGCCGATCTCGTTGCGGCCGCCGTTCCGGGACGGCGCGTCCTGGTCCCCTTTGGACCACGGCGGGTCACCGGCTATGTGCTGGGGCCGGCGGCCGAGGCCCCGGCCGCCGAATTGAAGGACATCCTGGATGTCCTGGATGAAGAGTGCCTTTTTACGGAAGACATGATCCCGTTTTTCCGTTGGGCGGCCGCGTATTACATCCATCCACTGGGAGAGGTCATCAAAGGCGCGCTGCCCGGTGGTCTGAATCTCTATGAGTTCAACCAATACGCCATCACGGAAGTCGCCTGCCAGCTGCCGGATCACAGCGTTCTTTCCGGCCCGGAAAAGGCGGTTCTGGCCTGCCTGAAAAATGGGGCCTGCCGTCTCAAGGAACTGAATGCCCATCTGGATCGACCGGTGCCCGGTCGTCTGCTGCACGCTATGGAGCAATGCGGTTGGGTGCGGCGCAAAAAGACGTTGGTGGGCGGCCGGACGAAGCCCAAACGTGAAAAGATGGTGCGTCTGCTCCGGCGCAGCATACCCGGAAAACGCCTGACGCCCCAGCGGCAAGCGGTCATCGCCTTGCTGGACGGCCCGGGGGAAGCCCCGCTGCAGCAGCTGCGCCAAACCCTGCCCAATGCCGCAGCCATCGTTCGCGGCATGGCCGTTCGCGGGTTTGTGGACGTCATCGAGCGCACGGCTTACCGGGATCCGTTCGGTGAGCCGATCGTCCCGGACCACCCGCCGGAGCTGACTCCGGAACAGCAGCAGGCCATGGACGCCATCCAGCAGGCCGGCATCAAAGGATTCGCCCCCATCCTTCTGGAAGGCGTGACCGGCAGTGGCAAGACCGAAGTCTACCTCCGCATGGTTGCGGCGACCATCGCCCGGCAAAAAACAGCCCTCGTACTGGTTCCCGAAATTGCCCTCATCGCCCAGACTGAACGTCGGTTCCGGGCCCGCTTCGGCGAAAGCGTGGCCGTGCTGCACAGCGGCCTGTCGACCGGCGAGCGCCTGGATCAGTGGATGCGAATCCTGCACGGGAAGGCCGATATTGTGATCGGGGCGCGTTCGGCCATCTTCGCTCCCTTAAAAAACCTCGGTCTCATTGTCGTGGACGAAGAACATGATCCGTCCTATAAGCAGGAAAGCAATCTGCGCTACAACGCCAGGGACCTGGCCGTGGTGCGGGCCCAACAATGCGCATGTCCGGTGCTGCTGGGATCGGCGACACCGTCGGTGCAGACTTATCACAACGCCCAAAACAACCGTTTTGCCCACATCCGCATGCAACAACGCGTCTCCGGACAGCCCTTGCCAACGGTGGACATCGTCGATCTCGGTTCCGTGCGTCACGAACGGGGGCTGCGTAAACACCTCACGCCCGAGCTGGTTGCCGCCATTCGGGAAACCCTGGCCAAAGGCGAGCAGACACTTCTGTTTCTCAACCGCCGGGGATATGCCAATTATCCCCACTGCTCGTCCTGCGGAGAACCGGTGCGCTGCCGCAACTGTAGTATCACCCTCACTTACCACCGTGAAACCAATGCCTACCGCTGCCATTACTGCGGTCACTCCCGCGCCGCCAACCAGCCCTGCCAGGCCTGCGGCTCGGCCAAACTGTGGCATTTCGGCCTGGGCACGGAAAAACTCCAAGAGGCCATGCAGCAGCTGTTTCCGGAAGCCCGCACGGCCCGTATGGATCGGGACACCACCCGCCGCAAGGGCAGCCTGCTGCGCATCCTGAAAGACCTTCGTAAAGGCGCCATCGATATTCTGATCGGAACGCAAATGGTCGCCAAAGGCCACGATTTTCCCAATATCACCCTGGTGGGCATCGTCTGTGCCGACACAGCCCTCAATTTTCCGGATTTCCGTTCCAGCGAGCGAACCTTCCAACTCCTGGCTCAGGTCGCCGGGAGGGCCGGACGGGGAGAGCGCGCCGGCCGCGTCATTCTGCAAACCTACACGCCGGATCATTTTACCATCACCGCGGCCCGCAAGCAGGACTATGCGGCGTTTTACCGTCAAGAAACCCGATTTCGAAACGAATTGATCTATCCCCCATACTGCCGCATGATTCAGTTGCTCGTGACGGGTAAAGACCGCCAGGCAACGCGGGACACGGCCGCCGACCTCGGTGTCGCCGGCCGCACCCTCCTGTCAAGCGATCCCGCTTACCAGGGCATTACCCTCATGGGACCGGCCGAGGCGGCCCTGCACCAGGTGGCCGGTCGTTTTCGATGGCAGCTGTTGGCGAAAGGACCACAAGCGGCTGCCCTCAATCGATTCGCACGGCAGCTGATGGAGGGTGCCGAATCGGCCCGGAAGCGGCCGCCCGCCAAGGTAATCGTTGACGTTGATCCCCTGTTTATGATGTAATTTAATGTCTGTCGGGAAACGGACGTTTTGGGTCTGAACGATGTTATGCGCGGGTTTGCCGGCAGCGCTGACTGTTTACCCGCCTTACCGCCCTCTTGTAGCGGCCGCCTCCGAGCGGCATCCGTATTTCCTGCACACCGGTCATGCGCCTGGTTCCAAAACCAGGTTCAGATCATGCGCAATCGCCCGGTTCCGGACGTGCAACCCCGTTTGCACGTTGGGGCCGACGCTATTTCATCGGCAAGGAGACCTGCTTCACCATGAAAAAAACAATCTGTTGCATCGTGCTAATGGCCGCCCTCATCCTGTCGGGGCCGGCCTTGGTTTCGGCCCAGGAAAGCGTGGACGAGAACACCCAGAAGAAGCCCACCGCCAACATCATGATTCCCGATCCTCTGTTCACGTTCGACAATGTGGTGGACGGTACCGAAGTCGTTCACGATTTCCGCGTCTATAACCGGGGCCAGGGCGAACTGGCCATCAGCAAGGTCCAGACCGGCTGAGGGTGCACCGCCGTCTCGTTTCCGAGACAAATCCCCGCCGGCGGCGAGGGAGCCATACGGATTAAAATCCATACCAACGGCTATGGCGGCCACAACATGAAAAAACGGGTAACCGTCTTTTCCAACGACCCCAAACGTCCACAATTGATGCTGACCGTGGCCGGAAAAGTGGAGGTCTTTGCGGATATAAAACCCCAGCGCATCATCCTGCGCGGCAACAGCGGAACGGTCATGCGTCAGGAGCTGGTGGTGACACCGCGCGCCGGCTATCCTTTCAAACTCACCGATGTCAAGGCCAAAAACGGCGTCAATATTCGCTATGAGTTCCGTGAGCAGGAGACGCCCGAAGGCAAATCCTATGTTATCGTGGTCGAAAACACCAAGGCCTCTCCGGGGAAATATTACGATACCCTGCTGCTGTCCACCGACAGCAAGCTCAAACCCAAGATCCCTATTCATGTCTACGGCACCATTGCGGCCGGTGCGAAGGAGAAAAAACCTCAACCGTGACCACCCACCCCATTAAAGCCGTTATTTTTGACTGTGACGGCGTCATGTTCGACACCACAGATGCCAATGCAGCCTACTACAACCGCATTCTGAAGCATCTTGGCCGGCCGGAACTGACACCGGAGCAGTTTGCCTACTGCCACATGCACACCGTGGACAATGCCCTGCGCTTCCTGTTTGAAGAGGCGGAGCAATTGGCGGCGGCCAAGGCGTTTCGCAAAGTCATGAGCTACCGGGACTTCATCCCCTGCATGGTCATCGAACCCCAGCTCAAGGCACTGCTGCGGCGGCTGCGCCCCGCAATCCGGACGGCGGTGGGCACGAATCGTTCGGACACCATGGATGCGGTCATGGAAATCCACGGCCTGACGGATGATTTCGACCTGGTGGTAACAGCCCGGGATGTGCCGTCCCCCAAGCCGGCACCGGACATCCTCAACCAGGCACTGGCAACCTTCGGTATCCAGCCAGCGGAAAGTATTTACATCGGGGATTCGGAACTGGATGAACTGGCGGCCGCGGCGGCCGGCATCCCGCTGGTGGCCTACCGCAACCGCGCCCTCAACGCCTGGCGGCACATCGACAACCTGGGTGAGGTCAGCGACCTGCCGGGCATCGCCGAGGCCGCAGGATAGGCATCGCACCACGCGTCCCATCGCAGGAACGATATTAACCGGAATTCAAACGAGAACCCATGCGGCCTGAGAAGTGAGGCGTACATCAGTACGCCGGACCGACGAGGGGTGAAACGCAACGCGAATATCGAGTGTTTGTAAAGTGATATCGGAACGATGCGTCAAGCGCCCGAGATCAAGGCGTGCGAGGCCTGAGGAGTGAGGCGTACATCAGTACGCCGCAGCGACGAAGGGGGAAGCACAACGCCGATATCGGGCGTTTGACGCATCGTTCACTGGTTGCCGTAGCCGTTGGATTCCCCGCAATCCGGACAAACCCACGTAATACCGTTGCAGGACACCCCCCAGAAATTCTCATCCATGCAGGCCTGGCACATCGCAAAACCGCACTTGCGGCAGGTCCAGCAAAAGGGAACGGCTTGCCGGCAGCAGTGACAATGACTGACCGCCGGCCGACGCCGACGGCGGTAGCGGGAACGCGATTCTTTGGCCATGGCAGTTTCTTTATCGGGGGAACGGATTCCCCCACGCAAAGGCCCGGGACGCAGAGGCCCAAGGCCGTTCTTGTTGTTTGCAGAAGAAGATGATATGCCCTCTCCCGCACCGGCCGAACGCGGGAGTTTAAGGCAGCCGGCCTTGCAAGTCAATCATGGGATGGAATGACAACAGGATTGCCGCCATGAACACCGGAAAACAGATTTACCTGATCGATGGCAGCGCCTATATTTATCGGGCCTACCATGCCATTCGCAGCCTGTCCAATGCGACGGGGTTTCCCACCAACGCGATCTTCGGGTTTACCCGCATGCTGCTGAAGCTCATCGAAGAACGCCAGCCCCCCTATCTGGGGATGTTTTTCGATGCCAAGGGGCCCACCTTCCGGCACGAGATGTATGCCGAATACAAGGCCAACCGCCCCCCCATGCCGGAGGACATGGCGGTTCAGATCCCTCCCATCAAGAAGGTAACCGAAGCCTTCCGCATCCCGGTGGTGGAAATGCGCGGCTATGAAGCCGACGACCTGATCGGAACCACCGCCAAACAGGCGGCGGCTTCCGGATTCGACGTGGTCCTAGTGACGGGGGACAAGGATTTCATCCAGCTGGTCAGCCCCCAGGTCACCATCTGGGACCCCATGAAGGACAAAACCATCACGATGGATCACGTGACCGCTGCCAAGGGGGTGTCGCCCCGGCAGATGATCGACGTCATGGGCCTTTCCGGTGACACCGCCGACAATATTCCCGGCGTACCGGGTATCGGCCCCAAGACCGCCATCAAGCTGATCCAGTCCTATGGCGACATGGAAGCGGTCTATGCCCACATCGATGACATCACGGGGGCCAAACAGCGCCAGAATCTAATGGATTTCAAGGAACAGGCCCTGTTGAGCCGTGATCTGGTGACCATCTGTACCGACGCCCCCATTGCCTTCGACCCCGAGGCGTTTCGCGCGGCGGATCCGGATGAGGCCCGGCTAGCGGAAATCTGCCAGACTTATGAGTTTCGCCAGCTGCAACAGCGTTTCACAGCCCCCACCGATGTCCCGACGAAACATTACCACGGCATCATGGACCAGGACGCGCTGTCACAGCTCGTGAACAGACTGCAAAAAGCCGAAATCATCGCCCTGGACACCGAAACCACGTCCCAGGACCCCATGCGCGCCGAGTTGGTGGGCATCTCCTTTGCGCTGGAACCCCATGAAGCCTACTACATTCCCTGCGGCCACCGGTATCTCGGCGCGCCCGAGCAACTGGCCTGCCGGGACGTGCTGGAAGCCCTGAAACCGATCCTGGAAAATCCGTCCATCGCCAAAATCGGCCAAAACATCAAATACGACTGGATGGTCCTGGCCCGCCAGGGAATCGACCTCCGGGGCGTGCGCTTCGACACCATGGTGGCGTCCTACCTGTTGAATCCCTCCAAGCGCTCCCACAGCCTGGACCAGATTGCCATGGATTTTCTGGGCCACAAAACCATCACTTACGCCGAAGTGGTGGGCAAAGGCAGCAAAAAAGCCGGCTTCGAGCCGGTTCCCATCGAACAGGCCATCCCCTATGCGGCTGAAGATGCCGATATCACCCTGATGGCGTATGAGGTCCTGCAGCCTCAATTGGAAAAACTGGGCCTCATGGATCTGTTCAATAACGTGGAAATGCCGCTGGTTCCTGTTCTGCTGCGCATGGAAATGGCGGGTATCGCCGTGGATACGAAGCCTCTGCAGCGCCTGTCGGGGTCGTTCGCCGCCCAATTGGAAGCCCTGGAGGACAGCATCCACGCCCTGGCCGGCGAACCCTTCAATATCAAATCTTCCCAGCAGTTGGGACGGATCCTGTTTGAGAAACTGGGGTTGCCGGTGCAGAAAAAAACCAAGAAAAAGACCGGTTATTCCACCGATGTGGACGTCTTGACCACCCTGGCGGACCAGCATGAGCTGCCGGCCCTGGTGCTGCGCCATCGAGGCCTGGCCAAACTCAAATCCACCTATGTGGACGCTCTGATGGACATGGTCCACCCGGTCACCGGTCGCATCCACACGTCTTACAACCAAACCGTCACGGCCACCGGAAGATTGAGCAGTTCCGACCCCAACCTGCAGAATATTCCCATTCGCACGGCGGAGGGCCGCGAAATCCGCAAGGCCTTCATTCCCCGGGACGGCTGGCAATTGCTGGCGGCGGATTATTCCCAGGTGGAACTGCGCATCCTGGCCCACTACGCCCAAGACGAAATTCTGATCAATGCCTTTGCCGAGGACCAGGACATTCACACCCGCACGGCCTGCGAAGTGTTTGAAACATCCCCTGAGATGGTGACGGACGAGCTGCGCCGCCATGCCAAAGTGATCAACTTCGGCATTATCTACGGCATGGGACCCTTCAGCCTGTCCCAGGACCTCGGCATCAGCCAGGCCATGGCCAAAACCTATATCGATAACTATTTCAGCCACTACCCGGGCGTCAAAGCCTTCATCGACCAGACCATTGAAAACGCCCGTGAGACCAAACAAACCAGCACGCTGCTGGGCCGCATCCGCCTGTTGCCGGACATCGACAGCCGCAATCACAACGTACGCCAGTTTGCTGAACGAACGGCGGTCAACACCCCGATCCAGGGTACGGCCGCCGACCTGATCAAACTGGCCATGATTGCCGTCGACCAAAAGCTGCGGGAGGCACCTTTCCGGGCCGCCATGCTATTGTCCGTGCATGACGAAATCGTGCTGGAAGTGCCGCCGGCGGAAATTGAAGCGGTCAGTGCCATGGTGGCCGCCACCATGGAGGGCATCTGGGAGCTGGCGGTTCCCCTCAAGGTCAACCTGGCCGTTGGGGACAACTGGAATGAAGCCCACTAAAAGATCCGGCCCATGCACTTCATGATGCCTTGAACGTTGACCTCTTCAATTGGGAGCTTACCCTTCCCCTATGAATACCAACCCCAATAATTCTCTTTTGTGTCCGGGATGCCGCAAACTGATCAGCCGGGATGAACCCGCCTGTCCCTACTGCGGTATGACACGCCCGGGTTCCAGGCTGAAAGCGAACTGGTGGACCCAGGGGCTGCAATCCCCTGAACACCTGATCAAAGCCATCCTTTACGCCAATGTCGGTTTTTACATCCTGGCCCTGGTTCTTGACCCCCGCGGCTTCCGGCTTTCCATGAACCCCATGGAATTCCTCTCGCCGTCCAGCAACGCCCTATTCATCCTGGGGGCCACCGGGCGCTACCCCATCGATCAGATCTGGCCCGGTATGACCGGAATTCCGGGCCTGGGCTGGTTAACCCTGCTCACCGCCAACTACCTTCACGGCAGCCTGCTGCACATTGTGTTCAACATGCTGGTGCTGCGTCAGATCGGCCTGCTGGCCATCCGGGAATTCGGCACCCACCGCATGCTGATCATCTATACCCTGAGCGGCGCCGGAGGCTTCTGGGTCTCCTATATAGCCGGCGTACCGTTCACCATCGGCGCCTCGGCCGCGGTCTGCGGTCTCATCGGGGCGGTGCTCTATTTCGGGAAAAGCCGGGGCGGCGTCTACGGCAACCTGGTCTATCGTCAAATCGGGGGCTGGGCCCTGGGGCTTCTGATCATCGGTTTTCTGCCCGGCATCAACAACTGGGGGCATGGCGGCGGCTTTCTTTTTGGCCTGCTGCTGGCCTATCTTTTAGGTTACCAGGAAAAACGCCCGGAGCGTTTCGGCCATAAAGCGGCCGCCGGCATTTCTGCCCTGGTAACCCTGATCGTCCTTTCCGGATCCGCGCTTTTCGGCGTTTACTACACTTACCTCGGTTGACCGCCAAAAAAAACGGCAGGGCCCGGCCGGGCCCGGCCGCATGCATCTACGCCACTGTTCCACCTAACGGTGCCGTCTTCGCCTCACCCCTATTAGCCCGATCAGGCCGGAACCGAGCAGCCATACGGCTGCCGGAACGGGCACAGGACTGGCCTCTATATCCGCTGTCCCCACAAGGGAGATGGGGAAATTGGTGATCGGAAAATTAAGGGCAAAAGGGACTTCACCGGACGCGACAAGATCATTGACAATGCCGTTCAGCAGATCGCCCGTGTTGCCGCCGGACAGGGACAGCATGGCGATGGTGATGGCATAGGCATTGCTGCCGGAAGCGGGCGGTGTTAGCGCAACATTGTAGTCCAGGAGGGCATTGTCCAGGGTGTAATCGCCGAACTGCCCGGACAGGGTGAGTGTGTCTTCGTACAGCATAAAACTGTTGCCGTCGCCGATCCAATCGACGGGATCAATGCCCTGAAAAACCCCCATGGCGGCATTGTCCACGATGAAGTCATAGGTGACGAACCCGCCAAACAATCCCAACGTCATGTCAAGGGAAAGACGGTAGTCCAGGAGGGCATCATCGGGCGGCGGGTCGAAATTGAAGGCCACCATGATATCGCTGCTGGTGACAACGGATAAATAGGCATCCGTGCCATCATCGGCGTTCAATAGCAGACTGCCGCCCTGGACGTCGAATCCGTAGGAATAGGCCTGAGCCATGGAAGAACACCCTAAAATAAACAAAATCAAAACCACTCGCATCACTGCTTTCTTCATCGCTTCCTCCGTCAATTTTCCATTCGCAGATAGGTTTTCATCCCAGCCGCCTGAGACAGCCAATATTTTTGGAAACAGGGCACGTTTGAGAACTGCCATCGTTTCTAGCGCTTTCGAAGGCCGATCAAACCAACCAACCCGGAGCCTAAGAGCCAGATACCGGCAGGAATCGGAACCGCATGAGCCGCCTCGATTTCAGCCATCATGACCCAAACGGCCCGGCCTTTATTCTCGCAGTTTTCATAGGAAGTATGGCCGGCCTGGTTAAGGTTGTAGTGAGGATGTTCATAGGGCACATCGACGCCGTTGTATGTGTATGTCGCCTGCTCCCAGAGGCCGGTATCCGGGTCCAGCCACCAACTGTCGAGATCCGCAAAATCGAATAGCACGCGATTCTCGCTGCCATTGACCCAGTCTCTTATCTGCTCATTGCGCAGATAGCGGTTGTAGCCCTGGGCCAAATTTGTATTGTAGTGGTTGCCGGGGCCGGTCTGGGCGTTTCCGGTCATGTAGACAAAGGTCACCTCGGGGTACTGGACCTCGAAAGCGGCCATCTGGTCGAGGTAGTCCTGTACATCTTCGGCAGAATAACTGTTGGGCTGGGTGCACCATGACCATCCGGAAACGTTGATGGAGGGGTTGTTGTCCAGGACCGCTTGGGTGTACCCGATCCCGGCTGAAGACCGCCAATATTCTTCCGGTGTAATGTAGGTATCGTGCGCCTGTCCGTCGAAGATATTGAGGGCTTCGGGAGTTGCAGGCAAATATCGTCTGCCCCGCGCCACGTCATAGCGCATGTCCAATTCTTCCAGCCGCTGAAGCCCGGTGGTCAGTTGGCTGCCGTGGGATGTGTGGGCATAGTGCCAGCGGATATTGGTTTGAGCCGCAGCAATGGCACTGTCGGACATGGAGGAAAATCCCTCCAGGGCCGTATGATTAATAACAATGGGTGCCGCAAAAAGCGTCGGCACCATCCCTAAAAATAAAAGAGAAGTAAACAACAGTAAAACAACGTCTTTGCCAGTTTTTCGCTTCATGTCGCTCCTTTCCGATCAATTCCAGGCCATGGTCAGCCACACCACAAGTATTTTAAATAACGCCGTAAATCTGGGGAAATAGACAACTTGGAGAAAAAAGAAGTTTGATCTTCTCGGACGGGTAGCAAATAAAAAATGGCCGAAGATCGCCAAGATAAAAAGCAAACCTTGTGCCAATTGCTAATCGTGAGTAAAGAAAAAAGCTAAAGAGGTGTTCTGACTATAGAAAGGCGCTAATGTGGGGAAAGTATTCGGTCGGTGGTTTTATTGGAGGCGCCGACGTATACGAAAAAAGATAAATTGACGCGAGTTATTGGCGCTGTTCAGAAGCCTCAGCGCAAACATTTTATGAAATATTCGGGTTAGAGATTGCCCGTAAAAACGGCCCCGTCGTCAGACGGGGCACCGGTTCTGCAAATCGGCCGGAGGCGACGCCAGAGGGGGAAGAATTTTTATAATCTGGGGACGGTAGGCCTTTTGGCGCCCCATGCGGTTACCTTCAATGCGGACAATGGCCACCGTCAGGAAAAAGGCAGCAAAGCCTATGGCTGCGGAACAGACCGATGCATCATAGCCGAAGTGTTCGGAAACCTTCACCCCCAGCATGGCCCCGATCGTCAAGCCGATGATGGGGAAGACATAGAGAAGAAAAGTCGCCTTGAGAAAGGCCGAGGTCTTGATGTCGATGAGAATTCGATCGCCGATCCGGGCGCCGATCTCGTTGATGACTTCCACTTCCGCATCTTCCCGCTGGGCATTGCAGGTCCCGCAGGAAGCGCAACCGGCACAGGCTTCCGAAGGCAAAGTGCGAACCCAGGCCGTTCCTGCGCCAACTTTGGTAACAATTCCTTTTTCAGTTGCCATACGTACGCAAAGTCCTCTGATTACATTTTCACAGTGATTACGTTCATAAAGTAGTGAGTGCCCCCGCGATGTCCAGCCACAACCTTCAAAACCAAGATGCCGATTTAAATCGTGTCCATCCATAAATAGCATCTCCGGACGAACACGAAAGCATAAGGTTTTGATCTCTTAGGGCCGAACCCACCCCATAAACAGTGTTGCCGCCGTTGATCGGTCGCAAGCAGATCCCCTCTCCGGCTGGTCTGTCATGCCAAAGAGGGGATCAAGGAGCCAAAAGACTATTTTGAGGTGGCTTCTAAGCACTCTGCCGCAGATCCTGAATCGCGTCCGTCGTCTCGGTATGCTCGTAGCAAATCAGACCGCACTGGAGACAGCGGCCAGCTTCTGCCCGGGCCGTCTCTTCCGAAAACCCCAGCTCCAGCTGCCCTTCGCGATCCAGGTCACGTGGCGGCGCCACCGGCATGATATGGCGGGCGGTCGGGGCCACGGCCTCGACGCTGTCCACATTTTGAACCACGGTATCCGGGGTGCAGCGATTTTCCGATACACCTGGCGCCATACCATAAATCAATTGATGGATTGACGCTGCGGCCCGCCTTCCGGCGGCAATGGCCTTGATCGCGCCGCTGTAGTCCGTGATGACGTCACCGGGTGCGAACAGGCCTATTTCCTGCCCACTCGCCGCCTTTTTGTAGGGTGGCACCGCGTTCCAGGCCAGCGGCCCATCCGGTGTCGCTTCTTCTTCCCCGGTTTCGGACTCCGGTCCCACCGGGGTGAAAATGAGCTCCGGGAAACGACCCGCCGCCAGGATCAACGTCTCAGTTGGATTCGTGGCACGGTCTCCGGTTTGCAAATCAACCCATGTCACACCGGTCAATCGGTCTTCCTCACCCGTCAGACCAACGACGGCGGCATTGAATACCACCGCGGCTTGCATATCGTCAAGCGCCGCCCGGGCCTCGTCCTTCAGGGGAACCTCATCTTCGCCTTCGCGCAGCAGCACCGTGATCGTCGACGCACCACGGCGTTTACAAATCTCGGCGGCCTCGACGGCCAGCTTGCCGCCTCCGACGATGACCGCATTGCCGTTGGCCACGACCCCAGGGTCATCCTGGCGGCCGAACCGGATAAAATCAATCAACAGGTAAGCGCCCGGAAAAACCGACTGCGGGATTCCGGCCTCACCCCGCGCAAGCCGGCTGTCCCAGCCGCCGGACGCCAGAAAAACGGACTCGAATCCTTCCTTCAGCAAATCCGCTATTGAAAAATCGCGCCCCATGGCCTGATTCAGACGCGCTTCGACCCCCATCTCCAAAATGCCCTCGATATCCCAGTCCAGAATGTCGTGGGATAGCCGATAGCGGGAAATCGCACTGCGCAGCAGCCCCCCCAAACGGGCCCCGGCCTCGTAAACAACGGGAGAATGACCCAGGCGGGCGCTGAAAAAAGCCGCTGAGAGCCCCTCCACCCCGCCGCCGACCACTGCGATACGCCGGCCGGTATCCGGTGCCTTGAAGGGCTGGATCCGTTCGCCGCTCTTGTGTTCCGCATCCGCCACAAACCGTTTGACGTAGTTGATGGCCACGGGCTCATCCACGTACTGCCGCCGGCATTGATCTTCGCAGGGACGGGGACAGATCCGTCCGATAACCGTGGGAAAGGGGTTGCGTTCTTTGATGACCTGGACCGAGCCCTGGTAATCGCCCTCAGCCGCCCGGTGAAGGTATTCTCGGATATTGATGCCGGCCGGACAGGCCCGCTGGCAGGGGGTGGTGCATTCATCGCTGAGATATTCCTTGAGAATGCGGCGCGTGACCGACGTCAGGTTGATGATCCCCTTCGGGCAGACACGCTCGCAGGTGCCGCACCCCGTGCATTTGACCTCATCGACCACCGGGAGGCCTTCGGGGCCCATGGTGATGGCGTCAAAAGGGCAGGCCCTTGCGCAGGTGCCCAATCCAAGACAGCCGATGGCGCAGACCTTCATCCCGCCCCCGAGCAAGGCGGCGGCCCGGCAGTCGTTCATGCCGTCATAGAGGTAGCGGGTGTCCGCATCCTGGACACCGTAGTAGCAGCCCGGAGCAGCAATGTCGGGTTCTTTGGCTTCAACGGTGACCCCCAGCACCCCGGCGATGGCTTCGGCCACATCAGGACCGGCAGCGACACATGAGTTGGGCGCAGCCCGCCCCGCCACAATGGCTTCGGCATTGGCGCTGCAGCCCGGCAGCCCGCAACCGCCGCAATTGGCACCGGGCAAAATGTCCTCCACGGCCAGAATTTTCGGATCGACATAGACGTAGAAAATTTTGGAGGCGGCCGCCAGAACGATGCCGACGCTCACCCCGATGCCGCCTAAGAGTGCCAGTGCTTGCAGGATTGAATCCACCATCATTGCATTCCTCCGGATGGAAAAGCCAGCTAATTAATGGCGTCGAACTTACACTTGTCGTAGCAGGTCAAACACTGAATGCAGAGGTCTTTGTCAATGTGGGCCACCTGCTTTTTCTCCCAGGCGATGGCATCCACCGGACAGGCCCGGGCGCACATGCCGCACTTGGTGCAGGCCTCCGGATCCACCTCGAATTTCAGGAGGGCTACGCAACGCTTGGCCGGGCAGCGATGCTCCAGAATGTGGGCTTCGTACTCATCCCGGAAATAGCGCAGCGTTGAAAGCACCGGATTGGGGCCGGTTTGGCCCAGCCCGCACAAGGCCGTCTCCTTGATGACCGTCGACAGGGTCTCCAGTTCTTCCAGATCCTGTGGTTCCCCTTCGCCGTTGCAAATTTTCTTCAACAGTTCCAGCTGGCGCCGGGTGCCCTCCCGACATGGCGTGCACTTGCCGCAGGATTCATCCTGGATAAAATCCATGAAAAATCGGGCCATGTCCACCATGCAGGTCTTGTCGTCCATGACAATGGCGCCCCCGGACCCCATAATGGCGCCGACCTTGGCGATCTCCTCATAGTCGACCGGCGTATCCAGATGCTGCTCGGGCACGCACCCGCCCGAAGGACCGCCCAGTTGGACGGCCTTGAACTTCCGCTTTTTGGGTATCCCGCCGCCAATGTCGTAGATCATGGTCCGCAGGGTCGTGCCCATGGGAACTTCCACCAGCCCGATGTTGTTGACGTCACCAGACATGGCGAACACCTTGGTCCCCTTGCTGGTCTCCGTCCCGACACTGGCGTACCAGGCTCCGCCCTTGAGAATGATTTGCGGGATATTGGCCAGGGTTTCCACGTTGTTGAGAATGGTGGGTTTCTCCCAAAGCCCTTTCAGGGCCGGAAACGGCGGGCGGGGCCGCGGCATGCCGCGTTTGCCTTCGATGGACCGCATGAGCGCCGTTTCCTCGCCGCAGACAAAGGCCCCGGCACCTTGATAAATCTCCACATGGAAATCAAAGCCGGAATCCAAGATGTTGTCGCCAATCAATCCGCGCTCCCGGGCCTGGTCGATGGCGATGCCCAGGCGGCGGATGGCCAGCGGGTATTCCGTACGGGCGTAAATGTAGCCGTGATGGGCATTGATGGCCTTGGCCGCGATGATCATGCCTTCCAGCACGGCATGGGGGTCCGCCTCCAGGATGCTGCGATCCATGAACGCCCCCGGGTCGCCCTCGTCGGCATTGCAGAGCACATATTTCACGTCCCCCGGGCTGCCTTTGGCAAATGACCATTTGAGCCCGGCCGGAAACCCGGCCCCCCCGCGTCCGCGCAAACCGGACGTCTTGACCTCTTCGATGATGTCGTCGGGGGCCAGTTCCACAAGGGCTTTGGCCACGGCCTGGTAACCGTCACGGGCAATGTAGTCGTCAATGGACTCCGGGTCGATGAGGCCTTTGTTCCGCAAAGCCCGGGGCATCTGATGGGCAAAAAAGGGAATGTCGTCCTGGGACGGAATTTTCTTCTTGGAAACCGGATCCTTGTATAAAAACTTTTCCACCGGCTTGCCGTTGACAATATGTTCATCGAGAATCACCGGCACATCGTCGGCCGCAAGCTTCTGGTAGAAGATATCGCCGGGGTGCACCACCATAATGGGCCCCATGGCGCAAAACCCGTTGCACCCCGTTTCGATGACCCGTACCTTCTCCTGCAGGCCTTTCTTTTCAACTTCTTCCCGCAAACGCTCGATGACAGCAATGCTGCCGGTAGCATGGCAGCCGGTGCCACCGCAAACCATCAGGTGAAAAACATCCGGTTCATTGAGTTTCGCGGCCGCTTTTTCCTGCACCGCTTTGAGTTCCGCAACGGTGAACTTGCCCATAGGAATTCCCTTTCCGGTGTTACCAGGATCCGTCCAACCCCCTTAAGCCATTCATGTACAATTTACCGATGGCAACAAACATGGAATAATCCGTAACGAGAAGCGGCAGATTAAAGTTTTGGGCTTGGGCGATGGTGCGCGCGCTGGGTTCCTGCCCGCGTACAAAAACCACCGCACCGAGTTGGGAAATGGTGGCGGTGCGCACAACCTCCTCGCTCGTCAAACCGGTCAGCAGGAGACCGTCTTTGGCAACGGTGGCCAAGATGACTTTCATGATATCCGCTCCACCGCCGGCCACAATGTTTCGATCCAGGGCGTCATCGCAGGTTAGAACCCTGGCGTTGAGAATGTCTTTAACCTCTGATAGCTTCATGCGTCACCGTCACATAGATGATTATTCATAGTTTTCAAGAATATGGATCACTTTGTCGGAGCTGACCGCGCCGTGGGTGTCCCCGCTCACGACCATGACCGGCGCCAACCCGCAGGCGCCCAAACAACGGACCCCTTCCAGTGAAAAGCGTCTGTCCGAGGAGGTCCCACCTTCCTCAATATCGAATTCGTTGCTGATACGGGCAATGACTTCTTTGATGCCTTTGACGTAGCAGGCCGTCCCGGTGCAGACCTTGATCGTATGACGCCCTTTGGGCTCGAAGGAAAACAACGCATAAAAAGACGCCACACCGAAAACATCGCTGCGCGAAAGGTTCATACCCGTAGCAATGTATTCCATCAGTTCCCTCGGCAGGTAGCCCACGATTTCCTGGCATTTTCGCAATACGGCGATGACCGAGCCCGCAATGGAACGATTTTCATCAATAATGTCATCAATTTGGCGCCACATGGCGGCATCGATATCCGGGTGGTCAGGGCGGAAAGCAGACGTCATGTATCTTCTCCAGTGGCTGAATTGGGTTTAGGCGTTTGCCGGAATCTCGCTTATCACAATCGCCGAAACTCGGCAACATTATAATAGTATCCCCGCTAGTTACACCCAATTGTAGGCGCCGCCCCTCTCCGTAAAACCGGCCGGGGAAATCCCGCCTGCCTTGACGCCACAGGGCCCGTGGTCTATAAGCCAGGCTTGCCTCGGCACATGGGGCATCAACCTGCCATCCAAGCCGAACTGCATCAGGAAAAACGGCAGAACAAAACGATCTGGCCTGGAACCTCATCAAACATTCACACCCATCATCTATACTAGGCCAGTCGGGGCAAAACCCCAATCCGCCCAGGAGGCCGATTCAATGGTCGAACAGAAAACGCGCATCGATGCCGCGGCGACTTTTATCCGCCGTCAAAGCGCCATCCAGCCGGTCGCCGGGTTGCTGACCGGCACCGGGCTCGGCGGCTGCGCCGACACCATGGTGGTTGAAAAAGAGTTTGCATACAGCGATATCCCCCATTTCCCGGTCTCCACCGTTTCCGGACACAGGGGCCGCCTGTTGTTGGGCCACTTGCAGAACAGAGCCGTCATGGTCTTTCAGGGACGCTTTCACCTGTATGAAGGCTATCGTCCCCAGGAGGTGGTCTTCCCGATCCGCGTCATGCGGGCGCTGGGGGCCCGCACCCTGATCGTCACGAATGCGGCCGGCGGCCTGAATCCCGCCTTCGCCCCCGGGGATATCATGCGGATGGCGGACCATATCAATCTCACCGGTGAAAACCCGCTGGTGGGTCCCAATGAACCCGACTGGGGCATCCGTTTCCCCGACATGAGCGCCGTGTATGACCCCCGCCTGGGGCAGCAGGCCCAAACTGCGGCCCGCGCCCTGGGGATAACACTCCAAGAAGGCGTCTATGCCGGCCTGAAAGGCCCCAGCCTGGAAACCCCGGCGGAAATCCGTTTTCTGACCACCATCGGGGCCGACGCGGTCGGGCTGTCGACGGTCCAGGAAGTCATTGCCGCGGTTCATGCCGGCATGCGCATTCTGGGCCTCTCGGTCATTACCAACGTCAACCATCCCGACCGGCCGGTGCCCGCCACCCTGGAGGAAATCATCGCTGTGGCCGACGAGGCCGCTCCCCGCCTGGCCCGTTTGATCGAACACGTCCTGGAGCATCTGGAATAACATGAAACATGCCGACATCCTGATCACCAACGGCTGGATCCTGACCATGGATACCCAGCGTCGTGAATTCAACCCCGGTTTCCTGGCCATCAGCGGATCGAACATCACCGCCATCGGCCCCATGGCGGCGGCGTCCGCCTGGACAGCCGGCCAAACCATCGACGCCGAGGGCGGCATCGTCCTGCCCGGCCTGGTCAACACCCATACCCATGCGGCCATGACCTGTTTTCGCGGCATGGCCGACGACCTGCCCCTGATGGACTGGCTTCAGAATCACATCTTCCCGGCCGAAGCCCAGCTGAACCATGAACGGGTCAAAACCGGCACCCTGCTGGCCTGTGCCGAAATGATCCTGTCCGGTACCACCTGTTTCTGCGATATGTACCTGTTCGAGGAGGCCGTGGCCGAAGCCGCCCATCAGGCCGGCATACGGGCGGTGGTCGGGGAAGTGCTCTACGACTTTCCTTCACCGAATTACGGCCCCATCGAAGCCGGGTTTGCCTATACCGAAAACATGATGGCCACATGGCGGGATGATCCGCTGATTACGGTTGCGGTGGAGCCCCACTCGCCCTATTTATGCGCCCCGGACCTGCTCCGGCAGGCGGCGGCAATCGCCCGCCGCAATGACAGTCCCCTGGTCATCCATCTGGCCGAAACCCGTTCCGAAGTCGACACCATAAAGGAGCGCTACGGCGTCACCCCGGTGCGCCACCTGGCCGATCTCGGGTTGTTGTACCCCGGTCTGCTGGCCTGCCACGGCGTCATGCTGACCGAAGAGGACATGGATCTGTTGCAAACCCATGACGTCAAAGTCGCCCATAACGCCGAGAGCAACATGAAACTGGCGTCGGGCATCGCCCCGGTGCCGCAGCTGCTGGACCGGGGCATCTGCGTCGGCCTGGGCACGGACGGCTGCGCCAGCAACAACAACCTGGACCTGCTGAGCGAAATGGACACCGTGGCCAAGCTGCACAAGGTCAACACCCTGGATCCCACCGTGCTGGACGCCGAAACCGTCCTGGCCATGGCCACCATCGAGGGCGCCCGGGCGCTGGGGCTGGCGGACCGGATCGGCTCGCTCGAACCCGGCAAGGCCGCCGACATTATCATCATCGATACCCGTAAGCCGCATCTGACCCCTCTGTACCACCCGGCCTCGCACCTGGTATACGCCGTCCGCGGCGGGGATGTGCAGACCACCATCATCAATGGCCGGGTGGTCATGGAGAACCGGGAGCTGCTGACCCTGGATCGCGAAAGCGTAATGCGGGGCGTCCACCAATTGGCCGCCGCCATCCGGGAGCAAATCCCCGGGGCCGCGGCACACTAATATAAACGGCGACGCCCGAAGGGTCAGGATCGAGGGCCAGAGCATGTATGATCTTCTCATTCACAACGCCCGGGTGGTCACGGTCGATGGAAACGGTCATATCATCCCGGACGGCGTGATCGGCATCCGGGACGACCGCATCGCCCACGTGGGCCCGCAATCGGCCGGCGACGCCCTGCCTGCCGCCAGGGAAACCATCGACGCCGCCAGGGGTATCGTTCTCCCCGGACTGGTAAACGCCCACACCCACCTGCCCATGACCATTTTTCGGGGCCTGGCCGACGACCTGCCCTTGAAAACCTGGCTGGAAGACCATATTTTTCCGGCCGAGGCCGCCCACATCACACCGGATACGGTGCATTGGGGCACCCTGCTGGCCTGCGGGGAAATGCTGCTGGGGGGCATCACCACTTGCTGCGACGGATATTTTCGCGAAGGGGCCGTCGCCCGGGCCGTGGCCATGTCCGGCATGCGGGCCGTTTTGGGCCACGGGGTGATCGATTATCCCGCACCGGGAGTGCCGGATCCGGCCGACAACATCCGGACCGCGATCCGTTTCATAAGGGAGTGGCAAGATATCTCACCGCTGATCACCCCGTCGATTTTCTGCCATTCGCCCTATACCTGCAGCGACAAAACCCTGGCCCGGGCCAAAGCGGCGGCCCGGGAGGCGGGCGTCCTCTTCCAGATGCACGTTGCCGAAACCCGGGATGAAATCCCACCGGTCGTCGAGAGAGGCGGGTCTCCGCTTCTGACGCACCGGCTGGCGCAACTGGATCTGCTGGATGAAGACACCCTGCTGGTGCACGGTGTCTGGCTAACCCCCGACGATATCGACCGCATTGCCGGCAGCGGCAGCCGTGTGGTCCATTGCCCGGAAAGCAATATGAAACTGGCCTCCGGGATTGCCCCGGTAACCCGGATGCACCGGGCCGGCATCACCGTGGGCATCGGCACCGACGGCTGCGCCAGCAACAACGACCTGGACCTCTGGCGGGAAATGGACATGGCAGCCAAGCTGCACAAGGTGGCCGGCGGAGACCCCACGGCCATGCCGGCCGGCCGTGTCCTGGCCATGGCCACCCGCGAGGGCGCCCAAGCCATCGGCCTGGGCGACCTTATCGGCTCTATTGAAGAGGGGAAACAGGCCGACCTCGTCATCCTCGACAGCGCTCATCCGGCCATGTGCCCGGTTTACCATCCTGTCTCCCAGGCGGTCTATGCCGGCGGCGGCGAAATGGTGCGGGATACGATTGTGGCCGGACGGGTGGTGGTGCGCAACCACGCCCTGGTGGATGACCATATGACCGAAACCATGGCCCGGGTAAGGGCCATTGGCCACAGGATCCAGAAACCCCGGACAAAGAGATCCGGTCACGATACCGGACAGGGGAACCGTCTATGACCATTGAACAACGCATTGCGGTGGCCCGCGGCGATCAGCCGGCCGATCTTCTCCTGCGCAACGGTAAGATTGTCAACGTGTACTCCGGAGAGATCCTGGACAGCGACATCGCCGTGGCCGACGGGCATATCGCCGGCTTCGGTCCCCGGGAGGCTCATGCTGAAGTCGATCTGGGGGGGCGCTTCGTTGCCCCGGGATATGTCGACGCCCACGTGCATATCGAAAGCGCCATGGCATCCCCCCAGGAATTCGCCCGGGCCGTCCTGCCCCACGGCACCACCACCATCGTGGCCGACCCCCATGAAATCGCCAACGTGCTGGGCATGGCCGGCATCGCCTATATGCTGGAGGCCAGCGAGCGCCTGCCGCTGCAGTTTTTGTTCGCCCTTTCCTCATGCGTCCCGGCCACCGCCATGGAAACGGCAGGGGCCGAGCTGAAGGCCGACGACCTGGCGCCCCTGATGTCCCATCCCCGGGTGGTCGCCCTGGCGGAAATGATGAATTTTCCCGGCGCCATCCAGGGGGACGCCGCCGTCCTGGACAAAATCCGCTTGGCCCGGGAGGCCCGCAAACGGGTGGACGGCCACGCACCCGGTGTCCAGGGACCGGCCCTGGACGCCTATATCGCCGCCGGCATCGCCAGCGACCACGAGTGCATCACCGCAACGGAGGCCATGGAAAAACTGCGGCGCGGGATGCACATCATGATCCGGGAAGGCACCGGCGCCAAAAACATGGAGGCGCTGCTGGCCATCATCCGCCCGGATACCGCCGCCCGGCTCATGTGGTGCACCGATGACCGTCATCCCCATGACATCCTGACGGAAGGCCATATCGATGCCATCGTCCGCAAGGCCATCGGACACGGCGTGCCGCCCCACCTGGCCATCCGCATGGCGACATTGAATCCGGCGGCCTACTTTGGTCTGCGGCACACCGGGGCCATCGCCCCCGGCCAGCGGGCGGATATGGTTGTTTTCAGCCGCCTGGAAGCCCCCCAAGTGGAAACCGTCTATGCCGGCGGACAGCTGGTGGCGGAAAATGGAGCGATCGTCGACGAAACCCTTTTCCCCGATGTGACGCCGCCGGCACCGGCCATGAACGTGGATACGGAAACCCTGGCGTTTCAAGTATCGGCCAAGAAGAAACAGGTTCGGGTGATCGACATCGTCCCCGGTCAAATTGTCACCCGCCAAGCCATCCATGCGGCCACCATCATCGACGGGTGGGCCGTGGCCGACCCGTCGCGGGATCTCCTGAAGATCGCGGTGGTGGAACGCCACCGGGGATCCGGCCGTATGGGAATCGGCTTCGTAAAGGGAGTGGGGCTTCAACGGGGCGCCATTGCCTCGAGCGTGGCCCACGATGCCCACAACATCATCGTGGTCGGTGCCGACGATCAGGATATGGCCGCCGCTGTCCGGCGGGTCGCGGAGATGCAGGGCGGGCTGGTGGCCATGTGCCACCAGGACGTCCTGGCCGACCTGGCCCTGCCCATCGCCGGTCTCATGTCCCCGGAACCCGTTCAATGGATCCAGCAGCGGCTGGATGCCCTGATCCGTGCGGCCAAGCGTCTGGGCTGCCCCTTGCCCGATCCGTTCATGACCCTGTCGTTCCTGGCCCTGCCCGTCATCCCCGATCTGAAGATTACCGACCTGGGGCTGGTGGATGTCAACCGATTTGAGCCCGTGGACCTGTTTTGTTAAAATCAAAACTTTATGTATTAGGAGATAAGATCACCCCATGAAATCAGCTCCCCAACCGTTGCGTCCCATCTGGCTGGACGAAACCAACGGCGACGTCAATGTCATCGACCAGCGCAGCCTGCCCCATGAACTGGTGGTGCTGGAACTGCAAAGCGTGGACGATACCATCTATGCCATCCAGGAAATGGTGGTTCGCGGCGCCCCCCTCATCGGCATCACGGCTGCCTATGGGGTCTATCTGGCGGTCAAGACGACCCCTTCCGGCGCCGCCGAAGACTATTTGCAAACGGCGTGCAACCGCATCAAGGCCGCCCGGCCCACCGCCGTCAACCTGCAATGGGCCGTGGATCGCGTCCGGGCCGAAATCGCCGATCTGCCCGTTGAACGCCGTCTTGCCGCAGCCCGGCAGGTGGCCGGTATCATCGCCGAAGAGGAAGCGGAAAACTGCCGCCTGATCGGGCGCCACGGCGTGCGCCTCATCGAGGCCATCAGCCAGCAAAAGAATGGCGGCCCGGTCAACATTCTGACCCACTGCAATGCGGGATGGCTGGCCACCATCGCATACGGCACGGCCACGGCACCCATCTACACGGCCCACGACCAGGGGATCGATGTCCATGTCTGGGTGGACGAAACGCGCCCGCTGAACCAGGGCGCTCGCCTGACGGCCTGGGAACTGGGGCGCCACGGCGTTTCCCATGCGGTGATAACGGACAATGCCGGGGGCCATCTCATGCAGCACGGAATGGTGGATATCGTTATCGTGGGAACGGACCGCACCACCTACACCGGCGATGTGGCCAATAAAATCGGCACCTATCTGAAAGCCCTGGCCGCCAGGGATAACGACGTGCCGTTTTACGTGGCCCTGCCCTCCAGCACCTTCGACTGGACCATGCGCGACGGGGTGGCGGAAATCCCTATCGAAGAGCGGGATCCGGACGAAATCCGTTATATTCAGGGGCATTCGGATGACGGGCTCCGGACCGTTCTCGTTCCTCCGGCCGACAGCCCGGCCGCCAATTTCGCCTTCGATGTGACCCCCGCGCGCCTGGTCACCGGGTTTATTACGGAACGGGGCGTCTGCGCCGCCACGGAAGACGCGGTTCGTGCCCTGTTCCCCGAAAGAAAAATCTGAACGCCAACGGATGCCGACCGGACCCTCTCCCTTCTTGACATATGGACCGGTTTGGCCTAATGATCTGCGCATTTCACTGAAACCAAATGGTTTTTTAACCACCGGGGCGATGGACCGCCAGCTCAGTTTACCGCGAAACAGGATCGAACAAAGACGATGAAGCGAACCCCCAAAATTAACAATATCCGTAATATCGGCATCATCGCCCATATCGACGCCGGCAAGACCACGGTCACCGAACGCATTCTCTACTATACGGGCAAATCCTACAAAATCGGGGAGGTGCACGATGGCGAGGCGGTCATGGACTGGATGGTGGATGAACAGGAGCGCGGCATCACCATCACTTCCGCCGTGACAACCTGCAACTGGAAGGGCACCGACGTCCAGGTCATCGACACCCCCGGACACGTGGATTTCACCATCGAAGTAGAACGGTCCCTACGGGTTCTGGACGGTGCCGTGGGGGTGTTCTGTGCTGTGGGCGGTGTGGAGCCCCAGTCCGAAACGGTCTGGCGCCAGGCGGACAAATACAACGTCCCCAAAATCGCTTTCGTCAACAAACTGGACCGGGTGGGGGCCGATTTCTTCCATACCGTCGAGGAGATGAAGGAGCGCCTCCATGCCGCGCCTCTGTTGTTGCAGATCCCCTGTGGATCCGAAGATCGGCTTGAAGGGGTTTTCGATCTGGTTCATATGCAGAAAATCGTCTGGGACGACGAAACCCTGGGCGCCTCTTATACGACCCACGACCTGAGCCCGGCTGAGAAAGAGGAACTCGCCCCCCATCGCGAACAAATGCTGGAAACCCTGGCCGAAGTCGACGACCAGATCATGGAAGCCTACCTGAACGAAGCCCCCATTGACGCCGACATGTTGAAAGACGCGATCCGGCGGGCCACCATCGCCCTGGAGCGCGTGCCGGTATTGTGCGGCAGTGCCCTGAAAAACAAGGGCATCCAACCCCTTCTGGATGCCATCGTCAGCTATCTGCCCAGCCCCCTGGATATCCCCGCCATCAAAGGAACCCATCCCGAAAGCGGCGAAACGATCGAATGTCCGCCCAAGGACAAGGCCCCCCTGGCGGCCCTCATCTTCAAGGTATCCATGATCGAAGGCCGTAAAATGAGCTACGCCCGGGTCTACAGCGGCAAACTCAAGGCCGGGGAGGAAGTCTACAACGCCATCCGGAAAAAAAAGGAACGCATCTCCCGCATCCTGATGATGCATGCCAACAAACGGGACCGTATCGACGAAGCCGGTGCCGGGGGTATCGTCGGCATCGTGGGCCCCAAGGAATCGTCCACCGGCGAAACCCTCTGTCATGCCGACGCACCGGTATGCCTGGAGGATATCGAGACCTACCAGCCGGTGATATCCGTCGCAGTGGAACCCAAAACCCACGCCGACCAGGAAAAAATCGAAGACGTCCTGAATAAATTCCTGGCTGAAGACCCCACCCTGAAAGTGAAAATCGACGAGGACACGGGCCAGACGATTCTATCCGGTATGGGGGAACTGCATCTTGAGATCATCATCAGCCGCATGCTGCGGGAATTCAAGACCAGCGTCAATGTCGGCAAGCCCCAGGTGGTCTACCGTGAAACCATCGCGTCCGCCGGCGAAGGCCAGGCGGTTTTCGACAAGGAAGTGGCCGGGCAGCGGCATTTCGGGGATGTAACCCTGCGGCTGACCCCCCTGCCCCGGGGCACGGGCAACACCTTTATCAGCCGCGTTACGGAGGGCCAGATCCCGGCCGACTTCGTGCCGGCGGTCGAGCAGGGCGTCATGGAGTCATTGGAAAGCGGCACCCTCATGGGCTACCCGGTGGTGGACATCCAGGCCGAGCTGGTGGGGGGCAGCTTCAAGGAATCCCAGGGGACGGAACTGGCTTACAGGGTGAGTGCCTCAATGGCCTGCCGAGAAGCCCTGGCCCAGGGTAGCCCTTTCCTGCTGGATCCCATCATGAAAGTGGAAGTGTTCGTTCCGGAAACGTTTATGGGAGAGGTGATCGGCGATCTCAATGCCCGGGGCGGCAAGGTCGATGCCATCGAACACCGCTCCGGTCAACAGGCCATCACGGCCAGCGTCCCGTTGGCCCGCATGTTCGGCTATTCCACCGCTCTGCGTTCGGCCAGCCAGGGGCGGGGCACCTTTTCCATGCACTTTTCCCATTTCGATCGGAGCGGATGACCGTCCGTCAACGTCGCGGCGGATTGTTTTTTTTCCCTTTTTTGTCAGAATCCTTGGCCGCGGTTTCGATTTCGGCCAGCAAAGCTTCCGTTGCCTTCCGCTGTTGGGGGGTCTGATCGAATTCCAGGGCCTTCTTGAGTTGGAAAGTGGCTTTTTTCATATCCCCCTTGCCATAGTAAAACCGCCCCAGATGGAAAAACGCGTCGCCCTGCCGCCGCATCTGGCTGTACACCTTGCCGATATCGAAATGGGCCTGGTTGTAGTCGGGATGGTTTTCCAACAAAGCCTCGAAATAGCTGAGGGCCGCATCCAGATGGCCGGTCTCCTGATGGGCACGCGCCAGGAAATAGAGCCCGTCCGGCTGTTGGACACCCGCCCCTACAGCACCTTCAAGGAGTTTGATGGCCTGATCGTACTGCCCGTCAAAAAAATACAGTTTGCCCAAATCGGTTAAGATGTCGGTGTCCAGGGGCCGCGCCGCCAGGGCCTTGTCAAGGTGTTTGATGGCCTCGGTGCGCTTCCCCGTACGCCCCAGGATAAGGCCGTAGCGGTAGTTGAGCAGCGGGTCGTCCGGATCTTTTTCATAGGCCTGCCGGTACTGGTGCAGGACCACGTTGGCATCCCCGTATTGGGTCAGAAGTCGGGTGTGCATGCGGATAAAGGGGGCGGGATCCACCAGCGGCGGCTGTTTGTATTTACGATTGAAGTTCTGCACCCGGCGGTTGACATCACCGATCCGGCTTTCCACGGCCGGATGGGTCATCACGTAGGTTGGGATCTCCTCGGCACCGAACCATTGTTTGCTGCGGATCTTTTCAAACATGGTGACCATGCCTTCCCCGCGGTAACCGGCCTTGTAGAGGGTGTTCAGACCGAGCTGGTCGGCCTCATTTTCGTCCGCGCGACTGTAAGCCAGCATCAGGGTTTGGGCACCGGCGGCCGACCCCATCAAGAGCGCCGAGCCGGCATCGCCGGCGCCGGCGGCCCCCAGCAAAATACCGGCAATCATGCCGGCCAGCATGAGTTTGTTGACATTTTTGGAGCGTTCGATTTTCTCGGAAATGTGCCGGCTGACCACATGACTGATTTCATGGGCCAGGATGCCGGCCAGTTCCTCTTCGCTTTCCATCGCGGCCAGGAGGCCGCTGTAGATGAAGATGTGGCCCGCAGGGGTGGCAAACGCATTGTAGACATCCTGTCGGACCACATAAAACTGGTATTCAAAGGGCTGCTCGGGCAGGGCCTTCAGCAGTTTTCGGCCGACGGCGTTGACATAGTCCACGATCAGCGGATCTTCGATCAACTTGAGCTGTTTTTTCAACAGCTCCAGAAATTCCTTGGAGAGCTCCTTTTCTTCCTTGATGGTGATCGCGCTGGCCGGGCCGGCAACCGCGCACATCCAGACGAGTATCAGCACCAGAACCTTTACGGCCGTCCGCATCCGGCGTATTCGCTGCATTCCGTTTCCTTTCGTAGATCCAGAATCCCCTCTGCAAGCAGAGCATAAGGTCATCATCATAAAGGATTTCAGGGCCTTGATCAAGCCGTGTCATGAATGGGCACACCGCCGTCCGGCGGAAAAAGACCCGGGCTGAGCGGTGCGATTTCCAAGGTGGTCCGAGGCGTTCAGCGGACCGATACGCCAAGAAACCTGTTGCACTTTCCCCCCCCCTTCGATAGGGTAGACGATCTTTTTAATCCTCAAGTTACAGGACAATAAAACGAATCATGGCTCACGTGATCTGCATCGCCAATCAGAAAGGCGGCGTGGGGAAAACCACCACGGCGGTCAACCTGTCCGCCTGCCTTGCCGCGGCGGAGAAAAAAACCCTCCTGGTGGATTGCGACCCCCAGGCCAATGCCACCACCGGTCTCGGTATCGACAAAAAAACCCTGACCAGCACCCTTTACCACGGGTTGATCGGGCAGGCGGACATCGGGCATCTTTTGAAGGAAACCACCCTCCCCTCGCTCCAGGTGCTGCCCTCCAATGTGGAACTGATCGGGTTTGAAGTGGAAATGATGGACACGGAAGGCCGTGAAACCATACTGAAACGATGTCTCGAGACCCTTCAGGATCAATACGACTATATCCTCCTGGACTGCCCGCCGTCCCTGAACCTGCTGACCGTCAACGCCATGACCGCGGCCGATGCCATGCTGATTCCGCTCCAGTGTGAATTTTATGCCCTCGAGGGGTTGAGTCAGCTCCTGCAAACCGTCAAACGCATCAAGCAGGGCCTGAACCCCGATCTGGATATCGGCGGCATCCTGCTGACCATGTTTGATAAACGGACCAACCTGTCCTATCAGGTGGCGGAAGATGCCGAACGGTATTTCAAAAACCTGGTCTATCAAACCACCATTCCACGCAATATCCGATTGGGGGAGGCTCCCAGTTTCGGCAAGCCGATTCTCATGTACGATGCCGCATCCGTGGGCGCCCAGAGTTATATGCAGTTGGCCGACGAAATTATTCGCCAGTAACCGGAAGCGCTTCACCCGCGGGATAACGACCATCACCATGACACGCAAAACCACCGCATCGAAAGACAAAACCAGCCGCAAACGGAAAAAAATGGCCCTGGGCAAAGGACTGGAAGCCCTCATCCCCGGTGACAGCACGCCATCCCCGGAGCCCCGCGACTATCTGCTCTGTGACGTGGCCATCATCAAACCCAACCGTTACCAGCCAAGGCGGCATTTTGCCGACGAAGACATGGCGGAACTGACGGCCTCTATCCGCGCCCAAGGGGTCATCCAGCCCCTCCTCGTTCGCAAGGACGGCACCGGCTACGAACTGGTGGCCGGCGAACGGCGCCTGCGCGCGGCCAAAAAGGCGGGGCTGCCCAAAGTTCCCGTGGTTATCAAAGACATCTCCCATTCGGAAATGCTGGAGATGTCCATCGTCGAGAACATTCAGCGGGCGGATTTCAACCCCATCGAGGAAGCGGACGCCTATCATCGCCTGATGACTGAATTCGGGCTTACCCAGGACCAGGCGGCCGAACGGGTGGGCAAAAGCCGCTCCGCCGTGGCCAACTTCCTGCGGCTGCGCCAGTTGGACGACGCCATCAAAACCAGTATCATCGAAGGCGCCATCAGCATGGGCCACGCCCGCGCCCTGCTGGGGCTGGACAATCCTCCCAAACGATTGTCCGCCTGGCGTACCATCGTGGCCAAAAGCCTGTCGGTTCGCGAAACCGAGCAGCTTATCCGCAAACTTAAATCCATACCGCGCAAGCCCGCCAAGCGGCAACCGACAGAGATGGATCGCCACCTGGCCTCGCTTGCGGATGACCTTTCACGGTATTACGGTACCAAGGTGACGATTCAGCGGCAAAAGAAAAGCGGCACCGTCGCCATCGAATTTTACAGCGACGAAGACCTGGACCGCCTGCTGGGCCTGTTGAAAAGTGATCCATAAACTTCCCCGACCTGGCAAGGGGATGCCGAAAAATACCCCAAAAAAAATTGTTTCAGCGCGCCGGTGCGGGCTTATGGTTATTGTACCACAGGAAGCATCGCTGCCACGCTGACAACTGCGCGAGGAGAATGAGCATGTGCGAAGCCAATGCCTATCTGATGAACGGTGAAGAACCCAGCCTGGTCATGGAAGCGGTCGATGTCGTGGCTCCGGAAAAAGACGGACTGCGCCTGGTCAACATCTTCGGTGAGCAAAAATTTTTCAACGCCACCATCCATGCCCTTTCCCTGGTCGACCATAAAATCTATCTCAAAGCATGCGGCTGATTTCGATAAAACCGATCGGGATCCCCTGTGTGGATAGCAGCCGGATGGAATCCGTCGGCCGGACAAACCAACCGCTGCAAATTGCCCACCTGCCGGCGGCCTTCCCGCGAACCCCATGAAAATACTGATCGCCAAAACCGCCGGTTTCTGCATGGGGGTCCGCCGGGCCGTCGAAATGGTGCTGGAAGCCCCGGACAAACATGAGGGCCCCATCTGCACTTACGGACCGTTGATCCACAACCCCCAGGTGCTCGGTCTTCTGGAGGAAAAAGGCATCACGGTCTGCGACCGCATTCCCGCTTCGGGCCAGGGCACCGTGCTGATCCGGGCCCACGGCGTCCCCCCCCAGGCCAAAGAAGGCTTGCGTGAAGCCGGATTTAAGGTCATCGATGCCACCTGCCCCCGGGTCATCCGCGTTCAGACCATCATTCGCAAACACGCCGCCAAAGGCTATGCCTCGATTATCATCGGCGACCGGGACCACCCCGAAGTGGTCGGCCTCAAGGGCTACGCCGGCAACAACGGCCATGTGGCCGCCACCCTCGAGGAACTCCAACAGTTGCCCAGATTCGAGCAGGCCATCATCGTGGCCCAGACCACCCAGAACACGCGTCTTTACGATGCCATCAAAGCGTGGGCGGCGGCCCATGTGCCCCATTACAAAATCTACGATACCATCTGTGATTCCACCGAAAAGCGTCAGGCGGAAGTTCAATGTCTGGCGGCCCAGGTGGATGCCGTGGTGGTGGTGGGCGGCAAGGAGAGCGGCAACACCCAGCGCCTTTACGAGGTCGCCCGCAATTCAGGCAAGCCGGCCTTTCACGTGGAGACGGAGGAGGAACTGGATCTGGACGCCCTGGGGCAATTCCGGCAAATCGGCGTCACCGCCGGTGCCTCGACGCCCAACTGGCAGATTAAAAAGGTCTGCCGGGCACTGGAATCCGCCCCTTACCGGCGGATTGTCGGGTGGCGCCGCACTTTCTATCGCCTGCAGCGCGGACTGTTGTTGACCAATATTTATGTGGCCCTGGGTGCGGGGGGGCTGAGCTACGCGGCCATGCAGCTTCAGGGGCTGCGACATTTTCTGCCCCATGGCCTGGTGGCCATGCTTTATGTCCTGTCCATGCATCTTTTGAACCACCTCACCGGCGGAGATGCCGATCGGTACAACGATCCCGGGCGGGCCCATTTTTACCAACGCTTCAAATGGCCGTTGGCGTTTATGGCCATCGCAGGCGGGGCCGGCGGGCTGGGAATCGCCCTGGGCGCCGGGCTCCTGCCTTTCGGGCTCCTGCTGGTCATGAGTCTGCTGGGGCTGTCCTACAATTTACACATCCTGCCGCCGTCCTTGAGCGGTGGGCGGTATCGCCGCATCAAGGATATCCCCGGCTCCAAGACGTTTCTGATTGCCGCGGCCTGGGGCCTGGTCACAACGGTCATGCCGGCCCTGTCGGAAACCGGCCGGCTGGGGCCGGACACCCTGGCCGTCCTGGTTTGGACCTCCAGCCTGGTTTTCGCCCGTACCGTTTTTTTCGATCTGCTGGATATGCAGGGCGATCGCCTCGTGGGGCGTGAAACCCTGCCCATCGTTCTGGGTGAAAAGCGTGCCATGGATCTGTTGAAAATTTCACTGGTGCTGCTGGTCGCCCTGCCGGCCCTTACAAGCGCCATCGGCTTGTCAACGGGCTTGGGCTTTTTTCTGGTGATCATCCCCATGGCCCTGCTGACCGTGATTGTCGCCCATGAACGGGGTAAAATCCTGCCCGGTGCCCGCCTCGAGTTTCTGACCGAATCCCATTTCATTCTGGCCGGTTTCATCGGTGTCGTATGGTCGCTCGTCGTCACCGGCAAGCCCTGAAAAACGTCAACCATCCCTGGACCATCGGCCGCCACGAATTGAATGGCATGCATCGGTATGCCTCTAACCCGAAGTTTTCATGAGATAACCGGGCTAATCGTGATGCCTCATACCGTGGGCTTCTTTGAAGCGATGCCATTCGTCATGGTCGATGTTGCCGTCCTGGTTCAAGTCGATGGCATGAAACACCTTCGGTTCGGCATCCGGGAAATGGGCGTTGAATTCCGCCATGCTCACCAGGCCATCGCCATCGCTGTCCATATCGCCGAAATGGGCGTTGAAAGAATGGGGATCCGGCATCGCCGTTGCGTGATAGGTGCCATGATGGCTGCAGCCCAGGATCAGCATAAGGCCGATGGTGGTTATCAAAAATAAGCGCAAGTAGGTCATATCGCCTCCAATCTTCCGTAAGAAACGTTCCGAAAATCTAATTAAGGTTAGACAATACCGCTATGCTAAAGCGTTTTGTCCCATCGTCAAGCGCCCCGCCTTCGATGCTACGGCAATGCCGCTTGGAGACCTTGACAATTTGCCATCTTCATCACCATATTTTGAAATATTGGAATGAAAAGTGAAGACGACGCTCTGACCCAATTAGAGGGCAAGGCCCCTTCTGACCGGCCCCAACACTCAGCGGCAACGGCGAATCCTCCCCCGCAATTCGACATTCCTCAGGCAAACAGCCCTTCTTACCGGGATTCCAGGCATTCGGCTTTGCGGTTGATCCGACTGGGCCAATTGACCAGCCGGCCTGACGCGTTCGATGCAATCATCCAATTTCATCGTCACAAGGAGCGATCATGCACCAGGAAACCGAAAAACGATTCCACCTGAAGCAGTTTAAAGCCATCAGTTCGGCCATCGCTCAATATGAAGACCTGGATGTGCTCCTGAACCATTTTGTCGAGGGCCTGTGCCGGACCTTCAAGCTGAAAGGCACCAGCATCCTGCTTTACGATGAGCATGAATCCCAGCTCTATCGGGTGGCCAGCTACGGCATCAGCGAACACTATCTGACCAAGGGGCCTCTTTTTATGGATGAAAACGACGAGGCTTTTGTCAGCGGCCGCCCCGTTCTGGTGGACGACATGCAAAGCGACCCCCGCATTCAATACTGTGACGAAGCGATCAGGGAAGGCATTGCCGCGATGCTGTCGTTTCCCATCAAATATCGCAATACGGTGGTCGGGCTGATCCGCGCGTACCACAGTGCCCCAATCGTGCTGCACGAAGAAGATGTGGATTCCATTGCCGCCCTCTCCCAGCTCCTGGGACTTGTCATCGAAAACAACGGGATGAAAAATTTCCTGAGCCAGGTCCAGATGGCCGTGTCGAATTTGCCCATCCATCTGCGCGAAGGAAGCCATGGATGAAAGCGGGACGTTGTTTTACCGACACATCGGACTTTCTTGATATTCATATCGGCGATGACATCATGATCGATGGCCGGCGTTTCACCGTCACCGGTGAAGAGCGTGAACGCCGGTTCGGGGTGGAAGATCCCAAGTTTTGGGTCAAACGAGTGGTGGAAGTGGAAACCGGGGATCGCAAGCTGGCCAAATTGTCCTTTTTTGAAGAATTCAATACCCGGCTGGGCAGCATCGTCATTCGATGCTACCGCAGCCCCCAAAAAGAAAAGCAGATCCTCGATCTTTGCCGGGAGCGGCCGGAATTCATGAACGGCATCACCTACCACGACGCCCGCAACAACCTGGTGCGCATTTTGGACATCGTCCGGGGCCCCAATTTCATGCTGCACCTCGACCGCCTGCGAATGCCCCATGCCGTGTATTTCCAGAAGGAGCTGCCCACTATCTTGCAGCACCTTTCCAATGCTTGCGCGGCCATCGGTTTTTTACACCGCAATGGATTTCGCCACGGCGACATCCGCAGTGATCACATCATCGTGGAGAGAAAATCCGGCCGCTATGTCTGGATCGATTTCGACTACGAATTCGAGGCCCCGGAAAACCCCTTCGGGCTGGACCTCTTCGGACTGGGCAACATCCTGATTTACGCGGTCGGGAAAGTTTTTCACAATGCGTATATGATCAAAAACGACACCTATACCTATGGTGATCTGGCGGCGAGACTGGAACCGGAGGATTTCTCCATTCTCCATCCCAACCGCCTGGTGAACCTGCGCAAGCTCTATCCCTATATCCCGCTGATGCTGAACAACATCCTGATGCATTTTTCCCTGGGGGCACCGATCACCTACGAGTCGGTCGACGAAATCCTCGAGGACCTCAACGGTTACCTCGCTTCCCTGTAAAGGAGACGGGCCGTGAACCAAACCATCCTTGTCATCATGAACGACATGCCCTGTTCCAAATCAACGGTGGAATTTTTAGCCCAGCTCCCCCTGTGCTTTGCTGAAATCCATGTCACGTTGATGCACGTCTTTCGCAAGCCCGCCGGCAGCGAGGAGATGATGGGCAAAAAATTCATGCAGGCCGAACAGGAGAAGATATTGACCGCCATGTCCGGTGCCCGCGAACGGCTCGTTACGGCCGGATATCCCCCGGACAATATCCGGCTCCACCTGGTCGAGGAGACCTATCCCACCGTGGCCGACGGCATCATCGCGGAATTCGAAAGGGGCGCCTACGACCTGGTGGTGATCGGACGCAAGAAGATGTCCAAGGCCGAAGAATTCGTCATGGGCGATGCCAGCATCAAACTCATCCGCGCCCTGGACAAAGCCCCTGTCATCGTTGTGAAATGCTGATACACGCTACACCTCAAGGCATCTTGGGCGATTATCCATGACAGCCCTGTTTGAATATCTATCCCGGCCGTATACCAAGGGTTTAAGATTACAGCGTTGCGCCATGATTTCCCGCCATAGGTATACGCTTACACTTGGCGATATGTGGGCACATCATATCGCCCACTATCCTCCAAGCTTACCGTCTTCCATCGGGGCAAGGCCAGCTTGACAATACGCGCTTCATGCCAAAGTTGAATCTCAATAGCTACAGAATCCCTGTAAATCCAACGACAAACCAATCGGGAGGGTCCGATGAACACCCCATATCATTCAACCTTAGCGTTACTGTTGACATTACTCGTTTCCGGCAGCGCATTCGCGGCAACGAAGCACTTTCACACCAAAGGCAAAATGCCATCCCCATTTACCGTCGAAATGCAGAACAAGTGGCGGCAAACCCTGCCCTTCGATGACCAGCAGGATTTCGCAGAAGCCCGCCGTGGCTTTATCGCCGCGCCCCCCTACCGCCAGATCGATGCCGAAGCCGGCCACGTGGCCTGGGATATCGGTAAATATGATTTTCTGCTCGAAGAAGGCCAGGAATTCGACAGCATTCATCCCTCCCTCCAGCGGCAGGCCATCCTCAACATGAACTACGGTCTTTTCGAGGTGATCCCCGGTATCTACCAGGTCCGCGGCTACGACCTCGCCAATATCAGTTTCATCAAGAGCGACACGGGCTGGATCGTCTTCGATCCCCTTACCGCCAAGGAAACCGCCGCAGCGGCCTTGAAATTTATCAATGAACAACTTGGCGAGCGGCCAGTGGTGGCAGTGGTCTACTCCCACTCCCATGCCGACCACTTCGGCGGGGTGCGCGGGGTGGTGGACGAGAAAGACGTGCAGAGCGGCAAGGTCAAAATCATCGCGCCTGTGGGTTTCATGGACCATGCCGTGGCGGAGAATGTCTACGCCGGAAACGCCATGAACCGGCGTCTCTTCTATCAGTACGGCGTGCTTTTGCCTGCCAGCCCTTACGGCCACGTGGACCAGTCCATCGGCAAGGGCACGGCGGCCGGTAACATGGGCCTGATTCCACCCACGGTCATCATCGAAAAGGATATCGAAGAGATGACGGTGGACGGCGTGCGTATGGTCTTCCAGAACACCCCCGGCACTGAGGCCCCGGCCGAGATGAACACCTATTTCCCGGATCTCAAAGCCTTCTGGGCGGCCGAAAACATCGTGGGCACGATCCACAACATTTACACTTTGCGGGGAGCCCTGGTACGCGACGCCCTGGAGTGGTCCAAGCAGATCAACAAGGCGCTCTATCTTTTCGGCCAGGAGGCAGAGGTCATGTTCGCTTCCCACAGCTGGCCGCGCTGGGGCAACGACCGCATTCAGGAAGTCATGAAAGGTCAGCGTGACACCTACGCCAACCTCAACAACGGCGTGCTCCACCTGGCCAACCAGGGCGTCACCATCAACCAGGTCCACAACGTGTACGAGGTGCCCAAAAGCCTGCAGCAGCAGTGGTACGCCCGCAGCTATCACGGTTCGGTCGCGCACAACAGCCGGGCAGTGATCAACCGCTACCTGGGCTACTGGGACGGCAACCCCACCACGCTCATCCCGCTTTCACCGGAAGATTCCGCGTCGCTATACGTGGAAATGATGGGTGGCGCGGACAAGATCATCGCCAAAGGCCAAGAACTCTACGACCAGGGCAAGTACCGTCTTGCCCAGGAGATCCTGAACAAACTGGTCTATGCCGAGCCGGGCAACCAGGCGGCCAAAGACCTCCTGGCGGACGTGTTCGAGCAGATCGGCTACCAGCAGGAAAGCCCCAGCGTGCGCAACAGTTTCCTGGCGGCGGCCTTGGAACTGCGTTCGGGCATACCCACCGGGGCCTCCCCCAAAAGTTCCGGACCGGACGTGATCCGGGCCATGACCACCGAGCTCTGGCTCGATTTTTTGGGCGTCCGCCTGGACAGCCACAAGGCCGACAGCAAGAATTTCAAAATCAATTTGAAGACACCGGACAATGGGGAGCAATTCGTCGTTGAACTGAGCAACGGCACCCTCACCAACATCGCGGGTTTCCAGGCGGACGACGCCGATCTGACCGTCACCATCAACCGTGAAGACCTTGTGATGACCATGATGGGGGCCGTCAGTTTCGACGATCAGATCAAGGCCGGCAAGGCCACGCTCGAAGGCAACCGAGAGGTATACGAACAGCTCAAGACCCTGCTGGTGCACTTTGACCTGGGCTTCGAGATCATGCCCGGTACCGGTGCCCAAGACCTCACGCCGGAGCAGAAACCCTTCCAGCAGGAGGAGCCGGCCGACACCTCGGGCGGATGAGCCACTCCCTGTCACCGCCCGGTATGCAGCCGGGCGGTGGTTTGCGCTTGTCGAATCTGCTGACAGCGGCAAAACATGGACGAATTCCCGGGTGATGCTCATTCGTGGGATTTACAGTGCGAAGGCATTGTGATAACAAAAAACCATCCATAGGGTGCCGATCGGCCATCGCCACTTGGTCAGGGTGCCCGGCCCACGCATGACCTACGTTAACCCCTGCTCTCCAAGGCCAAAGTCTCCCGGAAACAGTTTCCACGCAACCCACGGCGATCACTTCTCGCTTCGCAACGACTTTCGCCAAAATGTTTTTCGGCTTTCACGGTGTTGTTCAGATGGGCGCTGAGCCAGCCATCGACACGTCCTGACCCTAAAGTCCCGGATCTTGTGTTTCCACAGGATTGGAGGCTTCTCATACCAATAACGCACCACTTTGTAAAAGGAGGTCGTGATGAAAAAGCATGCCTGTTTTTTCCTGATAGGTGTTTTGGCGGCAGTATTGTTGATGGGGGCAGCGCCCCTGGTGAACGCAGCGGAAAAGCCCAACATCCTCGTGATTTGGGGCGACGACATCGGCCAGTCCAATATCAGCGCCTACACCCGGGGCCTGGTGGGGTACAAAACGCCCAATATCGATCGTATCGCCCATGAAGGTATCATCTTCACCGATTATTACGGTGAGCAATCCTGCACGGCGGGACGTTCCAGTTTTATACTCGGCCAGAGCGTCTTTCGCAGCGGCCTTTCAAAAGTCGGGTTACCCGGCGCCAAGGAGGGCATTACAACCCTCGACCCCACGATAGCGGTGCTTTTGAAGGACCAGGGGTATGCCACCGGTCAGTTCGGCAAGAACCACCTCGGCGATCGCGATGAACACTTGCCCACCAACAACGGCTTCGACGAGTTTTTTGGCAATCTTTATCACCTGAATGCCGAGGAAGAGCCGGAAAACGAAGACTACTTCAAGAATCCTGAGCTCAAGAAGAAATATGGGCCGCGCGGCGTTATCCATTCTTGGGCTCAAGCCGGCGGCAAACAGAAGATCGAAGATACCGGCCCATTGACCAAAAAGCGCATGGAAACTGTGGATGATGAAACCTCCGATGCAGCGATCGATTTTATCCGGCGCCAGCACGCAGCCGGCACGCCGTGGTTTGTCTGGTGGAGCGGCACCCGCATGCACTTTCGCACCCATGTGAAGAAGGAACTGCGCGGCATCAGCGGGCAGGACGAGTACGCCGACGGCATGGTCGAGCATGACATGCATATCGGCAAGTTCCTCGAACTGCTCGATGAACTGCAAATTGCGGATAACACCATCGTGCATTATTCGACCGACAACGGCCCGCACTACAACACTTGGCCGGATGCTGCCGCAACTCCTTTTCGTGGGGAGAAAAACACCAACTGGGAAGGTGGTTGGCGTGTGCCGGCGGTTGTTCGCTGGCCCGGCGTCGTCAAACCCGGATCGGTCAGCAACGGTGTCGTTCATCACATGGATTGGCTGCCGACGTTCGTTGCCGCTGCCGGCAAGACGGACATCAAAGAAGACCTGCTCGATGGTTACACCTCAAACGCGCTCTCGCGAGATTACAAGGTGCACCTGGACGGCTATGACCTCACTGAACACCTGAAAGACCCGGACAAGGTGGAAAGCCCACGCAAGGAAATTTTCTATTTCTCCGATGACGGCGATTTGACAGCCCTGCGCTACGCCGACTGGAAGCTAATTTTCATGGAGCAGAAGACCACGGGTACCTTCCGGGTGTGGATGGAGCCTTTCGTTCCTCTGCGCGTGCCATTGATTGAAAACCTGCGCCGTGATCCCTATGAAAGGGCCGAGATTACGTCTAATACGTATTTTGACTGGATGATTGATCGCGCCTTCCTGCTAGTCCCGGCCCAGGAATACGTTGGCAACTTCCTTATGACCTTCAAGGACTATCCGCCACGGATGAAGGCAGCCAGCTTCAGTCTCGATAAGGTCATGGAAATCATCACTACACCGGGCGGAGCGCAATAACATCCTACCTTAAAGTATCGATTGTCTGCCGGCCAAGTCCGGCGTCGTCAAGGCGCCGGGCCGCAATCGTTTGGTCGGCAGCTTTGATTCGAAAAGAAGAGCGTTTATGCCGAAGATATCAGGAGGTGTATTGATGAAGACTCGAAAAAGTTGCGTGACCATCATTGCAGCGCTGGCCATTTTGGCACTGGTCCTGCCGGTGCCTTCAAATGCTGCCGCTCCCCGCCTGGTACTGCAGATTACGGTGGATCAATTGCGCGGCGACCTGCCGGGCCGTTATGCCGACCGGTTTCCGCCGGGCGGGTTTCGCTACCTGATGGAAAAGGGCACCTGGTACACGGATGCCCACTACCAGCACGCCAACACCGAAACCGCCGTGGGCCATGCGACCCTGGCCACCGGGGCCGATCCCTCCCGGCACGGTATAGTGGCCAATGACTGGATCGACCAGGACACGGGCGCCTTCGTCTACAACACCGAAGACGACCGCCATCATATCATCGGACAAGAACCCAAAGCCCACGAGGGGGTTTCGCCCCGCAATCTGATGGCATCTACGATTTCCGACGAAATGGTGGTCCATAACGGAGGACGGTCCCGGGCCTTCAGCGTTTCGGTCAAGGACCGCGGGGCAATCCTGCCGGGGGGCCACGTTGGCAAAGCCTTCTGGTTTTCCAAGCGCAGCGGTGAATTTGTCACCAGCACCTACTATTACGACGACTACCCGTCCTGGGTGAAGCAGTGGAACGCGTCCAAACCGGCCGATGCCTATAAGGAAAAATCCTGGGAACTGCTGCACGACCGTGCGACCTATGTGCACGGGGATATGGACGACCGGCCCTACGAGGCCGACCTCAAGCCCCTGGGCCGTACCTTTCCCCATTCACTCGGCGGCGACACCAAGTACTTCTACCTGTTTCTGACCTTGACACCGGTGGGGGATGCGCTCACCCTGGATTTTGCCAAGGCCCTGATCGAAAACGAGAAGCTGGGACACAACGACACCGGCGCGCCGGACTACCTCCAGATCAGCTTTTCCTCCACCGACTACATCGGCCACCTCTTCGGGCCCTCCAGCCTGGAGACCGAAGACAACATCCTGCGCCTGGACCGCACCTTGGCCGACTTGTTCCAATTCGTCGATCAGACCGTCGGGCTGGACCAGACCCTGATCGTTTTGAGCGGTGACCACGGGGCACCCGAAGCCCCCGAGTACATGGCTGAAATGGGCCTTTCCACCGGCCGTTTCGCTTTCGACTGGTTCAAAACCGAGGGGCCCTTGACCGAGGCGTTGCAGAAAAAGTATGGGCAGACGGATTTTATTGCCGGCCACAGTCACCCCTATCTTTACTTGAACCTGGACGCAATCGCATCCGCCGGGCTAAACGTGGCTGATGTGGAGCGATTCGTGGCGGATGAATTGATCAAGATCCCCGGCATCGCCTACGCCCAGACCCGCAGCGACCTGCTGGCCGGCCGCATCACCGAATCACCGGTCCAGAACCAGATCCGACGGAGTTTTCATCCGACGCGCTCGGGCAACATTCACATGGTGCCGGAACAGTACTGGTTTCTGCACTCCACCGAGGAGGCCGAGAAGATGGGCATCGGATCGATTGCCGCCATCCACGGCTCGCCCTGGGCCTACGACACCTATGTGCCCATCTTTTTCGCGGGTCACGATGTGTCGGCCCAGGTCATCGGACGGCGGGTGGCACCCACCGGCATCGCCCCAACCATCGCCGCCTATCTGGGGGTCAAGCCCCCTTCAGGATCGGTGGGCCATGTGCTGACGGAGGTCATGCCCTGACAAAATAAACAGTGTCCGTCCATAAGTGGTAGCTTTTGGTTCCTGGCAAGGCCCGAGCGCGTTTTCAACCGGGGAATAGCCCGCTATTTCGAAGATTGAAAACAAGCGAGAACGCCGCCAGGGGCCGAAAGATGCCATTGATGGATGGACACGAAATAACAATGGTTGAGAATCATTTCGATCAACCGATTGCGATAGGATCCCTGACCATGAAAATCAAAATGCTCATCATCATTGCAGTTGTATGCCTTTCAGCCGCACCCGCCTGGAGCGCCGGCCTCTGGCTATACGAAGGGGGGCAGCCGGATGTGGGGACGGCCACGGCCGGCCGTACGGCCATTGCCGATGATGCCTCAACGGCCGCCATCAACCCGGCCGGCATGACACGCCTGGAGCGCTCCCAGGTACTGGTGGGGGTTCAACCGCTTCTCGTGAGGGTTAAATTCGACGCCGACAGCGGCACCACCACAGCGGGAAGCAACGGCGGCGATGCCGGCGACTGGGTCATGGCCGGCAGCGCCAGCTATGTGCACAGTGTTAGCGAGGATTTCAAGCTGGGCCTGTCCATGGGGTCTTATTTCGGGCTTGGCCTTGACTATGACGACGACTGGGTCGGGCGTTACTACGTGACCGAGGGCGAATTTCTCACGTTCGGCGTCAACCCGACAGCGGCCTACCGGATCAACGATTGGCTTTCGGTGGGAGCCGGCGTCAGTCTCGTTTACGCCGAGCTGACCCAGAAAGCGGCCATCAACAATGTCCTGGATGGCCTGCCGGACGGGGAGCTGAAACTGGAAGAAGACGATGTGGGCTACGGGTTCAATCTGGGTCTGCTGGTCGAACCGCAAGCGGGCACCCGGTTCGGCGTTGCGTATCGGTCCCAGGTCGATCTTGAGTTTGACGATGCCTTGTCCTTGAAAGGCCTGGGACCGACACTGGGTGGTGCGCTCGGCGGCGTGCTGGGCGCCAAAGTGGATCTGGAGATGAACATCCCCCAGATGGTGATGGTGAGCGGCTATCATGAATTAACGGACAAATGGGCCGTCATGGCCAATATCGGCTGGCAGGAATGGAGCGAATTCGGAAAATCCGACATCACCATCAGTGCCCAGAACACCACCAGCCTGACCCAGGACCGCAATTACGAGGACACCTGGCATTTCGCTTTGGGGATCCAATACCGCATTACCGATCCTTGGCTGCTCTCGGCCGGAATCGCCTACGATGAGTCTCCCGTGGACGATGACGACCGCACGCCGGACCTGCCCCTGGACCGGCAGATTCGCTATGCCGTGGGAGCCCAGTATGACTGGAACGATGATCTGACCTTCGGATTCGCCTACGAATACCTGGATGCCGGGGATGCCGAAATCGACCAGTTCCGCGGCCCCCTGGCCGGCCGTCTGGTGGGCGAATACGACACCAACGAGATTCACTTTTTCGCGTTCAATGTCAGCTGGAAATTTTAGAAGCCATTGCGTCTTAAATTGTTTTCCTTTTTGGTGTATAAAGGGGCAGGCAATAAGGAAAACGTTAGGGGCGTGAGTATGGCTGAAGCAAAATACGCGATCCGATTCGATGAAGCCACCGGGCGGGCTCATGTGGACATTTCGGGAGAAATCGCTCCCCGTAAAATTCTCAATACGTTTGCGGCCATAGCGATGAATAATTCCTGGGCCGCGGGCGACCGGAGCGTTCTGTGGCAGGCACAGGCTGCCCGCCTCCCCGAATCCTTTGAATTCGCGGATATATTTCAAGCCACGCCGATATCTAAAGCGATCACGAGGCCCGGCAAATCGGCCATTGTCGTCAAAAAAAATGAAGCGATGATTGCAAAAGTAGCGCGTTTCTATCAGAGCATCGCGGCGACTTCGACGAACCGCAACCTCGAAATCTTTTTCAATGCCAAGGACGCGATGGACTGGCTGGATCAATAGGCGGGAGACCTTACACCGTCAAATCGTTGAGCGTCTTTCGACCTCCTTCCTAAAATTTATGCCTGCAGCCAGCTTCGATAGCACCGGCATCAGCGCTCCGGATCGTTTTTCCATATCGCCGGCTCCGTGCCTTCGATCAGCCTTCGGATGTTGTCCCCATGCCGAAGCCAGATCCAGACCACCATTGCCCCGGACCACACCGTAAAGGCACCTGACCCGGTGGCATGCCATACCGCCAGGGGCAGAATGCCGGTGGCCGCCAGGGATGCGGCGGACACGCGGTTCAGGCCACAGGCCGTCATGATGAACACCAGCCCGCCAACGACCAGGGCGCCAGGCGACACGGCCAGCAGACATCCGGCAGCGGTCGCCACGCCCTTCCCCCCGGTGCGGAATTTCAGGAAAACCGGGTAGAGATGGCCGGCCAAGGCACACAGGCCCACCAGGGCGATATAGACCTGTGAACCGGTGGCGTCTGCGCCCGGCAGCAGCAGGCCGGCCCACCAGACCGGCAGGAAGCCCTTGCCAATGTCCCCGATCAACGTTACCACGGCCGGCAGGGTGCCCACCGTGCGCCGCACGTTGGTGGCACCGATATTGCCGCTGCCATTGTCGCGGATGTCCATCCGACCCACCAGGCGGACGATCACCAATCCAAACGGTATCGACCCCATCAAATACGCCACAAAGGGCAAAAGCAAAGCGAATAGCCATTGTGCCAGCGTCATTGTCGGTTATCCCTCCGTGAAGCTTCTCCAGAAATGTAGGATGCAACTCAAAACGAACATGCCGATTGCCCTTTTGATCGAGCCATGGCAACATAATCACAACAGCACCTATACGGCAACCGCTAAGAAATGCCTGATGGGCGCGGTTCGCCAGGAGGGTTTGCCCGGCAATCCGTCAAACGGAAAGCGAATGAAATGACATCCGAAAACGACCCCTTTGATCAACCCATCGAAATGGACATCGATGGCGAACTGGACCTGCACACTTTCCGGCCATCGGAATTGACGCCCCTCCTCAAGGACTATGTGGATGCCTGCCGGGAGCGGGGTATCCTGTCCCTGCGCATCATCCACGGCAAGGGCAAGGGCGTACAGCGGGAGCGGGTGCATCGTTTTCTGGAAAAATGCCCGCATGTTGCGTCCTTCCGACTGGCTTCGCCGGACGCCGGCGGATGGGGGGCGACCCTGGTGGAACTCAAACCAACCGCCACGTCAGGGGAAATTTAGGTTGATACTCTGGCGGCTGGATGATAGAAAAATAGGATAATTTCATTGGATTGATTTGGTGATCACAGCCACGGTAGGCGATCAGGAACGGAATTTTCATCGCGATGGACAAATCAACGGCATTTCCTATCAACGACAACAGCGGCATGGTCAGCAAGACCATCCTGCTGGAAGATCTGCGCCAGACCCTCGTGCATATCCTCTGCAAAGACCTTGACGAGGAAGAAACCGAGGACATGAAAAGCTCCATCGATGATTTCATGCGGAACTCGGCGACCCACTATTCCCCCGACGAGCTGATATCCGATTTCGACTCCACCGAAAAAATCCTGGATCGATTCATTGCCCACCTGGAAACCCGCAAAGAGATGGTGGGCCAGACCCTCCACTGATTCAGCGGATCTCACCCCGTACCATCGACACGACCCTTGCCCCGGCAATCGCTTGCCAATAAGCCTTGGCATCGCCATTGTATAGGCAGGCCCTAAATTCATAAAATAAGCCGATCCCTTGACCGAGAAAACCGACAGACCAACCGCATCGCATCATCGAACGCCTGGCGGCAAGCACTCCTTGCAAAACGACATCCGGAGGGAGGGCTTTTTCGAGGAAATCGAACACACCGCCGATGTGGCCATCCGTTGCGGCGGTCCGGATCTGGAGACCCTGTTTTCCAATGCGGCCCGGGGCATGTACCATCTCATGGACCTCAAGTCAGCCCCTGCCGGTCCGGTGGAAACCGAGACAGTCGCCATGGCCGCGGCGGACGTCGAAGGTCTGCTGGTGGACTGGCTGGGAGAGCTCGCTTATCGGGCGGAAACACGCGGTCTGGTGCCGGAGCAGGTGGTGTTCAGGCGCCTTTCCGACACCCGAATCGAAGCGGACTTAATCGGGCGGCGGCAGCATGGTTTCACGCGGGTCATCAAAGCCGTCACCTATCACGATCTGAGCGTCGAAAAAACGGGCGCCGGCTATATCGCCACCGTGGTATTCGACGTGTAATCGCCGCGCCGGCGACAGACCGCCGGTGCCGGGAGCCCCTTCATGGATTCCACCCAATTGAAAAAAGTCGGACCATACACCTATGAGATCCCCGCCGACTGGCGGCCGGACATGCAAGCCCCGGCGCGCCTGCTGGCCGACGCCGATATCCTGGAGGCCGCTTCGCGTGACCGCAGCCTGGAACAGCTGGTCAACACGGCCTGTCTCCCGGGCATCGTGCGCTACGCCCTGGCCATGCCGGACGTCCACCAGGGCTATGGTTTCCCCATCGGCGGCGTGGCGGCCACGGCCGCGCCGGACGGGGTCATATCCCCCGGTGGCGTGGGCTACGACATCAACTGCGGCGTACGCCTGCTGGGGACCCATCTGCTGACCGAAGAGGTCCGCCCGCATCTGGACGAACTGATCGCCGCCCTATACGCCCATTGCCCCAGCGGTGTCGGCAAGGGCGGGGCCATTCGATTGCAGACCAGGGAACTCCGTCAGGTGCTGGAACAGGGCGCCCGCTGGGCCCTCAAGCGCGGCCTGGCCTCGGAAGCCGACCTGGAACGCACCGAAGGTGAAGGCTGCCTGTCCGGAGCCCATGCCGATTGTGTCAGTGAGCGGGCCCTGGAACGGGGCCGGGACCAGGTCGGCACACTGGGGGCCGGCAACCATTTCATCGAGATCGATGCCGTGGCAGAAGTCTTCGACACCCGTGCCGCCGACCGCATGGGCCTGGCTCCGGACGGCGTCGTCGTCCAGATCCATTGCGGGTCACGGGGCCTGGGCCACCAGGTCTGCAGCGATTATGTGAAACGGTTTCAGAAAGCCATCCATACCCATGGCCTGCGCCTGCCGGACCGGGAACTGGTGTGCGCCCCCCTCAGCAGCCCCGAGGGCCGGGAATACCTGGCCGCCATGACCGCCGCAGCCAACTATGCCTTTGCCAACCGCCAGGTCCTGACCCATGGGATCCGCCGCAGCTTCGAACAGGCCCTGGCCGGCAAAGTGTCCCGTCACAGCGTATTTCAGGTCTATGATGTGGCCCACAACATGGCCCGCATCGAAACCCACCGGATCGACGGGCATCCGCGCAAGCTCTGCGTCCACCGCAAGGGAGCCACACGGGCCTTTGGGCCCGGCGCGCCGGACCTGCCCCCGATCTATCGCGACATCGGCCAGCCCGTGCTGGTGCCCGGCTCCATGGGCACTTGCAGCTGGGTCCTGCGGGGCACGGAAGCCGCCATGGAACAAACCTTCGGTTCCACCTGCCACGGCGCCGGCCGCCGCCTGAGCCGCCGCCAGGCCCGCAAGCGCTTCAAGGGCGTCAAGCTGCGCCAGGAGCTGGAACGCAGCGGCATTCATGTGCGGGCCGGCAGCATGGCCGGCCTGGCCGAAGAGGCGCCCCAAGCCTACAAAGACGTGGACCGGGTGGTGGAGGTGGTGCACGGGGCGGGTATTGCCCGGAAGGTGGCACGGCTCATCCCCCTAGCCGTCATCAAAGGCTGAACGGGTGCGTGAAACAGCCAATCTCGGCGTTGTGCGGCAGGCTTCAGCGCTGCGGCGTACCGGGTGTACGCCTCACGCCTCAGCCTTGGCACGCCTTGACCTTGGCTGTTTCACGCACCCGTTCCAGCTGATCTGGGATGGCGTCGCAGGTAAAG
>Ga0207799_100139_pt1 | contig 77142 bp, 84 predicted proteins | sample TtanPargueraPR_4_FD_187742 | JGI IMG/M metagenome (GOLD analysis project Ga0207799, IMG submission 187742) | Aerobic enrichment media microbial communities from Bioluminiscent Bay, La Parguera, Puerto Rico - Tt and M2 (SPAdes) | ecosystem: Environmental > Aquatic > Marine > Unclassified ...
CCGCCCCCGTTTCAAGATGTCAGAGCCCGCGTATGCTTTGTCGGCAGTCTAGCCCACCCTCATCTCATAGCAGTGATACACCTGATGCCCCGGCTCCTTGAAGTCGAACACGATCTCCCCCGCGAAGGAGAAACCGTACCTCGTATACAGCCTAACCGCCGCCGGATTGTCCGGGAACACGTCGATCCGGATGCAGTCATACCCTCTCTCGACCGCCTCGTTCTCCGCGAAACGCAACAAACGCCGCCCCAGCCCCCGCCCCGTGTACCCGGGATGCACCACCAGGGTGTGGATCACCATGGCCGGGCCAGTGTACTGCCAATCCACACCGCCATAGGGCTTTGGCTCCATATCGTTCAGCACCATGGTCGCCTGTATCGGGCCCTCCCCGATCACGTAGAGATGCCCGTCCCCATAGGCACTGCGGGCGGTCTCATAGGTGGGGTACACGCCGGCGTCCCACTGGCGGATGCCCTGACTGTTCAGCCAGTCCGTGGCCATATCGTAGAGCGTGTGTATCCCATCGAGGTCCCTCTCTTCCGCCAATCGCAGTCTTAAGTTGTTGGGCTTGTCCATGAATACCATGGGCACACCCCCCAATTCCCCCTCGGACGTAACCGCGTACCCCAGCGTTTTATAGAACGCGATGGCTTTATCGTTGTAGCGCTCCGATCCGGTGAAGAGGGCGTATCCCGCGCAGTCGGGGAATGATTCCTCCAGGGAGTTCATCAGTATCTTCCCGATCCCCCGGTTCTGATGATCCGGGTCCACGACCAGCCGGCAGACCTGGCATTTGTTTTCCTCGTCCAGGTACCCCCGGACCGATCCGACGATATCCCCCTCTAATGAGTATTTGAGAAAGAGGCTTTTTTCGTATTCCCCTGCGATCTCCGCATAGGTCTGGGTCATCGGCGGGATGTCCATCCCCACGCCCGCCGCCACCTGCCCGAAGGCTTTCTTTTGAAGGGCCAGGATCTCCGCCAAATCCCCTTGTGCCGCCCGTTCGATTATCCCGTCCATACCCGTTACCTCTTCCCCATTGAAAGCGGACGGCTTGTCCGCCTTTGCCCCGCTATCCTACGCGCAGTCCATGTTGCCGGCATCCATTTTCCGGCCCGCCGATCGAAACACCTTTCGAAATGACAGGCCGAACCATCCCCTATCCCTCCAATACGCATTCTCATAGGGGAGCCATTCCGCCCCGAGTTTCACCTTTGCTTTCATGGCCCAGAAATAACATTGATTTAAAAGCCGGGGCATGAGCTTCCTGCGCCCGGTCAATATTTCAGCCGTTTTCTTTGCGAGCCGTCCGTACCGCTTCCGGCAGAAATCCATGGAGGTGATATTCCCGTGAAAATATTCGTTTGCCTTCAGTCCGCCTATGGGAACGGTGCCCAGCGAATACAAAAGCATCTTGAGGTATTTTTTGGTGGGAGAGATGCCGCTGCCCATCGTCGTCGCCACCCACAGAGACGGTTTCCCCAAAAGACCCAGCGTATGGAACCATATGAAGATCCTATCCACCAAGGTCTTCATCTGGGCCGAAACGCCGTGGACATATACGGGCGAGCCCCAGACGACCATATCGCTTTCCAGTAGTTTCTCCTGTATCTCCTGCAGCCCATCTTTGACCGCGCATTCGCCCGTCTTGGTGCAGGCCATGCAGCCCTTGCAGTACCCTACCCCTCCATCGAGCATGACGATCTCATATGCCGCACCGGGCTCGCATTCCCTGACCAGGTCCAGGAAATTTTGCGTGAGCGCCCTTGTTGCCGATTGTTCACCCTTGGGACTTCCGATCACCGCCGTTATCTTTTTCATTTTCCGTCACCTTCATATATACATTCTACATGTATGCATGAATCCATCACCAGGCTTACCGCTATGCCGATACTCTTTATGGCTTGTGCCCGATCACATCGGCCCCGTGGCAGCTGTCGCACTCGAACTGCAGCGTCACGTGGGTAATCCCGTGTTCCGTGAGTATCCGGTCGAATGCCTCGGATACCGCCTTGGTATCGCTCACCGGCATATCCGTCACATTGACATGGGCCTCAAAATTCACATGCCGCTCATCCATGCTCCACACATGGACATGGTGGATGTCCGTGACCCCCGCAACTTCTTTCAGATCCTCCACCAGTGCCATGATATCGAGGTCCTTGGGCGCGCCCTGCATCAGTATATTGACCGCGTCACGGAGGATACCGAAGCTCTCCTTGAGGATGTAGAGGCTGATCAGCACCGTCAGCAGGGGGTCCACCCAGTAGATCTGAAGCGTCAGGATCAGGACGCCCCCCAGCACCACCGCCACCGAGGAGAAGGTATCGGCCAATAGGTGCAAATAGGCCGATTTGATATTCATGTCCCCCTTGGACATCTTCTGCAGCAGGATGACACCGAGGGCGTTGGCCGCAAGGCCGATGAGCGCCACCCAGATCATCACGCCGCCCTTGATGGTCACTGGATTCACGAATTTATCATAGGCCTCCTTGAACAAAAAGGCCGAGATGCCGATCAATACCGAGGCGTTCAATAGCGCCGCCATGATGGAGGCCCGCCGGTAGCCGAAGGTCCGCTTCACGTCGTTGGGCCGCCCCGATATCTTGATAGCGAAGTAGCTGATCATCATGGCCAGCCCGTCGCTGAGATTGTGCAGGGCGTCGGAGACCAGGGAGAGGCTCCCCGAGATGATCCCGCCGATCACCTCCGCCGCCGTGATCACGAAATTCAATAGTATCACGAATATAAGCCGCGGCCCCTTCACCTCCGACACATCGTGGCTGTGGCCGTGGGCGTGGTCGTTTTCCGTATGCTTGTTGTGTCCGTCGCGTTCGTCTGCCATTGCGTATCCTTTCGCTAACCATGTATGTCTTTTGTTATGTTTCTCTTTTCCCTAACAAAAAACCTCCCGCCGTAACGGGAGGCCTGACATCCTAGATACTCAGTACCTTCGACAGCTGGTACAGATCGTCGTCGAACTTCGGCGGCATGGACAGGGCGTCCTCGATATCGTCGTCCACGATCTTATTGGAGCGTATGCTCACGATCCGGTTGCCTATATTGTCTTTCAGCAGCTCCACCGCCCGGGAGCCCATGCGGCTCGCCAGCACCCTATCAAACGCCGACGGGTTACCGCCCCGCTGGATGTGACCCAATACCGTGGAGCGTGTCTCCACCCCCGCCCGTTCCTGGATCACCCGCTGTACCTCCAGGGCCGTGATATCCATCCCTTCGGCCAGAATCACGATATGGGAGTTTTTGCCCCGCTTCTTTCCCTCGATGATCCGCTCGATCACATCGTCCAGGTCGACGGGCTTCTCCGGGACCAGTATGTGCTCCGCGCCGCCGCCGATGCCGGAGTAAAGCGCGATATCCCCGCACTGGCGGCCCATGACCTCGATGATATTGGCCCGCTCGTGGCTGGACATGGTGTCCCGGATCTTGTTGATGGCGTCCAGCACCGTATTCACCGCCGTGTCAAACCCGATGGTGTACTCGGTGCAGTTGATATCGTTGTCGATGGTGCCGGGGAGCCCCACGGTGGGGATTCCCTGCCGGGACAACGCCTGGGCGCCCCGAAAGGATCCGTCTCCGCCGATGACCACCAGGCCTTCGATGCCCTGTTTCTGCAGTTGGGCGATGCCCTTCTTCTGCCCCTCGGCCGTCTTGAATTCCTGACTGCGGGCGGTGTGGAGAACGGTGCCGCCCCGATGGACGATATCCCCCACGCTGCCTACGTTCATCTCTTCGATGTCTCCGAGGATCAGTCCCTTGTATCCCCGCTTGACACCCATGACCCGCATGCCGTAATAGACGCCGGTCCGCACCACCGCCCGGATGGCCGCGTTCATACCGGGGGCGTCGCCCCCGCTGGTCAGTACTCCTATGGTGTTCACAGATTTCCTCCTCGCCAAAGCCCCAACTATTTGCAGGATTCAGTAATAAATATTGCAAATCCTATTATCCGACAGGTTCCGCGCCCCTGTCAATTGCCGATCTGCACAAAAATCCCTCTTTTGGAACCGGCGAATTACTCCATACCCGCTTTCAGGGTACCGTATTTGGTCAATACGACGGCCTTGCCCCGGATCTTGATCGCCGAGGTGTTCTGGGTGAACTGGGCCACCATCACCTCGCCCTTGTCCAGCTTCTCGGTGTGGTGAAACTTGGTGTCGTGACCCCGGGTGAGCCCGATGATACTGACCCCGTTTTCCAGCGCCTGTATGCTGATATAGTCCCCCTGTATCGGTTCTATGTCCATTTGCTTTTCTCCCATCTCCTGGTATTGTGCCCCATTATACCACAGGGGCGCTTGGTTTACACTCTAAGTCTGTGCTCATACGGCGGCCCTCTTGACCCGGATCTGATCGGGTCCCAGCAGTCTCTGAAGCGCCGCGACAAACTCTCTGGAGCCGTCCACCCAGAGGGATTCGTTGGCCTTCAGTTTCTGGTCGCTCTTTAGTATGTGCAGAAATACCGGCACATCTCCCGGATAGGCGCCCAGCAGCTCCCGGATACCTTCCATCTGGCTCAGCGCCCGATCGTCCATTAAGAGGGTGATCCGCTGGGCCTTCGGCTGGGGGATGGGACCCGCCGCCATGGCGCCCACGCTTTTCTGCGCGACCAAGGGCTGCACCGTATCGCAGAGTACCTTGGGAGCCTCCTCTTCCTTCACGCTGATCTTTCCCTCTATAAGGACCGGGCTGTCGATCTCCAGCAGCTTTCCGTAATCCTTGTAGACATTGGGAAATACGATCAACTCCACTTCCCCGTATAGGTCCTCCAGGGTCACGAAGGCCATCAGATTGCCCTTCTTGGTGGCCATCCGCTTGTGGTAGGTGACGATGCCACCCATCCGCACCCGGGCGCCGTCTTTCAAGGGCTTGCCGTTCCTATCGTTGACGGTATTGCCTTCTTCCAGCTCCGCCATGTCCAGGGTACTCGTCAATCCGCTAAGCACCCCCTGGTACTGCTCCAGCGGATGGCCGCTGATATAGATCCCCGTCATCTCCTTTTCCATGGCCAGCAGCCGGTCCTTGGGGTATTCCGGCACGTCGGGGAGCACGTCCATGTGCAGGGACTCGGTCTCTTCCTCCATCCCGTCGAAAAGGGACATCTGGCCTTCGACATTGTTGCGCCGCTCGCTGGCGATCCCGTCGAGGATCTTGTCATAGACCGCCATCAACTGGGTGCGCCGCGCCCCCAATGAGTCAAAGGCCCCGCAGGCGATGAGGCTCTCCACCATCCGTTTATTGAGGCCCCCCGCCTCCACCTTGCGGCAGAAGTCCATGAAGCTCACAAACTTCCCCTTTTCCTCCCGCGCCCGGATAATGGCCTCGATGGCGGGCCGGCCCACGTTTTTGACCGCCGCCAGCCCGAACCGTATCCGCCCGTCAACCACCGTGAACGCGTAGGAGCTCTCGTTGACATCGGGGGGCAATACCTCGATATCATTGTGCCGGGCGTATGCGATGTAGCCGGCCACCTTGGCGGATACCCCCATGACGCTGGTCATCAGGGCCGCCATGAACTCCACCGGGTAGTGTACCTTCAGCCACGCGGTCTGGTAGGCGACGAGGGCGTAGGCCGCCGCGTGGGATTTATTGAAGGCGTAGTTGGCAAACGCGATCATCTGGTCGTAGATCTCATTGGCCACCTTTTCCGGCACCCCGCGGCTCACCGCCCCGGGGACCACCACGTTGCCCTCTTCATCCTTTTTCCCGTGGATGAAATACTCCCGCTCCTCCTCCATGATCTTGTGCTTTTTCTTGGCCATGGCGCGGCGCACCAGGTCCGAGCGGCCCAGGCTGTACCCCGCCAGGTCCCGGACCACCTGCATGACCTGCTCCTGGTAGACCATGCAGCCGTATGTCACGTCCAGCACCGGCTCCAGCAGCGGATGGGTGTAGGTGACCGTGGAGGGATCGTGCTTGCCCGCCACATAGTCGGGTATCCGCTCCATGGGCCCCGGCCGGTAGAGGGAGATCCCCGCGATGATATCTTCAAAGCAGTCGGGCATAAGTTCCTTCATAAACTCCCGCATCCCCGTGCTCTCCAGCTGAAACACCCCGTCGGTGGCCCCCCGTCCGATCATGGCGTAGACCTCCTGATCGTCCAATGGCAGCTCGTCGGGCTTGATCGTAACCCCGTGGTTGGACTCGATCATGTCCACCGCGTCCCGGATGACGGTGAGGTTGCGCAGACCCAAAAAGTCCATCTTCAAAAGCCCCAGCTGCTCCAGGGTCCCCATGGGGAACTGGGTGGTGACCACCTCGTCGTTTAACTGCAGCGGCACATGCTCGTAGACAGGCACCTCGCTGATCACGACCCCCGCCGCGTGGGTGGAACTGTGCCGCGGCAGTCCCTCCAATGCCCGGGCGGTCTCGACCAACACCTTCACCCGCTCGTCGGAGGCGATGGCCTCCCGAAGCTCTCCGCTCATCTCCAGGGCCTTTGCAAGCGTCATCCCCAGGGCCATGGGTACCATCTTGGCGATGCGGTCCACATCCCCATAGGGCATATTCAGCGCCCGGCCCACGTCCCGGATCGCCGCCCGGGCCTGCATGGTCCCGAAGGTGATGATCTGGGCCACACGGTCCTTCCCGTACCGCTCCACCACGTAGTCGATGACCTCCTGGCGGCGCTCGATACAAAAGTCGATATCGAAGTCGGGCATGCTCACCCGCTCCGGATTTAGGAATCGCTCAAAGATCAGATTGTACTTCAACGGATCCACCATGGTGATCTGGATGGCGTAGGCCACGAGACTCCCGGCGCCGCTGCCCCGGCCGGGGCCCACCATGATCCCGTTTTCCCGGGCGTAGTGGACGAAGTCCCACACGATGAGGTAGTAGTCCACAAACCCCATGGACTCGATGACGCCCAGTTCATACTCGAGCCGCTCCTTGATCTCGTCGGTGACTTCGGGGTAGCGCTTACTAACCCCCTCCCAGGCCATCTTGCGGAGATATTCCGCATTGCTGATGTCTAACCCTGAGTGGAACGCCGGCAGATGCCGCGTGTCAAAGTCAAAGTCCACCTGGCACCGCTCTGCGATCTTTATGGTGTTCTCCAGTGATTCGGGCCATTTGGCAAACAGACCGCTCATCTCATCGGGGCTCTTTAGATAGAATTCCTCGGTCCCGAAGCGCATCCGTTCCTCGTCCTCCATGGTCTTGCCGGTCTGGATGCAGAGCAGGACCTCGTGGGCGGCGGCGTCTTCCTTATTGACGTAATGCAGGTCGTTGGTGGCGATGAGACCGATCCCCATCTCTTTGGCGAGCTTGGCAAGCATGGGATTGAGCCGTTGCTGTTCTTCCAACCCGTGATCCTGGAGTTCGATAAAAAACCGCTCCGGGCCGAACATCTCGAGCAGATCCCCGGCGAGTTTCTTCGCTTCCGTCTCCCGGCCTTCCAATAGGTACCGGGGGATGTCCCCCGCGAGGCACGCGCTGGCGCAGATCAATCCCTCGCTGTGCTTGGCCAATGTGGGATAGTCGATCCTGGGCTTGTAGTAAAACCCCTCGGTGAATCCCATGGACACCAGCTTGATGAGGTTTCGATACCCCTGCTGGTTTTCGCACAGCAGCAGGAGGTGGGCGTAATTGCTGTCGGTCCGCCCCTCCTTGTCGTACATGGAGCGGGGAGCCATGTAGACCTCGCATCCGATGATGGGGTGCAGACCTCTCGCATTGCACCCTTTATAGAATTCCACCGCGCCGTACATGGCGCCGTGATCCGTGATCGCGATATGCTTCATCCCCAGCTCCTGGCAGCGGTCCAGTAGATCCCCGATCCGGGCCGCTCCGTCCAGGAGGCTGTATTCGGTGTGCACATGCAGGTGGGCAAAATCCATTCGTATGTCCTTTCCGGTCGTTGGATGTATCTTATTATAGCATGGGGCATGGACAATTTACCGTATTTTTCGGCTTCTTGTCCGCAGACATTCCCCTATAGATTATTTGACAGAGGCGCTTTCAGCACCTTCCCGAAAGGCGGTTGATTTTGTGGTTTTCACAAAGAAAATTGCGAATTGTGTTTTGGCTTATTTCCGTATCCCCTTGGCGGACATCAGCGCCTTCGCCGCGAGCTTCGATCCCACATTGACAGAGACCTCCACCTTGCTCGCGCTTCGCCCCGCCTCGATGACCTGGGCGTCGATCCGCAGATGGTCTCCCATCTGGACCGGGTGAAAGAAATACACCGTGATGCTGTCCGCCACCACATCCAGGGAGCGGCTGCGCCTGAGCGCCAGAGAGCCCGCCGTGGTCATCAACAGCGTCATGGCGCCGTAGCTGGCGGTGCCGAGCTGGCTAAGAAGCGGGGAGGACATCTCCCCCTCCAGTATGATCCCCATCCTGGCCTGCCTGCTGGCAAACCCGGCGATCACCGTATCCTCCAGGGTCTGTCCCATCTGGGGCTGGCTGCGCATGTACTGGAGCGCCTTGATCACGTCCTGGCGGCTTAAGACCCCCGTGAGACGGTTCCCCTCGGTGACGGGCAAAAGGTCGATCCCCTCCCAAATCATGATATTGGCGGCGTAGGCCACAGTAGTGGCCCGCTCCACCACCCGGGCCGGGCTCGTCATGATACTGCGGATCGGCTCACCCGCGTCGGCCTCCGCCACGTCCCGGGAGGCGATGACGCCTACCACGTTTTCATCATCGTCCACAATGGGAAACCGGCTATGACCGGTCTCTGAGGCCAAGTCCTTCCAGTCCTGGACGCTTCCCGCCACAGAGAGGGTATCCGCATCGGCGGTCATGATATCCTCCACCAGAAGGATGTCCTTTTTGACGAGCCGCTCGGAGATGGCCTTGTGCAGCAGGGAGGCCGCGGTGAAGGTATCGTAGGAGCAGCGGATGATGGGCAGGCCCCGCTCATCCGCCATGGCGATGATGCTGTCGTCGCAGCCGAAGCCCCCGGTGATCAATATGGCGCACTCCCGCTCCAGGGCCGCCCGGTAGGCCTCTGTCCGGTCCCCGATGATCAGGAGATTGTGGGGGGCGAGGTATTTCTCCATCTCACGGATGGTCATGGCCCCGATCACAAATCGGCTCAGCCGGTGGTTGAGCCCCGTGCGGCCCGAAAGCACCGTCCCCTCCACGATCCCCGCCACCTCGGAGAATGTCAGTTTCTCGATCCCCGCGGCCTTGGCGCTCTCCACCCGCAGCGTCCCCGCCCGGGGGAACGTCTTCACGTACTCGTCCCGCTCGGCGTCCTTGATAGCCCGGTAGGCCGTCCCCTCGCTCACGTGCATCTCCTTGGCGATGCCCCGGACCGATATGGGGGTGCCGACCTCCAGACCTTTTATGTGCTCAATGATTTGGCTGTGTTTAGTTGGCATATGGCCCTCCGCTACTTTGGACCAGTGATTAAGATCCTCCGGCTGTGTCCCAGCCTGCTTATCAGATCAGCGAGCAGTTAACGCGTCTTGTTTTTTCGCAATACCGTATGAATGATTGCACCAGCAAGCAGAACCATTGCTATGGGTAAGTAAGTGTATGTTGGCAATGCTTCCGTTAAGCCAAAAGCTACCAGCCCGCCTGCAAGGCCATATAACAATAGCCATGGGCCATTGTTTAGCCGTTCAGAAACTATTTCTCTTTTAGTGATCTTTTCATATTCCTCCGCAGAACGCCTCGTTTGTATTGCGCTAAAGGCTTAAGAAGCCCATTAAGAAGAATCTTACCCGCCTGAAAATGATCCAGTAAAAATCCTTCTAGAGTAGAACCGCACTCTATCGTCTGGAGATACTGTTTTAAGGGTTGTCCCCCTTTAACCGCCGTCTCATCCCAGGTAAATCTACCCATACGCCGTTGATTCGTCTTGTCTTTTCTTTTCAGCGTCGAGACAATATCCTTGCTTACGTTCTGCCGTAGGAAAGGCTGAAAATTATGGACAATCTCATACAGGAAATACGACCAGGCGATAGCCTTGACTGTCTCCATAAAATCATAGTCATTGTTGCCCTGCACATCAGTAACGGATGCACCGGCCTGATCCGCCTTTTCACCCAGTGAGGACCAGTGCTCTGCGTAGGCATCCAGAGCATCATGGATGAGCGCATATGTCTGTTCAGCAGCCGTTTTCATGTGAATGGTTTTCGTGTCGGGTGTTCCCATTTTCATCTACCCCCTTACACTTTCAAGGTAAAAAAATAGGGCGCCCGTCCCTCTTCCGCCTAATCTCCGCGGAATCATGCGCGCACCCTGATCGATCACTTACTTGCTATGCTTCCCGAAAACCATCAGTCCAGATCAGGTATATCGGTAAAATTGCTGTTCACTAGCTGCTTGATCGCCGCCATGGCCTTTTTCTCGTCCTTGCCGTCGGCGATGAGCACCACCTCGTCCCCCTTGCTGACGCTTAAGGACATGACACCCATAATACTCTTGGCATTCACCTTCTTGGACCCGCGCTCCACCCAGAGCCGGGACGTAAACTTGCTCGCCACCTGGACAAACAATGCCGCCGGGCGGGCGTGGAGCCCCGTTTCATGGTTTACGGTGATGGTTGAGACCTGCATCAGCTCTCCTCCTTGCCTTTTTTTAGGGAACCAGCAGACGCGCGGTTCCGTAGATCCTCGGCCCATTGCGCCAGCTTTCTGAGCCGGTGGTTCACCCCGGATTTACCCAGGGGGGGGCTCAGCATATTCCCCAGTTCCTGTAGGCTCGCTTCTTTATTCGACAGCCTGGCCTCGGCTACCTGCCGAAGGCTCTGGGGAAGTTTATGTAACCCCATCGTATCCCGGATATACTCGATCTGGCGTACCTGCCGCATGGCCGCTTCCACAGTCTTGGACAAATTGGCCGTTTCGCAGTTGACCACACGGTTCACGCTGTTGCGCATATCCTTCATAATACGGGTATTTTCAAAGCTGAATAGCGCCGTATGGGCGCCGATCAGATTGAGAAAACGAACGATCTGCTCACTCTCCTTCAAGTATACCACATAATTCTTTTTTCGCTCAACCACTTTGGCGTTCATCTCCAATAATTGAACAAGCTCCTTCAAGCTTTTCGCGTGCTCGCCGGAATGGGTCACGATCTCCAGGTGATAGCTGCGCTCGGGATCGCTCACCGAGCCCCCCGCCAGGAAAGCCCCCCGCAGGTAGGCCCTGCGGCAGCAATAGGACCCTATGACCGCGGGATCGATGTCGGCGTGGATATCCCTGGCCCCTTCGCCGTCGGGGTACAATACCCGGAGGTCCATGAGTATCTCCTGTGCCCGTTCACTGGCCTTCAGGATATAGTGGTTGGTTTTTCGCAGGCGCTTGTTCTTTTTGACCAGTATCTCTGAATGGACGCCGTAGAGACGCTTTAACAGAGAGTAGGCCCTCCGGGCCACGATGGCGCTCTCGGTCTCCATCTGGATGGCGAGGTGCTTGTGCGCTCCCAGGCAGATGGTCCCGGCGGTATGAAAAAGCGCCGCCAGCTCCGCCCTGGCGCAGCAGTGGTTTTCCATCCCCTCATGGGCGATCTCGTGCTTCACATTGCTCGAAAAAGACATAGGGTCCTTTCAATGCGCTTACAAGCCCTTGGCGGCTTCCAGTACGCTGTGTCCCAGGCGCAGGCTGTCATGCCACCCCATCTCCGAGTCACCGTTCAGCAGGGGACGCTCCCATACCTTGATCCCCTTGGCAACGAGACTCTCCCGGTCATAGGGGATGGGATACGCCTCTTCTTCCTCGTACCTGCGCAGGATCGGCTCATTGGGGAGCGCGGTATTGACGAGCACCATATCGATGAGATCATACCCGGCGTGATCACGGATCGCGTCTAGGTGCCGAGCGAGGTCATACCCGTCGGTCTCTCCCGGCTGGGTCATGATATTGGAGATATAGATGCAGGCAGCCTTGCTCCCGTGGATGGCTTCGGCCATCCCCGGCACCAGCAGATTTGGAATGACGCTGGTGTACAGACTCCCGGGGCCCAGCACCACGGCGTCGGCTTCCATGATGGCGTTGACCACCTCGGGCAGGGGTTTCACATACTCCGGCACCAGTTCGATCCGCTGGATAGAGGTACCGCGCTTGAGGCATTCCAGGGGAATCGCCGATTCCCCCTCGGCCATGCTGCCATCTGCGAAATACGCCTTCAGACGCACGTCGGCCTCGGTGACAGGATACACCGTCCCCGTAATGGCCAGCACATCGCTCACAGCGTGAATCGCCGACTGAAACCCCTCGGAGAGGTCGGCCAGCGCCGTGATCAGTAGATTGCCCAGGCTGTGGCCCCGCAATTCCCCTTCCGTGAACCGGTACCGCAAAAGCCGCTCCATCATGGGCTCCACGTCGGCCAGCGCCAGGATGCAGTTGCGGATATCTCCCGGCGGCAATATCCCGAAATCCTGCCGCAAGCGGCCCGAACTACCGCCGTCGTCGGCCACGGTCACCACCGCCGTGATGTGGGGGGTGTAGGCTTTCAGTCCCCGCAGCAGTGTCGAAAGCCCCGTACCGCCTCCCACGGCGACGATCCGCGGCTTGTATTCCTCTATTCCCGTCACGATTCAACCCCTTCTGCGCTCGATATCCCGATGCTCCACACTCACCCGGTACCCGTGTTTTTTGATCAGACCGGCCAGTTCCTCGGCGATGGCCACCGAGCGGTGCCGCCCTCCGGTGCAGCCGATGCCGATCACCAGGTGGGCCTTGCCCTCTTCCCTATAATACGGCAGGAGATAGTCCAATAGACCATCGAGACGGGAGACGAACTCCTGCGTCTGAGGGAAATCGAATATATAGTCCCGCACCGGACTGTCCAGCCCCGAGTGGCGTTTTAATGATTCGATATAAAAAGGATTGGGCAGAAACCGGACGTCAAACACCAGATCCGCCTCCAGGGGCAGCCCGTATTTGTATCCGAAACTCATCACCGTCACGGTAAGCCCGTGGGTATCGATATCATCGGCATACAGGTTGACGATGATGGAACGAAGATCCTTGGGTAAAAGCCCGGAGGTATCCACCACATGGTCCGCCATCCCCTTGATCCGGGCTAGACGCACCCGCTCCTCGGCGATCCCCTTGGCGAGGCTCCCCATCTCGATCAGTGGATGGGTGCGGCGGCTCTCCTTGTACCGGGCGATCAAAACCTCGTCGCTGGCCTCCATAAACAGTATCTCATAGGGGATCCCCGATTTATTGAGACCGGTCAGGCAGTCGTCCAGATCGTCAAAGAATGTACCGCCCCTGACATCCACCACGATGGCCACCCGCTGTATCTTTTTCGACTGGCGGCACAGTTCCAAAAACTTGGGTATCATCATGGGCGGGAGGTTGTCCATGCAGAAATACTCCATATCCTCCAGATACCGGATCACCAGGGACTTACCCGCCCCCGAGAGTCCGGTCACGATCACAAAGCGCATCGGCGCCTCCCTTCTACTCCTCGGCCGGCATCTCCCCGACCATGTGTATCTCCGGTTCCAGCCATACCCCCGACTTTTCATGGACGGTCTGCCGGACCTTCTCGATCAGATCCAATACATTTTTAGCGGTGGCATGCCCCGTATTCACGATAAACCCGGCGTGTTTCTCTGAGACCATGGCGTCTCCGACCCGCATCCCCTTGCAGCCGGACTCCTCGATAAGCGTCCCCGCGTAATACCCCTCGGGCCGCTTGAATACGCTGCCCGCGCTGGGTAGTTCAAGGGGCTGCTTTTCCCGGCGGCGGCAGTTCAGATCCTTCACAGTCTCCTTTGACCGGGCCGCATCTCCCTGTATCAGCCGCAGCGTTGCCTCCAGCACGATCATGTCTCTGTCCCGAAACACGCTGTGCCGATAGCCATAGTCCAGTTCATCCTTGCTAAAGTCGCGTACCGTGTCGGTCTCCGGGTCATAGGCGGTCACACGCTCCACCACGTCGGCCATCTGCCCGCCATAGGCCCCGGCGTTCATCACCACCGCACCTCCTACGGAGCCGGGGATGCCGCAGGCGAATTCCAGTCCGGTGAGCCCGTGCCTAAGCGCGGTATTGGTAAGCTTTGAAAGGAGCATCCCTGACTGGACCCGTACCCTCTCCCCGTCAAATGCTATATCATCATAGCCCCCGGCGGTTTTCAGTACCATCCCCCGGATACCCGCGTCACCTACCAGCAGATTGGAGCCGTTCCCCATCAGAAAAACAGGCAGGCCATAGGTCCTGCCCGTCCGGTAACAGTACAATACCTGCTCAGAGGTCTCGGGACTCACGAGCAGGTCCGCCGGCCCCCCGATCTTGAAGCTGGTATGCCTAGACATGGGCTCATCCCGTTTCACATGGGATTTCCCCATGACCGAACACAGCTTGGCATAGGCCTCGGATACCTGCATCGCGCCACTTCCTTCATGATAATCGCTAGCCTTAGTGTACACAAAAACCCTGCCCCTAGCAAGACGGTCCACAACGATACAACAACCTCGGATTAACAAATTATAACCTGTTTTATACGTCTATTAACACCCCTCTCCCCCACTCATACTATGTATTATCACATATTGAAAGGAAGGTATGCCCATGCAAGAAGATAGAAACCAGCCTTTCCAGCCCTCTGAAATCGGAGACCCGCGCGTCGGACCGGGCGTCGGTTTTGACCCCGGTCCCGGATTCGGACCTGGATACGGCCCGGTATACGGATACGGGCCCGGATACGGATACGGCCCTGGATTTGGATATGGTCCTGTGGGCCCGGGATATGGGCCTGGATTCGGTCCCGGCGTTGGACCCGGATACGGGTATGGTCCCGGCCCCGGACCTGGTTTTGGCCCGGGATACGGATATGGTCCCGGCGCCGGGTTTGGCCCTGGATATGGCCCTGGAATTGGCTCCGGTATGGGACCCTGGGGGTACTGAATAGCAGGGCATTGTTTGTTATCCTGCCTCATACAACACGAAAAGGCGCGCCGGCGGCGCGCCTTTTTAATTCTCAGTCATTCTTATCTTGCTCTCTGCGCTGCATCTCATCTATCAGCTCGTCCAGCTTTCGGCTCAACCGCAATACTTCGGGACTCTGGGAGAGGGGCTTGTCGCCCGCCCGCCGGATGGCGTCATGGAGCGCCGCGCGGGCATCCCCGATACGCGTTTCCAGATTTTCGCCGCCAATTGGAGCCTTTTTTTCCTCAGAAGGTAATCCCGCGTTTTTCCGGTCTTTACCCGGCGGGACCCCCTCTTTTTTCGTCCCCATCGATGTCTTCCCCCAAGTATTTTCCATTATTCCCCAGAGTTGTAGTCCTATTTTAGTACACAATCCGAAATTTATCAAACACTTTTTTCGTTTTTGGTAACTTTCCCGCATTTAATACATTTCGCATGACAATCCATGCCACTTATAAACGTTAGGATATTTTTCTTTTTTTACGATTTTGATAGAAAAGCAGCCGAACAATGATTATAATGGAATTCGGGTGGTAATTTGATATGGAAGCTTTTGGCAAATGTTTACTAAAGCTGAGAAAGGAAAAAGGTCTCACTCAGCAGCAGCTAGGCGAAATCGTAGGTGTAGGCAAGGTCACGATCTCCCGCTATGAGCGCCATGGACGGGAGGCCGATTACGAGACCCTGGTGAAGCTGGCACGGTATTTCGATGTGTCTGTCGATTATCTGCTGGGGTGTGTCAGTACGCCCAGGCCCTGGACAGAACCGCCCCGCCATGTCCCCATCGACGATCTGGACGAAGAACGGATCAGAAAGGCCGAAGACTATGTGCGCCTGCTGCGGATGGAGTACCAAAACACGCTTTCGGAAAAGGGCGCTGGTTAAGTAGAAGGACCCAGTAACACGAAAGGACCGGAAATCCGATCCTTCCTTAGTATCTTCCTTAGTTGGCCACTTCCCACCGGTTGTCCTCGATCCATCTGTCGAATTTAAAAAAGGAGAACCGGTTGGTCCTGCACCGGTAGATGTCCCCATTCATCCGCATTGTAAACCGCACATTGATCCGGTTTTTTTTGCTATTGCTGCCCAGGATGCGCACATCCTCCCGGCGGCTCACATGTATCTCATCCCGATACCGGTTGTGGATTAGCAGCTCTTCCTCTCCCAATACGCACTTCCAGGTCCTTTTATCGACCAGGGTGATGACAGTGATGCGGATGAGGTCCCCTGGCTTTTTGGGTTTGAACTGCCGCTTCAATGCCTTGATATGCTTTAGGTCTTCCGCTGTGACGGGGGTTTTGCAGATATCGCTAAGCCGTACGAAATAGATAATGGCAAAGATCACGCTGACAGAAAACACATACGCTCCCGACCACACACCATACCCCACCGCCAGGATGTGGGTGATCCCCAGGATCAGGAGATTGGCCTTGGATGGAAAAAAGTACGCCCACAGACCTGTCAGGATGATGACGCCGCACAAACCCCACCCGATTTCCGGATAAAAATCGATGCCCCAAATCAGCAAAACAGATATCACTACAACGCTGTATACAATCGAATAAACACTTAGCTGCCTGATTTTAGAAGTGAGCGCGATCGCTTCCCCATCCACACCGTCATGTTTGATTTCCATTTTGGGGTCCCCCTAGAATAAATGTTAATTTTTATTATATACCATAGATTACTGGTATTCAATGCCAGACCGGAAATATATTCCATAAAAAAGTTCACTTAAGAAGGCTCAGCTGATACCCTTCCGACCGGAGGTATTCGATAGCCGGGGACAGCGCCAGGGCCGTGGTCTCCTTGCCTGGGGAGTCATGCATCAATACGATCACGTCTTCCTGGCCAGCGCAGCTATCCATCAACCGCTCCATCAGCTCATCCACGCTCTTTCCGCCCCCCTGCTCCGCGTCACCGGTCAGGGCGTTCCACTCCACATGACAGTATCCCGCCTCGGCACAGGCATCGACATAACGGCCCATGGACACCGGCCAGCCTGTCCCGCCCGGGAAACGGTACAGCCGGGGGGTATAGTCCAGTTCCGTCGTAAGCAGGGCGTCCGCCCGCTGTAGATCCCGGGTAAACGAGGTGAGTCCGCCGTACAGGTACCCGTACCGGTGACTGTAAGAGTGATTACCTATGGTATGCCCTTCGCTGTGGATTCGGCGCAGCAGACCTGGGTGATTTACCGCCATCCGGCCCACCACGAAAAAAGTGGCCTTGACGCCGTAGTCATCCAGTATATCCAGGATATCTTCGGTGATGCCCGGTGTGGGCCCGTCGTCGAATGTCAGGTACGCCCGCTTGATTCCATCCGCCCGGCAGGCGGTCTCCGCGGGAACAACGGGTATGGGGGCGCGGCAGGTCTCTATAGGATCACTTTGTTCCTTGTTTTCAAACGAAGGAACGGCCAGTCCCCATGCATGCCTGTCAAGCCCCAGCCAGGCGTATGCTAACACAGGCATTGCCGGGGCTTTTACCGCCGTGACCGAAACAGCCTTGACCCCCGGAGCGCCTGCGGCGGCCGGAACCGAGTGGGACGGGTGTATGGAGAGTGCGGGAAGCCCCGCGACTATCACCGCGGCCAATCCAAAACGGATCACTTTCAGTACCCTCGCCCACATACTATCCCGGCCTTTGTCCCCTTTTCTGTTTCTATTGTATGTGGGGCTGGTCCGCATTTTGTGTGGAAAGAAACACCCGGCGGGCGAAAAGAATGACGATAAAAAACGGACTCGGGCGGAGCTGTTTTTCGTCAAAAAAAACATAGTGCCATCAAAGGATTTATACACCATACATATGGGCGCCATAATATGCGCAAAATAAAAGTAAAGAATAAAAAGGATGATGTACGATGAAAGAACCCGGACCGCGGATGCCGATGCCCCCAGGCATGGCATCCATGCCCGATGTAACGGCTTCCCTTATTGACCGGGCGCTGACCCAGTTCAAGGTCGAAGTGGCCGATGATCTGGGTCTGCCCGCGAAGCCGCCTTCGAGGAACACGTACATGGGCCATATCACCACCCGGGAGGCGGGTCATCTCGGCGGCCCCATCGGGGGAGAGATGGTCCGGCGAATGGTCGAGCGGGCGGAACAGGAAATGGTCCACAAAACCCCGCCCACACGTTGAAAAATCCGGCTTTTCGCCGGATTTTTCCATCTCATTAAGTTGAACCCGACACCAAATAGTATTGAAATTGCCTATTTTGTAGAAACATGGTATTCTATACCTGCCTATATGCCCCGGTTTTCGTTTTTGACATCATTGAGTGGAGATATTAGGTATTGTGTGATAAGATAGGATATGGGGCGTTTTGACACCGGAAAGGGTGGCAGTGGGATGGGCAAAGTTGCGGCGAAAGAAGAGCAGCGGCGGGTAAGGAGAGAATTTATCCGCAGTAACTTCATGCTCAATCTACAGCGGCTGCAAATCGCCTCTGTCATCGTATGGTGTGTCGGCGTCATCTACCTTATCTTCATCTATACCGGATTGTTCCAACCCATCTTTCCCGAGCCCCATACCATCCGGATACTGGGACTGATCGTACTTGCTTTGATCCTTACCGCGCTTTTGTATATTACATTTCTCCGGCGCGTCGCCGGACGGATCAAGCGGATTACCATCCACCGCCTGATCCTGGACACCTATATTTTGCTGATACTCTTGTCCGGCATCATCTTCTTCATCGCCTATAGGGCAACCGAGGTCAATATCAACTGCTATGTCCTGGTGGTGCTGGGAGTGGCCGCGGTCCCCTGCCTGGAACGGCTGGAGATGGGGGTTATCTACCTCCTGGCCCACGGGGTGTTCATTACGCTGGTATTCACCAATCCGGCGTTCTACGGCTCCCATATGGCATGGATGGCGGTGGCCAACAGCACCATTTTCGTAGGGTTTGCCTATCTGGTATCGTCATTGACCCGAAACCTGCGGTGGAGCGATTTTCAAAAGGAGCGCCGGATCCGGGAACAGAACATGGAACTCGCCCACATGGCCAATACCGACTACCTCACCAACCTGTACAATAAGCGCTATGCCTACGCGGCGCTGCGGATGGAATGGAACCGATCGCTTCGAAGCGAAAAGCCCCTCTCTCTGATACTGTTTGACATCGACAGCTTCAAGGACTACAACGACGCCTACGGCCATATCCAGGGAGACCAGTGCCTGAAGGAAGTGGCCGACGTGGTCCGCCGGTCCGCCCGGCGAAAAACCGACCAGGTCTGCCGGTTCGGCGGCGAGGAACTGCTGGTGATCCTGCCCTACACCTCCGGGGTGGACGCCTACGCCATCGGGGAGAAGATCCGCAAGGACGTGGCCGAGGCCGCCATCCCCCACCAGAATTCCGTGGTGGCCCCCGTGGTCACCGTCAGCGCCGGGGTGGCCAGCATGGTGGCGGACCGCAATACCGATTTCGAGACGCTTTTGGAGCGGACCGACAGGGCGCTGTATCGGGCCAAGCACAACGGCAGGAATATGGTCGTGATGTAAGGGGTAAATGGACAATTCAAAAATGGCACTGTGATGATCGCATGAAGGGGTTTCATGCGATTTTGTGGTTACACTTGAAACTTTCGGAGGATATTATGCTACGTACACCAATCGGAACAGTTGATGTTTTGATCAATGGAAAAAGCTATAACTATAAAATAAGAAAACTCAGAAATAGAGACAGAACTTTCACTGTGGATGGCCGCTATATGATAATTGTAGGTATTTCGAACGATCAAGACATTGTTGTCGAATGTAAACTAACTGACTTTACCGGTGATGATGCCAAAGGCAGTATAGAATCTGGTGCGCGATTAGCGTTAACCAGTTTCTATCGTGATAACATAAAATTAAGTATTGGCGTTGAAGATGAAATTTCCGGAGTACAATGCAGTTATATCGATTATGGAATAGAAGTAGCTTTATCAAAAGAAGCATGTTTGCAGTTAGTAGTGTTTGGAATTGCATGGATCACTATGAACGATGCCGAAAAAGAAGATATTTATACTTGGTTTGCAGCCGATCCGACACTGTATTGAGCTTGGTGAAATATTCTTAATAATAAAATTGGATTCTATCGCCAAGGATAATTAGAAAGCCCATGCAATCGCATGGAATAATACCATGTAATGTTATAGCTGTAGGCATTATGGAGGTCTCATAAGTGGAAAATAAAAAAAAGAGCAGTGATAATAGGTTTATTGAGGAGGGTAATGCTTCCATCATAGAAGAAGTGTGTTATCCATACAATACAGCGATGTATGTATATCAAGCAATTGTGGATTTTTGTAGTGAGCAATTAGCGGGTATTCTTGTTCAGAAAACTGAGCATGAAAGTAAGGTTTATTGTGAGCCAATCCAAAAATTCATAGTCGATATGGCGAACGGAGATTTACTGGTATATTCGATATATTCCGACCAAAGAGAAGGGTTTGATGAGAGTGCTTGTTTTGTAATTAGAAAACTATTATGGAAAAAGAAAAAAGACATTGATTGGTTGCAGAAATATCCGCAAAAGCGACAAGACGCACTATTATCATGGCCAACAATTGAAACAAAAAACAGGGTTATATATTATAGCGGTGCGGAAAGAATTACACGCTTATTGCAACAGACAGATGAACTTACAAAGTACGGAATCGTATTAAACGAAAGAAGCCCTAATAATGCACCGTACTGGCGAAACATGAGAGATATTGAACTGATGAGGCGATATGAATGGGGTGAAATCCATTACACTTGGGGCATGTCCATGCAGAATGCCGAAGTTGAAAAACACATTTATTCATCAATAGAAACCCTGGACATAGAATTATCAGAAATATCTGAAGAGATTAATAAAATGGAGCTGGATTATATATTTCCAATAGAAGAGTTTAAAAAATATGTAGTAGGATGGAAAGATAGACCCTGATGGGATAATTCAAGGCTGATCAGAAAGCACTAAGGGCACACTGTGCCTCTTTACTCGGTGTAGTAAACTGCACCTTAAGCAAGGCGCGGGGAGCATTACCCCGGAAGCGTAGTAGAGCTACGCTGAGGACCCAACCGGACCCGCAACACGCAGACGGGCTTTATCATCAGCCCTATCCAATGTTTACAACAATGGCATAACCCGGGTATAATGACGTAACACTTTAAGGTGGTGAACGTTTATGGATATCAAAACACTGGCAGCACAGGCCAAGGACGCGGCGATCGCGCTGGCGGCACTAAACGGTTCCGTGAAAGACAAAGCCCTGGACGCCGTCGCCGAAGCCCTTCTCACCAATAAAGAAGCGATCTTTGCGGCGAACCAGGAAGATCTCGCCCGCAGTGAGAAAGAGGGACTGGCCGCGCCCCTTATGAAGCGGCTGAAGTTTGACGATAAGAAACTCAATACGGTGGTGGCGGGGATCCGGGATCTCACCGCCATGGACGACCCGGTGGGCGTGACCCAGCGGGCCACCGAGCTAGATGCCGGCCTGACTCTCTACCGGGTATCCTGCCCCATCGGGGTCATCGGGATGATATTCGAGTCCCGGCCCGACGCCCTGGTACAGATATCCTCCCTCTGCCTGAAGAGCGGCAACGCCGTGCTACTGAAGGGCGGCAGCGAGGCCAAAGAGACCAACAGGGCCCTGTATACATTGATCAAGGAAGCCAGCGAGGGAGCGGGTCTGCCGGCGGGCTGGATACAGTTACTGGAGACCCGCCAGGACGTGGCCGAGATGCTCGGACTGGACGAATACATCGATCTCATCATCCCCCGGGGGTCAAATTCATTCGTGCGCCATATCATGGACAACAGCAATATACCCGTCATGGGCCACGCCGACGGCATCTGCCATGTGTATGTGGACCAAGGGGCCGATATCGCCATGGCGGTGGATATCGCCGTGGACGCGAAGACCCAGTACGTGGCGGTCTGCAACGCCCTGGAGACCCTGCTGGTCCACGAGAGTATAGCAAAGGATTACCTGCCCCGTATGAAAGAGGCCATGGAGGCCAAGGGGGTCGAACTGGTGGGGTGCGAGAAAACCCGCGCCGTCATCGATGTCCCTGCCGCCACAAAGGCCGACTGGGATACCGAGTACCTCTCCCTCAAGCTCTCGGTGAAGGTGGTGGACAGTCTTGAAACTGCCATCGATCATATCAATCGCCACGGCTCGGGCCACACCGATTCCATCGTCACCCCCGACGAGGACGCCGCCCGGCGGTTCCTCTCCCTGGTGGACGCCGCCAATGTGTTCTGGAACTGCTCCACCAGGTTCTCCGACGGATACGTGTTCGGCCTGGGAGCCGAGGTGGGGATCGCCACCGGCAAGCTCCACGCCCGGGGCCCGGTGGGGATGGAGGGCCTGCTGATCTACAAATACAAATTGCTGGGAAGCGGCCAGACCATAGAGCCTTATTCCACGGGAGAGAAACATTATACCCATCGGAAACTAGACGGAGACTGCCCTGTATAATGCTGAAAGCCGCACTAAAAGCCTCCTTCGGGGGCCTTTTTCGCAAGAAATACCAGTTTATCATCGACCGGGACAGGAAACGGGATATCGAGCGTATACGCAAGTATAGCGCCCGTTTCGATGACCCGGCCTACGGTCTTGACGACCGATCCTGGGACGACCTAAACATGGACGCGGTCTACGCCGGGATCGACAGCACGCTGACCAATCCCGGTGAAGACGTGCTGTACTCCCTGCTGCGCACCCCCCAAACCGACAGGGATCAGCTTGGCGCCCGCAGGGTGTATATCGATTACTTCCAGAACAACAAGGCGCAGAAACGGGAAGTCCAGGAGATACTGTACCGGGCGGGGAGGGATGATCTGGACATCACCGGGATGCTCACGGGGGAACTGAATCCCAATCCCTTGATGCGGGCAGTATGCATAGCGCTGCCGCTTTTACTGCTGGCCAGCGCCGTCTACCTCCTGCTGGCGCTGAATCTCGTCGGCCTTTTTATCATCATGGCCCTGTTTGCCACCACTATTTTCACGCACCTTTGGATCAATCACGTATTTCACCACCGGAGCGACGCGGCCATGTATTTGGGCAAGCTGGTCAATATATCCGATAGGATCATACCGGTCATCGAAGGGGATTTCCCCAGTCTGGCCGCAGAGATCAAGGAGATTTACAGGATATGCAAGCCGATTGGAAAAGGTGTCTTGCTGCTTTCCCGGATCGAAGGAATTGATGTCCTGGCCGACCAGCTCCTCACGGTGAGTCTCGCCAAGGAGCGGAAATTCTTCAAGATGCTCAAGGACATCCAGTGCCACAAGGTGGAACTGTTGCGTCTCTACCGGCTCCTGGGAGAACTGGACGCCTATATCAGTATCGCCGCCTACCGGGAGGAGGTCTCCCACTGGTGCGCCCCCGAGATCGTTTCCGAGAAGGGCATACTGGAGTGCGCCGACATCTACCATCCCCTGGTAGATGATCCCGTGTCCAACAGTATCTCCATCGCGGGAAAAGGCATCCTCATCACGGGGTCCAATATGAGCGGCAAGTCTACCTTTCTTCGGACTTTAGCCATCAACACCCTATTCGCCCAGACCATATGTACCTGTCTCGCCTCCCGATACAGGACCGGGATCTATCATATCGTGACATCCATGAGTATCCGGGACGATGTGCTCGCGGGCAAGAGCTACTACCTCAGGGAGGCGGAGGCCATCCTGCGGATCATCCGCGCCAGCGAGCAGGATATAGAGTGCCTCGCCGTCATCGACGAGATGTTCCGGGGGACCAACGCCGTGGACCGCGTCCACGCCTCCATCGAGGTACTCAGGTACCTCTCCGCCCACAACGCACTCCCCCTCATCGCCACCCACGATATGCAGATCGTCCCCCGGCTAAGCGACTACGAACAGTATTACTTCACCGAGGACATCTCGGTGGAGGGAGATCTCACCTACGACTACCGTATCCGCAGGGGCATCGCCCCCAGCCGGAACGCCATCAAAATACTGGAGCGCTTGGGCTATCCCCCGGAAATCATCCAGGGCGTCCATGCCCAGAGCGAGGATTAACGTCCCTCATCCTGTCTCGCTTTCCTCTTTATGACCTTCACGTATATGAGGCTCAATAGCAGCACGATCCCCCCGTACCCCACCAGGGGGTAGAGGTATTTGACCAGATTGGAAAATCCCGCCTGGCTGCCCAGAAACGCCGCCGCCGTGGCGCCCACGGTGAGCCATTTCACTTTTTTAGGAGGCGTATCGTCACTGCTGAGCCGAGACACGAACCCGTATAGGGACCCCACCGCCGTGGAGTAGATCTCGGCGATCAGCACGATGGCGTAGAAGTACTGGAGCGCCGCGGAGATACTCCCGGCGATATAGGTCATGGGCACCTCCAGGGAGGCGATCTCGGCCATATGGCCCGAGAGCGCCAGGTAGATGAATATCGAGCTGATCCCCAGGCCCAGACCGCCCAGCATGGCGCCGTCCCGGATGGCCTTCTCATCCCGGGCCGCCATCCCCAGGGGACCCAGCACCGCCACCGATATCACCGTATTGTAGGACACATAGAGGATGGCGGAGAGCACCCAATTGGTGATCAGCGCGCTCCCCTCCGTCACCGGGGTGGCGGCGGAGAGGTCCGGGGGCGTGCGGGTGATGGAAATGATGGTGGTCCCCAGGACCGCCGCGATCAAAAACGGCACGATCATGCTGATGGAATTGATGACTCCCTCAAATCCCGACAATACGGTAATGGCCGTCAAAAGCGCCATCAGCACATTACCCAGAATCCCCGGCAGGTGAAACTGTTCCGCGAACAGCGCCCCGGTCCCCGCGATCATCGCCGTCAGCGCGCCGAAGAGGAAGAAGTTGATGATCCAGTCGATGGCGGTGCCGATGAATTTACCGCCGGTGTAGCGCAGGATTTCCCGATGGGACCGGGCGTGGAGCTCCTTCCCCAGGTCCATGATGATATGGCCGAACACGATGAAAAGAACAGTGGTGAGTATCAGCCCCGCCAGACCCAGGGAGCCGAACCGGGAGAAAAATTGCAGTACCTCCTGGCCGGTGGCAAACCCCGCCCCGACGATCACCCCGATATAGGTGGCGGCGACCTTGAGTGTGGAGATCCCTTTTTGTTTCATCGGCTCACCTCCGTACAGGCATCAATCATAAATCTACACAAATCTATTGTGCCCGGAAAATGGCATAAAATGAACACAGCCCCAGGCGCTGCAGCCGTCCTCCCCCGCCCTGGAACCCCATATTTTTCAATTGACAATCGAACATATGTTCTCATATAATAATACCACAGTCCCCTTTTTGAAAGGAAGTCTTGCGGCCATGGGGCGGGTGGTTTTTCACATCGATGTCAACAGCGCGTATCTCTCCTGGGAATCGGTCTGGCGGCTCCAGCATGGAGATACTGTCGACCTGCGGGATCACCCTTCGGTGGTGGGTGGCGACGAGGAAAAACGCCACGGGATCGTGCTGGCCAAGTCCATCCCCGCCAAACGCCTGGGAGTGAAGACCGGCGAGACACTGATGGAGGCCCGGCAAAAAGCCCCCGGCCTTATCATGGTCTCCCCCCACTATGATCTGTATATGGCCTGCAGCGGCGCGATGCGCGATGTGCTGAGCGATTACTCTCCGGCGGTGCAGCAGTTCTCCATCGACGAGATGTTTTTGGAGTACACCGGCGCGAAGGCGCTCTACGGCCCGCCGGAAAAGGCCGCCAATGACCTGAGAGAGCGCATCAAGAAGGAATTGGGTTTCACCGTCAATGTGGGGATCTCGGAAAATAAGCTGTTGGCGAAGATGGCCTCCGAGTTTCAGAAGCCGGATAAGGTCCACACGCTCTGGGAGCGGGAGGTTCCCCATAAGATGTGGCCCTTGCCCATCGGAGAGCTGTTCATGGTGGGGATGCGCACCGAGATCAAGCTTCGGCGCAGAGGCATAGAGACCATCGGCCAATTGGCCGCCATGGAACCCGATACCCTGAAATCATGGTTCGGCAAATACGGCACCATGCTCTGGCAGTACGCCAACGGCCGGGAGTGCTCCGATGTGGGCGCCTGGACCCCGGTGAAGGGCATCGGCAATTCCGCCACCATCCCCTTCGACGTCACCGACACCGACGAGGCCGAGCGTATCCTGCTGGCACTGTCCGAGACCGTCGCCCTGCGCTTGCGGGCCCACGGGAGCTGCGCCCGGCTGGTATCGGTTTACGGCAGGACCCATGATTTCAGGGGCTTTCAGCGCCAGCATATGTTTCACTCCCCCACCGACCACACCGGGGAGATCCACCGCCGGGCGACGCGGCTGCTCCATGAGGTGTGGGAAGGGCAGCCCCTGCGCCACATGGGAGTGCGGGTGTCCGAGCTCGTATCCAACGACTCCTGGCAATGCTCCCTCTTTGAGTCCGAGCGGGAGAGGGAGCGGGCATTGGACCGGGCGGTGGACACCGTCCGCGGGAAGTACGGCCCCGGAGCGCTGTTCCGTTCCTGCTTCCTTCATACCGGTATCGCGCCCCTGATGGGCGGGGTAAGCGGCGAGGACGATTACCCCATGATGAAGAGCCTGCTGTAGTAACGACTGATTAAGTCTTAGGAGAGACCGACTATGAAAACCATCATGCGCCCGGTAGAGACACTGTTCTGGATGGAGACGGATGGTAAGCTGAACCCTTTGCGGTTCCGCCTCGAAGGCCAGGACGGGGAATCGATCGTGATCCGGGTGGAGCGGATCCTATCCCGCACCGAAGAGCGCCGGGCGGGGAACCCCCTGGTGATCTACGGCTGCCAAGGGGAAGTCCAGGGCAGGATGCGCCGGTTTGAGCTGAGATATGAGATACGCGCCTGCACGTGGTACCTGTACAAGATATAGAAAAACCGGCGCCGCTAAAAGCGGCGCCGGTATATATACGGCTTTCGTTACTCGATCAGTCCCGCGTCCTTCAGCATCTGGGTGGCCGTCTCTCTCGCGTCGGCTCCCTCATCAACAGCCAGATTGTACTGCTGCATAGCTTCATCGTTCCAGTGCCCACCCAGTTCGTTGAGCGCCTCGACCACGCCGGGATTTTCTTCGGCATAGTCCATCCGCAGGATGGGCGTCACGTAGTACGGCGGGAAGAAATTCCTGTTATCTTCCAGGTTCACAAGATCGAATTTGGCGATACGCCCGTCGGTGCTGTAGGAGACATTGACGTCGATCTCCCCGTTTTTCAGCGCCGCGTAGGTCAGTCCCTGGTCCATGGCGACCTCGTCCTTGAATTCCAGCCCCGGATAGGCTTCTTTGAGACCCGGGAGCCCGTCGGCGCGGTTCTGAAATTCATCGTCACAGCCCATGACCATATCGGGGGCCACCGCCACCAGATCCTCGACGGTGGTGAGGTTGTATTCCTCGGCGGTATCCTGACGCACGGACAGTACGTATGTATTGTTCCATCCCAGGGGCGTCAACCACGTGATCCCGTCTTCCTCCTCGGAGCGCTGTTTGACATAGTCATAGGTTTCCTGGACCCCGATGATCTCGGTCTGGTCAAAGATCGCCCCGTAGGCCGACCCGGTGAACTCGGCATACACGTCCACATCGCCGTTTTTCAGGGCGTTGTAGCACAGCAGCGTGCCGGTGAGCTCGGTCACCTTGGTCTCGTACCCCTTGCTTTCCAGATACACGGACAATAGCTGCCCGGTGATCCTCTGCTCGGTGTAATCCTTGTGGGCGATCTTCACGACACCGGTCTTCTTTCCGCAGCCGGTGAGGCCGATGGCGGCCACCAATAGGATGGCCAGGGCGATCATCAATAGTTTCTTCATGTGTTTCTCCCTCCTATATTGTTTCTCTTTTTATAATGCCTTTTGATGTCAGTTTGTTTTCCACGATCCCGAGCAGGAAATCGGCCAGCAGCGCCAGCAGCGACGAGAAAATAGCGCCTGCCAGGATCATCTCATAATTGTACATGCCGATACCCTGAAAGATCAGCTGTCCCAGTCCGCCCGCGCCGATAAAGGCTCCGATGGTGGCGATGCCGATGCCCGTGACCGTGGCGATCCGCACCCCGCCCATGATGACCGAGATGGCCAGGGGCACCTCCACCTTGAACATGATCTGTGTCTTGGACATGCCCATACCCCGGGCGGCCTCGATGATGGCGGGGTCCACATTGTTGATGCCGATCAGGGTGTTTTTGATGATCGGCAGCAGGGCGTACAGGACCAGCGCGAATATGGCGGGCTTGGGGCCGATGCCGAATAGAGGCATGGCGAAAGCGAAGATCGCCAGCGCAGGTATGGTCTGAAAGATATTGGCGATATTGATCACGATGTTCGACGCACGCTTATTGTTGGTGATCAAAAACCCGGTGGGGATACCGATCGCGCAGGCGATCAAAACCCCGATCCCCGCCAGTACCACATGCTGCCCCGCTTTCTGCAGGATCAGCGAGTAATTGTCTGCGATATACTGTATCAGTGTCATTAGTACTCCTCTGTTTCCGGCACGATATCCGTCAATACGTTGACGATGCTGGCGTTGGTGATGATCCCGATGACCTTCCCGTCATCGTCCACCACGGGACTGTATTGTATATTCTTATCCTTTCGGATACCGAGCACTTCGGTGAGATTCATATCATGGGGGATCTCCACCACACCCGTCTTCATGATGTCTCCCATTTTCACGCTGTTATCGGTGACGCCCTTGAGGCGGTTGGTCCCCACGATCCCCAGCAGTTTGTTGGGCCGGGGCGATACTTTATCCACCACCGCCAGCACACTGGTATTGTGTTCCTTCATCAGTTCGATGGCGTGGGCCACCGACCGCTTGGACCCGATCTCCACCACCTTTTTGCTCATGATATCCTCGGCCCGGAGCATGTCGGGCGTCTTCCACAGTCTGTCGCTCCCCACGAAGGACTCCACAAAATCACTGATCGGGTTCTTCAGGATATCCTCCGGTTTGTCATACTGGAGTATCTTGCCCTCCGCCATCACAGCGATGCGGTCTCCCAGTTTCAGCGCCTCGTCGATATCGTGGGTCACAAATACAATGGTTTTCTGCAGCTCGTCCTGGAGTTTCAGCAGCTCGTTCTGCAGCTGCTCCCGGGTGATGGGATCCAGGGCGCTGAAAGGCTCGTCCATGAGGATGATGTCCGGATCATTGGCCAGGGCCCTGGCCACCCCCACCCGCTGCTGCTGTCCGCCGCTCAGTTCCCGGGGGAACCGGTGGGCGTATTGTTCATGGGGCAGGTCCACCAGATCCAGCAGTTCCCTCACCCGCTCCATGACCTCGTCCTTATCCCTCTTGCAGAGCAGCGGGACAGTGGCGATATTGTGTTCGATGGTCAGATGGGGGAAAAGCCCGATATTCTGAATGACGTAGCCTATATTGCGCCGCAGTTCATTCTCATCCACCGTCTTGGTATCTTTTCCGTCGATATATATCTCTCCGCCGCTCGGTTCGATCAGCCGATTGATCATCTTCATGGTGGTGGTTTTTCCGCACCCGCTCTCTCCGACCAGGACGACCAGCTCGCCCTTTTCGATCTCCAGGTCCAGGTCCTTCACCACATTTGTCTTGTTGTCATACGATTTTGTCACTTTCCGTAAACTAATCACGCTGGCTCCTCTTTTTTCCCTTAATTTTTCCTTACGCCTGTAGTGTATCCATCTTTCAGCCGGTCACACCATTTTGATTGACTGCCAACCCAAATCGGGCAAACCCCTAGGTAAACCGATCGTCGTGCCTTTGTTTCCCCATGGTTCTCCTCCTCGTTTGCGGATGAACGGACAAAAATATAAGGCACTATAACCCATTTTAGAGTTAGAGTGCCTCAACTTCGCCCGTCAAAAAGCTTCGTTTGTATACCATAGCAGATATAGTATAATCCATTACCATCCGTGGATGACCCTGGATAGACCACAGTTCTAAAAGAACATTTTTCGTCCGGATTTTGGCTTGCACGAGAAGGTTTACATCAATGCCGGTACCGTCATGGAGCTCACAATCTCAGCTACTCATCCAGCTTACTTCATATAAAATCTATATTGTTCCCACAGTAATAATATATGGAACACTGTTTTTGTGTCAAGTTCCCTGGCCTTCAATCCGCTGGCGTATGGCCCGTTTCAGGCGCATCGTTCTCGCCAGCCTGCGCCCCATGCGTTTCGCCCGGTCTATCGCTTCGTTGTCTGCCGCCGCCTCTTCCCTGCCGAAAAGATGGAGTATCTCCGCGCTGTCCACCACCCGGTACCCCAGGGATGAAAGGGTCAGGCTCATCGTCTTGGCGGCATACCCCGTATCCTCGGCCCGCTCCTGCTCGCAGACGCTGAGGACCGCGGCCAGCTTGCCCCCCAGGGCTTCGTTTACGCTCATCCATACGCTCCGGTCTTCCCCGTGAAACACCTCATAGCAGTACATCCGGTCCAGAAAGGCCTTCATGATCGCGGTCACGTCATAGAAATAAGTCGGCGATCCCAGGATGAGCGCGTCCGCCTCGTCCACCAGGGGATACAGCTTCTGCATATCGTCCCTGACGACGCACCGGCAGGATTCCCGGCAGCCTTCACAGCCCAGACAGTCCCCGAAGGCGTACTCGCAGAGAGGAACAAACCCGGTTTCCACCCCGTTTCGTTCCATTTCCGCAAGGGCCGCTCGCACCAGATAGGCCGTATTTCCGTTTTTCCTCGGACTTCCCGAAAATCCCACGACTTTCATATCACACCTCATTTTGCACTCGTATATGGTATCTGATCCTGAAAGCGGTGTCAAAAAAAATGAAAAACGTTGGTTGAGGCTCCATTTTTACCAAGAGGACATGGTACAATCGTAATTGATAACTGGCGAAAGGACAAATATGGACTCAAAGATCGAACAGGCACTGGCGCTGGCGCTAACGGCCCACCGGGGACAGGTCAGGAAGAGCAGCGACACCCCCTATATCATGCATCCCATCGAGGTCGGGCTCATACTCTCCCAGGCGGGTTTGAGCGAAGAGGCGGTGTGCGCGGGTTTTTTGCACGACATACTGGAGGACACCGGGATGGATATCGGGCAGGTCCGGGAATCATTGGGAGAGAAAGTGACGGCATTGATCCTGTTCATGACCGAACCGGATCACGACACCCTGCCCTGGCGGGAGCGGAAGGAGCACACCATCGAGCTGGCGTCAAAAACGGAGGATGAAGAAAAACTGCTGCTCCTGCTTTCAGACAAGCTCGCCAATATCCGCTCTATCCAGCGGGATCAAAAACGCATTGGGCGCCGGATATGGGAGAGGTTCAACGCGGGGAAAGAACAGCAGGCCTGGTACTACCAAAGCCTGGGGGAAGCGCTTAGGCCCAGGCTTGCCGATCAACCGTTGTTTCAGGAATACACCCGGATCGTCGACGATCTGTTTCGATAAGGAGGTAAACCATGTGCGGGCGGTACGTGTTTTTTACATCGGAGGAGTATAGGGAGCTTAGGGACATCATCGAGGAGGTGGCCCGGCGGCACAAGAGCGGGTACGGAATACTGGCCGAGCAGGAGATTTTCCCTTCTGACATCGCCCCGGTGCTTCGCCATGGGGCCCATGGCCGGGAGGCGGATCTCATGCACTGGGGGATCCCCATGGGGGAATCTTCCCGCCTCATCATCAACGCCCGGGCCGAAACCCTTTTCGAGAAGCCCTTGTTTGCCAGGGCGGACCGGTGCCTGGTTCCCGCCGGGGCGTTCTTCGAGTGGAAGAAGACAGCCGCCGGCAAACAGAAGTACCTGATCTATCCCGCCAACCGCTCGGTCCTCTACATGGCGGGAGTATACCGCCGCCGCCCATTAAAAACCGGGGAGTGGGGGGACTGCTACGCCATCGTCACCACCGCCGCGGACGAAAAAATACGCTCGATCCACCACCGGATGCCCGTAGCCCTGTCCCCAGACATGGCCAGTGCATGGCTGGACAGAAGGACATCCCCGGAGGAACTGAAAAAGGCCCTCGCGTCCTGGGATGGCGAATGGGAACTCACGGCCTGCTGATCGTGGCAATCTTTCGCCCCATGTGATAGACTGGTATAAACTGATATAGAATCCTGTTTATGGATGGAGATGTGGGACATGGGAGCGGAAACTGTTCTCTTTTACACCGCCGCCGGCATTGCTTTTGTGATCGCCGTCATCGAAGGAGTGAGCCTCGCCAGTAAGCGAGGCAAGGTGGGCTCCACCATGGGTACGATCATCGAAATCAAGCGTACCCTGGAAAAGTCGATGCATTTTGCCAATTCCAAATGGGCCGTTTTCTCCTATCATGTGGACGGCCAATACTATGTATCGGAGAACCGCGTTCCCGTCCCATTAACGGCCCAAATCAACGACCAGCGAAAGATCCGGTACCTGCGCCAAAAACCCCGGGAGCTCTACAGCCGGTCCGCTGTCCGGTTTATCCTACTATTGAGCGCAGCCATCGCCTGCGGGCTGATCGGCTGGCTGCTCCGCTGATTATTCATGATCGGACCTGCCAGATTTATTATCTGTCCCGCATCTCTGAAAGCCGCTTGTGATTGATGAAAGCGATAAGATACTTCCGATCCGCTCCGGAGAGCTCGCTCCAGCGCCTTTCGCCGTATCCCGTCTCCTCGATCAGCCGTTCCTTGAGGCTTTGGCATCCATCGAATTCACCGCACTGGGCGCAGGACTCGTACCCGCGGCGGATCACACAGGGCCGCACCGGGCAGTCCTGGTCCAGCAGGCAGTCGTCATCGTAGCACCCGCCGCAGGCGATCTCATCCGGCTCTACCCGAAACCCAAAATACTTTTCCCACGTATCGCTCGCCCGTTTCCGTTCCTCCGGGTCCTTCTGGTCCGGGTGATGGATATAGGCGATACACAGGTCACAGCGCATCCCGCACCGGGTCACGATCTCATTTGGCATACATTCACCCCTTATACCAAGATAAGAGTAGTATACACCATATACTATGACATCAGTATGTCAGTTTAGGTGTTTGTACCAGACGTTCATATTCTCGATGGAGCCGCTGATATGGGTGTTTTGGACCAGGGTACCCCCGTAGGTATACCCCTGCTTGGAAAAGGTGATATTCATCCCGTAGGACACCGCACGGGCGATGGTGTAGACGGTCCGTATCCCCCTGCGCCCCATATCCTCCTCCATCGCCTGAAGGAGATACAGGGCGAGCCCCTGACCCCGGTAGGACGGCCGGGTGGCGAAATCCGTCATCTCGGCATTGGCCCCTGCCGTGTCCATCTCACTGGATGAGAGGGCGGCAAGCGTTCCCTCCCGCCATACCCCCCAGTAGGCCACATGGCTCTCCATGGTCTCCGCGATATAGCCGGGATCATGGATGGGAAACGGATAGGAATCGAAGACTTCCCGATACAGGACGGCCATCTCCTCCGCGTCCGCCGCATCCGCCTCCCGGCACGTGTAACCCTCCGGCAGGGAGACGGGCTCTCCCACGCCTTTCTTGGCCTGGGCGGCGGATAATACCTGGGCCGTTTCCCACCGGTCCTTATTGAGGCGTCTCTCTTCTGTCGTAAATTTGGACAGAAAGAGACAATCCTCTTTCCCCTCAAAAAACCGGGGGATCTCCGCCTCCTGCTCGTATCCGTTATCCAGGAACGCTTTCGCCAGGGAGGCCCGCGCCTTCACAAAGACCTTGCTGTAGTGATGGGCCCTGAGGAGGTCCCCAATGGCGGAGAGTACCTGCGTTGTATCCTCCTCATAGAGCTTCATCACGTAGATCCTATCGTTCTCCGGGCCGTGCTGCAGGAGGGAGCGCCCCACCTGTGTTATGGTGTCGCCCATTATTCCCATCCCTCGTTTCGCTTCTCCCGCTCCAGGTTCTGGGGCACCAGGGTGATGTCTTCGTCCTGCACGGACAGCAGCCGCGCCACCCCGATACTCGCCGTCTCGTCGGGTTCGTTGAGATTGATCCACAGGTCGCAGTTCTCACAGTCCTGCCCGCAGGTATGGGTATAGTGGTCCGGCATCTTGTAGGAGGTGATGACGCCTTCGTAGTTGCGCAGCACCACCTTGTCGGTGGACCAGGAGATCAGGTAATAGGGCATGATCGGGATCTTGCCGCCGCCGCCCGGGGCGTCTATGACATAGGTGGGTACGGCGAATCCGCTGGTATGGCCGATGAGATTCTCGATGATCTCGATCCCCTTGCCCACGTTTGTCCGGAAATGCTCCAGCCCCTCGGAGAGGTCGCACTGGTAGAGGTAATAGGGGCGCACCCGGTTGGCCACCAGCTTGTGGACCAGTCCCTTGATGATCCGGGGGCAGTCGTTGACCCCCGCCAGCAGTACCGACTGGTTCCCCAGGGGGATCCCTATGTCGGCGAGCTTGCGCAGGGCCTCCCGGGCCGAATCGGTGATCTCCCGGGGATGATTGAAGTGGGTGTTGATCCACACATTTTTGTATTTTTTCAGTACATCTATGAGCCCTTGGGTGATCCGGGCAGGCAGCACAACGGGCGTCCTGGTCCCGATGCGAATCACCTCCACATGGGGGATGGCGCTGACCTCGCCGAGGATCCAGTCAATATAATCGTCGGACAGCAAAAACGGATCTCCCCCCGAGAGCAGCACGTCCCGCACCTGGGGGGTGTCACGGATGTACTGGATTCCCTCTTGGATGATGTCCCGGGAGGGGATGTGGTCCCTGTCTCCGACCTTGCGCTTGCGGGTACAGTGCCGGCAGTACATACCGCAGACATTGGATACATGAAAAAGCACTCTGTCGGGATACCGGTGGGTAATCCCCGAGACGGGACTGTCCTTGTCCTCGTGGAGGGGGTCCTCCATATCGCAGGAGGATATCTCCAGTTCCCGTACGTCCGGGAACGCCTGCTTAAACACCGGGTCGTTTTCGTAATTGTCCGGATCGACCAGAGACAGGTAGTAGGGGGTGATGGCCATGGGGAAACTGTCCATGGTTTTTTGGATCTGCGCCCTCTTTTCCGGAGGAAACGTGACGTGGAGGATCTTCTCCACCGTATCGATATTCCGGATGGTATGTCCGATCTGCCAGTGCCAGTCCCGCCATTTTTTGAGCGCCTCTTCCTGGTCCTCCATCGAATCCTGTGCGATCCGGTTTCGGGTGATCGCGATCGCTTCTTTCAAACGCATCATCTCCTTATTCATTAGTATTGCCTTTTTGTTCCGCAATCCACAAAAAAAAGCGCTCTTGTCACCTGGAAAAGAAGAGCGCTTTCGTAGCCTTATTAAATCTACACGATCCGGTATCCACCGGGATCAAGCACGGTATCCCTTCGCTAACCTTATGGGAAAATATGCTATAGTATATCACACCTGCGGCGATTCTCAAAATCCCGAGGCGGTATTTCCCTGTTTGAGATAGGCGATGGCGTCGATCTGGGCGAGGATACCTTCTGACACAAAGTCCGTGATGACAGTGGTCCTGGCCGGAAAGCTGTTCTTGAACACCCGGCGAAATACATCCTTGGTGAAGGGAAAATCCTCTTTGTTTTTCAAAAGCAGATTGATCTTGACCACGTCGTCAAGACCCGCTCCCGCGGCCTTCAGCGTATCCTTCAGCAACTGAAACGCGGCCTCCAGCTGATCCACCACGTCCGCCCCGCCGGCGCCGCCCTGATGGGACGTGAATATAAAATCCCCCGCCTGCACATAGGTGGAAAAGGTGTATTCCCGATCCGGATACAGATCTACCTTCTTGCTCATATCCCTACCCCCGGCATGTTTGAGCCCAGTATATACGAACAAACGTTCTATTGTCAATGTCTATTCCTGTTGCATTGGATCGTTTCCTGTCGTCTGGCACAAGGGAAATATGCCGCTTTTTTTTGGAAAGACTACTACCCGAGGAGGTGCTTGCATGTTTGATAAAAAAGGCGCGCGGACTGTCGTTACCGTCTGCTGGCTGACCGCGCTGATCGCGCTGATACTCGCCTATACCTTCGGCATGAAGCCGGTGCGAGACGCCGCCTTCGGCAAGATAGACAGCCTGGAGCAAAACATCGCGGCCAGGGACTGGGCCCAGGCCCGGAGCGACCAGGACGCCTTGGAAAAGCTGTGGAAGAAGAATAAAGCGGCGGTTCAGCTAAACAACCTGTCCCCCAGCGTCTCCCGGTTCGAGCAGGAGCTGGCCCAGATAAAGACCCTGGTCCGCAACCAGGACCAAAGCGCCCTCAGTTACCTGGGCATACTGCGGAACACATTTGACTCGATCACATCCCTGTTCCCCACACCGGAAGGATGATAGTATGAGCAATCTCATTTCCTACGGTATCACCGTGATCCTCGTCTACTACTTCGCCTATTTCGCCGCCCGGGTGTTGTCCAAAAAAGCCATCAGTGAGATGAACGCCTATGAGATGGTCGGTGTGATCATCATGGCCACCGTGGCCGCCGAGCCTCTGGTCACCAAGATCACCGCCCAGGCATTCTTCGGCGTGGCTCTCCTGACACTGCTCACATTTCTCACGGCCAAGATATCCATGCGCAATAAGCTCACCCGGTATTTCGAGCACACCCCCTCCATCGTGGTGCGGGCGGGCAGGATCGAGTGGAAGGCCCTGAAGGCCAACAGCATGTCCGTCAATATGTTCTACGGGTTGATGCGGCAGAAGGGATACACCAAGGTGGGGGATCTGGAGTATGTGATTCTGGAGCCCCAGGGCAAGCTCTCGGTCATCCCCAAATCCGAAAAGAGGCCGCTGCAGCCTGCCGACATGCAGATCACTCCGCCCTACGACGGGCTGGGGTACCCCGTGATCATCGACGGGAGGGTGGTGCAGGGAGCCCTGGAATTCGTCAACCAGACCGAGGACTGGCTGCTGGCCCAGTTGAAACAGCAGGGCATCATGGAGCCGGGCGACGTGGTGCTGGCGGAGCTGGACGCATACGGTCATTTACTTGTTTCAAAAAAAGACCCCGACTAGGGATTTACCTATAGAATATCTTGGCGGCGATGCGGACCAATAACGCCTGGATCAGCAATAGCGCCGACCCGCCTGCGATGACGGTCCCCCAGATCATCCCCCGGGTGAGGGTAAATGGCAGTGACAGCATCCCTTCCAGGTTCCCGGCGGTATAGGGATCGCTCAATGCGATATAGGCGGAGACCATACAGGCCATCAGCAGTACAAAAGCGCACCATAGCTGGGTACGCCTAAGCAGCCTGGCGAAGGCCGGTTTGCCGATCCCGCCTATATGGCTGCGGCGCCCGATATACCAGCCCGCCACCGCTCCCATGCACAGGATAAAGACCGGCACCCCCATGAAGAAACCGTAGAGGAACACGCTGTACAGCAGATAGATCACCATCAGGGGCAGCCACTTCATCGTAAACAGCCGGGGCAAAAGCCACCACAGCGCCAGCACGTCGGCCGCCGCCCCGAATACAGCCCCGCCGACGGCCCCCACTATCAGATCGAGATCGAGCCAGAAGGCCAGCCACCACCCGATACAGAAAAAGAAACCCAATATCACCAGGCCCAGAAGCAGCCCGCCGAACCATTTATCCCATCGGGTCATCACAATGCGCCCCTTTCCGTTTTTATCCAATATATCAGTTCGGGCCGCTCTAGTCCAGGGCGCGTTTCATATATTTCCATATTCGGTTTTGTCTCTATTTAGTTTAGGCTATCCTCCAGGGCGGAGATCTGGTTCTTCAGTGACTGGATCTGCCTTTGTATCTGCTTTTGCTGGTTTTGCTGGATGACGTCCTGCTGGGCGGAGGTGGTGACCAAAGTCTGGGCGATACTCATGATGAAATTCCCCACGCTCGACTGCTCCTTGGCGTCAAGATTGTCGACCAATACGATGCCGATCAATGTCGCCAGCAGGGCGAACCAAATGGGCGGGATGGAGAAAAAACCACAGCTTTCATTGCATTGATCATCGTTGCTTCCCACGGATGGTTCATTCCCGTCCTCGCTAAAATGCGGACCGCCGCCGGGAGGTCCACTACCACTATATTCAGCATTCGGGGAGCCTGTTATTATTCGTCAAGTATCTCCTTAACCCGTCCCACGATACCGCCCGTGAGCCGCACCTTGATCCCGTGGGGGTGGGTGGGGCTGTTGGTGAGGATGCGCTCTACCACCCCTTCGGTCAGTTTCCCTGTAGGCTGGTCCTGTTTCTGGACCACGCGGACCCGGGCTCCGGGCTTGATATCCGATCGTTTTCGTCCGTCCATTATTTCTTCTCTCCTTTACGGTGTCCGTATTTACCAGTGCCCCGGCCAGATGACGGGGGTATCACGACACCCACTTTCTCTCGATGGCGCCACGCCCGCAGGCTTCCAGGCATTTGCCGCAATTGGAGCATATCCGGTAGTCCGCCGCCCCCGCTGCCACCATGGCCCGCACATCGTTTTGGTAGGAACACACCCGGTTGCAGGACCGGCATCCGCCGCACCTCTCAGGATACATCAAGAGCCGATACCCCGGCAGCCGGGACATGGCGTTCAGCTTGATCCCGGTCTTTAAAAAGGGGGCTATCGGGCACATATAGTGCCCCAATTCATCCCTGCCGAACCGTGTCCCCGCGATCACCACGGCCGCGGCATAGAGACTGTAAAACAGGATGACCTCCCACCGGGCGTATATACCTGCCTGCGGCAGCAGATGAAACCAATTACCCAATGCCCGGGTCCACACATACAGCGGAGCCGCCGACCAGAGGACCCGGACGATCGTCCCGACCAACTGGGGAAACCGGTGTGAGAGTATGCTCCTGTCTCCGGTGACAGCCGCCATGAGAACAAACAGCTTGGTGACGGGACACAGATAACCGCAATAGGCGCTTAGGTAAAAAACCGAGGTGATCCCTATCACGGCCCAGAGGACCAGGGAGATCCGCACGATCATAAGCACCGGGCCGGTATTAAACAAGGGGAGGAAATAAACCAAAATGGGAGCGAGAAAGAGTATCGCGGTGACGGGGAACAATATGACAGCTATACCTGTGGATACGATCCGTTTCATACTATCCTCTTGCGTTTCGATCTTTCACCAGTATACCATATATTTCCGTCGGCGTGCTGTATCTTACTTCAGCAGTGTCTTTCCCGCATACAGGCCCGCGACGAATATGGTACCGACAAATAAAAAATGCTGAATAAACCATCCCACCGTCCCGTACCTGTATTTATCAGGATCAAGGGGCTTTCTCGACTCAGCCGGCACGATCATCCCCCCCACCCACTCGAATCCCAGCAGGAAAATCCACCACCAATTGTAGGACGTCCATAGCTGCCAGGAAGGACCGTATTCGATCAACTGGGTCTGGTTCTCGGCCCATGCCTCCCCAATCACGCCGAGATGGACGAGGATCAGATAAAACGGGATTTTGTGGGGCCATGCCCTAGGACTGTATCGGACGCCGATCAGAACAGCAGCCGGAAACATGGTCAAGACCACCGTAAAGGGCATCTTAAAAAAACCGGGGAACAACCGATACGGAAAAGAATACAGCCCCAGTTTAACAAAGAGAAAGCATAGTAGATTGCCGACGATGGCGCTCAATAGAAACAGCGCCCCGTACCGTTTCCAATCTGTCCGGATGATCAGGAACAAGATCACTGCGGATACGGCAAGAGAAAAAAGCGTCAGATAGGTTTCTATATTCCAGTCGATATTCATTGCCGGCTCCCGTCAATGCTGTTAATCGTAGCATAAACGGAACAAGGAATCCTATTCCCGGGTTATCCCGCCTATGAAAAATAGCGTGCGTTATCCCCCCATCACCAGCAGCAGTTCCCGCAATACCTTGCAGGCCGTCGCGGTGGACGCCCCGCTCTGGTCATAGACGGGGGAAAGCTCGGTGATATCGGCGCCCACGATCGTGAGCCCCCGCAGCGCGAGTATGGCGTCCAATAGTTCCATGAAACCCACCCCGCCGGGCTCCGGCGTGCCCGTCCCCGGGAATACCGAGGGGTCCAGCACATCGAGATCGACGGAGACATAGACCGGCTTTCCGGTGATACGCGCCACGGTATCGGCAAGACCGTTCAGGTCATACCGGCGCGTGGTTACATGCGTTTTCGCCCACTGAAACTCTTCCCGGGTCCCCGACCGGATGCCGAACTGATGGATACGGCCGTCCCCCGTCAATTCCCATACCCGGCGCATGACGGTGGCGTGGGAGAGCCGCTCCCCCAGGTAATCCTCCCGCAGGTCGGCGTGGGCGTCTAGATGCAGGACATGAAGTTCGGGGTGTGTTTTGACCGCCGCTCGGACAGCGCCCAGGGTCACGAGGTGCTCTCCCCCGATCATGCAGGGGATCTTGCCGTCAGATACTATCCCGGTGGTGTACGCCTCGATCAGCCCCAGTACTTTTTCAGTATTGCCGAAGGGAAGCTCCAGGTCTCCCCCGTCGGACACCGCGATATCGCCCAAGTCCCGGTCCTGATAGGGGCTGTAGGTCTCGAGCCCGTAGGAATCCCCCCGCATGGATGCGCTTGCGAACCGTGCCCCGGGCCGGAACGACGTGGTCCCGTCGAAGGGCGCGCCGAATACCACGATCCGGGCATCCCCGTACTCGCTCTCGCATCCGAGAAATGTGTGGACGTGCCTATTCACTCTCCAGCATCTCCCTGACATAGGTGGGCAGCGCGAAGCTGCCCCGATGGACCGCGGTATTGTAGTACCGGGTTTCGATCCCCAGTGCCTCCCAGGCCTCCGCGTCGCATTCCAGGGGGTCGTATCGTTTGGACGCGAACCCGAAGAGCCAGTGGCCGGAGGGATAGGTGGGGATATGGGCCTGGTACACCCGGCAGATGGGGAAAAACTCCCGGATGCGCCTATGCGCCCGCTTCATGGGCTCGGCGTAGGTATCATAATACGCGCTCTCGTGCTGGTTCACGAGGATCCCGTCTTCTTTGAGCGCCTTGTAGCAGTTGCCGTAAAACTCCTTTGTGAATAGCCCCTCCCCCGGCCCAAATGGATCGGTACTGTCCACGATGATGAGATCGTACAGGTCCACCTTCTTTCGGACGAACTTCAGCCCGTCCTCGAAATGCAGACGCACCCGGGGATCATCCAGTTTACCCGCGGTCTGGGGCAGGTACTCCCGGCAGACATCCACCACCGCTTCGTCGATCTCCACCATGTCGATATGCCTGACACTGTCGTACCGGGTCAGCTCCCGGACCGTGCCCCCGTCCCCCGCCCCGATGATCAGCACGTTTTCGATAGCCGGATTGGTGGCCATGGGCACATGGACGATCATGTCGTGATAGATGAATTCATCCTTTTCGGTCACCATCATCAGCCCGTCCAGGGTCAAAAACCGTCCGAACTCCGGGGACTGAAACACGTCGATCCGCTGGAATTCGCTCTGCCCCGCGTACAACTGCTTATCTACTTTTATGGAGAACCGCACGTCTTTTGTGTGTTCCTCCGTATACCATAATTCCATTTACTTTACCTCCAGTACATTGATCCGCTCGATCCTCATATCCTCGGTGCCGGTCAAGAGCGACCCCTTCTCCTTGGCGTAGGCGATGTAGCGGAGTATCTCCCCGGTGATCCTCTCCCCGGGAGCCAGCACCGGGATCCCCGGCGGGTAGGCCATCACGGATTCCCCGCAGATACGCCCCTCGCTCTCCCCGATGGGGACGGAGCGCTTAGGGGCGTAGAATGCCTCCTTTGGCCCCAGCACCACGTCGGGCCGGATATAATCGTGGTCAAACATCCCCCGGGGTTCCCCGGCGTAGAGCCGCTTGATCTCCGCCAATGCCCCCACCAGCCGCTCCACGGCCTGGGGCCGATCCCCCGCCGATATAATGGCGAGGATGTTCCCCAGATCCCCCAGTTCCACCTGGATGCCGTACTCTTCCCGGAGGATATCGTGGACCTCGATGCCCGCCAATCCGATCCCTCGTGTATGGACGGTGAGCTTGGTGGGGTCAAAGTCATAGATCGTATCCCCGTTGACGATATCGCCGGAGAATGGGTAATACCCCCCGATCTCCCGGATCTCACCCCGGGCGTAGTCGGCGAGGGACACCACCTTGCGGAATATTTCTTTCCCGTGGATCTGTAGGTACCGCCGGGCGATATCCAGCGAGCTCATCAGCAGATAGGACGCGCTGGTGGTCTGGGTGAGGTTCAGCATCTGCCGCACGTGACCCCGCAGGGATTTATCCCGGATCAGCAGGAAAGAACTCTGGGTCAGGGACCCGCCGGTCTTGTGCATGCTTACCGCCGCCATGTCCGCTCCCGCTCCCATGGCCGAGAGGGGCAGATCCTCCCCGAAATACAGGTGGGCCCCGTGGGCCTCGTCGGCGAGGACCGCCATTCCTTTGGCGTGGGCCGTCTCCACTATGGCGGGCAGATTGGAGCAGATCCCGTAGTAGGTGGGGTTATTGACAAAAACCGCCTTGGCCTCCGGGTTTTCTTCAATGGCCCGCCGCACAGATTCCGCCGACATCCCCAGGGGGATGCCGAGTTCCTTATTCACCCCCGGGTCCACGTAGACGGGGACGGCCCCGCTTATGATCAGGGCGTTGATGGCGCTCTTATGGACATTGCGGGGGATGATGATCTTCTCCCCCTCCTTGCAGACACTCAGCACCATGGACTGGACCGCCGCGGTGGTGCCGTTGACGATCAGAAAGGCGTGGCCCGCCCCGAAGGCCTCCGCCGCCAGTTCCTCGGCTTCCTTGATCACCGATACGGGGTGCCCCAGATTATCCACCGGCTTCATGGAGTTGACGTCCACACTGAGGCAGCGCTCCCCCAGGAAATCGGTGAGCTCCGGATTGCCCCGGCCCTGCTTGTGGCCCGGCACGTCGAAGGGCACGATCCGCTGGGACCGGTGCCTAGTAAGCGCCTCATGGATGGGGGCCCGCTCTTGGGACAGTTTCGTTTCCATCAGAATATATTCATCCCGCTGAATATCTCGATCATCTCCTTGCGCAGATTGTCTGTGATCTCCAGCCGCTGCTTCGGGGGCAGCTCGTAGACATCCTTGTTAAATAGATAGTTCTGCAGCTCGATCTCCTTGATCAGCATCTTGGTATGAAACACATTGGCCTGGTACACGTTCACGTCCATGGCGTCGTATTTATTCAGGGTGTCCCGGGCGATGTAGTCCTGGATCGAGCGGATATCGTGGTCGATGAAGAACTTGGTCCCGTCCTGATCACGGGTAAACCCCCGGACCCGGTAGTCGATCGTCATGATGTCCGAGTCGAAGCTGCCGATGAGGAAATCCAGCACATTCAGGGGCGAGATCTGCCCGCAGGTGGACACGTCGATATCCACCCGGAATGTCGCGATGGCGTTGTCCGGGTGATACTCGGGATAGGTGTGGACCGTCACATGGCTCTTGTCCAGGTGACCCACCACACTCTCCCGGGTCTTCAATATGGCGTACTCCCCCCTGTTGCAGGACTGATCCAGCAACTCCAGTGCCAGCGCCTCCTCGGAGATCAGCACGGTCACGCTGGCCCCCTGGGGGTCGTAGTCCTGCTTGGAGATATTGAGCACATGGGCGCCGATCATCCCGGTGACCTCGCAGAGGATCCGGGTGAGCCGGTCGCTGTTGTACTGCTCGTCGATATAGGCGATATAGTCCTTCTGCTCCCGCTCGCTTTTGGCGTAACAGACGTCGTATATATTGAAACTCAGGGTCTTGGTGAGGTTATTGAAACCGTACAGTTTCAGCTTGTTTTCCACCCCATCATCACCGCCTTTTGTAAAAATCAGAATGCAATCATACGGCAAATACCACGATAAGTCAATATAAAATATGATGTATTCGCCGTAAACGAAAATAATATAAAATAATATTCATATTCTCCCGATTCCAGCCGTATGCTCATAAATCCGCACTTCGATATTATCTTCCCCTGCGAAAACCGCAATATCAAAAAGCCGGCCGTTCCGGTTTCATCCCGGTCTGGTCGGCTCATGCTTTTTACAATAAAATTATCGAATCTACGGATTGATCAGAATAGGCTTCTTGGCGTCGATGATGAGGGAGACCATCCCCAGCTTCTCCCCGCTATTGCGCGTATCGAAGCGGTAAGATCGTCCGATCATCCCATCCGCCTCGTTCCAGTAGGTGTAGTGAAACACCCCGTCACCGTCACAGTACTCAAGCAAATTCACCGCAAACCCCGCCTCCGTAAACACCTCCGCGAAGGTCCGGTAGTCGTAGACGATCTTATGCGAGGCGGCGGGGTGGTCGGCGGGCCCCGGTCCCCCGATCTGGATCATGTTTTGAAACCGCTCATCTTTGTAATTGCCGTCCGGCACGGCGCACCGGATATAGCCCCCGGGCTTTAGGTATTGATAGCAGTGCCGGGCCGCCGCCCGCCCTTCCCCTAGGGTCAGGTGCTCCCACACATGCTCCGCCAGCAGGGCGTCGATACTGCCGGGCTGATAATAGGCCGCCCAATCTTCCCCTTTGCGGATATCCAGTTCGCTTTCCTGTGTGGCGGTCCATCCCTCGTAATGTGTTGGCCCCGCGCCCAGTATGACCTTCATATCATTCTCCTATGCTTTTCTTCACTCTGGCCAATAAATACGGTTGTATCCGGGGGTAGGTGAGATTCTCCGGCATGGTATCCATCAGAAAAACATCCGCGATCTCACTTTGGGGCAGTTCCCCCAGCTCATGTATCTCAGCGAAGAACAGTCCCCCGTACCTCGTTTCACCCTTCATCGTCACCGAATAGAGACAGACGGGGGTGATGATAAAGTCGACGGCCCCGGTCTCTTCGTAGAGCTCCCGGCGGGCGGTGTCGTTGACGTCCTCGCCGGGCTCCCGATGGCCTCCCGGCATCTCGTAGGTAGCCCGCTCCCGATGACGGCAAAATACCCACTTGTCCCGGTATCTGGCGCCGATCACCGCGAAGGTAAGCTGATCGTTTTGTAGTGTGTCAAAGGGATAATACTCTATTTCGAGCACGAGACCTCCTGCTATGATCTGTGGGGATTGACATGGACCAGCACGTCCAGCACCTCGGGGACGGCGGCGTGGACATTGCGCTTGATGTGATCGGCGATGGCGTGGCCCTCGGTGACGGTGAGATCTCCCTCCACCTCGATGGCCATGTCCACCAGATACCCCCGGCCGATCTGACGGGACCGGATCCAGTTGACATGCTCCACCCCCTCGCATTGGCGGATACTGTCCTCGATCTCCCGGATCTTCTCCTTATCCGGGGCGGCGTCCATCAGCATCTTGACGGCGTCTATGACGATATCCAGGGCGGTCTTGATGATGAAGACACTCATGATTCCCGCCGCGGCGGGCTCCACATAGTAAAACGCCTCGATCCCGAACCGGGCGCCGATGAGCCCAAATGCGATGGCGACCAGAGTCCCCGAGGTCGCGAACACATCGTTGCGGTGATCCTTGGCGTTGGCGATGACCGCGATGGAGTGAAGCTCTCTTCCCACAGCCAGTGTCTTCTTGTACATATAAAACTTGATGCCGATGGCGACGGCGGCGACGATGAGCGCCCACACCGACGGGTGCTGGAAATCCCCATGGACGACCGTCAGCACGATCTCCCGCCAGAGAAACACCACCCCCGCGAGGATGAATACCCCCACCGACAGGGAGGAGAGGGCCTCCAGCTTCCCGTGGCCATAGTGATGATCCTCGTCACGGGGTTTTTGGGAAAACCGGACGCCGAAGAGGATGATCGTCGTGGTGAGCACATCCCCGGCGCTGTTGATGGCGTCGGCCTGCAGGGCCTGGCTGTGGCCCAGTATGCCGACTGCGCCTTTCAGTACCAGCAGAAACGCGTTCCACATGAGGCAGAACAATATGATCCGTTCACCCTTGTCTCGATTCATCCATCCACCGCTTTTTTTATAACGGTTACCGGGTACGCTGCCCGGTCCATCTTCCAGTATACCAAGAAGGAGGTAGGTTGGAAAGAATTTCTGCCGATCTAGCCCTGATGAGCGTCGTACACGATTTTCCCTTCGGCCACGGTCATCACCACGGGATTATGGTGAAATTCCTCCGGGTCCATCCCGAAGAAATCACGATCAAACACGGCCAGATCCGCCCGCTTTCCCGGCTCTATGGTCCCGGCGTCGGCATCCGTACCCATGGCCCAGGCCCCCTCGCAGGTGGCTGAACGGATGGCCTCGGCCAAGGACACACGCTCTTCTTTGGGGGGCAGGGGGCCGTATACGTTCTCATCCAGGGGCGCGTCCGGGTCGGTACCGCGCGTAACCCCGCGCGCACCGTGGTATCCGGCGAACACGTCCGGGGGCAGGGCGCGCTTGATCGACGTGTAGACAAGCGCCGGGAAATCCGGCTCTGTCACCGAGAAATCGCTGTGGACCGCCACGTGTATCCCCCGCTCGACGAGGCTCTTATACGGGTAGGTATCACGTACCCGGTCCGGTCCCAGGTAGGGGACATTAAACCGCCAGAAATAATCGTCCACCACCATCCAGTAGGGGGCGGCCACGGCCGCCACATTGAGGCGCGCCATCCGGTCCCGGTCGCGCTCCCCCACGCACTGGATATGGGCGAGAGCGTGGCGGGCGTCCCGGCTGCCGTTTCGCTCACGGGCGTATTCGATGGCGTCCAGGGCGTCATGGACCGCCCCGTCCCCGATGGCGTGGACGTGGATCTGGTACCCGGCCCGATCGATTTTTTCAAACAACTGTTTCAGCCGCTCCGCCGGCCATTCCCGGATACCCCGCCACCCGTCGTCACGGTGGCTATAGGGCGCGGAGAGATACGCGGTCTCCTCCTCCACCACCTGGTCGGCGAAGAACTTAAAGGCGTTCACCTGAAAATACGGTGTCGTGAACCCCTGTGACAGCTCCATGGCCCCCTCGATATTTGTTTCCGGCTCCCCCGCCATCCCGGGGTGGATATGCCAGGCCCCCCGGACGCGCAGCGTCAGCTTCCCCGCCTCCGCCAGCTCCTGATAGGCCATGTAGTAGTCGGGGTTATCTACCGGGATCATAGCGTCGAATACCTGGGTGATCCCCCGGCTGTGCAGATACCCCTGGAGCCACAGGAGAGCGTCGCGGTACTGCGCCCTGGTGTACTTCGTTTTCACGGGCTCCATCAATTTCATCGCCGCTTCCTGCAAAAGACCCGTGGGCCGCCCCTCCCTGTCCCGCTGGATTACCCCGTTTACGGGGTCGGGGGTATCGGCGGTGATCCCGGCCTTTGCTAGGGCGGCGGTGTTCACCCACATGGAGTGGACGTCCACCGATGTCACCAGGATGGGCCTGGTGCTGTCTATCTCGTCCAGCCACTCCCGCCGGGGACCCAGGGTATCAAAATCCGCCCGGTAAAACCCGTGGGCCTCGATGACGGGAAGTTCCCTGTGGGCTTCGGCAAAGTCCCGGACGCGCGCGATATAATTCTCTTTCCCGCTGGTATCGGACAGAGTGGCGGCGTAGACCCGGTTCACCGCCGATTTGGCCGGGTGCATGTGGGCGTCTATCAGCCCCGGCAGGACGAACCGCCCCCCCATGTCCCATATTTCGGTATCAGAGGCGCGATAGGCCTCCATCTCCCCGGCCCTGCCCACGGCTAATATTTTACCGTCTTTAATGGCGGCGGCCTCGGCCCGGGGGCAGGTCGGGTCCACCGTGTAGATCACGGCGTTTGTGAGTATGGTGTCCGCTTTCAAATCCGCGTACCTCTGTCCTGTATTTCCCATCCATAGTACCATAAAAAACCGGTATCAGATACCGGCTTTCAAAGAAAACGCACCCGTCAATATCCTGCATATGTAGGGCCCAACGTCCCCATCGGGCCGCCCCGCCGATAAACACACAACCCGGTAGGGAACAACCTCTGTGTTGTTCCATCTTCTCCCACGGGAAACTAACCTTTCGATAACACGAGGGCTCGATCCTTGCCAAAAGCCTTCCCCTGCATGGTGCGGCTTTCGAAGAAAACGCACCCGTCAATATCCTATGTGGTGCGGCTTTCGCAGAAAACGCGCCCGTAAATCTCCAGAGGGGAAGGTGGCCCGCAGGGTCGGATGAGGTGCCCTTTTCACGCCGAAAACCTTCTGATGACACATGGCGTAGGGCGTCCGTTTGCTGACTTTTTTACGCGGGGGCACAATACCCCCATCGAGCCGCCCTCCCCCGCCGGATACCAAACCATTTATTCTCCCTATTTACTGTGTTTCTTTTTCTCTTTTATACCTGTATGATGCGAATATACCGCCATACAGCGCTGCCCGCGGATGACAAAATGGGATATTCTTCTAAACGAACATCGTTCAAAGCATTCGGGCTGCCGCGAAAATTATATATTTCACGTGGGCGTTCCCGCGGATGAAGGATGAAAAAGCCCGGTATTTATGGACACATCAATGTTTTAAGGGGAGATGGATCTCACTCATGACCGCGCATTGCAACCACCAAAATTATAAAACACCCAATATCTTATACTTTCCCACCTGCAAAAAGAGGGCAACGGCTCTGCCGCGCCCTCCTACCGATACGCCGTATCCGCTACTCCACCGGTACGCTGTGGATCCCCGCGATCCGCCTTTTGGCGTCGAATGTGACGTTTATATTGACGATGCCATCCTCAAAGGTCGCAGGGACCGTCACGGTCTCATAGCCCCCGCTCTGCGAGAAGGCAGGTTCGTTGAATCCCTCATACGCCCCGAAGTTCGTTACGAGGTACTCCCACACCTGCTCCTTCAGGAATTTCTCACTGATCACCCGCCGCATCTTCCCGGTATAGGCGTGATCCTCGGCGGCAGCCGCGTAGTCCCTGTTGGACATGTCTCTGACCAGAGAGAGGGCGATGGTCCCGATATCCTCCTCCGCCGGAGGCGCCGGGTCGTCCTTGGGCGCGCACCCTGCCAGGATCGCGAGCATCAGTACGGCCAATAGCGCCATCGATAGCTTCTTCATATGCTTATATCCTCCTAGTATTATCAGATTATTTCCCCAGGGAGAAGCTCAGTACCAGGCTCCCCGCCACCAGGGCCAATATGCCTGCGATGATCACCCAGGCCAGGGGCCGGGCCCAGTTCATGGTCCAGCCGATGCCCACCCGCTTCTCCACAAATAGGGAGGGATCATCGGGATTGTAGTACCAGACCCCGTATTTCCAGTTGCTGTCGTCCTCCCGGACAGCCGCCTTTTTCGCAGGGGGGTATTCCCCCGCACCTGCCTTGACACGGCTGCCGCTCTGGCCGGTGGTGACCGCCAGCGCGATGACCGCCGCGATGATCACCACGGGCAGCGCCAGGGACAATATGAGGGTCACACCCTGATCCAGTATCCCCAGTATGGTGAGTTGGACCAGGGCGAAGACCGCCGCCATCAGCAATCCGCCGTATACCGTGAAAGCCGACCAGCGGCGGCGAAATACCATGTTCCGCCTGAGGCTCGCTTCCCTGTTGGCGGGGTCGATCTGCTGGCGGGACTTGGCGATCATGTAGTAGGCAAAGAGCATGATGAGCGTCATGAAGAGCTCGATCCCCGGCATGATCAAGATCGCCTTGTAGGATTTCTCCATCCACCCCACCACGTTCCCGGCGGTGTCATATGTGGTGGGGATCATGGCGGGCAGGGAATCATAGCGCGTCAGGCTCACGATCAACGTCCCCGCGATCAATACGAGGTGGGATACAAAATACAAGGGGCTCACCATGGATTTCTTCCGCCGAAATCCCGTATCCACGGTGACCAATTGGGGGGCGTTTTTGTTCCAGCCCTCCGCCTCCTTCAGCCGCTTCATCCCATTGTAGGCCCGCAGGTAGACAGCCCCGTTCACACAGAGGTTGACCGCGATCAGCACGCTGAGCCAGATAGCCTGGGCGTCTTCCGTCAGTCCCCCCAGATAATACAGCAGCGCCTGGGCCGCGACGAACACCGCCCCCGCGATCAGGACACCGTTCCGGTAGGTTCCGCGCAGTGACTTAACCCGGGGGTCCCGGTAGACATCCTCCGGGACCGACACCCCGAATATGACGGTCCTGCGGCTCACATAGGGGAACAGGGCGAAGGTTCCCGCTATCGCCAAATAACTGATGAGTATGGTAAAAAGCATGATCGCATTATCCATCGTCGTTCCTCCTCGTCTCTTTCTCAAAGTCGTCGTAGATCCGCCCGCATATGTCCAGGAAGTCATCGATACCGACCCCCCGGCAGCGGGCCTCCGCGATGAGGGGCGCAAGCTCCTTTCGCAGCCGTGCGTAATACGTGTCGTCGGCCCTGTAGGATTCGGGACTGTTGATGACCGCGCCCTTCTTGCGGTGGACCTGGATGAACCCCTCCTGCTTCAGGACCCCGTAGGCCTTATTGACGGTGTGCAGATTGATCCCCAGATCCCCCGCGAGCTGCCGCACGGAGGGCAGGGACTCCCCGTGCACAAGCTCCCCGGCCAGTATCCCCTCGATGACGCCGTTTCGGATCTGGGTGTAGATCGGCACATCCGATGTCAGATCAATCGTCAGCCACAAGAAGAGCGCCTCCCTTTCGTTATATTTGTTATATACATACTATGACAGATATAACGCAAAGTCAATGCCCAAAAAATGAGAAGCCGGCGTTGATTCGCCGGCGGCCATGTTTTTTCCGGAATTATCAGAAAAACCTTTGAGATACGGTTAACTTGTGTCCTTTTACTCGATGCAGTAAGCCGCGCCTTCTACAGGGCGCAGGCAGATGCATAACGGAGGCGATACAGAAATAGAAAGTACCCGGATCCGCAGCGCGGTCGACGGGCTTTATCAGCGATCATCTCATCATATCCGCCAATGTGACGTCCGGATGATGATACCTATCGTTGTACTTCACGATCTCCCCGTAGATCGCTTCATGGGGGCACCACTGGTAGCAGGCGTAGCAGGTCTCGCAGCGGTGCCGCCACCTGGGCCCGCCCTCCGCCATCTCGATATTGCCCACCGGGCAGACCTTCGCGCAGGTCCCGCACCCGGCGCAGGTGTCCCGGACCTGGAAACTACGATCGGCCAGCGGGATCATCTCCTCGAAGGCCAGCCCTTTCGTCCCGGAGAGATGCCTATACCGGGCCGAGAAAATGGGCTTGGTCAGCGCCCGCAAGGGGGCGTTTAGTATCCGCCCCCATGTGCTGCGGGTCTGAAGCTTTGCCTCCCGCCGCTCCCGGACCGTCTCGATGATCGTCTCCATCTTGCTCTCGTATTCCCCGGCGGCAGGGTCGGCCCCCGTCCGGGCCGCTGTCTCCCGGCCCCGTATCCTGTCCGCCTTGTCCTTCAACGCCTGGCCCAGCGTCTCACGGCTCATATTCAATATAAATCCCGCGCTGAGCCTGCCGCCCCGAGCCCGGAGGTATGTATCGATATTGCCGATGGTCTCCCCCGGGGTATACCCGCTGGTGCAGACCGCGAAGATATATTTCTCCCCAATGCCCTCCAATTTACCGATGAACCGCTTTATGATCAGGGGGACGCCCCCCTCGTTGGAGGCGTAGTACACGGGACACACGATCCCCACCGCATCCCCTTCGGGCCGGATGGTATCCGCGGCCATCACAGAAGGGATCGAAATCAGCGCCACGCCGGTCCCCGCCGCGATCCTGCGGGCTGATACCAGGGAATTGCCCGTGCTGGTGAAATAATAGATGACCGTACCCATACCCGTCCCCTTTGAAGTCATTCGACGCGGCTCTGCCGCAACGACAGCAGTTCCGGGAAATGCTGCTTGGCGAGCTGTTCCATCTCCGCGTCCCCGATGACGGTGGTGCGCCCCCCCGCGTACTCGGCATCGATCCACTCCTTGATACCGGCCACCCGTTTATCCTTCTTGTCGATGGTCTTATCGCCTTTCAGCAGGAAGTAATTATTGAGCCACGCCGCGATCCCCGCCAGCCCCGAGTGGGCCCCGATGACCACCACCGGGGGTTTGCCCAGTATCTTGGTGGTATCGAAAATATTGTAGATCTCCTCGTCCTTTAAAAGCCCGTCGGCGTGGATCCCCGCTCTGGTGGCGTTGAAGGCCCGTCCCACATAGGGGGTCCGGGGCGGTATCTCGTAGTTCAGTTCATTCTCAAAGTGCTCGGCGATCTCGGTGATGACCCTAAGGTCCATCCCGTCGGAGCTGCCACGTAGCTGCACGTACTCCATCACCATGGCCTCCAGGGGGGTATTGCCTGTCCGCTCCCCGATGCCCAATAGCGACGCGTTCACCGCCCCGGCCCCGTAGAGCCAGGCCGTGGTGGAGTTACTGACCGCCTGGTAGAAGTCGTTGTGCCCGTGCCACTCCAGCCACTCGCTGGGCACCTCCCCGTAATTGATGAGTCCGTATATGATCTGGGGGACGCTTCTGGGCAGCACCACCCCGGGGATGCTGACCCCGAGCCCCAGGGTATCGCAGGCCCGGACCTTCACCGGCATACCGGCCTCCCGGGAGAGATCCATCAGTTTATTGACAAAGGGCAGCACGAACCCGTACAGGTCCGCCCTGGTGATGTCCTCCAAATGGCAGCGGGGGACGATCCCCGCGTCCAGGGCCGCCTTCACGATAGACAGGTACTGCTCCATGGCCTCTGTGCGGTTCATCTTCAGCTTCTTGAAAATATGATAGTCCGAGCAGGACACGAGGATGCCGGTCTCCCGGATGCCCATGTCCTTCACCAGGGCGAAGTCCTCTTTCTTGGCCCTAATCCACGCGGTCACCTGGGGGAATTCGTACCCCTTGTCCATACAGCGCGTCACCGCCTCCCGGTCCACCCTGGAATACACGAAGAACTCGCTCTGCTTGATGACCCCGCTCCCGTTGTCCAGCCTATGCAGCAGGTCAAAGAGATAGCATATCTCATCCACGGTATAGGGTGAGCGGGACTGCTGGCCGTCCCGGAACGTCGTGTCGGTGATGGACAGCCGCTCGGGGATATTCATGGGCACGATCCGGTGGTTGAATACCAGCCGGGGCACTTCATTGTAGGGATAGATATTGCGAAAGAGATTTGCTTCCTTCACATCCCTGTATTGAAATTCGATCTCCATGAGTTTGCTGTGCTTGTTGTATTTTACGTTCATATAGACTCCTCCCTTGTGAAACAGAATTTACCTAAAAAGTGAGTAACAGATACACCCCAAGCCCAAGGCCGGTCCAAAAAAGTACTCGTACTAGCGTCCCACTCGATCAAAAGTGTGTAGTAAAATAAGGAGTGTGTAATCATCATACCCGATTATGGTTATTTATTCAAGCAGCGGAGTAACGAGGACGTGATCATCAGCCGCCGGTGATCCGATCCCCTGTCAATAGATGAAAACGGCCCGCATGACAGGCCGTTTTCATCATTGTGGAGAGAAAAACGCTGATATACTAGATCATCTCGTAGACCAAATAGGTGTCTGCCGCCATGCTCACCGTGAACGCCGTGTCTAACCCGTCCGACTCGCCGTCCAGCACCTCTCCGGACACCAATTCCTTCAGCCGGGCGCCGGGCCGATTCACGATGATCCCCACGTCCTGACGGTGGGGCAGAAAGGACTCCACCACGAAGGTGTCGTTGTCGTAGGCGAACAGCCCTACTTTGGCCGGGGCGTCCAGGATGACGGGGAGTTCTCCTGCCACTGCCCGGCGCAGCACGGACAATACCTCCCGTGGATACTGATACAGTTCCCCGAAATCATCGGGTATAGTGACAACAAACAGCGACCCGTCGCCGTACCTGGCCTGGAGCAGTATGGGGAAATTATTGTCTTTTCCCAGGGCAATGGCGATCTGCCACGCGTCGTTGGTGGCAAAGCCAAGCTGCGGGACGCTCACCGATTTGCCCGAATAGGTATAGTGCTTGAACCCGCACCAGTAGGTCTCATGGGCGAAGCGATTCACCGCCGCCTTTGCGCCGGTGTATTTGATATTGACGATGGATTCGATCCCCCGTCCCTGAAGCGCCCGCAAAAGGCCCGAGGTGATGGTCACCGTCGCGCCAGCCAAAAGGGCCTCTTTTATCTTGTCCACGATGGCCGGGTCGGCGGCGGCGCTCTCGGTCAACAGGATCGAAGGGCTGTCCTCCGGGAAATACGGCGTCGGCTCCAATGGAATGCCCAGCATCCCGATATAGTCATGCAGGTACTCTTCCCCGGTGGAGTGGCAGGGCTTGTAGCAGGCCACCCCCGCGGGACTGCCCAGCTTACCCATAAACCGGTCCAGCCGCTCGAAGGCATATCCCGCCGCCGGGACGTAGCCCGCGCATCCTCCGGCGGTCAAGGCCCCCAGGGCGAAGAGCGTCACTTCCCGGGCTTTCCCCAATACCGTGAGGCAGACCTGTTCCACGTAGTCCGCAAGACCGCAATCAAAGCAGTCGAACCACCCGCCGCCGTTCCTGCCGGGGGCGGCGTTTTCCAGGTAGCGCATCAGGAAATAGGATAGATACTTGGGCAGATGCTGCTGGGTGTGGGCGGTGTCCCGGGTCTCGGTCCCGGTATAGACCATGGGAAACTGCCCCGGCCCCGCCGCCAGATTGTATCCCGTCTCCTGATAATGCTCGTACCAGTTGGGGTATTTGATGATCACGTTCACATCGGGGTTCACCGCCTTGGCGGGCTTTAGGACCAGTTCTTCCGTCACCTCTCTCATCAGTTCCAGCCGAAATTCCGCCCAGGTCCGATCTCCCTTGGCCTCGATACAGGAAGGGCACTTGCACTCGGTGAAGAAGAAATCATCTAATATGAATTCGTCAAAGAGCCCCGCCGTCAGTTCCACGATGGAGCGCATCAGTTGTCTGTGTTCATCCCTCGTATAGCAAAAGGTCTCGAATCCCTTGCCTCCGCCGCCGAATCCCGCCCCGGAGGTGGCGATCCCCCAGCCGATCCCCTGGTTGCCCGCAGAGGCGGTAATGCCCCCGGACACGGCGATCCCCTTCTTCAGGAAGAATTCCTTGACCGCGAGCATCTTGTCCCGGTCAATGGTCTCGTGGCTCCGGTAGGTCTCGAGATAGACCTTGCTGATCGCGATATGCGTTTCCAGGAATCCGAATCTGCCCGCTAGATCCTCCAATGTAAGGTGATTTAGATCCCCCACCGTGCAGTACACGGCTACGTCGAAATGCTCGTATCCCATGTCCCTTCTCCTTGTGTTCTTTTGTCTCTATTGTACCGGTTATCGGTTAGAAATGCCTGTCAGCGCTTGCCCTGACTACTCGGATATTGCCCTTTTATACGCGGAGGGTGAGCAGCCCTTGATCTGCCGGAAGACCCGGTTAAAGCTCTTGACGCTGCCAAACCCCGACTTAAAGACGATATCGGTGATGCTGTCGGATGTGTCCCGCAGATACTCCGCGGCCTTCTGTACCCGGAAATTGTTTAGGTATTGGCCAAAGGTCATCCCCGTGGCCTCCCGGAAGAACCGGGTGAAGTAGTACTCGCTGAAATGGGCCACAGACGCGATCTCACCCAATGTAATCCGGCGGGTGTGGTGTTCCGCCACATAGGCGAATACCTGATCGAGCCGCTCGAGGCGCTTCAGCTGCCTCGTCCGTTCCCCGGGGGACCGCTCCTCCATGGGCATATTCCTGATCAGGGTCACGATGAAGTCGCAGAACCGGGCCTTTATGGCGATATCGCAGCCTTCCCGCTTTTTTTCGTATTCCTCCATGATGCCGCGTATCTGCTTTTCCAGGGCCGGGTGCATATCCTCCCCCCGCCGGACCAGACTTCGGGAAAAGGACTTGTCCTTCAAAGCCGCGGCGGAGGGATCGAATATCTCAGGATCGAAGAGCATCACCGCCCGCCGGATCTTGACGGAATGGGGCAGAAAATAATGGACCTCCCCCCCGCCGACGATGGCGATATCCCGTTGTTTGAGCGCGTAGACATCCTGATTCACCCCGATCCGCAACTCATCGTCCAGGGCGTAGACGACCTCGGTGGCCTCGTGCCAGTGGGGCGGAAACTCATTGGCGTCTGTGATAATCAGCGCAAAGGGGGCGTCGGGGCCCAATAGATTTTTCTGGTGCCAGGGATGCATGGGACAGCTCCTTGCCGGTCTTTGTAAGCATTATACCACGGCTCAGTCCTCATGCAGACGCTCTAGCATCTCCTCCGCGCTGCCCATATCCCCAAAATCCCCCCGCAGAAACCGGACAGCCATCTTTTCATCGTATATCTCCTGGGGGGTACGCACCCCCAGCCTGCGGATCAGGGGCAGGGGCGGGCACCATCCCTGGACGGCGTGTTCCAGCAGAAAGAAACTGACGGCAAGCACCAGAATCAGCCAGTATGGGCTAACCGTGACGGCCAATACCGTCCCGATCAGTATGATCAATGACGCGCTTGTCTCCAGGACCCGTTCGGTGTCCCATTCCGCGTCCAGTTCCCTGATCCGCCCGGTGAGGGCCTCAGTCCCCGCGTCCTTGTACTCGCGCAGCTCGGCCAGGGTCTTCTCCCGGATCCGGGCGTTGACGGGATTGATGGTGTGCAGTTCCACTCTCTTGGCGGTGGGAGGTAATTCTCTGGGCATACCGCTCTCCTATGGTTTTTTGTATTTACCCATAGCTTTCGGCGATTTGCCTGTCTTTATGCTCGCCGATTCTTCACCACCGGGCCAGCATCTCCATATCCTGTCCCGTAACCTGCACGTCCGGGAAATACCTGCTTTCCTCAAAGAAAAACCGGATGAGCTCCAGGTTTCGCTCCACCGTCAGTTCAGTAAAATCCCCGCGGCCTTCATCCATATCCCGCGCAAGCGGCGCGCCCATGGCCCCCAGGTCGAAATCATGCAGATCCACCCGCTTCGCTTCAGGATCATGTTTGGACCGGTACAGCACGCTCCCATGGACGGGATCATATACGATGCTCCACTGGGTCATATCAAACGCCGCCCCCGCGAGGGCGGCGAAGCAGTCTTCCGGCTCGCCATAGGTATGGTTGGCCACCGCGTCCGCCGCAGACGCGAACCGGTCCAGCGACATATCCGATGGCGTTATTTTTCTCCTGCCGCCGTATCCCTCATGGATACCAAGATAGTCCAGGGAGGTGCCGTACATGTCATTGGCGATCACCGTATGGGGCATATCGCCCCCCCTTATCAGTGACATTTCACCCATGATATAGGAGATGACGCACACGTCCCCGCCGCTATCGCAGATGAAATACTGCAGGCGCGCCGCTTCCTGGGAGATTCGTATCCCCTTGCTGCTCTCAATGACTTCCGCGGTGGTGGCGCAGGTGTCCAGTATGTACTGGATCCACTGGGTCTCCTTGATGGCGGGACGATCATCCCTGTCGGGATACACTGTGTTCCAGAGGGTGGTCTGCTCCACGACGAGCCCTGCTTCATTCATCCCGCTTACGGGGAAGTCCTTGCATACCTGATTGCAGGTAATACTGCCGTAATGCGACCGCCATGTAACCGGCTCCTCCGGCGGCGCGATCAGGGCCCGCTTCTCCACCCCGGGCGGGTTTACGCACACCATGATCCGGCACGGATCGGGGGCGTCGTAGTTCTTGCCCACATAGAAGCATTGATCTTTATATAGATTGGTTTTAAATACCGTACACATCCTTACTCTCCTTTTAGCCGCCGTTCCAATTCATCTACGTCTCCCTGCTCCAGCAAATCCAGCACGCTGTCGATAACGGCGCTGATCGCCGGATCATCGTGGTCCAGCACCGCCGACAGGCGGGCGATCCGGACCTGCCGCTCCTTTTGTTTTTTTAGTTCATCCACGGCGCAGGCACAGCGTTCCCTCTCCTCGGAGGAACGGCTCTCCTCCATCCGCTTTTCCATCACCAACAGCTCGATCTCCACCCGTGAGAGAGCGGACATCCTGCGGGCATACCGGTCTCCGTCAGCCAGATGAACGGCGTCTATGCCGAAATACCCTTCCAGGGTCTCCAGCCGTTCCTCCGGGATGGGGCGGCGCATCTTGATCCAGTCCGAGAATTGCTGGGGGGTGATCGTTAGTTCCCTGCACACCTGGACGATGGACCTCCCATATAGAAATACCAGGTGCTCCAGCACCGTCTTTGTATGCAAACCGTTTGCGGTCATCGCACATAACTCCTTTGACGTATTTTATGTCATTATGCCACATGACATAAAATACGTCAACACCATATAGTGAAATTTTTTAATCAGCACCGACAGCATTAAATCTTCAGCCGCATGGCGGGACACCTGGCCTCCGTGAATCCCATCTTCTCATACAGGGGTTTCCCCTCCTCTGTGGCCGATAGCTCCAGACAGGAGGCGCCTGCCTGGCGGGCTTCGTCTATAATCGCCTCGATCAGGCGTGTGGCGATCCCCCGCCTGCGGTATTCTGGATAGGTCAGCACGTTCAGGATCAGCCCGGTGATCCCGTTGGGGTAGACAGGGTTTGCCGGTTTTTCATTGATCACGAGGTAGGCCGCTCCCATCACGGTCTCCCCCTCCACGGCAAGCATCCCCGCGAAGTCCCCCGAGGCCAGATGCCCGGTGAGATAGTCGTGAAACCGCGAACGGACCGCTTTGTCGGTCTCCTCCGGCACACTCCCCCAATCCGCGTGGATATAGTCCAGCCGTATTTTAATCAGCAGGTCGATATCGTCCATGGTGGCTTTGCGTATCCGCATATGGGCCTCCTTCCGCTCTATCCCAGAGCCTTTAGTATGATCGGTGGGAAAAGCTCCCTGCGCGTTTTGATCCTGTATTCGATCTCTTCTTGTGTTCTGCCGCTCATCAGAGATTTGTTCGCCACCGTGCTGTCCGAGACGCTGAACAACGCCCCCAGAGCAATCCCGGCGATTTCGGCCGCACGGAACGCCGCCGCCGTCTCCATCTCGATCACATTGCACCCCGTACTTATGATCTCATCAATATGTGCGAACTGGGCAAAAAGGGTATCTATGCTGAATGTCCTTCCCACATGCACCCTGACATCTTTTTCTTTGCCTTTCTTCTCTGCGGCTTTTTTCAGGGTATCGTACATCCCATTGTCGGGATACGCTTTTTCACCGAATACGTCGTTATCCGTCAACCGTTCCCCGCATAGATAGCGGCTCGCGCCGTCACCGCACACGGAGTACTCGGGCACGACTATATCGCCGATGCCGATTTCCTTATCCAGCGATCCTACCGAGCCGATAAAAACCGCCTTTTTACAGGCCGTCACCCCCAGCGCCAGCACGGCATCCATGATCAGGGGCGCGCCGATCCCTGTCTTGATATAGGTGATCTCACATCCTTTTGCCGGGATATTCCATACATTCGTCCTCGTCGATGTGGAGGTCCCGACAGGACGGGCGTCAAAACACGGGAAAATTTCAGGCTCCCACCAGGGGGCTATGATCACCCGTTCCCGCACCGCTTCGATACCCGTACCGAATGCATGACCGCATATATCCGCGGGTTTGGAGCCGAACCGCTCGATTCCCTTCAATAAACACTCGTATGCCATATGTCCACCCATCCCCCTGTTTTAACGGTTATCCGTATCCCAGGGCCCCGTATTTTTGCTCCTTCTTTCATTTCATGAATCATACGAATTTCCCATCATCATACACCAGATCACACCGCTCCCGTATCCCCATCCCGTCGAAATACCGGTTTTCCATGGGTACCCACTCCTCCATGAACCGCCTGTACATGGCTTCTCCATTTCGCGCGAGAATGCGGCGGCTCTGTTCCTTTGCATCGACAGATAAGAACACAGTGAGATCATATAAATCCCGCAGCGCAGGATGCATACTGTAGGACCCCTCGATGATATTGACAGGCCTGGGCGATATCCGCACCGGCGGTTCCAGCGTTTGGGTCCCGCAGTTGTACGGCCGGTATGAAAACGCCCCGCCGCGTTTCAGCCCCTCTATGATTTCTCTCCGGAACCGCTCGTAGTCCACATTGCCGCCGATCTCATTGAGCCGCTCCCCGGTCCGCAGGTCCGGCGGGAGAAAGTAATCGTCCATGTGAAACACGTTGCTTTCGTACACCCCGGCGATCAACGCCGCCAATGTACTCTTCCCCGCGCCGCAGTTCCCGTCGATGGCGATACAGACCCGGTCCTTTTGTGCCAGCAATGAATCGATCCAACTGAATACCGCAAAGTAATCCCGGTAGGCGCCATCCACCACCCGGTAGGCCGGGTGATAGGCGTCCCGGTAGGCCCGGGTGTGGCGCACCGGAGGATCCCCCTGCTCCCTGTAGTCCGACAGGTACCTATCCAATTCCTCCACGGAATAGGGCAGTTTACCGGACGCGCAGCACTGCCGCAGTATCTCGAGCTTTGACTCAAATCCCTGTACCGTACCCGCATTTCCATTGGCCGTATTCACAAAGAACCTGTTAAGGGTAGGCAGCGATAAGTCTCGTCGTTTCGGGGAATCCAGGTACAGGCGACACAACCCGTTGCTGATATCCTCAAAGGCCTCCCGCCCCGGCGAGACAGTAAGCTTAAGGCACTCCTTCTCCAGACGCGTAAGGCTCTCGGACCTGTCGGCGATCATATGCCCCCCGGCCCATTCACTCTGGTAGAGCAGCTTCACCATGTCCGGTATCTCCATGATGGGATAGCGGGCGTAATGGTCGAGCAGTATTCCCTTTGTCTCATTGATTTCCATGAAGACCATTGTACTCCAAGATATATCAGCCGCGCAACAACGCACCTATCGACATCTTCCGCAATACCCTATTACTAAAAGGAGAGATATCTATGCTATATATCGTACAGCCAGGTGACACACTGTACGCCATCGCCGCCAGATACAATGTCACCGTTGAAGCCATCCTGGCCGCCAATGTCATATGCAATCCCGGTCTGATCTTGATCCAGGTTGCCGATACGGGACAGAGGGGGTTTATCCCCCGGGTTGGGTTTGATGAGATGCGGCTGATATAGGGTGCTGATCTGCGAAATGAGCGGAATCATATATTCCGCTCACCGCACATAATAGACGGTCTTACATTAATATAATACGCGTTTCTCTTTTTCTGTATTTTTGAATATACACGTTAGTCCAGACACCGGACAAAAGAATGCTGCCGGGCGTTATTGAACGCCCATTCCCACAGGCATATAATAAGCGTATACACTTTAAAGGAGAATTCACCATGTGCGATACACTCTGCGCCCTGCCTGACTGGACACGATCCTCCCACACCATTCTCGCCAAAAACAGCGACCGGGACCCCAACGAGCCCCATGTGATCCGCTATATCCCCGCCCGGGAACACGCGGCGGGTTCACCCCTGCGCTGTACCTATATCGATATTCCCCAGACCCCCCACACCCACGCCGTGATGCTTTTTAAGCCCGACTGGATATGGGGCGCGGAGATGGGTGTCAATGAATACGGCGTGGCCATCGGCAACGAGGCCGTGTTCACCCGGGTCAAGCGGGGCCCGGAGGCGCTGACCGGCATGGACCTTTTGCGCCTGGGGCTGGAACGGTCCGAGAGCGCGGAACAGGCAGTGGAGGTCATGGTGGATCTGCTCGGAGCCCACGGCCAGGGAGGCGACTGCGGATACGAGCATCCCTTCCACTATGACAACAGCTTTCTCATCGCCGATCCAGCCAGGGCCTATGTGCTGGAAACCGCGGGGAAGAACTACGCCGCCTATGAGGTGAATAAGAACGCCGCCATCTCCAACCGACTCAGCATCACCACCGAGCATACCCTCCGGCGGGGGATTGAAAAAGGCGAGGATTTCGCCAAGCGCTTCACCGATCCGATCCGGTCCCATTTCTCCAAGGCCAAGGGCCGCCGAACCCAGTCCCTCTGCGCCCTGGATCACGGCCCCGTGGATACGGCGGATATGATGAATGCGCTGCGCGCCCATGCCCCCGGCCAGGAGGGCAGGGAATTCACCCGCGGTCATGTGGGGAGCGTCTGCATGCACGGTGGGGGACTCATCGGAGACCAGAGCGCCGGCTCCTTCGTGGCTGTTCTGCGGGAAAACGCCCCTATGACCATATGGGCAACCGGGGCCTCCATCCCCTGTATCGCCGCCTTCAAGCCCCTCTTCTTCGGGGTGGACAGCGGCGCGCCAGTGTTTGAGACGGACGCGGAGGGCAGGGAATACTGGCTCAGGCGGGAGCGGCTCCACCGGGCGGTACTGGCCGGGAAGGTGGACCCAGAGGCCCTTCGAAAGCGGCGGGACGCACTGGAACAGGCGTGGCTTACCGAGGAAGCAAACTTGTTCTCCTCCGGCGCGCCCGATCCAGCGGCCCTCGCAAAGCTCGCAAAACGGGCCGCCTCCGAGGAAGCGGCCATGATCGATGAATTCTATACGGAAGACTGGGCAGACATGCCGGGGCGGGGGCGCTTTGCCCGCTACTGGGGGAAAAAGAACGCGACCCTGGGAAAGGGCAAATAGATTATTTCCCTTGCCCCTCCGCTGCTTTGGCCGAGTAGTCCGGGTGCAGGTAGTAATAGTCCTTCTGTGCCAGCCCCGAGTCAATGGCCTTGCTGGGACATAGATTGTAACAGCCGAGGCAGTTTTCACACCGGTGGTTCCAGACGGGCCTGCCCGCCTCCATCGTGATATTGCCCACCGGGCATACATCGGCGCAGAGCCCACACCCGGTGCAGTTTTCATTGGGGGCAAATGTCTTGTCGAGTTGGTAAATCAGGTCCATTTCGGATTTGTCAATGGCTTCAGGATCGGTCTTTTTCAGGTAATTGTGAAATATGGATTTAAATACAGGCACCAATGGCCGCTGCGCCAGGTCCAGCAAGGGCTGGCTGGTCCTGAATCCCCTTTTGCGGGCCATGGTCCGGCGGCAGATCAGCGACACCATCGCCCCCGCCTTATCATTCAGTTCGTTCTTTTTCTCCCAGGATTTCAGAAACGCGTTTTGGGGCATATGGACGCCATAGCCCTCGGCCAATGCTCCCCCATTGGCCTTTAGCAGTTCCCGGACGGTGCGGATCGAGCACCCCCGCCCGCCGCCGTAGGTGCAGACCGCGAATACATACTTCCCGGTAAGCCCCTTCAGCTTGGGGATCAGTTCCCGCACGATATTTGGTACGTCCACGTAGTAGATGGGAAATACGATGCCGACGCAGTCCGTCTCCACCTTGATTTCCTCTTGCTTTGTGGCGGCGGCCATGGGCACCAGCCGTCCCGCTACCCCCTCCGCGATCCCCTTTGCCACCGCGTAGGTATTCCCAGTCCCCGAGAAATAATAGATCGTCGCATCCATACCCTTACGCCTCCCCACCCATGAGGGCGTCTTTTACCTTCCGCACCCAGGCGATCTCATTTTGGTAATACATGATTCCATTTTCATTGGTCATCTCCCAGAGAAATTTTTCCCGGTGGCCGCGGGCCATCATGATGAAACCTCTTTTCTCTTCGCTTGTCAGAAGTGTCAGTTTCTCCTTCAATTTCCCTTCATATAGATCGAGCTGGTCAATCAATTCCTCGTCGCCCAGAAGGGCCGCGTAGGTGAATTTGATCAGAAAGGGGTGCTTGAATCCAGGCAGTTCAGGCTCCTCCCTGACCCATCCGGCCAGAGCCTCTTTTCCCGCATCCGTGATGTGAAATACTTTTTTATTGGGGTTGTCGGTCTGGCGCACCACTTCCCCCCTGATCCAGCCTTCTTTCTCAAGATCCTTCAGCGTCCTATACACCTGGGTATGGGTCGCGTGCCAATAGAAGAGCGCCGCGTAGTCGAACGCCTTCACGATATCGTACCCCGACATGGGAGCTATATCGATGAGCCCCAGCAGTATGAATTTCAATACCATGCTATTCACCTTTTTTATTATTAAACTTATTTACTAGTATACTATGCGTACCACTTCCAGTCAATACCAGTAACAAAAAAAAGAACCCGTCTGGGCTCTTCTACAGTTTCCTGTACCATTTCTCCGGAGGGATACCCTTCTTACGCATTTCATAGCATGTCCGGATGAAGGACGCCAGCCGTTCCTTCTGACTGGGCAGACCGGACAATGTCCGTTCCGCCGCCTTCACGGCGAGCCATTTGGAGAATATCCCCCAGTCGAAGGGATGCAGTCTGCGGATCGCGCCGACATATCTGCCGGACAGGTATTTCCCCGCGAGTTTCATGAGCCGGAACTGTAGGTCGGTCAGGTGAGGCAGGCGCGGTACGTTTCGCATAAGCAGGTAGGAGTGTGCCACGTCGGAAAGTATATCTCCACGATACACGCCGAACCAGTCAATGATATAGTCCTTCGCTCCGCACCTGAGTATGTTCCCAGGGTGGAAGTCCCCGTGGCATAGGTCCTCACCCTTGGGGAGTTCAGCGATCAGTTCATAAGCAAAGTCCTTCAATTCCCGGCTAAGATGCGCCGACTGTTCGATGAGGACGTTGGAACGTTGTGCAGGCAGATCGTAAGCAACCCTGGTCTCTCCGATCCGCAGATGCATCGCGGCCAGCTCGCGAGGGACCCTCACGATAGTCGTAAGGCGCAGATCATCCATCATGGAATGGCCGTCTATCCTCTCCACGACCGCCGCAGGCCGCCCTTCGATCTCCATATATTCGTATACCTCGGGGACATCCACGCTGTCTCTTAATTCCTTCATGACAGCCATCTCGTTTTTCAGCAGATCCCTGTCCCGGGCTCCCCGCAATACCCGCAGGACCTTGCCGGCGCCATATTCATAGATATCCGCCTGGCCCCCCCGGGCCAGCAATGCAAGCTTAGATAATTCGACCATACAAACTCCTCGCCATACCGCCTTACAGTTTCCTATACCATTTCTCCGGCGGGACGCCCTTATTGTGCAGATCAAGGCATGTCCGGATGAAGAACGCCAGCCGTTCCTTCTCCCCCGGCATTCCGTGTACCGTCCGCTCGGCGGCCTTCACGACCAGCCATTTGGAGAATATCCCCCAGTCGAAGGGATGCCCCTTGCGTACGGCCCCCAGATACCCCCGTACGAGGAGGGGGCCCATCAGCCGCATGAAGGCGTACTGCACACTGCCCAAGCCCGGGGGCCGGGGGATCGTGCGTATCAGCAGATAGGTATTGGCCGCGTCGGAGAGGATGTCCCCCCGATAGACCCCGACCCAGTCGATGATAAAGTCCTGATCATCCTGCCGCAGTATATTGCCGGGATGAAAATCCCCGTGGCAGAGATCTGTCCCTTCCTCCAGGCCGTCGATGAGTGAAAAGACAAAGTCCATAAGACCTTCATCCAGCAATTCCGAATGGGCTATGATATGCCTTGCCCGCTCGCGTCCCAGGGGCAGGGTGACCTCCGGCGCCGCATGGCGCAACCGCAGGTGCATGTCACCAAGCGCCCTGCCCATCCCTATGGCGCCGAAGGGGTTTAAATACGCCATCAGGTTCTCACCCTGGATCTTTTCCCCTATGACGGCGGGCCGTCCCGCGGCCTCCGCATACTCGTAAGCCTCGGGGACCGGCACCCCCGCCTTGCGCAGTTCGCCGATGACGGCGATCTCATTTAAGAGCATTTCCTTGTCATCTGCGCTGCGCATGACCCGGAGCACCTTATCGTCTCCATAGTGAAAGACCTCTGCCTGGGCCCCCTCGGCCAATAGCGTCAATTTATTCAGTTCTACCATATTTCCTCCCCATCATACAGCCAGCCGGTAATAGGGCAGGTACCGCACGGGTACGAATCCCAGCCGCTGGGCCAATATATACGAGCCTGTATTCTCCATCCGGCAGGTCCAGTCGGGTGTCAGATCATGCGTAAGACAGTACTCGATCAATGCGGCGCACACCCAGAACGCGAAACCCCTGCCCCGGTGTTTTTCCATGGTCTCGATCCCGATCTCCAGCGTATCTCCGATCCGGTAGGCGGTAAATGCCGTCGCGGCGGGCTCACCGTCGCAAATCAAGGTATACCCACCCCCCGCCTCGACAAACTGATCTCCATCCCTCCAGAAATCCTTGGGGATTACGCTTCCCTGTATCGCCTCGTACATCTCCGGGGTGGTGGGTACGATCTCGCACCCCGGTCTGGCACGTTTCTCCACCGCCTCCCGGTACCGGCCCGGATCAAATTCGAAGTTCACCCGTGTGAATTCCACTACTTTGCCGGGATCATCCCCGTCGGCCCGTTCACTTTTTTTCACGAGATTGTCACCCAGCATGGATTCGAGACGACTGGCCCACGCGCTCGGGTAAACCTGCATCCATTCATGGTGATTCCGTGTCTTAGCCTCATTCAGGAGATAGTGGGCGAATTCCTCGTTGAACGCCCTATTATCCGTATCGCCGAAGAGCAGCGACATCCCGTACTGATGGACAATATAGAATACACGCGGCGTTTGCACGTCGTCCACATTGACGGTCCCGGGCACATCCCCCCGGATTACCGCCTGAACGAAGAGGGTGTTGATCGGTACTTCCCCAAGGGGCTTTTGCACCTTTTCATACTCACTGACCGGCAGCGTATACATACTCATGACCCCCATCCTCGATTTTGCTGATTGTACCATGATTTCCATATCGTATACAAGAAAAAAAGCCGCGCCCCATAAAGGAGCACGGCCAGAGGGAGCTGATTTTATTGTTTTCGCCGGGCCGCCACCGCGAACCGGGCGTCGTCGAACTCATAGGTGCAGGTGGAAAGTATCAATATATCGTCTGATTCGCGTGTCGTAATCCCCGTATCGTAGAGGGATTTACCCTCCATGATCCGCAGGAAATCGCTGTACTCGCGGCCATTGCCAAATTCCGTACGAATATAGTCGTAATCCGTCCCGGTGATAAACACGGAGAATATCTCCCACTCCGTCGACCCGTCGAGGGTGGCGTACTCGATCGTCGGGTGTGTCTCATAAAACGCTTCATCCCGGTACGCCATAAGTCCGGCAAACATACTGCCGTCACGCATGTGATGGCCGTATAGTATATTGTTTCCACCCATCATTACAGGATCGCACCGGTAATCCAAAAAGATCGCGCCCTTCTTATCTTTTTCCTTCTGCATATTGTGGTCCATATAGTAGGTGTTGTCTGTGGTATGCAGCACCGGATAGTCCACCAGGGTACCCTCGATACGTACCCATCCGACCACATCGCCGTTTTCTTTCGCGTACTTCCGGGCCAGCGCCGCTAGGTCTAGAGGCGCCTCTACGGGACTGGTACTTGGCGCGGCACTCGGCGTGGGGCTAGGGTCGGCCAACGCTATTGGTGATGGGTTGACCGCAGGTGCAGGCGTGGTCATGGAGGTTTGCGGAGGGACATCCGCAGGCTCCCCCAAAAGCGGTGAGAATATGACGGCGGCGGACACCACCAGCAGCACGCTTGCCATGAGTGTGGAGACGAGCAGTATCCGCCTGGACACGAATGTCTTTATCTGCTTGAGGATAGACCGGATATCCATCTTTGATTCCTTTTTGGGGGCAGCCGCACCTCTAAACTCTACGTGGGGCGATTCTGTCTCAGTCTTCCTTTATGCCCGGTTTTTAGCCCTGCTGCGCAAATATAAAGTGGTTGTCGAGAGCAACAGCGCGCCTCCGGCGATCGCGATCCACAGCCAATAGGCAGGATAGTCACCGGTCTTGGGGTTTTGCTCCCCCCGGGTCACCGTGATGGTATAGGTCGTGCTCCCACGCCTTCCGTTGATCTCAACGGTAATCGTATTGCTCCCCGGATTGAGAGGGATGGGATCAGACGCAGTGCCGCTTGCCACCAGGACGCCGTTGATTCGGATATTTGTGGGATCCCGGGGGTCTGCGGCGATGGCGGTCACCGTGACGCTTTTCACACCGCTTCCCACCGACTGGGAATACCCCGTCACAGCGGGATCGAATACCGGGGACAGCGCCCCCGCGCTGGTACCCAGAGCGATCAGTTTTGCGTCGTTGTCATCGCTTGCGCTTGTACTCATGGGGCGGACAGCGCCACCGATCTGCTTGACAAACAAATCATACAATGCGTCATTATCATTTAATACCAGATTGTCCGCCAGTGAGGAAAAAGCGACATACTCTGCGTTACCGCTTAAACATGGATCATGACAATCATCATTTGCTTGTTCTCCCTTGCTGCTTCTACTTATTAGCTTGGTTTTCCGCTCCAATAAGTCATAGACAAATATATCCCACCCATTGTTGTCGGTGTCGACCAAATCACTGGCAAATGATTCATATAATATATAAAGTCCATCGTCGCTATATGAGGGATTCATGCTATGATTATTGGGTATGTTTCCGTCTCTATTTATGCTCATAATTTGCGTTTGGTGGCGACTTCTGTCACGGGCAAAAACGTTGTATCTGATTCCGTCACCACCGTCTAGGGTGGTTGCCACAGAGTCAAACGCAACATAATTTCCGTCATCACTGATAGTAGGATACCGGGATTCTCCATCGCCGTAAGCATCTGCGGAGGAGATACTCACCAATTCCATACCATTACCCTGTCTGTCGCAGACGTAAATGTCCTTCTGATTTGCAGCAAAACCCGCTCCAACTCCGACCAAATCCGTCGCCTCTGATTCGAAGGCTACATACTGTCCGTTTCCGCTTATAACCGGGTGTGTACATTCATCGTTTGCCTCACCCCCCCCGGTCGACTTACTAAGCAATAAGGTTTCGTCCGTATCCCTGTCATGGATGTATACATTTGCGTGACCGCCTGATGTCCCGGCTGCAATTAGATTGGACGCATATGAGACAAATACTACATAATGTCCGTCATCACTGATGGAGGGGTATGCGCTAGTTCCATTGGCCTGAGCACCACCGGTCCTATAACTCACTAGTTCCGTCGTCCTTGATACTAGATCATAAACAAATACATCAAATTGTCCATTACTATCACCAGCGGCCAATAATGCGTCCGACCCACACGTAAACGCTACATATCGACCGTTGCCGCTGATACTGCAGTCATGTGATCTCTGATTAACTGCGTTTCCGTTGCTGTCAGCACTTACCCAGTAGGTTACGCCATTCTGCATGTCACGGACATATACATCTTCCACCCCATTAGTATCATTAGTTGCCAAACTATCTGCTGTCACAAAAGCCACATACCGACCGTCATCACTGATCGATACATTTACATTTCCGGTAACGTCTCCTTGCGTTCCATCATCCTTGATATCGGCGATATGGATATCCCCCACGTACCCCATCACCGGCGCAGGAAATACTATGCAGCATAGCAGTGTCCCCAGAACAAATAATACAACCCATTTCCCTTTCATGATTCCCCTCCTCTTAGTCTTTTTGCGCAACTTTTATGGCGGCCTACAGAAAAAAGCCGTCTCAAATGAAAACCTAACCGTTCTCACTCTTTTTCAACAGAAGACTCACACCCAGGTTGGATTCTAACAACAAAATCGACATGACAATACACCCGAAAGTAGTATATTAAGTACTTTTAATATTTAATATTTCATATTCGTGGTATAATTGATCCATGTACACAGCTTCAGATATGCAGATGAAGAAAGTCTTTCATATCATCGAGGCCCTGTGGGCCTACACCGATATCGAGGAAGCAGTCCAGGCGGCTTTTGGACTGCTGAAGGATACGCTGTACTATGATCGGGGCATTTTCTGGGTCATAGATCCACTGTACGCAGTTCCCCAGAGACCTCCGATCATCGACAATATCCCGAATAAACTCTTGGATGAGTATCTGGAGCGCATTCGGTTCCCGATTGATATACGCTCCTACCGGGCGGCCAAATCAGCGGGGCTAAAGATCGCGCGTAGTACGGATGTCCTGAAATACGACAAATGGACACGGACGGATATATTCAATAACTATTATAGGCCGTATCATACCTATTATGAACTGGGCTGTGAATTGAAGGAAGGAAGCAAAATGTTCGGCGCCCTTGGTTTTACCAGGAGCAAAGGTATGCTGGACTTTTCCGAAAAGGACATGGCGTTGGTGCATGCATTGTACCCCCATCTCATAAACCGGCTGAAGTGGCAGGACATGCTTTCGCGATGCCTAGTAAAGCCCCGGGACGTGACCAATCCGAACGCCCGGATATTGACCTCCCTGACAAAACGTGAAACAGACGTGATGCAGGCCATACTCGCCGGCGCTACCAACAAAGAAGCGGCCGATGTCTTGGATATCTCTGAGAACACCGTGAAACTCTACCTGAGAAATATTTACGGAAAGCTGGGCGTACACAGCCGCAGTCAGCTGGCCGCGCTCTTTCATACCTGGATCTCTTCCTGATATTTTTATTTATTCGGTGGTACACATGGTTTCGTTACATGTTCAAATGAAAAAGGTCTTCACGATCGTCGAGGCTCTGTGGGCCTGCACGGATATAGAGAAAGCAATCCGGTCCGCCTATGAATTGCTCAGTGCCACGCTGTACTTCGAGCGGGGGATATTCTGGGTGCTTGACCCGCTGTCCAGCGCTCCGGCGAGGCCCCCGATAGCATATAATATTCCCATCGATCTTATTCGGGATTATATATTGCGCATCCGGCCGTCTCTGGACGACCAGGCGTACAGGGCCACCCGGTCCGCGGGCCTTACGATCGCGAGGAGCACGGATGTGCTCAATTACAGCAAATGGACGATGACGGATATATTTCATGATATCTACCTGCCGTACAACGGGTACTTTCAACTGGGCAGCGAGCTTCGGGAAAATGGCCGGATTTATGGCGCATACTGCTTGTTTCGCAGCAAATGCCTGGGGGATTATTCCGACGCGGACATGGGCGCGGTACGGCTATTGTATCCTCATCTCGTGAACCGGCTGAAGTGGCAGAACATACTGGAGCGATCCCTGATAAAGCCCCATGACGTAACCGATACGCGGGCCGGCGTACTGGCCTCGCTGACGCCCCGGGAATCCGAAGTGGTCCGGGCAGTACTCAACGGCGCGACCAACAAAGAAGCCGCCGCATCCCTCGACATCTCCGAAAACACCGTCAAACTATACCTGAAAAACATCTACGGGAAACTCGGCGTACACAGCCGGAGCCAGCTGGCCGCCCTGTACAACATATGGGAATGATCGCCGTTTTCCACAATACGGGCATGTCTTGCGCTCGATACAGGTAAAAAAGCCGCACCGGATAGGTGCGGCTTTCCCCGATTAAGCCATCCCCTTGTGGCGTTTATATAGGGCGATTCCCATGAGGAGCAATATACCGGCCGCCGCCGCGGCCCAGAACCCGTAGTCCGGATAATCTCCCGTCTTGGGATTCTGCTCCCCCCGGGTTACCGTGACGGTATAGGTCTTGCTCCCGCTCCGCCCGTTGACTATGACTGTGATCGTGTTGCTCCCGGGATTGAGGGCAATGGGGTCTGTCGTACCGCCGCTTTCCACCGGGGCTCCGTTGACTGTGATATTGGTGGGTTCGCGGGGGTCTGCAGCCGTGGGGGTCACCGTTACACTATCTACACCGCTGCCCACGGACTGGGAGTATCCCGTCACAGAGGGATCAAAGGCCGGAGACAGGGGACCCGCGCTGGTAGACAGGGCTGCAAGTCTGGCATCCCTACTGCTTGAGTGGCCGGTACCGCCCGGAGGTGGCGAACTGGGGGACGAACCCGTAAAATGCGCCACGAGATCGTGATCGATGCCAAATCCTATATCATACTGGGTGTTCGTAGAAACCTCGACACCCGACCGCGTCCAGTTGATGAATGTATCGGGGGCGATGGGCGACGCCTCCGCATAGTAATCGCTGTCCTCGCACAGCAGTCCCACGTATCCGTTGCCGGACGCGGCGACCGAGATATCGAAGCCGCCCAGGAACGCGTGGATTTGGGTAAGCGTATTGTTTGTACAGTCAATCTCAGACATACCGGTAAATGCGCTGACATCCAGGGACGACAATAGATTATGGGCGCAATGCAGATACTCCAGCATATCGCATCCGCTGATAGTAAGCGACGTGATCTGATTGTTCTCACAGTCCAGATCATAGAGCGCACCGCACCCCCTTAGATCCAGAGACGTGATCTGATTGTAGTCACATGAGAGATAGTACAGCGACGCGAGGCCGTAGGTATCCAGCGAACTGATCTGATTGATACCGCATGCTACGTCGATCAAAGCGTCGCAATCGCTGATATCCAGCGACGTGATCTCATTGAAGCTGCAGTACAGATACGCCAGGGCACTGCATCCGCTGGCATCCAGTGATGTCAAATCATTATGGGAACACCTGATAATATTCAGTGCCTGTAAACCGCTGACATCCAGCGAGCCCGCGAGTCCCACGCTGTCCCATCCGGCGATTTCCTGGACATAGTCCAAACCGGCTATATCGGTCCAGATTAACCCTGCCCACGTGGCGGGATCGTCAGGATCGTAAGATGCCGACAGCGCTTCGCCATTGGTCACGCCGGGCGTCGATGATTCCTGCTCCAAAAAAGCCCTAAACTGCGTATAGTCTTCGTCGTTGTAGCCGTCACCATCCCCATCGGCGGCGTATACAGCGGCGGGCAGCAGTAAAAGGCACATGCTCAATGATAAAATCAAGACCAGTATCCTTGCTTTTCGTTTCATTTTTTCTCCTCCTCCCTAGTAACGCTCCCTTTTCTTAATTTTATCGATTTTTCAGTACTGGAAATATATCCATAAGAGGTCAAAATTAAAAGTACAATATACCCAAAAGTGGTATTTTGAGTACTTTTAACATGTTGCATTCCAATACTGTGCTATACTATTTTCATGAGTATGGCTTACGACAAAAAGACGAGAAGAATCTTTCAATTCGTCGAGGTCCTGTGGGCATACACAGATATCGAGGAAGCGGTACGGTCTGCGCTTGAGCTTCTGAAGGATACGATTTACTTTGAGCGCGCGATGTTCTGGGTCATGGATCCTCTGGCCGCCGTACCATCCGGGCCCCCGATAACCCATAACGTTCCATTTCACATCATACGGGATTACATCCGGAACGTACGGCTGCATGTGGATGATCAGGCGTACAAGGCAACGAGGTCAGCGGGGCTCAAGATAGCCCGCAGCACAGACGTCTTGAACTATGATGAGTGGACACAAACAGATATATTCAATAATATTTACCTGCCGTATAATGGCTACTACCAACTGGGCTGCGAGCTCCGGGAACAAAATCTAACGTATGGGGTGTACAGCATATTCCGAAGGAAGTCCCTGGGAGACTTTACGGAAAGAGATATGGCTGTGATGCATCTGCTGTACCCGCACCTCGTGAACCGGCTGAAGTGGCAGAAGATGCTTGAAAACAGTCTGCTGAAGCCTGCACATGTGACGGATCATCATACCCGGGTGCTCACCTCCCTGACATCCCGTGAAATAAAGGTGGCACAGGAGATACTCGCCGGCGCGACCAATAAAGAAACCGCCGAAGTTCTGCATATCTCCGTAAATACCGTCAAGCTATACCTGAAAAATATCTATGCTAAACTCGGCATACACAGCCGCAGCCAGCTGGCCGCGTTGTATCACATATGGGAGTAATACGTTATTTTTCGTATAAAGAGCCGCATCCCATGGGATGCGGCTCTTTTGTCGTCATAATACCTTCGCTACATCGTACATGCTGGTCAGCACCAGCCATAACTGGGGGGAGTAGTCCACGATGGTCCAGATACTCACGCCGAGGATCCCGTATTGATCCACCAGCCGCAGCTGGGCCTGCCAGCTTCGGGCGTCGTTGTACCATACCGTGTGCAGCCGGCCCTCCGCGTCGTAGTACTTGTAAAAGGGCGCCTCGGCCACTGGATCGTACTGGATATCGGCCTGCACATCAAAGGCCCGGTTCATCGCCTGCTGGGCGGAGAGGTGTTCTGCGGGGAATTCTCCGGCGGTCCAGTCGTATCCATAGTCCGGCATCCCCATCAATATCTTGTCACGGGGGATGGCCGTCACAGCATAGTCCAGAACACGTTTTACCTGGGGTATGGGGGACACCGCCATGGGCGGCCCGTAGCGGTAACCCCACTCATAGGTCATGATGACCACAAAGTCCATGAGCCGCCCGTGGACGGGATAGTCGTGGGCCTCGTAGAGGATGCCCTGCTGATTGGCGGAATACTTGGGGGCCACGGCGGAGGATATGATATACCCGTTCTGCTTCAGGGCCGCCGATATCTTGGCGAGGAAGCGGTTGTACGCCTCCCGGTCGGAGGGATACACATACTCGAAGTCTATATTAAGCCCGTAGTACCCCTTTCGACCCATGATATCCAGCACGTTGCCGATCAACCTATCCTGGGCCTGGGTGCTGTACAGAAGCTCCGAAGCCACGTCGCTATTGAACCGCCTGTTGTTGATCACCATCAGGGGAGCGACCCCTGCGTTTCTGGCCGCCCGGATCATGGGCTCATCATTGATGGAGACGAGGGTCCCGTCGCCGTTCACCATATAACTGAATATGCTCACATAGGTCAGGTATGGCAGAGTCTTATTGAGGACCGTGAGGTCCGAGCTCGGATAGATATATCCGTTCACCTGTATGGTCGTCTTGCCGCTCACAGGGATATTGATCACCTGTCCCGGATAGATCTGGCTTGGGTTTGTGATCTGGGGATTGATCGCGAGTATCTCATTGACGGTGACGCCGTAGCGGCGAGCGATGCCGTACAGGGTATCCCCAGCCCTGACCGTATAGGTCTCCTGAGCCGCGGCGGGGATGATGATCTCCTGCCCGGGATAGATTTGGTTCGGGTCGGTGATATCGGGATTGCGCTGCAGGATCTCATTGACGGTGACCCCGTAGCGTCTGGCGATGCCATACAGGGTGTCCCCGGCCTGCACGGTGTAGGTCCTGGCGGCGGGGGTGATCACCAGTGCCTGCCCCACCGACAATTGATTGGGATTGCTAAGCTCATTTTCCCGGATGATTTCACTGGCCGGAACTCCGTACAGATTTGCGATGGAGTAGACACTTTCGCCGCTTTTCACCACATGAATAATCAATGTCAACCCTCCTTTTCGCTTTATTTTCACGATATGAATCAATTAAATTTCCTATCATGCCATATGCTACACAATATGTCATCTCACCGGAAATGGATACTGCATAGCTCCGCAGCCCCTGGCCAAGACTATGAGTGAATCACAAAAAGGAGTCGCGCATATGGATGAAAACACCGTTAATTCGTTTCCCCAGTCCGTCCCCGCCCAGAAGCAGGACATGCAGCCCGGCCGGGAGAAGCCCATGAATCCCGTACCCGTGGAGGAGGAGCCCCAATATGTGGGGGCGAATAAGCTCGGGGGCAAAGCCGCTGTCATCACCGGCGGCGACAGCGGCATCGGCCGGGCGGTAGCCATCGCCTTCGCGGCCGAAGGGGCCGATATCGCCATCGTCTATCTCAACGAAGACGAGGACGCCGCGGACACCAAGCGGATCGTGGAGAGCAAGGGCCGCCGGTGTCTGACCTACGCCGGCGATATCGGAGACGCCAAGTGCTGCCGGAACATCGCCGGACAGATCATAGCGGATCTCGGTCATATCGACGTGCTCGTCAATAACGCCGCCGAGCAGCATCCCCAAAACAGCCTCCTGGACATCAGCGAAGACCAGCTGGAGCGCACCTTTCGGACCAATATATACGGCATGTTCTACATGACGCAGGCGGTGCTCCCCCATATGCGGGATGGGAGCGCCATCGTGAATACCGCCAGCATCACCGCCTATCGGGGGGACGAGACGCTGCTCGACTACTCCGCCACCAAAGGAGCGGTGGTGGTATTTACCCGGTCTCTGGCGCTGAATCTCGCGGAGAAAAAGATACGGGTGAACGCGGTGGCACCCGGCCCGATCTGGACGCCCTTGATCCCATCGTCGTTTAGCCCTGAAAAAGTCGCGTCCTTCGGTCAAAACACCACCATGGGCAGGCCGGGCCAGCCGGTGGAACTCGCGAAGGCATACGTATACCTCGCCAGCGAAGACGCATCTTACGTATCGGGCCAGACCATCCATGTCAACGGCGGGATGATCGTGAACGGGTGATTGTAGCGCTTTGCGGTTTTATGTAAATTTTGGCGTTAATTCATATTGTTTATGTGGAAATGTTCCGGTGAATTCTCCCCGGTATGCGCGTTCGTTGCCCTGCGAACAATAAGACGAACGCTCATTGAAGGAGGCGCATATATTATGAGCCGACACAATAGTATCATGTCCGACGGCCTGAAAATGGAAATCGCCAAGGAACTTGGGGTATACGATACCGTAGAGCGAGAGGGCTGGGGATCCGTCTCCGCCCGTGACTGCGGGAACATCGTGAAAAAAGCCATAGAGATGGCCGAAAGGCAGTACCAGTAAAGGGCGTTTATGCCCCCCGCTTTGGCGGGGGGCTTTTCTATTTGGCCATCTCTCTGATCCGTTCATTCACCTGGTCTGACCAAAGGCCCCCATGGTAGCATAATACTTCCCGGATATCATAGCTCGTCAGCTTTTTGATGGATTCTGCCGCCTGTCCCCTATCCACGATGGTGAATGCAGGCGCGGGGACCAGCCCCCCGTCACCGACCTGCAGGATATCCCCGGCGATCAGCGTCCGGCTTGGCCGGTGATAGAGCGATAGATGGCCCGGCGTATGTCCCGGGGTATGGATGACGGTGACCCCGCCGCCCCAGGGCAGCGTTTCCCCGTCGGACACCGTGTGATCCACCGCCGCCCCCAGATCCCTGTAGTTTGCCTTAAACGCCCGGTATATCGCCTTGACCCTTTGCCGCCGCTCCCCAGAAAGCATGGACAGGCTCGACTCCATCTGCCGGAGGCGGATAGGCTCCCGGTCCGCCTGGATGTAGGGCGTCTCCATCTCGTGGGCATAGACCTTGATCGCCGCAACCTCATCGGCAATGGCCCGCAGGCTCCCGGTATGGTCCGCGTCACTGTGGGTGATGATAATTTTTCGGAGGGTGGGTAAGCCCGCCTGCTTTATAGCCGCCGTTATTTGCGGCCACAGGCCAGGCAGGCCCGTATCCACCAGTACCGCCTCATTGTCATCCCAGAGTACCGCGGGATAGATCATCCCCGGCCCATTTTCCATCATTGCTTCCAATTCCAGCATATCCAGGCCATCTGCTATTCTCATACCGATTACCTTCCTTCAATATAAATTGGATGGCGGTTTACTATCACAACCGGTGTAGATTGTCAATACAATCCCATTGCTCCGGCACGAAAAAAGGCACCCTGCGTTCTTGCCGGGTGCCCTCCGTCAACGATTCCCTTATGTCAAGCTATCTTTTATAAACCTCACCGTTTCTCCGATGATCCGCCGTGTCTCCTCCGTATCGTTCATCACGTCAAAGGCGTGCTTACCCTCGGCGTACAGGATGTGCTTGACGGCGATCCCCTTCGCCTTCGCCGCCGCCAGGAACCGCTCCGTACCTCTCGCGATCTGAGGACGATCCTTCCCCGCCTGGACTGCCAGCACCGGCACCAGTGTGTCCTCCGCAAGATAATTTTCGGGATCATAGCCACTTAAATAATCTTGATTTTTCTTGGTAAAGGCTGTCGCGGCCAACAGACCGTAGAAGGATACCAGGCACTTTATATAGGCAGGCGTATTCCTG
>Ga0207799_100140_pt1 | contig 76791 bp, 81 predicted proteins | sample TtanPargueraPR_4_FD_187742 | JGI IMG/M metagenome (GOLD analysis project Ga0207799, IMG submission 187742) | Aerobic enrichment media microbial communities from Bioluminiscent Bay, La Parguera, Puerto Rico - Tt and M2 (SPAdes) | ecosystem: Environmental > Aquatic > Marine > Unclassified ...
ATCCATAGTATACCGTTTAGAACATCTCGTGGATCTCTGGCAGGACGTCCTCTGGGATCTTTGGATGGTGTTGACGATACGATGATGGGCTCTATCCGATTCCATTGCTCGTTGGTCAGTTCCATCCTGATTTTATTACATATTTGTCACATGATGTCTAGATTTTTTTTGAGATAGCTTCTAGTACCCTTGACAATGATTGGGCCGCGTATTTGCGTATTTATGCCGATCCTAAGATCTCGGCAATTTAAGAAAGAACCTGCGCCAATATAAATGCCTTCTTTAGAAAATTTTTCGAAATAATTTGGCGGAGCTGAATCATTTAGCCTTATTTTACCAGAAATTTGCATTGATTCTCCTTGTTGAGAATCTATTACTGCGGCAACTCAATAGACCAATGCCCCTGTCATCCGGGTGAAAACCGGGATCTTATGCCAAGCCTTGGCCCGGCATAGCAAGGATCACTGCTTTCGCAGGAATGCTAATCTTGGCATGTTTGATTGCCATAGCAATAATAGATTTGTGGATCGTCTAAGTTGGCGGCAATTTATTCAGCAAGTTATATGCCAAAGACAAATGACGCCCCTGTGGATCAACATATCAATGTTATAAATGGCCGATAAATTTAGGATCGCGTCGATTTTCTGTGGTCTCAAGGGGGAATTACCGAAATACGTCAAACATTTGACAAGTTAAAATTGTATCATGGAGGGCCTAAGCGGGCAATACAAGTCCACCAAACGGTCCCACCGAAGCACATGGGGCGACTTAAAGGTAGATCCATGCGATTTTTTCCCGCTAGCCGGTGTGGCTTTTAGCAAGGGTATTATTTTTCAAGTTTACTGAAAAAAAGCCGATATTATTGTCATCGCAAACGAACCCGTGACAAATAGTGGGTGCGGTTTTGAATCCTTTGAAAAGCGAATGAAATGACGGGTCAAAACACACCGATTTTTCAAGACCGCTGAATCGAATCATAATCCGATACTTACTGACCAGATCGAATCGCAAATAATTGGGGAGCACACCTTTGAAACGCATCAAAAAAACCGTCGGAATGACACTCGATATTGCCATCGAACGGCTCAATGAAATTTCCCTTGAGGATATTGAAATCGATCAGGCTTCCCAGCATCGCATTTATCGGGATCTCTATGATATGGCCATTGTAAACGATAGCCATTATCAGCTTTCTACTTCGGAACAGAACCATCCTGGTGTTCCCTGCACTGGATTCTGGGTGGAGGACACCCAGGAACTGGTCCTGTTTGCCTGGAGTCAGAACAAGACCAAAACCATTGTGATTCCCCCTGAAGACTGGTTTCTTCGTGAAGATATCACCGTTCACTAGAACCAAATCCCCACATGGAAGGCGTTATGTCGACTGACCAAATTGCCCCAACAATAATCGACCTCATTGATGAAGGCGTTATTACAGTTAGAAACGGTCGCATCATTCAGGTGAACGCTGCCATGGCACGGATGGCCGGCAGATCGATTCCAGAGTTGCAGGCCCTCGATCTGGAAGCAATGTTTGATCCGCCGCCATCCTTGGGTCCTGAAACGAGAGCCGAATCCGCAGATGAAACCCCTGACCTTGTCCCTCTATATGAATCATCGCTGAAGATGGCCGATGGCCAAATTTCCGCCGTTGCAGTTTCCGTCCATCTTATCGAGACCGGTGAAGACCCCATCGCCGTCATCATCGTGCGTAACATTGACGAGCGGAAAAAAATGCAGCAGGAGCTGCTCAAATCGCGCCAATTGGAATCCATTGCGGCGCTGTCCGGCGGCATCGCCCACGACTACAACAATCTGCTGACCGCGATCATGGGCAACATATCCCTGGCGTTGACCGGCATCCCGGAAGACGATGCCATTTATGACTGGCTTTCCCAGGCCCAGGATGCCGCCCTGATCGCCAAGGAGTTGACCAACCGGCTGATCACCTTTTCCAAAGGCGGCCTGCCCCAGAAGGAAATTGTCGCCATTGCCGGTTTGATTGAAAGCGCCACGGAGTTCGCCCTCAGCGGCTCCAATATCATTGCTGAGTTCGACATTAGACCGGATCTTTGGAGCACCGATGTGGATCGCACCCAAATCGGGCAGGCGTTTCACAACCTGGTGATCAACGCCCGGGAAGCCATGCCGGATGGGGGAAAAATTTCCGTCAGGGCCGGCAACACGACCATCATGCCTGAGGGCCCTATCCGGAAGCAGGGCCGTTTCGTGCTGGTTGCGATTCAGGATACCGGGACCGGTATTCCCGCCGATGTCATGGACAGGATTTTTGACCCCTATTTTTCAACCAAGGAAATGGGGGATCAGCGCGGCATGGGATTGGGCTTGTCCATCGCCAATTCCATTATTGAAAAACATGACGGGCGGATCATTGTGGCCTCACCACCGGGCGAGGGGGCTTTATTCCAGGTCTATCTGCCTGCATCGACAAAGACCGCCCCAGCCGCCCAACCGCATGAACCATCCCATCCATCCACATCCGCAATCGGCAGCGGACGCATACTGGTGATGGACGATGAAGCCATGATTCGCAAACTGGCCGGAAATATGCTTGGCAAGCTCGGATTTGAAACCGAATTTGCCTGCAACGGCGAAGAAGCGGTCGATGCCTATGAACAGGCGATGGGCGCTGGCCTTCCATTCGATCTGGTCATTCTCGACCTGACCGTCAAGGGGGGGATGGGCGGGAAAGACACCATTCGGCGCTTGCGGGAGCTGGATCCGGATGTCAAAGCCATTGTTTCCAGCGGTTACGCCAACGATCCCGGTGTGACGCATTTTGCGGAATACGGTTTTTGCGGGGTTGTCGCCAAACCGTATCGGTTTGACGAGATACGGCAACAGCTCAAAACCGTTCTCGGCCGATAGACGGCTTGGCTTTCGCCGCCTTTCACCCCAGCCAGCGCATTTCCTGATCCATTGACAAACAGTTAAAATTAAAGTTAATTATGATGGATAGGCGCCGTATGAACTAGGGATTTCCGACAGGTGAACCCAATCGATCCATGGGCGGAAGGAGTTCCAGCATGTCAGACGGGTTAGATGTCATCATCGTCGATGATGATGCTGCGGTATGTCGGCTGCTGACCGACACGGTTACCTCATTTTACACATGGGGCGATGTACGATCCTTCACCAATGCCGATGAGGCCATTCTCTATTGCCTGAGCAGCCCGGCGGGGGTCGGCATTTTCATCGTCGATGTGTTCTTGGGTGGGAAAAGCGGTTTCTTTTTCCTGGATGCCGTAGAAAAAAAATACCCCTCGGCCCACACGGATGCCATCGTCGTATCCGGTAATGCCAGTGAAGACGTCGTCAATATGTGCATGGCGTCCAATGTATACTATCTCCTGGAAAAGCCGATTCGGCCCTTTGCCTTGCAGTTTGCCGTGCGGGCTATCGCCGAAAAATACTTGAGTTTCGCTAAAATGTTGATGGAAGACCAGGAGTTCGCAAGCAGTGTCGCCAGCCTTGCGCGCCACACCGGATGATGGCTTAACGAAAATGGATGACGACGTAAAATTCTCGCCTAAAAAAATCACGCAACTTTTCAAATATCTTCATGACCAACGGGTTTTGGTCAAGCTTGTTGTCAAAGGTACCGGCTACGAGAGCGTCACCGTTGTCACCGGTATGCGTTCACGCGAAAAAAAGAAACAATTCCGAATTGACAGCCCGGACGATTTCCAGATCATTTTGCAGAGCAAGGACTGCGGCAACCTGTATTTCGAATTCAATGGTCCGGACAAAGTCCTTTACACCTTTGAGACGGCCACCATTCCCGAGTGGCAACGCGGTGACGTGTGGATACCCGTCCCGGACAAGATCCACCGTATCCAGCGGCGGCGCAATTTTCGGCTCAAAGCCCCCATGGGAACCGAACTCATCCTGCGGCAGCTCGAGCCTCCGTTGAAAATGGTGGTTCTCGATTTCAGCCTGGGCGGGTTGCTGTGCATGGTGGCATCACCCCGGGCACGGGTCAAGAAGAACCTCATGCTCACCCGGGGACGCAATCTTAAAAATATGGAGCTGCTTTTTCGGGATGACAACGTGACCACCAAAGTGCGGATTGGCCAAGCCACCATCGTACGCGTGCAAACCAGCACGGAAACCGGGCATCACCAGTACGCCTTCCAGTTCAAAGACATGGAAAAAAAAGAAGAACAATCCCTCACCAAGGTGCTCTATCGCATGCAGCGCCAATTCCTGCGCCAGCGTCTTACCTACAAAGAATAACCCGACTGTTGACCAATGCTCGGGGTTTGTTTGCGGACGTATGCGGATCAGCCTATTCGGGCGGTATTCGGCAGAGCGGCATGGCGCATCACCTTTTCAACATAGGCCTGTGTTTCGCGGTAAGGCGGCACACCCCCATAACGGCTGACGGTCCCCGGACCGGCGTTGTAGGCGGCCAGGGCTTTTTCAACATTCCCATCGAAACGATCCAGCATCTGGCGTAAATAACGGGTGCCCCCATCGATATTCTGCTCAATATCAAACGGATTTCTTACCCCCAGATCGCCGGCTGTGGCCGGCATGAGCTGCATCAACCCCTGGGCGCCGGCATGGGAAACCGCATCCGGCTGGAAATTTGATTCGCATCGGATCACGCTGCGGATTAAGCCGGCGGGGAGATCATACTTCCGGGCGGCCGATAGAACCGCCTGCTCAATCATGGCATCTTCTGATGGGGCCGTTATTGGATCAGCAGTCGGGGAAGGGGACAGCTTTTTCTCGAATGTTGCGGTCGTATCGCCCTGGCTCAGAGCTGTTTCACCCGTCTGTTGCCCCTCAGAAGCTTGCATCAATCGTTGTTGGACCGGTGCCGCCAACCGGCGTTGCATGTAGTCCTTTACGCTGAGCCCGGTTTCGGCAAGGCTCTTTTGCGCTGGTGCCGGTTCGCTTGCCTTGTAGGCCCTTTGCAGCACGGATTGGAATGAATTCGTACGTGTGGTGCGTGCGGACTCCCGTTTCGACGGCGCCATGACCGGCTGGATATAATCCTGGATGGTTTTATGGGTTGTTTTTATCATGGCGATGGTTGTTCACGTCCGCAGCGTCTGGAAAGTGTTATCCGTGAGCATTGGGAGAATGTCTTTTCTTGAAGCGTCCGCATGCGTTTCACATCAGCAATATGACCCGTTGCGGAACCGACTGAGTTCCATGGACGCCGTCGCCAGGCCCTCTTCGATAATGCCATGGAGGGCGGGATCCACAGACCCGTTCGCGGCCAATCCTGAAAGATGATCATGGGCCTTATCGAGGCGTTCAAACGCCGGTTCAAGATCACGCAAATTGAATTGCGGATTTTGAAGTTGTTTCTGGTAGACATCCATGGCGTCAATCAGGTGTTCCATCGCCTTCAGGGGCTGAAGGGAATCCAGAGGGCCAACGGCATTGACCGATGCAAGCGGTAGCGATGCGGATGAAAGCAGCGATGTCGAAAGTGCCGATGCTGGATGGCGTTCCTTTTGGATGGCGCTGTCGAAAATGGTTTTAAATTCTGATGCGGTCGAATCGGTACCGGGCCTGTTTGAACCCGGTTTTATGGGGTTGGTTTGGGATGTGTGGTCTATTTTCATAAATCGATCCTTTGGTTCCATTCACGGTGTAATCGTCATCAACCGGACAATTGCCAATGAATAGAAAGCAAACGCCATGCCAGGTTAAATAAAAAATATTGTTCGAAATATCAGGGATATAAAAAATGGTGGCATCCGTGTGCCGGGCAGGTTTTACCCCGCAGCGACACGATCCGGCAAAAAGTTCCCATAGGGCATTATTCAAGCGGTGATGACACAGTTTTTACCGGACCGTTTGGCGTCATAAAGGGCCTGGTCGGCCCGTTCCACAACATGGGCGGCCGTGTCGCCTTTCGTGAAGGCCGTAACGCCAATGCTGACCGTCAGGCTCAGTGGCGCTTGGCTATCATCATGCTGGTCCAAGGTATAGCGGGTTTTGTGAATGGTTTTACAAATTAGTTTGGCTTTTTTGGCCGCGTTGCGGCGTGAGGCGCCCGGAAGAATAATTACGAACTCCTCACCCCCGTAGCGGGCCAGAAAATCATCACTGCGCACCATTTGGCTGCAGGTGTTGGCCAGCGCCAGAATGACGCGGTCCCCCACCGGATGACCGTAGGTGTCATTCACGGCCTTGAAGTCATCGATGTCCATGATGAGCAGGGCAAAATCCTGGCGCTGCAGAAGATTGCGCTCGATCAACGACTGCAGATGGTCGTCGAAAGCCCTTCGATTATAGATGCCGGTGAGTCCATCGCGAAGGGTTTCCTCCTTGGCCAGCGACAACTCCTGGCGGAGTGTTTTGACCTGGCCGGCAAGACTCTCGATACGCGCCTGCTCCCCGACTTGTTTACTGCGAACCGTATCCCTCAAGGTGGCCACTTCTTTTTCAAGTGCCGATTTGATTTTGCGAATATCATCAAGGCGTGTGATTTGCTCCATTTTTTCGCCCTGCTGGAGGATTTTGCGATGATAGGCGGCGTTTTCGGAATCCACCGAGACCATGGCCCGGGTCAGCAGGTCGATAATGTTGCGCAGTTCCGCTTCCCGTTCGTCTAAATAGCGCTTCTGGTCCGTTATAAATGCAGAGATAACGGGTTTTTGTTTTTCGAAGTTGGATAAGAGGCGTTTGGGTGTTTTCTGCGCAAGAAAGGTTTCACCAAAATCATCCACGGTTTGGCGGAACCGTTCGGTTTTAATTTCGGCAATGTCCATGGCGAAATCTTTCACCAGTACCAGTAGTGTCCGGATGATGCTGCCATAAGCATTTTCACGGCTTTCACTATCCTGCAATCGCTGTCTTAAATCCACCACGCTCGTATTTTCAATGGTTTTTCGGCGCTTTAAAAACATGCATTCAACTCCTCAAAAAAAACCGTTTTCCCAAATGGGTTTTTACGGCCGTATGGCATGCCTGAACACGGTACTACCGCTCATCCCGCAAATCTTTAGCACGATATAGCCCATAACGTTATCGTCCCCTGGGAAGAATATCTTGAGCGAAAACCGGCCAAGGATCATCGGACAGGCGTCAAAGCGATGACGAAGCGAATTGAATTTTGACGAAACGCCGACAAAACCTGTTGCCGACCGGCGCAACATCCATCCCTGCAGGGAAGTGGAGAGGGTCTACAGCAGCGCTCCGATCTACTTGATATTAAATGGATTAAGGTCGCATGGGGCACCATGCCGTTCGCTGCAATGGGGACGATGGCTGATGGCCTACCCGCTTGATATCGGTGGCACATAGATTGCAGATAGGCTTGACGTTATGAATCAGACCGCCATCGATATAGCATCCCGTCCATCCCGCGCGTTCTTCAACGCTGCGCTGTTGGTGGTTGAAAAGGAAAGGGATCTGCCGGCGGATGCCCTTCGAAAGATACAGTCGCAGGGTATCGTCGTGGATGTCACGGACACGGTTGAAGCCGCTCTGCAGCATGTGGGGCAACAGCACTACGCCCTGGCTATGGTTGACAGTGAGGTGGATGGTCAGGAGGGGATGCTTCTCCTGGAACGCATGCGCGATGCCTCACCGGATTTGCCCATCATCATAACAACGGGGGCTGCAACGGTAAGACATGCGGTTGCCGCCATGCAAAAAGGGGCTGCCGATTACCTTATGAAACCGGTTGGCTCCGAGGCGATGGAAAATTGTGTGCACCATTACCTCAACCGGCAGGAACGCCAACCGATCCTTGAAAATGAGCGCCACCACGGCAGCGACAAGCCCTTTATTACCGCTTCTCCGACGGTCCAATCCCTCCTGGAAACAGGTCGCACGGTGGCCGGTAGTCAAGCCACGGTTTTAATCACCGGGGAAAGCGGCACGGGCAAGGAAGTTCTGGCGTCCTATATCCATCAAAATTCCGGACGTGCCGCATTGCCCTATGTGGCCATCAACTGCGCGGCACTGCCGGAAACATTGATGGAAAGTGAACTGTTCGGCTATGAGAAAGGCGCTTTTACCGGTGCCGTCAGCCGCAAGCTTGGCAAATTCGAACAGGCCGGCAAAGGCACCCTGGTGCTGGACGAAATCAGTGAAATGCCACTGATGCTCCAGGCCAAACTCCTGCGGGTTCTCCAGGAAAGACGCATCGACCGGATTGGCGGTATGGGCCAGGTGCCTTTCAGCGCCCAGGTCATTGCCATTAGCAATCGCGATCTGAAGGCGTTGGTCCGTAGCGGGCAGATGCGCGAAGATCTTTATTATCGCCTCAATGTTATTCCTCTGCACCTGCCCCCCCTGCGGGAACGGCCGGAAGATATTCCACCTTTGGTAGAGCATTTCTGCAGTTATTACAGCGGCATGTATCAACGCCCGGCGCCGGAACGCGATGCGGCCATTTTGACAGCGTTTCGGGGAAACCATTGGAAGGGGAATATCCGCGAACTGGAGAATACCATCGAACGCGCGGTCCTGATGGGGCAATGGCCTTCTTTCGATGGTGCACAGGGGCAAGCCCGGGACCTTCCCGACAATGCGGACGTCCCTATGGATATTCGGCCCGGCCTGTCCGTGAAGGCGGTTGAAGAAGTCCTGATCAAACGAACCCTGCACGAGGTCAATGACCACCGGGAGCAGGCCGCTAAAATGCTCGGTATCAGCGTACGTACGCTGCGCAATAAGCTCAAGGAATACAAACAGCGCACGGAACAGCTTGCAAAGGAAGCAACCCCATGAAGACCGACCCGCTTTTCGGCAAAACGATGGCGTCACTGGAACGATCATTGAATCTTCGTTCCCTGAACCAGAAACTGATTGTTTCCAACATTGCCAACATGGATACGCCCAATTTCAAGGCCTTCAAAATGATGGTGGGCGCGGAAATGAATGATAATGCCGCCGAGGGGCCTAAACTGCAAATGACCCGCACCCAGATCGGCCATGTGGGGTTATCGGCATCCGCGACGGATCTGGGGCACGTCGAACGGGTCGAGGAGAATGCGCTTTCGTTGCGGGGGGATGGCAACACGGTCGAACTGGACACTGAAATGGCCAATCTGGCGGAGAATAACCTGATGTACAATACCGCCACCCGCATTATTGCCAATAAGTTCAAAGCACTCAAAGACGCTATTAAAGGAGGACAATAACCATGGGTTTTATTGATGCCTTGCGGGCCAGCGCCTCCGGATTGTCGGCCCAACGCGTCCGCATGAAACTCATCGCCAGCAATTTGGCCAACATGCATACGACCCGCACCCCGGAGGGGGGGCCGTACCAGCGGCGCGAACCGGTTTTTGCTGCCGAATCGCCGGACAACATGTCCTTTCATGACCTGCTCAGGGCTCAAAAGGAAGGCGGTGTCGTGGAAGTCCAGACGGTGGAGATCGTTAAAGACGGACGTGAGCCTGTGACCAAGTACGAGCCGGACCACCCCGATGCCGATGAAAACGGATTTGTGGCATTGCCGAATATCAGTGTGACGGAGGAAATGGTCAATTTGGTATCGGCCTCCCGCAGTTATGAGGCCAATGTCGCCGCGGTCAAAGCAACCAAGAACATGGTGATGAAGGCTCTGGAAATCGGGAGGTAAGTCATGACGGAAATGAATATCAACGCCATCGGTGGATCATTGCCGACGCCGTCTGTCAAAAAGACAACGCCGCAGACGGATGCCCAGGGGTTCGGCAATTTTCTCAAAGGGGCTGTCGGCGAAGTCAACCGCCTGCATCACGAAGCGAATCATGCCGTGGAAGCCCTGGCTGCCGGCCGCAGCCAGGATGTCCACAACACGATGATCGCTTTGCAGAAGGCCGATGTATCGTTCCAGCTTCTCATGCAGATTCGCAACAAGGTGGTATCGGCCTACGAAACCGTCATGCGCATGCAGATTTAGGCACCAGAAAGGGCTTGTGATCCATGGATAAACTTTTGGGACCGATTGGGACGGCACTGACCGCCATGAGTTTGAAAAAGAAGATCAGTCTTCTTGTCGTCATCGGGGTGACGATTGGCGGATTGGTTTACCTCATTCAGTGGAGTGGTCGACCGGACTACCAGCGCCTGTATACAGATCTTTCCATGGATGATGCCGGGTTGATCGTCGATCAGCTTAAAAGTCAGAAAATTCCCTACCGGATCACGGGGGGAGGAACCTGTATCGAAGTGCCGGGCGAAAAGGTCTATGAACTGCGCATGGCCATGGCATCCGAGGGACTGCCCCAGGGATCGGGAATCGGCTTCGAAGTTTTCGACAACGCGAAGCTCGGCATGACCGAGTTTATGCAGAATGTCAATTACCAGCGCGCCCTCCAGGGCGAGCTTTCCCGGACCATCAACAAGATCGATGAAATCGAAAGCTCCCGGGTGCATATCGTCATGCCGACCCAGACACTGTTTATCGAAGAGGAGACGCCGGCCAGTGCCTCCGTCGTCTTGAAGTTAAAACCGGGCAACCGCATCGATCAGGGGCAAATCCAGGGCATCATTCACCTCGTATCCTCAAGCGTATCGGGACTACAGACGGAAAATGTAACCATCGTCGACAACCGCGGCAAATTGCTGGCGGGTAAAAATGGTACCGATTCCCCTCTGGCCATGAGCACGGATCAGTTCATGGTCCAGCGCAAGATGGAAACCAGCTTGCAGAATCGCATTAAAACCATGCTGGAGGAAGTCCTGGGGCCCGAAAAGGCGATCGTGCGTGTTTCCTGCGAACTTGATTTCATGCAGCATGAACAGACCGAAGAGATGTACCTCCCTGACAATCAGGTGGTTCGCAGTGAACAAATTCATGACGAAGCGACCACCGATGGCCGCAGCACCGCCATGGGTATTCCCGGTGTCGGCTCCAATATCCAGCCCAATGGGGTGGGCATCAACAATACCCGGCCGGAAACGACCACCAACCGCAATGCCACCATGTTCCGGAAACAGGACCAGACCAAAAACTACGAAATCGGCAAAGTTATCAGCCGCAAAATCATGCCCTCCGGGACCCTCCAGCGGGTTTCCGCCGCAGTTGTGGTGGATGGCAATTACCAGATGGTGCCCCAGAAAAAAGGAAAAACCGAATGGCAATACACACCGCGCAGTCCGGAGGAAATGGCCCAGTTTGAAAAAATTGTCAAAAGCGCCATTAACTTCAATGCCCAACGTGGCGATACCGTCGAGATCGAAAACATCCCCTTCGAAACCGCCAAGCTGGGAATGGAGGAAGAAACGGAATCTTCCGGTGGTATCCTGGACACGATCCGTCAATTTAAATTCATCTTCGAATACATGCTGGTGGCGCTTTTCGTTGTCTTCAGCTTTCTTTTCCTGGTTCGTCCTCTGGTCCGCTGGCTGACTTCGGAGCCGGCCGGCGGCGGTGAAATCGTTCGCCAACTGCCCAAGACGGTTGGCGAATTGGAGCGGGAATATTCCCGGGGGGGGCAGCAACTCCCCTTTCGAGACCAGATTCAGCAAATGATTACCAATGACAACCAGGGCTCCCTGGGGGTCGTGCGGGAATGGATCAAGGAACAATAAATCGAATTGACCCGAACATGTGAGTAGTGGATATGGATGCGCGCAACCTCCCTGGTTCCCTAAAAATAGCCATACTGGCCCAAGCGTTGGGGCCCGGTACATCGCAAGTTATTATCAACAGCCTGAGCGACGATGAAAAAAAAGCGGTGGTGGCTCATTTGGATCAACTGGGAAATGTCTCTCCCGATCTGGTGGAAAAAGTCGCCGAGGAATTTTACCAGCATATGCAGCGGCGGCAGGCGCTGTCTGCCGGCGGTTCCATACCGGCGAAATCTTCCGCCCCCGACGATAACAAGGCCCCCAAGAGCGGCGGTGGGTCCAACCTTGAAGCCATTTTAAAACTCGACCCCGACCGATTGTTCAAGTTGGTGGCAAACGAACATCCCCAAACCATTGCCATCATCCTCGTTCACGCCAAAACCGAATCGGCCAGTGAGGTCATGTCACGCTTGCCGGATGAGGTCAAAACGGAAGTGGCTTTGCGAATCGCGCAGTTGGATAAGGTCAACAGCGGCATGGTGGAGGAAATCAATCAGGTCATTGAAGCCATCCTCAGTGACAAAGAAACCTCCGAAACCCATGATACCGGCGGTGTGGAACGTCTGGCCGAAATTCTCAATCTGGCCGATGAAATGTCCAGCGAACTGATCATGGGCGAAATTGAGGAACAGAACCCCGAACTGGCCGCCCAGATCAAACAGAAGATGTTTGTATTTGAAGACATTGTTCTCGTGGATGACAAGGGCTTCCAGAAGCTGTTGCGCAAAGTGGAAACCGGTGAACTGGCGGTGGCGCTCAAAGCGGCTTCGGACGAAGTCAAGGATAAAGTGTTCCGCAACATGTCGGCCCGAGCCGGGGATATGCTGCGCGAGGAAATCGCCGATATGGGGCCGGTTCGAATGAACGATGTATCCGCCGCCCAGCAGAAAATCACCGGCCTGATACAGGATATGGAGTTCAAAGGCGAGTTGATCATCAGCGGCCGTCGGGGAGAGGCTCTCGTTGCGTAAGATCATTAAACGTTCGAATACGGAACAGGTGAATACGTTTCGACTGCACTATTTTCCGAACATTCCCGTTCCGGAAGAGGGGAACGCTGTTGAGCACAGTGCCGCCAGCGGGGGATTGCCGAACGGGTTCGACCGTCAGCGGAAGGATGACAGCGTACATTCGCACCATGCCGCAGGGGCTGAACCACAGCTATCGACCGAAGAAATTGAGCGCCTGGCCTATGATAAAGGATATGCCAAAGGGGAACAGGAAGGGCGTATGGCCGCCCAGCATCAGGCGGCTCCGTTGAAAGATGCTCTGGAAAACACCTTGACGGAACTGGACGGCATCCGGGAACGCCTTCGCCAGCAGATCGAGCAGGAAGTGGTGGAGCTCGCCCTGCATGTGGCCCGGAAGGTGGTTCGTCATGAATTGTCCGTTTCCAAAGATACCATCCTGTGCGTTGTCAAGGACGCCGTGGGACAACTTGAAGACCCGGGGAAAATTGCCATTCGCTTGAATCCCGGAGATTTGAAACAAATTAAGGGGGCCGGCGCGCGTCTTGGAGCGGCCATGGAGAATCTCGACGACATTCATTTTGAAGAAGACCCCGGCATCGAATGCGGGGGATGCTATATTCAAACCGAATTCGGTGAGATCGATGCCCGTGTCGAAGAACAGCTTCACGCTGTTGAAGAAGCGTTTCGTGCCGCGATGCGAACGCCCCCCGGCGAACAGGATCACACCGCCGATGCCTAGCCCAACCCGTTTCATCTGTCTGGATCGCTATCATGAATGCCTGGAAGACTGTAACCCCATTCAGGCTTATGGCAAAGTCAGTCGTGTCGTTGGCTTTACGGTCGAGTCTGTGGGCCCTGAATGTCGTATGGGTACGGTCTGCGATATTTTTTCCAAAGACGGTAGTCGCAGGTTTCCGGCCGAAGTCATGGGGTTCAAGGAGAACCGCGTGCTGTTGATGCCCCTGGAGGAAATTCATGGCATTGGTCCCGGCAGCCGTGTGGTGGCCCGTCAAACCCAGGCCTTCATACCGGTTGGCCATCACCTGTTGGGACGCGTTATCGACGGCATTGGCAATCCCATCGATGGCAAAGGGTCCATTCATTCCAAAACAGAATATCCGATTTATGCCACCCCGCCCAATCCACTGAAACGCAAACGAATTGATAAGCCGCTGGATCTCGGTATCCGGGCCATCAACGGTCTTCTCACGGTCGGATGCGGCCAACGAATCGGCATCTTTGCGGGATCCGGTGTGGGGAAAAGCGTCCTGCTGGGCATGATTGCCAAAAAGACCGCCGCGGATGTCAATGTCATTGCACTCATTGGCGAGCGCGGGCGGGAATTGAACGATTTTATCGACAAACAGCTGGGTGAGGATGGATTGAGCCGTTCGGTTATCATTGTGGCCACATCCGACCATCTTCCCTTGATTCGTATGCGCGGGGCTTTTATTGCCACGGCGGTGGCAGAATATTTTCGCGATCAGGGACTCAAGGTCAATTTGATGATGGACTCCGTAACCCGTTTTGCCATGGCCCAGCGTGAAATCGGTCTTGCGTTAGGGGAGCCACCGACCACCAAGGGGTATACGCCGTCCGTATTCACCCTCCTGCCCCGACTTCTGGAGAGGGCCGGTACGTCTTCGACCCGGGGGTCGATCACCGGCCTGTATACGGTATTGGTGGAAGGCGACGATACCAACGAGCCGATTGCCGACGCCATTCGATCCATTCTGGACGGTCATGTGGTACTGACACGCGAGTTGGCCACCCAGGGGCATTTCCCGGCCATTGACGTTTCCCGCAGCATCAGTCGTGTCATGGATGATATTATTGCCCCCGAGCATCGCGACAGCGCCCGTAAACTCAAAGCAGTGCTGGCAACCTATCGGAAGGCCGAAGACCTGATCAATATCGGTGCCTATGCTTCCGGCAGCAATCCCGACATCGACTTTGCGATCCAGATGGTGGGGCAGATCAATGCTTATCTGCGGCAGGAGATCGAGACAACGGTTTCTTTTGAAAACAGTGTCAAGCAACTGGGCGCCATGTTTCATTGACGACGACCGCTATGGAATAAACCGTCAGCTTCCGATGAAGGGGAAGAATTGCTGTGGGACGCGCGTTTAAATTTGAAGCGGTATTGAATCAACGCCAATATCGAGAAGATACCGCTCGCAAAGTATTTGCCGTGGCGGCCCGGGAGCTGGGGCGGGCGCAACAGGTTTTGGCTGAAATGGAAAACGATCGGGACCAGTGCCGGCGCGATCTTCGTCGCAAGCAGGAAAAGGGCGGTTTCGCCATGGAGATCATCCTGTACGCGCGTTATTTGGGGCGGCTCGATGTGGAAATCAAAGACCAGCAGGATCGGGTCGCCCGGATGGCCGAGGAGAAGGAGAAAAAACGCCAGGAACTCATGACGACCCTCAAGGATCGTAAAGTGATCGAAAAATTGAAGGCGCGCCATCTGGCCGATACGGAAAAGAAAGAGCGGGATCTGGAACAGAAGCTATTGAACGAGGCGGCCATCAGCCGCTACCAGCGAAACCACTGATCCAATTGTGAGTGGGCAATTTCTGCCGTGCCAACGGCAAAAGCTTCCCGGCAAATTGGCCTCAAACCACGGACGCGCATGGCGGGGGCGGGTGCTTTTCGGTTAACAATGGAACAAGGGGTCTAATTTATAAGCGATACAGCTCTCTTTTCTCTTGAAGGAACTGCCGCAATGTCATCTGAAAACCTTGATTGCCATTGGCACAAAAAATGCTTCTTTACGGATGCAAACACCATTTTCGCTAAAGGATGATTGTCCATGTTGAATGCTATGCCCATGCCAACCGCAACGTCGGATATTACAGGTGGCCCTGTGACGGCAGACGTCTCCCGGGCTGCCAGTCGCCAGCGTGGCGCCGGAAGCCAAGACGCTGACAGCTTCGCATCAACCCTGGCGTCCCTCCATAAAAAGGAAACGGTTGCTCACCAGACGTCCACGTCTGATCGTGATGAACCCTCGACCGAAACCGCCGAAACGGAAGTCAAACCGGAAAACGGCGAACATTCGGATACGGCGACAGGCTCCGAAAGCCCTGTCGAAACGGCGGTGACGGATGCGTTGATGCCGGTGCCGGCGCCGGGCGATAAATCCGGTGCCAATGTTACGGATAAAGGTTTCTCCGAATCCCAGCCGGTTTTGACGGCCACCGACGATAAAATGACGGCGGAAGCCGTCGACCCCGCAATGGAAGGGGCTGCCAAGTCCCCGCAAAAGATAAATGCCCCCGGGGCCCATCGCCCGTCCGTCGTCGTGGTAGCGGAACAAACGGAAGAGGGCGCAAAGGCTGGCCCCAGTGCGGAAGCGATGCCATTCAAGGGGATGAACCGCGCCGTGACCCAGGACGAAATCAAGCCAATGACCCAACCCTCGGGCGAAGCCCATACACGCCCACTTCCTGGAAACGAGGCGCCGGCGGAAACGTCTTCTGTTTCATCTGAGCCGGAGGGGCAGGCGAAACCGAAGTCACGACCGGCCGCGGTGGACACTGCGGCGGCTCAAAACGACGGGGAGGACGGCGGCCCCGTGGGAAAATCCGCAATCGAAACCGGTAAGCGATTCGCCCATGACGTGAACGAACAGGTCAGGCCATTGAAACATCAGGAAGGTGGCCGCCAGGGGGCTGAATCCGACAAACCATCGCCACGCGAGCATAATCTTGACGGGCAGGAGCGGACGGCCAGACCCTCTGCATCAGCCGATACCGGCGTTGGCGGCGTCAAAATCGCAACCGATACCGGACAGGACGCTTTTGCCAAAATGACCCCACCGGAAGATTCCGGCCCGGCGGCCAGCCGTCCCTCTGCAATGGATTCTGGCATGCCGTTTACAACGACACACGCCGGTGGGAAGACCGCACCTGCGCCAGGCTCGCCAATCCCCCAATCCACACCTGCCGCGACGGAAACGTTTCAATCGGATAATTTTAACAATCTTGTCGAAAAGGCCTTGTTCACGGTGCGGGGGGGGCAGTCGGAGGCCCGGATCGCATTGAAGCCGGATCAGCTCGGGCATGTGCAGATGAAAATCGCCACCGAAAACCATATCGTCACGGTTAAGATTGTGACCGAGTCGCCGGTGGCCCGCGATCTGATCGATGCCAATGCCAATCAGCTGAGGGCCGAGCTGCAGCAGCAGGGATTGAATGTCGAATCCATCGAAGTCTCGGTCTCCGATGACCAGCGGGATGCCTACCGGGGAGCCCGACAGCGTGAAACGTTCATGCGGCATATGGCGTCAAACGGCAAAGCGCCACATGAAGAAGAAACCCCTGCCGATTGGGAGCAGCGGCCGGGACAAAGAAAACCCAATACGTTCGGAGCGACAGGGATTGATTATTTCGCCTGACAGAAGCGGAACGACGCTTCCTGCCGATGACGGATGGTGCCCGGATTCGGCTATCGCAAAACAAGGAGGAAGGGCCACACCATGACAATTTCAGGGGTGACGAGCACAAGCAGCACCACCAGCGCGGAAGGGGCAACCAAAGCCAACGATGAGCTGGGACGGAATGATTTTTTGAATTTGCTGGTGACCCAGCTTCAATATCAGGATCCGTTGAACCCCATGGACAGCGCGGATTTTACAGCCCAATTGGCCCAGTTCAGCTCATTGGAGCAATTGACCAACATGAACAGCCAACTGGAAGAACTGGCGGTCAAGCAAACCGCCGTCAACAATTCGCAGACGGTGTCCTACATCGGGCGAACGGTGCTTTCCAACGGCAATGCCACCCAGATTGCCGATGGGGTCGCTCAGGATTTGCAAGTGGTTCTGGATGCCCCGGCGAATGAAGTTTACTTCAGTATATATGACGATACGGGGGCGTTGCGGTCGACCTTCAATACGGAGGCGATGCCCGCAGGCCGCGGTGCCGTTGAATGGGAGGGGCTTGACATGGATGGCAACCCCCTGCCGGAGGGCAATTACTGGTTTGAAGTGTCCGCCGTCGACACGGCCGGTAATGAAGTCGAGGCCTATCCATTGAGCAGCGGCACGGTAAGCGGCGTTGCTTTTGAGGATGGTGAAGCCATGCTTGTGGTCAACGGGTTGCTGATGAACATCGACAGCGTGATCGAAGTGAGTCAAACAGAAGGATAGCAAGGCTCTGAGTGAGAGAAAAAAGATGACGACAGAACTGAAATGCGAAGGCGCAATGATGCTTATTTCCGATACGGACGCTACGGATTAATTCTAGTTAGGAGGAACTTATGATTGGTTCATTATTCGCAGGGATTTCAGGCTTGAATGCCAACTCAACCGCAATGACGGTCATTGGCGACAATATTGCCAACGTCAATACAACCGCTTTCAAATCCAACCGGGCTTCGTTTGCCAATGTTTTGAGTCAGAGTCTGGGCGGCGGCGGCGGGAACGATATCGGCCGCGGCGTCGATTTCTGGGGAACGACACCGGTCTGGAGCCAGGGATCGCTTGAGAATACCAGTGCCCCCATGGATATGGCCATCAACGGCCGTGGGTTTTTCCAAGTGGTGGACGAATCCGGATCCGCTTTTTATACCCGTGCAGGCGAGTTTTCTTTTAACCGCGAGGGGGATCTGGAGAATCCGGACGGGTTGGTGCTGCAGGGCTACAGTGTCCAGTCGGTGGCGGCCGACGGCACCATGACCCTGGGATCCATCGACAATATCCAAATCCCCACCGAGAGCACCACGCCGCCGGCCGCCACCACGGATTTCACCATCGATGTCAATTTGGATTCGGCGGCCCAAATCAACGACACCTACTCCACCACGCTCACGGTCTACGATTCCCTTGGGAACGACATTCCCATGACCATCGACTTCGTCAAGACCGCCAACAACGAATGGACCTGGCAGGCCAACTCCACCCTGGCGACGGCGGTCACGCCGGCCGGCCCCACGACCATAACGTTTGATGCCACCACCGGCGCCCTGAACACCGGTGCGGACCCGGTGATCAACCTCACCCTGGCCAACGGCGCCACCATGCCGGCCATGACCTGGGATCTTTTTGACGCCACCAACGCCACCAATGGCGATTTGACCCAGTATGCTTCGCCGTCCACCACGACCTTTCAAACCCAGAACGGGTATCCGGCCGGGATGCTGCGGAGCGTTTCGGTGGACGAGGCCGGTGTCATCACCGGTTCCTATTCCAACGGCCAACTGGTCCCCCTTTTCCAGGTAGCGCTGGTGGATTTTCCATCCTATTATGGCCTTACCAAAATGGGGAACAACCTCTACGGGGCTTCCCTGGAATCCGGCGACGCCATGCCGGGCATGCCCGGCAGCGGTCGGCTGGGCAGCATCAGTCCCAGCGCCATCGAAATGTCCAATGTGGACCTGGCCCAGGAATTCGTCAAAATGATTACAACCCAACGCGCATTCCAGGCCAATTCACGTGTCATTACCACCAGTGACGAGATCCTCAATGAACTGATCAATATCAAACGATAACCCCCGATGGATTTGACGGGGTGAGTATCGGGCTGATGGGACCGCTATCCCATCAGCCCGATAACGTTGGGGCGGTCGGCCCCGCCCTGTCAACCTGTTGACAGGCGTCAATCCCTTTCCCCACGATTACGAGACGTGCTGCCCACCGAATAGCAACGTCGATTACGTTCTGAGCCGCGGTTCGTGCGGTATTATTGAAAATAAATATAAAAAACAAATAGATAACATCTTATGGAGCCGCATCCGGCCCATCCTTCCGCGCGGCATCATCTGCAAATTCGCATGGCATAATAATTGCTGATTCAACGGAATGGTTAAACACGACCGAAACCAAACGTCGCAAGATAAAACCCGAAGCAACATCTCAGGAGTTCTTCCGTGGACATAACAACTTTCATCGGCATTCTGGTGGGCGGGGGACTGGTCATCAGTTCCATTCTCATCGGCGGCCCCGGTTCCTGGTTTATCAACTATCCGGCATTGATGATTGTTCTGGGGGGCACCATGGGAGCGACGCTTCTGGCCTATCCCCTGAGAGAAGTGTTGGGTGTCTTCGGTGTCGTTCGGAATGTGTTTCAGTATCGTTCCCAGTCACCGGTAAAATTGATTCCACTTCTGACGGGTTTCGCCCGTAAAGCACGGCAGGAAGGCATATTGTCGTTTGAAGATGAACTCAAGACGATTGATGATCCTTTTCTATCCCGTGGGCTTCAGATGGCCATCGACGGAATGGAATCCCGATCCATCGAAGAAGTCCTGTCCAATGAAATCCTCTGCGTCAGCGAGCGGCATCGACTGGGTGCCGAAATTTTTACCACCATGGGAACATTTGCACCGGCGGTGGGGATGCTGGGCACCATCATCGGCCTCGTGCAGATGCTGATGCAAATGGAAGATCCCAGTCGCATCGGTGAACCCATGGCCGTGGCCCTCTTGACCACCTTCTACGGTACCTTGTTGGCGAATCTGGTTTTTCTGCCGATTGCCGCCAAACTGAAAACCCGCAGCAAACAGGAAATCCTGTTAAAAGAAATGGCCCTGGAAGGGGTGATTGCCATCCAGTCGGGAGACAATCACCGGGTCGTGGAACAAAAGCTGAAAGCATTCCTCGCACCGCGGGTCCGCAGGGCCGCCGCCTGAGGCAAACGTTATGGGACGGATGGATATGCATCGGAAAGGACAACGCCCCAGCCAACGCATGGACGGGATTACCGGAGGCGGGTGGCCGGTCGTATACACGGGGTTTGTTTTGATTCTCCTATCTTTTTTCATCATGCTGAGCTCATTTGCCACCTTCGAGCAGGCCCGTGTTCTTCAGTTTGTGGCCTCGTTCAGCAATGCGCTCAACGTTTTACCGGGCGGCACCCGTGTGGCCGACGGTCAGCGGGTGGCGCCGCCAGGGGACGAAACGGACGCTTTCCAAAAGGAGATGAACCGCCTCCAGGCAGGACTGCGTCAGTGGACGGCTCGACACGAGATGGATCAAAGGCTTGAAATGGTGCTGACGGATGAGGCGTTCACGCTGCGCTTCGACAACCGGATGCTTTTCAGTATCGGGTCTGCTGCACTGGCCATGAAAATGCTGCCATTGCTGGATAGAGTCGGTGCATCCATTTCGGCGACGGACTACCCGGTCCGAATCGAAGGGCATACGGATAACGTCCCCATTCGGACGCGCCGCTACCCGTCCAATTGGGAATTGTCCACGGCCCGCGCCGTCAACGTTTTACGGTATTTGATCCAGCATTGCGACATTCCGGCCTATCGGTTGACTGCGGTTGGCTGCGGTGCGTATCAGCCGCTGGATGGCAATGATTCCTATGAAGGACGGGCGCGCAACCGCCGCGTGGAAATTATTTTTTACCGTGGAGAACATCGATGAGGTCCTATCGGCGACACACCCATATCGATGAACTCGAGGTGCCGGGTAGTGCATGGCTGTGTACCTTCAACGACATGATGACCCTGTTGCTGGTCTTTTTCGTGTTGCTTTTCAGCATGGGAACCATCGACGGGCCCCTGCTGAAAAATTTGCAGCAATCGCTGCAAAGCGGGCTGGGGGTGCTTGCCAATGGAAAACCGACAGCCGATCGGAGCGATCAGGAAAATACGTCAACCGCTTCCGAAACGCGTTTGTCCGAAACCGGCATGCCGGCAAGGTCGAATGATGCGACCGTCAGGGAAACAGCCGTTCGTATCGCGGAACGCATCAATCGGGTCGCGGGCACGCGACGGATCAAAATCGGCACCAAGGGGCAGATCTTGATGGATAACAGCCTCCTGTTCGGCTTTGGTCAAGCGGATTTGAATCCCGACGGTCTGGTCATATTGCTGCGCCTGGCCCAAGAGCTGAAGGCCATTCCCCATCGGATCCGTATCGAGGGCCATACCGACGATATTCCGATTCGGACGGATCGATACCCTTCCAACTGGGAATTGTCCGCCGCCCGGGCCGTCAATGTGGTCAAATACCTATCCGGCCCCGGGCACATTGCGCCGAAAAGACTTGCCGCGGCCGGCTACGCCGACATCAAACCATTAAAACCCAATTCATCTCCCTCAAATCGCGCCCTAAACCGGCGGGTTGAGATCGTTCTGTTGAAAGGGAAAGATCAATGAATAAAAAAGCTGTGATCATCATGGCAACCGTAGCGTTCGTGTTCATGGCACTGGTTGGCGGCGGTTTCTACATGATGTGGATGAAGATTGCCAGCCTCCAGCCTCCGGAGGAAATTACCGAAGAGGAGATGGAAGAAGAAGCCGAGACGGTGGTCATCGGTGAAATGTTTCCCCTTGATACGTTTGTGGTCAACCTGGCAGACCCGAAAGGCAAGCGCTATCTGCGGACCACGATGCAGCTTGAACTGGCGCCTGAGCAGACCGTGGAAACATTTGAACAGCGGCTGCCGCAGATCCGGGATATAATTCTGACGGTTCTGCCCACCAAGCAATCCCAGGAGATTCGCACGGTTGACGGCAAAACGGCCTTGCGACAGGAAATCATGTTCCGGCTGAACGATCTGCTGAAAGTCGAAAGTGTGGCCAATATCTATTTCACCGAATTCGTCATCCAGTAACAGGGTAATTCATCATGGCAGATAACGTACTTTCACAGGACGAAATCGATGCCCTGTTGTCGGCAATGGACAGTGGCGAAGTCGACCTGACAACCAAAGAAGAACCGCCCGAGGCCAAGGCTGAAGCCTATGACATCACCTCCCAGAACATCATGCTGCGGGATCAGTTTTCGGCCCTGGAAGAAGTTTACGACAAATTTTCGGGGCTGCTCCAGAACACCCTGTCAGGGCTTGTGCAGCAGGCCTTTGAAGTGCAGTTCGTTTCCACCGAAATGGTCAAATACGGTGATTTTATCCAGGCTTTTTCCAATCCCACCAGCTTTACGGTTTTCAGTATGGATCCCCTGATCGGATCCGCCCTGCTGGCCATCGAACCCGGTCTGGTTTTTTCCATGATCGATTGCATGTTTGGCGGAAAAGGGACCCCTTTGAAACAGCGCCGCGAGTTTACCACCATTGAAATCGGCATGCTGAAACGGTTGAGCCGGGAATTGCTGGGGGATTTCGAGCGCGCCTGGCAAACGGTTTTTGCCATCCATATCGCCCCCAAAAAGGAAGAAACCAAACCGGAATTCGTTCACCTGGTCAGCCCGGACGAGTTGATGATCGTGATCGTTTTCTCCATCAAAGGGGAGGAGTTTACGGGTAATTTTCACCTTTGTCTCTCCTACCGCATGCTGGAACCGATCAAAGAAAAATTATCGTCCCGCTATCTGCGCGCCAAGGATTCGGAGGCCGCTTTCAGCGATCGCATCCAGAAAAGCCTGGAGGAGACCGAGGTCAATGTCATTGCGGAACTTGGGCACACGGCGCACACCTTCGGCGATCTGCTGGCGCTGCAGGTGGATGATATCTTTACCTTGAACACCGGGCCGCATGATCCCATTACGGTCAACATCGAAACTGTCCCCAAATACCGGGGATATCCCGGCATCGTGAACGGAAACCGGGCCGTTGAAATTCTTGCCACCATATCCCCAGAGGAGGCCGCTACGGAAAAATGATGAACGCATCGCGAGACCATAAAAATGTTGCCCTCAAAGACGTATCCGCGGAAGGATCCGGCACGGACAGTGCCAATGGGTATCAATTCTCCGCCTTGCAGAGCGGAGACGCCGGCGCCAAAGCCAATAATTTGAACTTTATTCTGGATATTCCCCTCGAAGTCACGGTCCAGCTGGGGCACACCCGTATGTTGGTCAACGACTTGCTTAAACTGGGGCAGGGATCGGTCATCGAATTGGAAAAAATGGCCGGGGAGACCCTGGAAATCCTGGCCAACCAGAAACTGGTGGCGCGGGGGGAGGTCGTTGTGATCAATGAAAAATTCGGTATTCGTGTGACGGAGATTATCAGCCCCATGGAACGCGTGGAGAAATTGAAATGATGACGCCTGAGCTTGTCACCGCCGCATTGAAGATGATTGGCGTCCTGGTGCTCATTGTCGGTGGCCTATTGGGTTTCAATGTCTATTCCAAGCGGTTTCTAAAGGGTCGTGTCGGCGGTCCCGGACGGAGATCGGTCCAGGTGCTGGAATCGACACCCATCGGCCTTAAAAAGACCGTGACCCTGGTCAAGGTGCCGGGCGCTGTGCTGGTGTTGGGAATTACCAACGACCGGATCACGTTGTTGGATCGCTTGGACGGACAAGCGGAAGAAGTTCTGACGCTGGTGGGATCCCAGGCGCCCACCCCTTCTTTCAAGGCGCATTTGCAGAAACTCACCGGGAGTTGGGCCCATTCGAAAAGCCCGGACGTTTGGGCGGAATCCGCGGAATGAAACCCACCATGAAATCGACCCTGTGCAAATACGGTTGGGCGGCCCTTTTGGTCATCGGCGTCGTGTTGGTTCTTGCCGGGACAAGTCAGGCAGCCGACGGACCGGCGTCCTCACTTTTCAGCATTCAAATGCCGGACGGCGATGATCCGGGGCAAACCGCAATTGTCGTGCAGATTTTTATGCTGCTGACCGTCCTGTCGCTGGCGCCGGCCATCTTAATCATGCTGACGTCATTTACACGCATGGCCATCGTTCTTTCGGTCATGCGCCAGGCCATCGGCACCCAGTCCATGCCACCCAACCAGGTGATCATCGGCTTGGCCTTGTTTTTGACCTTTTTTGTCATGACCCCGGTCTGGCAGAAGGCGCATCAGGATGCATTGACACCCTATCTAGAGGGAGAAATCAACCAGCAGACGGCTTTGACGCGTGCCATGGACCCGGTGCGGGACTTCATGTTCAAACAGACACGGGAAAAAGACCTGGCTATGCTCATGGAAATGGCCAAAGCGCCCCGTCCGAAAGGGTTGGACGACGTTCCCACGACGGTACTGATTCCGGCCTTTATTATCAGTGAACTGAAAACCGCTTTCCAGATGGCGTTCATGTTGTATGTCCCTTTTTTGATTATCGATATGGTCGTGGCGTCGGTTCTGTTGTCCATGGGGATGATGATGCTGCCACCCGTTATGATTTCCCTGCCGTTCAAACTGATGCTTTTTGTCCTGGCCGATGGCTGGCACCTGATCGTCGGGTCCCTGGTCAAGGGCTTCGCCTGAGTGAGGAGCGTATGCAATGACCCCTGAATTCGTTACCGGTTTTTTTCTGGAAGCCATAAAACTGACCATATTGCTGGCTGCCCCTATGCTGCTGGCCGGTCTTGTGGTGGGCTTGCTGATCAGTGTTTTCCAGGCCGCCACCCAGATCAACGAAATGACGATGACCTTCATCCCCAAAATGCTGGCTGTGGCCGTGGCATTGCTGATTTCCTTTCCCTGGATGCTGCAGGTGCTCATCGATTTCATGCAAAACTTGATTGTCGGTCTCCCCCAGGCCATTCGGTGAAAGGCATCCTGAGAAACGCCGTATGCTCTCCCTTCAGGTCTCATATCCGCAAGTGCAACTCTTCCTACTGGTGTTTTTGCGGGTCACCGCCATCATGATGAGTCTGCCCATTTTCAGCGGCAACAACGTGCCCAACATGTTCAAAGCCGGATTGGCCCTGGCCGTATCCATGGTGATGTTTCCGGTGGTCGATCTGACGATATTGCCGGATATGGACCGGTGGATTTTGCTGGCATTGGGGGTGTTCAGCGAAGTGCTCTTGGGCCTTGGGATCGGGTTGGCGATCCGGCTCATCATGGCCGGCATCCAGATGGCCGGACAGGTCTCCGGTTTCCAGATGGGGCTGGCCATCGCCAACATCATGGACCCGGCCACCAGTGTGCAGACGCCCATATTGGCCCAGGCCTTCAACCTCATGGCCATGCTCATTTTTCTGGCCATCGACGCCCACCATTGGTTTTTCCGGGCCCTTGTGGAAAGCTTCACCCTTATCCCGCCATTTCAGTTTGTTATGTCATCTTCTTTCATCGGCTACCTCATGAATCTGGCGGGCAATATGTTTATCATTGCCTTGAAAATCGGTGCGCCCGTCATCGTCGTCCTGATCCTCACCAGCGTTTCATTCGGCCTGATGGCCCGCACGGTTCCCCAGATGAACATCTTCATTGTGGCCATGCCCCTGAAAATCGTAGTGGGGCTTCTCTTTGTCGTCTTCAGCCTCCCGTACCTGCAGTCCTACCTGCGGGAGCTTTTCGATGGTTTCGGTTCCGGACTGGTACCTTTGTTCAGGCTCATGGGATCCTAAGGAGGCCGCATGGCGCAAGACAGCGGCATGGACCGCACAGAGAAGCCGACGCCCAAAAAACTGAGCGATGCCCGCAAAAAAGGGCAAGTGGCCCAGAGCCGCGAAATTCCCTCGGCCATGATTCTGATGACAGCCCTGGCCGTCTTCTATTTCGGCGGGCAGGGGATGGCCCGGCAATTGACCGACCTCATGCGCGTCAGTTTCCGTGACCTGGAAGGGGAGTGGATGCAAAGCGCCGCGTCGGTGGACGCCATGGCCGGGTGGTTGTTTCAACAATCCCTGACGATTTTGATGCCCATGATGATCGCGTTGCTGGTGATCGGCGTGGTGGCCAATGTTGCCCAGTTCGGCTTCAATTTCAAAGAAAACCTCATGGTACCCGATTTCAAGAAATTGAACCCTGTGAGCGGTGTGAAAAACCTTCTATCCCTTAAAGCACTCGTGGAACTGATAAAATCGATTTTTAAAATCGGTTTTGTCGGCCTGATCGCTTATCTGATGCTCCGGAAGGAATTGATGACCATTCCCTCTCTCATTCATGCCGAGGTCGTGGAAACAGCGATGTACATGGGGACCGTGGCCTTCAAAATCGCTTTCTTCGTCTGTCTGGGGCTCATCGTGTTGGCAGCGGCTGATTTTGCCTATCAACGCTGGCAGCACCAGAAAAACCTGATGATGACCAAACAGGAGGTCAAAGAAGAGCGTAAGCAAAGCGACGGCGACCCCCAGGTCAAATCGCGTATACGCAGCATGCAGATGGAAATGGCCCAGCGGCGCATGATGGAAGCCATTCCCACCGCAGACGTGGTGATCACCAACCCGACCCACTTTGCCATCGCCATCCGTTTTGATGCGGCGGCAATGGCGGCGCCTCAGGTGGTTGCCAAAGGGGCTGATTTGATCGCCCAGCGTATTCGTGAAATTGCCGGGGAGCATGATGTGCCGCTGGTGGAAAACAAGCCCCTGGCGCGGGCGCTTTTCCGCTCCACCGACATCGGCGATTTCATTCCGGCCGAACTCTATCGTGCGGTTGCGGAAGTATTGGCCTACGTCTACCGCCTCAAGGGCATCCGCCATCCCGTCTGATCGCCTGATCGGCGGACGTCAGGCGCCTGACCGCCGCCAACCCCATACCATCCCCGACCCCATCGGTGCTTGGCGGTCCATCGACATACTAAATACCCATTAAGTGGATTCTATCGAGCTGACAGATACGCCCCCCATCGCCGTCAAAAGCTTGACATGACCGGCGATGGGTTCTGGCGCCCGACTAAAGAGGGCCCGAAACCAATCCATCCTTTTGGGGGATCGCCCGGGAGGTATTTTGCTGAAATCATATTGATATTCACGGGCAAGCCCGGTGGCTTGAAATGCAGGGGCAACGTGGACCTTTATTAGGCATGATTCCTGCAAAATGCTTTCCTTTAAAATTTCCGGTGTTCATAAACGCCCATCCGCAATCAACAGGAAATGGAATGGAATACGCTGATCAGAAACAGCTTCCCGGTCAACTCGAAGCGCTGACGAACAACTCGGACATCCTCATGGCGGCCCTTGTCGTGGGGATTCTGATCTTCATGATCCTCCCCCTGCCGGCGTTTATTCTTGACCTGCTGTTGAGCTTCAATATCACATTCTCCATCGTGATTTTGCTCGTGGGCATGTATATCGTCCACCCCTTGCAGTTGTCCTCCTTTCCCACCATTCTGCTGTTGGCAACGCTGTTTCGTCTGTCGCTCAACATTGCCTCGACCCGTATCATCCTCTTGAGCGGCGTCGAGGGTACCAGCGCGGCCGGGAAAGTGATTCAGGCTTTCGGGGGGTTTGTGGTCGGCGGCAATTACCTGGTGGGCATCATCGTCTTCCTCATTTTGGTGATTATCAACTTCATGGTCATTACCAAAGGGGCCGGCCGTATTGCCGAAGTGGCCGCCCGCTTTACGCTCGATGCCATGCCCGGAAAACAGATGAGCATCGACGCCGATCTGAACGCGGGTCTTATTTCCGAAGACGAAGCGCGTAAAAGAAGAGAAGCGATCGCCCGGGAAGCAGAATATTACGGGGCCATGGACGGCGCCAACAAATTTGTACGCGGTGATGCGATTGCCGGCATTATCATTACCCTGATCAATATTTTAGGCGGTCTGACCATTGGGGTTCTTCAAAACGGGATGAATTTTGGAGACGCCGCCCAGAATTATACCCTGCTGACCGTCGGCGACGGTTTGGTATCCCAGGTGCCCGCGCTTATCGTTTCCACCGCCGCCGGTATCATCGTCAGTCGCGCCGGATCGGAATCCAGCCTGGGACGGGACATTACCTCGCAGGTCCTCTTCCAGCATCGCGCCATTGGTATCGCCGCCGCAGTGCTCCTCGGATTTGCGCTGATTCCCGGCCTGCCGACGCTGCCCTTTATCACGCTGGCGGCCACAGCCGCTGTGGTCGCCTATGTCGTCTACAACGCAGGACAGGCGTCAGAGGAGTCCCAGGAAGATGTCGAACTTCTGCCGGAAGGCGAAACAACCGTTGAAAACCTGGAAAACTTGCCGCCTCTGGACCTGCTGTCGCTGGAAGTGGGGTATGGGTTGATCCCCATGGTGGATGTGGAACAGAATGGTGAACTGCTCACCCGCATCAAATCCATTCGCCACCAGGCGGCCGAAGAAATCGGTTTGATCGTGCCCCCGGTGCACATCCAGGACAACATGCAACTGCAGCCGGGTGAATACCGCATTCTGCTCAAGGGCAATGAAATCAACCGGGGGGAGCTGGTCCTCAACCATTTCCTGGCCATGAATCCGGGGGACGCGGCTGGGCAGATCGAAGGCATCGACACCCATGAGCCCACCTATGGACTACCCGCCGTCTGGATTAAAGAAGAACAGCGCGAAAAGGCCATTGCCAACGGTTTTACGGTCGTGGATTTGGCCACCGTGATGACCACCCACATTTCGGATGTCATCACCCGTCACGCCCATGAACTCGTGGGGCGCCAGGAAGTCCAGCGCATGCTCGACCATTTCAAGCAAACCTACCCGAAAGTGGTCGAAGAATTGATCCCCAACCTTTTGCCCCTGGGCGGGGTCGTAAAAGTTCTCCAGAATTTGCTCAAGGAACAAGTCCCCATCCGCGATCTGCTGGCCATTTTGGAAACATTGGCGGACTGGGCCCCCATGACCAAGGATCTTGACATCCTTACGGAATATGTCCGCCAGGCGCTGGCACGGTCCATTGTCAAGGCCTATCAGAACAGCAGCAGTTCCCTGGCCGCCGTAACCCTCGATCAAGGCGTGGAGGTGGCCATTTCGGAAGCCATCCAGCGGACCGACCACGGCAGCTTTCTGGCCATGGATCCACGGACAGTAGAAAAAATCGTGCAGGCCATGGCCAAACACATCGAAACCTTTGCCGCCTTGAACAGCCAGCCGGTCGTTCTGTGTTCCGCCCAGATACGGCCACATTTCAAACGATTGATTGACCGGATGGTCCCCAACCTGGCCGTTCTTTCCTATGATGAAGTCATGAACAATGTGCAGATTCAGACAATCGGATCGGTGGAGTTAACCCATGCAGATTAAACGGTTTGAAGCGAAAAACATGACGGAGGCATTACGTCAAATCAAACGCGAACTCGGGCCGGAAGCGGTCATTCTATCGGCCAAAGACCGGCGGCGGGAAAACCGTTTGCTGGGTATCTCGCGCAAAATTGGGGTTGAAGTAATGGCGGCTGTCGATGACGACGTGCCGGCCATGAATTCCCATCGGCAAGCGGCGAGGCGCAAAGAAGCCGCCCCCCGGGAAAACCTTCACCATCGACCGGCCATGGCCCCCGGGAAAAATGGTCTCGGTTTTTTACCGCAAATCAAAGACGTGGTTCGCCTGAACGGGAAAGCCAAACAATCTGCGACCATGGAAAAAACCACTGGATTCCCACCCGGGATGACAACGCGATCGGAACTCCAGGAAATTTCAAAAGAGGCGTCGTCCGGCGGCGCAGCGGGCAGTTCCATGGGGCGTTACCTGGCCAAAACGGGACTTTCAGTAGGTTCCCTGGCACTGGACAAGAAGGTGCGCACCGCCATTGCGCTGGTTGGCAACGCCGGTGTCGGCAAAACAACGGGCATTGCCAAACTGGCCGCGCGCTTCCGATCCATCCATAAAAAAACGGTGGGATTGCTGGCGTTGGATGGCCTCCCGCTCGGCGGAGTGGAACAACTCCAGTACTATGCCGACAGCATGAATCTGCCCTTGGAAATGCCGGCCCATGACAAGGAATTGACGGCGGCACTGACACGTTTGCAGGCTTGCGACGTGATCCTGGTGGACACACCGGCAGTTCATCCGGGTGACAGGAAGGGACTGGCCCGGATCAGCACCGGTCTCCAGACCATCGGAAAACCCCAGACGCTGTTGGTCCTCAGCGCGGAAGGCCGTGAGGAAGATCTGCAGGATACGGCCCTTCGCTATGCCCAGCTGGCCCCCGTCGGCACCATGATTACCAAAACCGATCTGACGCGTTCCTATGCCGATTTGGTGAATTTTTTGTGCCGCAACGCCCTGCCGGTGTATTTTTTCTCCAACGGCCATCGGATACCCGGCGATTTGACGGTGGCCACACTTGAGCGACTTGCGGCACGCTTTCTGCAAAATGGTTTGCCGGCACACCAAGCGTCAAGCCCTTCCGAAGCGGTTGGCGAGAGCGGAGCCGGGAATCAGGTTTACTTGGCCAACAAGAACTCGGATATTTTTCACCGGCCGGATTGCAAATGGATTCGATTGATCAACCAGGCCAATATCGTGGAATTCAATTCATTTGCCGAAGCGTTGAACAATCGATTCAAGCCTTGCCGCTATTGCAATCCCCAACATCTTTCAATTACCGGCATTTTATCACAGGAAGGCGCCGCTCTATAGCCGACGAGTGGTTTTTCCGTATCAGGAGTAAATGAATATGACGATCCAGTCCAACGATAAGGTTATCCCCCTGAGTTCCCGCAAATCGTTTCGACCGGGAACCCGGGACCGCCTGCCTGAGCCCGAACGCCGGCCCGCCCGCATTGTCTCGATCACCAGTGGGAAAGGCGGCGTGGGGAAAACCAATATTGTTGCCAATCTGGGGTATCAATTGAGTCGTGCCGGCAATCGTGTGCTGATCCTCGATGCCGACCTGGGCCTGGGCAATTTGGACATTCTTCTCGGCCTGGCGCCTCGTCATAACCTGTCGCATGTACTGACGGGTGAAAAACACATTCGCGATATTGTCATCCAAGGGCCGGGACAACTTCAGATTCTACCGGCGGCATCCGGCATCCAGGAATTGACCCACCTCACGTCCGATCAAAAAATGAGCATGCTCTACGAGTTGGATCGCCTGTTGGACACGGTGGACATATTTCTCATCGACTCGGCCGCCGGCATCTCTTCCAATGTATTGGACTTCAGTGTTTCGGCCCAGGAAATTGTAGTCGTCGTGACCCCGGAACCCACTTCGATTACCGATGCCTATGCTCTCATGAAAGTCCTGTCGACCAAGTATGCTGAAAAGACCTGCCGGCTGATCGTGAATCAAGTCGCCAGCGAGCAGGAAGGGCGGGAAATTTTCCGCCAGTTGAATTTGGTGGCCCAGAAATTTCTGGCGATCAAGATGGAATACTTTGGATGCGTTCTTCAGGATGCCAAGCTGGTTCGCTATGTCAAACAACAGCGTCTTATCAGCGAGGCCGATCCTGAATCACCGGCCAGCTATGGCTTTAAAAACCTGGCGCGAAGAACAATGGCCCTGCCGAAGGTGAAAGCCTACCAGGGCGACCCACTGCTTTTTTGGGGCCACATCTTCCAGAATGGCGCCATGTCGCACAAATCCTAGGTCAACGGTTAAGTTGAAACGCAAAATTAACGTCTCAAAGGTGCCTTTATGAAAGCGTTAAAAAGACAAGTCAGTCATCAATCGGCCAAACGCCCGGAAACCCGGGAGCAATTGATGATGGAATACCTTCCGCATGTCAAGCGGATCGTCAATCGAATGGCCATTCATTTGCCCTCGACGGTTGATATCGAAGACCTCTACAACGTCGGCGTTATCGGCCTGATACAAGCCATCGATCGCTACGATGCCGGTCGTGAAAACAAATTCATCACCTATGCAACCCATCGCATTCGCGGGGCGGTGCTCAGCGAATTGCGATCACGGGACTTTCTCTCGCGTGCCAACCGCCGCAAAATTCGGGAAATGGACCAGGCCTACGCCATGTTGGAGCAGCAGTTGGGACGTGATGCTGAAGATCATGAAGTGGCCGATATCCTGGAAATCGATATGGACCAGCTTGATGCCATCAAGAAACTTTCCAGCATCTCATTTATCAGTTTTGAGGAAATGGGCTACAGCGACTCCAATGATAAGGGCCGGCTGTTGAAATATGTCGCCGACGATGCGGTTGATGCGCTTACGATGGCCAATCTGAATGAACTGAAGCTGGCCATGGCAAAGGCCATTGAAAAACTGCCCGAAAAAGAAAAAATGGTGTTATCGCTTTACTATTTTGATGAGTTGAACATGAAAGAAACCGGCAAGGTCCTTAACATCACTGAATCACGGGTTTCCCAGATTCATTCGCAAGCCATTATCCGGCTGCGCAATAAGCTGCGACGCGCCAATATCATTGCCCATTAAGGCTTATTGCCGCTGCCATAGGCCATTGCCGGAGACACCCGTCATGGCAGGAGATAACCCTTATGGTGGACAGCATTCGTCAAACCGGTCGGGTGGGCGCGATCAAAGCACCGGGTCCCCTGCGAACCGTCAAACGGCGCGGGCAATCACGCCAAGAATCCCATGAAAACCAGGATGAACAAGAAGCGGGGGATGATCGTGATCGTTCCCAAGACTTGTCAGAACATGAAAACAGGCCTGAAGCGGAAAACGCTCCGAAAATACCCAATCAAACCGGCAACCGAATCAACATTATCATTTAATCCCGTCCTCGTTTGACCGAAGGAAACGCCATGCCAATCCTTGCCTTTGCAACCCAACATGGAACACTTCTGGATATCCTGGCCCTTGTATGCAGTTTGGTGCTTTTGCTGTTTCTTGCGGTCAATCGTCGTCGCTATGGTGCCATGGTACTCGGTGTCGGGCATGACAAGCCGTCGGCCAGTTTCACTGACGAAGTCACCCGGCAACTGATATCGCAGCAATCCCAGAAAGCCTATGACAATTTGCAGCTGTCCTTGGCACGCGAGTTTGAGACATTTCGCCGGATGGGAAATGGCGATTGGCGCTTGGAAAATTCTCCGCCCGAAGCCCCCCAGGGCTTATCACTGGCCAAGGGGCCTGTCCGTTCTGGCGGGCAGGAGCGCCGGCGACGCTATCGCAGGGCTGGGGAAATGATCGCTCAGGGCGCTGACAGGGACACGGTCATGCGGCAATGCGGCCTGGCGGGACGTGAATTGGAGCTGCTCCAGGGGCTTCAACAGCTTGAGCAGGGCCACCACGCCTAGATCCCATGCGTCGACGGGATCCTGTCGATTTGCCGTCACGAGGCAATTCATTCCTAACCGGTAAAAAATGCCGCTGTTTTCATCCGGAAGACCGGCAACATCATGCACCGGGCAACGCCCTATAAAAACTACGGGCACCCCTTCAAAAACCGAGGGAGTTTTAACAAACCCTGTGGTGGCCGAAAGAATAGCGTTTCCACCGTTCGTAATAACCAGCGGAAATGAATTGCATCTGACACGGAACGGTTTCAGTGCACCCATGATGGATCCTTCGTAAGAAAAAGGTTCCGAATATGGTCCGGTTTTTGCTTCATATTATTAACCATATTGATTCGACGACTTTTCTTTCTATCGAATTCGTCTGAGATGTAAGGAATTGACATGAGTGGATCCATTTATCTCGCGACCTCGGGCGCTGAAGCACAGCGCATCCGCATGCAAATTTTATCCAACAATCTCGCCAATATAAATACGGCCGGGTATAAAGAGGACCGCGCCACTTTCCGGATTCCGGATGACGATATGGTGACGGAGGCGGATGATCCTGCCGCTGCAGGCACGACAGGTGGATTGATTGCCCCCGTCATTCCAATGACGGCCCATACCGATTTTTCACCAGGCCCCATTCAGCGCACCGGCAATTCTCTGGATGTCGCCATCAATGGCGAGGGTTTTTTCAGCATCCAGACCGACCAGGGGGTGCGCTATTCCCGCAACGGCGCTTTCACGATTAATCCCGAGGGGCTTCTGGCAACCCCGGACGGTGATCCCGTTTTGGGAGAAGGCGGCGAAATCGCCATTGACGGAGCGGATATCCGTTTTGATGGGTCCGGGAATGTTCTGGTGGACGGCCGTGTGACGGACAAACTGAAAATCGTCAAAATTTCCGCGCCGGACGCCTTGCGCAAAGTGGGTAAAACCCTTTTCCAACTGGATGAAACCAAAGGCGAGGAAGAACCGCTGGAATTTGCCAATGTGCAGCAGGGCGCTCTGGAAGGTTCTAATGTGAACGCCGTAAAGGCCATGACGGAACTGATCGAGGTTCAACGTGGATACGAATCTTATCAGAAGATGATTCAAACCATGGGAGAAATGGCCTCGCGTGTCATCAGTGGTGTCGGCACCACGGAATAGGGCGGTTTCACCGCCAAGGAGGAGAACATGATTCGCAGTTTATGGACCGCAGCGTCTGGAATGAAATCACAGTCGCTCAACATCGATGTTATTTCCAACAACCTGGCCAACGTCAACACCACGGGGTTCAAAACCAGTCGGGCCGATTTCCAGGATCTTCTCTATGAAACCCTCCGGCAGGCCGGCACCTCTTCTTCCGAAAGCACCGATGTCCCCACCGGCATTCAGCTGGGTCACGGGAGCCGTCCGGTGGCCACTCACAGGATCTTCACCGAGGGGGATTTTCAACAGACCAAAAACGAACTGGATATTGCCATCGAAGGCGATGGTTTTTTCCAGATTATCCAACCGAACGGGGAAACGGCCTATACGCGCGACGGCGCTTTCAAAATGGATCGCGATGGTCGCATCGTGACATCCGACGGGTTTGTGATGGAACCCGAAATTACGATTCCCAGCGACAGCATTTCCCTTTCCATTGGGTTGGACGGGACGGTGTCGGTCCTGCAGGCCGGAGCCAGTGAACCCACGGAAATCGGGACCGTCACCCTGGCCCGTTTCGTTAATCCGGCCGGACTCCACAGTATCGGCCGCAATCTCTATCTGCCGACCAACGCCTCGGGTGACGCCATCGTCGGAACGGCAGGCGAAGACGGCCTGGGAAGCCTGGCCCAGGGGTTCCTCGAAATGTCCAATGTGAGTGTCGTGGACGAGATGGTGAAGATGATTACGGCCCAACGGGCCTACGAAATCAACAGCAAAACCATCCAGGCGGCGGACGACATGCTCCAGCAGGCCAATAACGTCAAACGCTAAAAACGATAGAGGGGCGCGATGATTACCCGAAGGGGCGGCACAAAAAGAATCATGATCATGCTGGTTATGCTCGTGGGCACCGGATTTTTTTCCGCCCACGCCATTGCAGCTGAAAGATCACATGCGACCGTATGCCTTGCGTTAGCGTCACCAGTTGAAATCGACAGTGAAAACGTGTCCCTGGGTCAGGTGGCCCGGGTTACCGGAACCGATGCTGCCAACGGGTCGCAAATGGCGGCTGTCGTGATCGGCCGTGCCCCGCAGGCCGGCCATAGCCGCACCATCAGCCGGGATTATATCCTGCTTAGGTTGCGTCAATCCGGCTTCGATACCCAAGCCATGTGCGTTGAGGGCCCTGAGCAAATCACCCTCACGCGTCGGGCCGTGACCATTTCGGCTGGGGATATCGAAATGTTGGTGCGCGCCCATATCACGGAACATCCGCCTTTCAGTGATGCCGATCTGACCATTTCGTCGGTACGAGTCGCCGATGATGTCATGTTGCCGACCGGAAATGTTCAGCATGATATTCAATACCTTCCTCAGAAGCGTCTTTCCGGTACCCTGCCTTTGAATATTTTTTTCAGTGTCGACGGCACACCGGTAAAAAGAGTCATGGTGACAGCGCATGTCGTCATGATGAAAGAGGTGCCCGTGACGCGACGCCCTATTGCCCGCTATGAACTGATCCAGCCCGAAGACCTTATGCTGCAGACGATGGATATTTCGAATCTCCAACCCAATACCGTGTTTTCCTTCCAGGAGATAGCCGGGCAGCGTGCCCGCCGCAACATCGGTCCGCGGAGGGTATTGCGTAAAGATCAATTGGAATTTCCACCCGCGGTAAAAAAGGGCGATCGTGTTCTGATCGTGGCGGAATCCGGAGGATTGCGTATTACCACCCTCGGCGAGGTAAAAAGTATCGGTCGCCCTGGCGAGCGTATCCGCGTTGTCAATCTGGATTCGAATAAGTCATTGTACGCCCGGGTTATTGATGCACAAACGGTGCAAGTGGATTTCTAGAAAGGATAACATCATGACCCCAAAGAACATGCGCGTGATGGGCTGTTGGGCCATCCTGAGCATATGGATGATTCTATTCATAGGGGGATGCGCAACCCCTCACGGCGGCATGACGGTCAGTACGGCGCCGGTCGCCGCCACGACACCATCGACGCCGGTCAACACACCCCAGATGCCGACGGACGATATGTCGCTGTGGTCCGACGAGGTGGCCTACGGCGATCTGTTCAGCGATCCCAAAGCCCGTCGGGCCGGCGATGTCATCACCATCAAGATTGCCGAATCGTCCAGCGCTTCCAACAGTGCGGATACCTCGACGGATCGCGAGTCGTCCCTCAGTGCCGGCATCAGTGAGCTGTTTGGGATGAAGACGTCTACGCTGCAGGACATGTCTGTCAGCGGAAGTATTACCAGCGATTTTGAAGGATCCGGCACCACCACCCGCAGCGGCCAACTGGACGCCTATATTACGGCACGCGTGGTCGAGGTCATGCCCAACCGCAATCTGAAAGTGATCGGTTCCCGGGAAATTATGGTGAACAACGAGAAGCAGATTATGACCATATATGGTGTGGTTCGGCCGAGGGATATTTCCGAGGACAATGTCGTTCTGTCCACCTTCGTGGCCGATGCGCGCATTGCCTATAGCGGCGCCGGCATTGTCGATGACCGTCAACGTCCGGGCTGGATTGCCAATGCCTTGAATACGGTCTGGCCATTTTGAAACCACGACCCTTTGTCAACCTGAGGCACCATATGAATGCCAAGCATCCTTTTCTGAAAAAGAAATCTATCATCGCTATGGTGGGCACGCTCGTCGTTCTGACGCTGATGGCATCGAGCGTGGCACGCGCCGCCCGCATCAAGGACATCGCCAATATCCGCGGTGTTCGCCAAAATCAGCTTTTCGGCTACGGACTCGTGGTGGGGTTGGATGGATCCGGAGATGGCAACAAATCCATTTTTACGGTGCAATCACTTGCCAGCATGCTCGAAAAAATGGGGGTAACCATCGATCCGGACGATTTGAAGGTCAAAAATGTTGCCGCTGTCATGATTACCGCTAATCTTCCCCCGTTTGCACGGACCGGCAGCCGCATCGATGTGCTGGTCAGCTCCATCGGGGATGCCAAAAACCTCCAGGGCGGAACGCTCCTTCTGACCCCATTGAAAGCGGCTGACGGCAATGTCTATGCCGTGGCCCAGGGACCGGTCAGCACCGGCGGTTTTTCCTACGGCAAGGGGAGCGGCACCGGCGTGCAGAAGAATTTCCCCACGGTGGGTCGCATTGTCGGCGGTGCCCTGATCGAGCGTGAAATTGCGCACAATTTCAACGCACGTGAGGTGCTGACACTGGCCTTGCACGCTCCGGACTTCACCACAGCCACCCGGGTGGCCCGGGCCATTAACAGCGCTTTCGGCGATGCCATGGCGTCCGCGCCGGATGCGGGTACCATCAAGGTCAAAGTGCCGGATCTCTACCGCGGTCGGAGCGTTGAGCTGGTGGCCCTGATCGAAAACCTGGGTGTCACGCCGGACAATGTATCCAAGATTATCATCAACGAGCGCACGGGAACGGTCATCATGGGTGAAAACGTGCGCATCGCCACCATTGCCATTGCCCACGGCAACCTGAGCATCCAGGTCAATAAGCGGGATAATGTATCCCAGCCCTTGCCCTTTTCCCGGGGAGGGCAGACCGTGGTGACGTCGGATCGGGAAATGATTGTCGAGGAAGGCAGCAATCCTTTGTTTCTGGTGGAATCGGGCGTGAGTATCGGAGAAGTCGTTCGTGCGCTGAACGCTCTCGGGGTATCGCCGCGGGATTTGATCGCCATTTTTCAGGCGCTCAAGGCGGCCGGAGCCCTGCAGGCGAAACTGCAGGTCATTTAGCGGACCGAAGAAGGAGAAAATATTGGATCCATTAGCAATGATATCCATGCCGGGCTTGGCTGGCATACCATCTCATAACGGCACACGCATCGCCCGGCAGACGGCTGCGTCGGATGACGCCCGGATGGAAGATGAAAACCGGCGTCTTGAAAAGGCCTGTGCTGAGTTTGAAGCCATTTTCGTTGAACAGTTGTTTAAAACCATGCGTGCCAGCATACCCGAGTCGGACCTGATGGACGGCGGCCGGGCCGAGGAAGTTTACACCGAGATGATGGATCAGCAGGTTGCCCGGGAAATGGCCCATGGCCAGGGAGCCATTGGCTTGGCCAACCAGATGAAAGCCCGTTTGGCACAGTATTCGGGCATGGCCAAAAGGGCGTTGGGAATAATGAGAAACATCTAAAGCTCCAGCAGAGGGCGGCCGATAATCACCTTGCGGAACTAGAAGCTTCCGGAGAATGCATCCGATGGCATTCATAGGAGAATCCGCCGACCAGAACACTCAGTATCCGAAACCGAAAAGGGTTTGGATCCACAGCTGGAGGCCATGCATGAAAATCGATGACAGCAGCATTCACATTAATTTTGAAGCCTATGCACAGAAGGCCAAAAACGCCGGCGGCGGGAACCCGCAACCTGCAGCGGCTTCCGGTGAAAATCCACCGGAGGACAAAGTGGTCCTGTCGCCCAAGGCCCGGGAAATCCATGAGGCCCGCAACCTTTTGAAGGATATCCCGGATATCGACGAACGCAAAGTGGCCCAAATAAGCCTCCAGCTTGATACGGGGGTCTACAAAATCGATGGCAGTCAAATCGCAGAGCGCATGATGCGGGATATGGCGCTTAACAACGATTTTTAATTAAATTGAAGTAACCGTTTGATTAAATATTGAATATGCGGTTTGCGATGCTCCGATTCCAACGGAGAATTCTATGGAAAAAGCGTTGACCTCTTTAAATGATTGCATTGACCGGCAACTGATTCTCTATCGCAAACTGTTGGATCTTTTCCTCGTGGAACGACGTGCCATTCTGGATTCCGAACTTGAGGCACTCAACCAGATCGTCACCGACAAGGAGACGGTTCTCCAGCGTATTCGTCGTGAGGAGTTCCATCGCAAGCAGATCGCCGATCAAATCGCTGCTCAACTCCAATTGGATTCTGAAGAGATGACCATTACACGGTTGAGCAAACGGGTCGGGGAACCGCATGCTTCCAAGCTGAAAAACCTGGGCGGACAGCTCCAGGAACTGATTGACACGATCCAGATTGAATCCGAGCGCAACCGATCCCTTTGCCTTCAGGCCCTGCAATTCATAAATGGATCGCTTAAGATGCTGACAACGCTGACGCATCCTAATCAGGTCTACCATGCAACGGGCCGGGTTCAGAATGGGGGAAAGATCGGCCGCATGCTTTCCGGGGCCGTCTGAATACGAAAAACATTTTACTATAATTTAAAGCCATAGATTCGGATGGATACTCATGACGAAAACAGGATCCAAAGTCATTCCAGAATTAAATCGGTTTTATGACAACCTCGACAACCTCAGCCTGAATGATCGCGAAGGGTGGAGCCGTTTTGCCGATCAAATGGCCGCGCTTGCCGGAGACATCCCCAAACAGATGAAACCTTTGCGGTCCTTGTTGCAAGCCTGCCAGAAAGGGATTGCCGCCATTGCCCAGAAATCCCTTAGCGACTACCTGGCCATCATCGATGCGATCGCCGATGGCTTTGATGCCGCCAAACATTATCTGGAAAACGGACCGGATCGGAAGGTCCTGGTCCAAAAAGCGACCGACGCGCTCGAGGGAATCTTATCCCAGGGAGAGAGGACATCACCGGATGCCATCGATAGGGATGGAGACGCTGAAGCCACGGCGGATGGGCCCTTGAGTATCGATGATGTCGCCGCCATGCTCGTTCAGGCCGATACCGACGATCGGACGGCATACCGCGCTATCCGAGACGCCCTGGAAGACCTGGGCCGGAATATGGCTTTCCCCGAAACGGTTCAAACACGTCTGCAGGAGGCGCAGAGCCTGCTGACAAACACCTTGGACGATGCGGGGGCGTTGTCGGACGACCTTTTGGATATCATTGGAGAAAAAATCCAGTCCGCAATGGATCTGCTGATCGACGAAACCAAATCTACGCCGACGGCGGATCCGGTTAAGGATGCTGAAACGGTGGTGGCTGATAATGAACCGGAACCACTGCCGCATTCCGAAACCGATCCTGTTGCTGTCGCTGAAGTCGCAGCTCCTGTTGCCGATCCCTCCACGCCTGGAGCTCTTCCGGAGATGGAAGAACCACCGGTCTCATCCGAACAGGATATGAATGATTACATGCCGGATGATCCTGATTTTGAACTCATCGGCGAATTCATCGAGGAGGGTAGCGATCTCATTGTCAAAGCCGAAGAAGCTTTGCTCGCGCTTGAAACCGATCCGGACGACATGGATGCCGTGGGCATGGTTTTCCGTGCCTTTCACACCATCAAGGGGACATCGGCTTTTCTGGAACTGTCGATCATCGCGGATATGGGGCACCACGCCGAAAGTCTGCTCAGCCGCGTAAGAGACCGGGAGATTCGGTATACCGGTGGGTATGCCGACTTGTCCCTGCATGCGCTGGACATGCTGAAAGACATGGTCGAAGGTGTCCAGGAAGCATTGGGCGGCGGTCCTTTTCTGAAGCCCGCAGGTTATGATGAGTTGATGAAAGTGCTGGCCGCACCGGAAGCTGCTGGTATCAGCGAAGAAAGCGACGACAGCCCGAATCCGCGCGTGGGCGATCTGCTGGTAGCCCAGGGCAAAGTCAGCCGCGAAGATGTCGAATCCGTCGTTTCGGAACCGCGGGTCGGTGATATCATGGTGGCCCAGGGAACCGCCACCCGTGAGCAGATTGAAAAAGCCGCGGAACAGGACGGCAGCGCTCCCCTGGGTGTCAAAATGGTAAAAACCCAGCAAGCTTCAGCCAAGGATGTGGGCAAGGCGTTGCGAACCCAACAGCGCATGAAGAATCCCCAGGCCGTGGTGGATTCCTCCGTGCGGGTCAGCACCAGTCGTCTAGATCGCCTTATCGACATGGTGGGGGAACTAGTCATTGCGCATTCCATGGTGGCCCAGGATGATATTGTCATCAACGGGAGCAACCACGATCTCATCAAAAAAATCGGTCATACCAGCAAAATCGTACGGGAACTGCAGGATATGAGCATGTCCCTTCGCATGGTACCGCTCAAAGCCACGTTCAATAAAATGACGCGTTTGGTAAGGGATGTTGCCCGCAAGACCGGTAAACAGGTCCATCTGATTACGGAAGGCGAGGAGACCGAAATCGATCGCAACCTGGTGGATATCATCAACGACCCACTTGTCCATATGATCCGCAATGCCGTCGATCATGGTATTGAACCACCTGAAGTGCGCCAGGAAAGGGGCAAGGAAGAAACCGGGCAGGTGAAACTGGCCGCCTATCACTCGGCCGGCAATGTAGTCGTGGAAATTCAGGATGATGGAAAAGGACTCGACCGGGATGTCATTCTCAACAAAGCCATCCAGAATGGTTTGATCAGTGACGGAACAGGATTGAGCGATCGGGAAATATTCAACCTCGTATTCGAACCCGGCTTTTCGACCGCGGCGGAAGTCACCGATGTTTCGGGACGCGGGGTCGGTATGGATGTGGTCCGGAAAAATATTGAATCCCTGCGGGGACAGGTGGAAATCCATTCGGTCAAGGGCGCGGGGAGCACCTTCAAGATGAGCCTGCCGCTGACCCTTGCCATTATCGACGGTATGGTGGTGCGGGTTGGTGAAGAGACATACGTGGTGCCGACGGTTTCCATCATCAAATCCATCAAACCGGAACAGGATGACATATCGACGGTGTACGGCCGTGGCGAAATGATCTCCTTGCAGGGCAACCTGATACCGCTGGTGCGGCTGGTGGACATCTACGGGCTTGACGCCGTGGAAGAGGATGACGACAACATGCTGGTCGTCATCGTTGAAGATGAACACAACCGTGCCGGCCTGGTCATCCACGAACTGGTTGGCCGGCAGCAGGTCGTCATTAAAACCCTTGGTGAAACCATGCGCCACATCCCCGGCATCTCCGGCAGCGCCATTATGCCCAACGGCCGCGTGGGGTTGATTTTGGATGTGGGCAGCCTGATGCGCTATGCCAATAAAGACAACCATGATGGTGGTATAGACAAGCGGATGATCGAAGCCCAACCGCTTCAGGCGGTGGCGTAATTCAGGAAAAGCTTACAAAAGGGATTTTACCGGAATGAGTTTATTGACCGCCGAACTTGATCAACGGCAGTTTCAGGAAATCAGTCAGATTGTTTATCAACAATGTGGCATCAGCCTGAAATCCGGGAAAGAAGCCCTGGTGCGCGCGCGCCTTATGAAAAGGCTCAGGGCGCTTAAAATTGCCAATGTAAAAGAGTACATGCGCCTCATCAGCAGCGAAAAGGGAAAGACCGAAATCAACACCCTGATCGATGTGATGACCACCAATAAAACCAGCTTTTTCCGGGAAGCCGCCCACTTCGACTACCTGGCCCAGGAAATCCTTCCGAATCTCAGCAATCGGAAACGCCTGCGTTTCTGGAGCGCGGCCTGCTCTTCCGGAGAAGAGCCCTACACCCTGGCCATGGTTTTGCAGGAAAACATCCGGGACATCGGTCGGAAAGATGTGTTGATCCTTGCGACGGATATTTCCAATCAGATGATCGCAATTGCCCAGCAGGGTGTCTATTCCGAAGAACGCATGGCCGGCATTCCCCAGCCGCTTGTCCGCGAATACTTTGAACGCATCCGCGAAGGCGCGCAGGCGCGCTATCGCGCGGGGACCGAACTGCGCAAGTTGATCCGGCTGGCCCCACTTAATCTGATGCAACCCTGGCCCATGAAGGGTCCTTTCAACGTCATATTTTGTCGCAACGTCATGATTTACTTCGATCGCCCGACACAGCAACGCCTCGTGAATCGTTTTTGGGACATGTTGGAACCCGGGGGCTATTTGTTTGTGGGGCACTCCGAAGGGCTTTCAGGCATTCGCCATGAGTTTCAGTATATGAAACCGGCCACATACAGGAAACGGTAATGACCATTAGGGTTCGGATGGCATAAATGAGACACGTCGTCGTGGTTGCCGATATGAAGACAGGCAAAAGAGGAGATATCCTCGTTACCCATGCATTGGGAAGTTGTCTGGGGCTGATGGTTTATGATCCGCAGGCTCAGGTTGGCGGACTTCTGCATGCCATGTTGCCTTTGTCCAAAATCAATCCTGAAAAAGCGGCCAACAATCCCTATATGTTCGTGGATATTGGTGTGCCGAAATTATTCAAGGAAATCTACAAGATCGGCGGGGAAAAATCCCGGCTCATCGTCAAGGCGGCCGGATGTGGACAGCCCCTCGGGAAAAATGAAATTTTCAAGATCGGGGAACGCAATTTCACCGTCCTGAAAAAATTGCTTTGGAAAAACAGCGTCCTTCTGGATGCCGATGATATCGGCGGGCCGGCCGGACGCACCGTGCATTTTGATATCACCAGCGGCGAAGTCAAAATATCCAGCAACGGGTCAGTGAGTCTGTTATGAAAGCCACCTCTGTTGATAAAATTATGGCCAAGGTTGAAGCGCTTCCGAGTATCCCCGGTTCAGCCGTCAAGCTGTTGGCTTTACTGGAAAATGCCGAAGCATCGGTCCAGGAAATCGAAGATGTTCTGCGCCTGGATCCGGGAATGACCGCCAATGTGCTCAAGTTGACCAATTCCGCTTATATTGGTTTGCCGACCAAAGTAGGGTCCGTGAAGCGGGCGGTCATGCTGCTGGGCATGAAAAAGGTCAAACAGCTGGTGATGGCATCCTGTGTCAATGCCGTCATGGATGGCGCGATCCCGGGATACGATTTGCCGCCGGGGGAACTTTGGCGGCATTCCATCGCCGTTTCCGTGGCGGCGGAAGGCTTGTGTCGCGAGATGCAACTGACAAGCTCGGAAGATGTTTTTACCGCCGCCCTGCTGCATGATGTGGGCAAATTGGTTCTGGGGCAGTTTATTCAGGATGATATGGCGGCCATCGATGCGGCCGCGGGCACCGACGTTTCCTTTGAAGTCGCCGAAAAAGAAGTGCTCGGTATCGATCATGCCCAAATCGGCGCCCGGATTTTGGCGCAATGGTCGCTTCCGGACGATCTGGTGCATGCGGTGCGCTGGCACCACGATCCGGACGGAACCGAGAGCCCAAACCAAATGACGGATATCGTTCATGTGGCCAATGTTCTTTGCCTGATGATGGGAATTGGCGTCGGCAGGGAAGGGCTGCAATACGAACCGTCGCCATTGGTCACGCGTCGATTGGGCATAAAACCGTTTCATTTGGAACAGGTCGCCAGCCAGACATTGCAGTGGGTGGAGGATCTGTCCGATGTTTTTTCTGCCGATTAACCATACCTATAAATGAGCTGAATGGGGTAACCATATGCCACTCAATGTCTTAATCGTCGATGACAGCAGCGTCATGAGGGCGATGATTATCAAAACCATCCGAATGAGCGGGCTGGACCTTGGGGATATCTACCAGGCCGGCAACGGACAGGAGGGGCTGGATGCCGCCAGGGGTAACTGGGTCGATCTGGTTGTCGCCGATATCAACATGCCGGTGATGAATGGCGAGGAAATGATCGACCAGATGAAAGCCGACCCGGAATTATCCGATCTGCCCACCATCGTCATTTCCACGGAGGGCAGCGCTACGCGCATCGAGCGGCTTGAACGTAAAGGCGTCAAGTTTATCCATAAACCTTTTACACCTGAAATTATAAGAGATTCCATACACGCGCTTACAGGCATCGGCCCCGCGGAAACAGGAGAAAGCGATGACGCAGGAACATTCTGATTTACTAAGGGAAATTGCCGGCGAGACGCTGGAGCAATTGGCGTTCATCTTCAGTTACCCGGATGACATGGATCCCGAGGCTATATGGGAAAAAGCCACCATCGGGTGTCGCGTTGCCTTCAACGGACCGAAGCAGGGAGAGCTCCTCCTGAACATATCCACGGCGGCGCTCCCCGAACTGGCGTCCAATATGCTGGGCCTGGACGAAGATGATGTGCCCCCCGAAGACCAGCAACAGGATGCCCTCCGGGAGGCTTTGAACGTGATCTGCGGGAACCTGCTGCCCCGTATCGGCGGCGTCGATGCGGTTTTCGACATCCAGTCCCCGGAGATTGTGGCCGCTGAAGCTGCCCGAGGTCTGGTGAAGGAATACTTGGATGCCCCCCAAGGGTGTGCCGCTGCTTTCCTGAGTTTGGATGACGGCGAATGTCAATTGTATTTGCGGATGGGAAACAGTGGCTGAGGGATGAAATGATTTTATCGGGTTTACGGCCGAGCATAAGAGAATAGCAATGATTAAAGTGCTGATTGTAGACGATTCCGCTGTTGTAAGAAAAATATTGAGTGCTGAACTGTCGCGTTATGACGATATCGATATCGTGGGCACAGCCGTTGACCCTTATGTGGCCCGGGACAAGATCGTCAAGTTGAAACCGGATGTCGTTACGCTGGACCTGGAAATGCCCCGCATGGACGGGTTGTCTTTTTTGGCCAAGCTCATGCGACATTACCCCCTCCCCGTGATCGTCTTGAGTTCCCTCACCCCGCGCAACAGTGAAACGGCCATCAAGGCCCTGGATCTGGGTGCTGTGGACGTGTTGTGCAAAAGCGGTTCAGCGTACTCCACCCAGGATATCTCCCGCCAACTGGTGCAGTCCATCCGGGCCGCGGCCAAAGCCAAGGTCAGTGCATTGCCGGCCAAAAAAGCGGACGGGCCGCGGGAAAAAATCGATATCAACAGCGGCTTATTGACGAAAACGACCCACCAGATCATTGCCATCGGTGCCTCGACCGGCGGAACCAAAGCCATTGAGGCCGTTCTGCGACAAATGCCGGCGGGGTCTCCGGGAACAATCATCGTGCAGCATATGCCGGAAACTTTCACCCAAACCTTTGCCGAGCGATTGAACAGCTTATGTTCGATGGAAGTCCGGGAAGCCAAAGACAAGGACCATGTCGTTCCCGGCGTGGCCCTGATCGCTCCCGGGAACCAGCACATGGTGCTCCACCGCAGCGGCGGGAACTATATCGTGAACATCAAGGGAGGGCCGCGCGTCCATTATCAAAGACCCAGTGTGGATGTCATGTTTCAATCGGTGGCCAAACATGCCGGACGGAATGCCGTGGGGGTTATCTTGACCGGGATGGGGGCTGACGGGGCTAAAGGCATGCTGGCCATGCAGAAGAATGGGGCCTACAACATTTCTCAGGATGAAAAAAGTTGTGTTGTTTTCGGTATGCCCAAAGAGGCGATCAAGCTGGGTGGCGTCGATGAGATTCAGCCCCTATCAATGATTCCTAAGGCCATTTTCAATGCATTGGCACGCAATGGGAACGTCTAGAAAAAAGGACATCCGCAAGGTGGTGAATTATGCCTGACATCTATGGGATATTGAGCACGGCCAGCCGATCCCTGCTGACCCAGCAGAAAGCCATTGACGTGACCGGTCAGAACATTGCCAACGTCAACACACCGGGCTATTCCCGGCAACGTGTCGTTATGGAACCCAGCGCACCCATCAATTTTGAACCGGGCCAGATGGGCACGGGCGTGAAAGCCGCTGAAATCCAGAGAATTTACGATGGCTTTATCGGGGGGCAGATCAATGGCGAAAACGCCAAGCTGGGGCAATGGGAAGCCACGGAAAGCGGATTGTCCCGCATCGAGCTGATCTTCAACGAGAGTTCCGGGGTTGGACTGGAACAGGCCATGGGGGCGTTCTGGTCGGCCTGGCAGGATCTGGCGAACAATCCTGCCGGCTATCCGGAACGCACGGCATTGCGTTCGGCCAGCGATACCCTGGCACGCACGTTCAACACCATGTCGGAAAATCTGCAGCAGATCCAAATGGATTACGACAGCACCATTGCCGGGACGCTGGATGAGATCAACGGCCTGACAGCGCAGATTGTCGATTTGAACGAGAAGATCAGCCAGGTGGAAATTGCCGGGCAGAATTCCAACGACTACCGTGACCAGCGGGACCAATTGCTAAAGGAACTGTCCGGACTCATTGAAATCGATACGTACGAAAACGAGCAGGGGCAAGTCACTGTTTTGACGGGCAACGGCACGGCCCTTGTGCAGAGTCCCTATGCCTATGAGTTATCCACCCAAGTCAACGCCGATGGCCTGCAAAATGTGATGTGGACGGATCGGAGCGGAACCGCCATTGACATCACCGCAGATATCGGCGGCGGTGAACTGAAAGGCTGGTTGGACGTGCGGGACGACTACGCCCAGGGGTATCTTGACGAATTGGATGCCCTGGCCAATGCCATCATCAGTGAAGTCAATACCCTTCATCAGAGCGGCTATGGCATGACCATCGATGCCGCTAGCGGGCTGCCAACCACCGGGCAGGCCTTTTTTGCGGGCAACACGGCCGATACCATGGCGCTGGACCAGGCCGTGGCCGCAGACGTCAACCTCATCGCCGCTGCAACGACAGCGGCAACCGTTCCCGGCGACAACCGCAATGCCGTGGCCATCGCCCAATTGCAGAACCAGTTGCTCATGAACAGCGGCAGCACGACCTTCGACAACTACTACAGCGCCCTGGCCAGCAGTGTGGGCAACGATGTCAGCAACGCGTCAGCCAACCAGGAATATGAAAGCGCCATGATGACCCACTTGGAAAATTATCGGGAATCCGTTTCGGGTGTTTCCCTGGATGAAGAAATGGTCAATCTGGTCAAATTCCAGCACGCCTATGAAGCGGCGGCGAAGCTGATTACCACCGTGGATGACATGCTCAACACGGTATTGAATATGGTGTAACAACCGCCCGCCCATTATACGGGCCATCGGGCGACCCTTGCGGCGGGAGAACCCCGCTGCTTTGAACAGGAGGATGACATGCGCGTCACAAACAGCATGATGACGGCAACGGTCAAACGAAATCTGTTTCGCCAGGCAGAAAATCTGGCCCGCAAACAGGAAACCATGGCTTCGGGTTTACGGATCAATCGGCCTTCCGACGATCCTTTGGGATACGGGAAGGTGTTGGATTACCGCAAAACCCTTACATCGCTCGATCAATATGATCGTAACATCCAGAACGCCAAAAATCGTATCGAATTCGTCGAAACCACCCTGGAGGGTGTGGAAGAGCTGATCGTGGATGCCAAGAATTGGGCCGTCAACCAGTCGGGGTCTGATTCCATGGATCGCGAGGCGGCCATCACCAGCGTACAGAATATCCGGGACCAGGTCCTGCAACTGGCCAATTCGAAAATGGGCAGTGTTTATGTCTTTTCCGGATTCCAGACGTTGACACCGCCTTTTGCTGCGGATGGGACCTACAACGGGGATAATGGCTACTACAGCGTCATGTCCGCCGACAATATGGAGATGCAGGTTGAAGCGGATGGAAGCCGCATTTTCCAGGGGGCTGAAGATGTTTTCGACGCCCTGGATCAACTGCTTGTCGGTTTGCAGACGGACGATACCACAATAATCCATGACCAGATCAACCGGTTTGAACAAGCCCAGGACCAGATTCAGATGGTTCGTGCCGAAAGCGGGGCTAAATTTCAACAGCTTGAGCTGGTGGAGCAGCAGACGGCCAAGCTGAAGTTCACGTTCGAGGAAATGCTGGACAGCACCGAAAAGGCCAATATCGAAGAAACCATCATTGATTTCAACAACCAGGAGCTGGCCTATGAGATGTCCCTTAATGCGGCGGCCAAGATCATTCAACCGACACTAATGAATTTCCTAAGCTAAAATGAACGCACGCGTCCTAAAAACGGTGCTGATCTGCCTGTTGATTTTTTTTACTGACGGCTATGATGAGATGCGGGCCATGCCAGCCAATGCTTTGGTAGCCCTCAAGGAGGCTGGATTCAGTGATGGGGTGATTCAGGCGGTCGCCCGCGAAAAAGTGATCGAAACGGCGGCCTTTACGGTCGAAGAGCTCGTTCGGCTCAAAAATGCCGGGATGACGGACGATACCATCGAGGTTCTGGTAACCGAACGCTCGTTCCTGCGTCAGTCCCAGACGATTGTCTATGGCCGGGCCGTCAAGCCGCTCAATATGTCATCCGTTCAGGATTTGATTGAACTGAAGCGATCCGGAATCAGTGATGAGGTCATCCAGGCCATCGCAGTGGCCTCATCCCAGCGACGTGACGAAGATTATTACCGATCCTGGGAGATGCTGAACCGGATGGGCATCGAACTTCGGGTCCGCCCCTGACGACGATTGGTGTCATGATTCCGTGTCCGTGTTCCGGACCGGTTTTTTCCAGATCCCCGGTTTTTTTTGGTTAGCGCCCATGCATACGCCTAGGAAACAACACCACCGCCGCACAAGCTGTCGCGGTTGCCGCCATTTCTACGTGACCTGGGACGCCAAGCATCCCTATGGCTGTCGCGTCATGGGGTTCAAAAGCCGCCGTCCGCCCTGTCTTGAAGTGCTGCGCAGCACCCCCGGGGTGGGGTGCCTTCATTATGTTCCCGCCTCCAATTGCTGTCATTTCTGACAGTTGTCAAAATTTCGCCGGCCACCCATCTTAAAAAGTCGATGGCCGCCTGCCGGAAACGATAAATAATTCCCATCGATTCAATTGGTTGCATTCGTATGAGGCCGTGGCACTCTTTTTGCTTTCTTTTTTCCTGATGATTTTCGTCAAGCCGATCCTCAACCGGTTATGATCAATCCCGTTGGGTGGAACCGAAACGGAAAGTGGTGTTTGCATGTCAGAGGACAAAAACAGAGATATTATATTAGCCGTCCGCGAATCCGTCATCGAATTATTCGACACCATGTTGTCCATGGACCTCACGTCCTGCGAGGATGCTTCGGCCATCACCGAAAATGAAGAAAAGATTCTCGTCGGCATCGTCAGCCTCGCCGGCAAGGTGCAGGGCAGCGTCAATCTCCGGGTTTCCCAAATAATGGCGCGCAAGATGGCCGCCGGCATGTTGGGAATGGACATCGATGAAATCGAAACCGATGAGGAAATAAAGGATGTTCTGCGTGAAGTTTGCAATATAACCGCCGGCGGATTGAAATCCAATTTTTGTGATGCCGGGTTAACATGTGAAATTTCGACCCCGTCCATCACCACGGGAAGTAATTTCCAGGTGCAGACCCTGCATATGGAACGCTACGAGCAGTTCGCCTTTTCTTATGAAGACGAAACCATTCTGGTGGAAGTCGCTGTCAAATTCGTGATGGAGGATGAGGCGGATCTGCAGTCCATTCTCAAACTCAAAAAAATTGATATCTCAAAATTCCAGCGACTGGATATTATTTCATCGGTGGGAGATTCCATCATTGAGCTTTTCGATACCATGCTCTCTATGGATGTCGATCTGGCGGACCGTGATCCCTTCCAAAATTTAGAAGATTTCCGCGTGATGGGAGCGCTGGATTTCACAGGCGGGGTGCATGGCAGCATCCAGTTCCAGGTATCCCAGACATTTGCCCGTATGATCACCGCCGGTATGCTGGGGCAAGACCTGGAGGAAATCCAGGATATTGACGCGGTCAAAGATGTTATCGGCGAAATGACCAATATTCTGGGCGGCAATCTGAAAGCCGCATTTTGCGATACCGGATTGGATTGTCAGATATCCACGCCGTCCCTTACGGTGGGACTGGATTTCCATATCGAAATCCTGAACATGGACCGTTATGAAAAGTTTGCATTCAAATTAAACGATCATGACATCCTGGTTGAAGTTTGCGTCAAAATCGACGAGCCAGAACCGCTCCAGGCGACGAATCAGCCTCCCTCACCGGAATCAAGCAGTGAATCGCAGACGCTTGATGATGACGCCATCCAGGCAATGATTGCCGCCGCCAATAACGACAGTGCCGAAGCGGCGCAACCGTCTGACAACGATAATGGGAATCAAGCGCTGGATGACGATGCGATCCAGTCGCTTTTAGCGGCGGCCAATAACGAAGCGGCGGCGTCATCGGCGCCGGTTGAAAGCCCACCGCAAGACGTCCCTGATGAGCCGCCCAAACCTGAAGACGAACCGGTTGCCCCTTCAGTGTCCCCCGCACCTGAAACGACCGCAGGTCAGGTTTCCGCCGGGCCAAAATATCCCGAGAATGTCAATTTTATAAAAGATATTCCTGTCCATATCAGTGTGGAACTGGGCCGAACCAAGATGAACATCAAGGACATTCTGGGTGTCGGAAGAGGTTCGGCTATCGTGTTGTCCAATCTAGAGGGAGAAACGCTAGACATCCTGGCCAACAATCGCTTGATTGCCAAAGGGGAGGTCTTGGTGGAAAATGATAAATACGGCATCCGCATCAAGGAAATCATTGGTGCCGGCGAACGCGTGGGGCAATTGGTCGGATAATGAAAAACGGATGCTGCCGGATTTTGGGTTTCATGCCGCGGTCAGCCTGTTCGCCTGAAAAGCAGATGGCCGCCATCGTAAACCGATTGAACGCCATCGGGGATAATCCACTGCATCAGAATGAAACGATAGACCTTCAACGGGCGTACACCGCCGCGGTGGTGCAGTATTTTAATGCGCGCCGACATAAGCGCCAGAACAGGGACGTGCAAAGGGGCACGGGGCTTTGATTTTGACGCCCAAGTCAGGGTAGATTTTGCTCGTCGATACCGGGAGCGCCGCCGGCATTATTTGATGGGACGGGTTGAGAAGGGCGTGGAGCGGCCGGCACGGCGGCTTTGGGTGCCGAATTGGCTTCCAGGCGCTCCAGACGTTCGACGAGGAGACGGAGCTGTTTTTCCAGACCGGAGACTTCGGCCGCAAGATTTTGACGGTAAGCTTTTTTGATTTTGAGCAGTTCGAGGTCCATTTGATCTTTGTTGACGATTTCGCCGAAGGCCGGTCCGATACGGTTTTGCAGAGTTTGCACCTCTTTGGAATTGCGTGCCAGAGATTCCGATAAAGGGGTTATCTGGGCCGTGATCTTCGTTTCCAAATCCGTCAGGTTGGTTTTCAGGGACTGGATGTTCCGTTCCATTGGTTCGATTTCTTTGCGGACGGATTGGAGAACGACCTTCTGTTCTTTCTTTACGGCACCACTCAAATCCATTTTATCCACGGTCTGGCGCAGACCGGCCAGGTCTTTTTGCCAAACAACGGTTTTTTGATCCATAGCCGCCAATTTCTTGCCCAGTGAACCTTCCAGCTCATCCAATCGTTTCTGAAATTCATCAAGGCGATCTTCAAAGACAGCAGCGATATTCTCGATCTCTCTTGTACCGGTTGTCTGTTGCATGGAAAATCGGTTTTTCAAATCCAGATATCCAACGCTGAAAAGCCCCCCGAGCACCAGAAGAACAAGGAGGAAAAACCAGCGGAAGCGTCGCTTCAGTTTGCGAATTTGAAGGTCGACGAGTTCACGGTCTTCTTCCACAGGCATTTCCCGGCTTTCTTCAAACGTTCCCAGGCGGAAGCTGTCAGTGTCTTTGTCATTCATAGCCTTTATTCCCACTCAATGGTTCCCGGAGGTTTGGAGCTGATGTCATAGACGACACGATTGACACCCTTGACTTCATTGATGATACGGTTGGAAATCCGGTTGAGCAATTGATGCGGCAGGCGGGCCCAGTCCGCTGTCATGGCGTCTTTGCTGGTGACAGCCCGAATGGCGAGAATATTTTCATAGGTGCGCATATCCCCCATGACCCCAACACTCTTAAGGGGCAGCAAAACCGCGAAAGACTGCCAGAGCTTTTTGTAATAGCCGGCTGATTTGATTTCAGCCAACAGGAGGTCATCCGCATCCCGCAGGATTTTTAGCCGCTTCGACGTAACCGCGCCAATGATACGGATGGCCAATCCAGGTCCCGGAAAGGGCTGCCGCCAATTCATCTCCTCGGGCAGCCCCAGGGTTTTCCCCAATTTGCGAACTTCATCCTTGAAAAGATATTTCAATGGCTCCACCAGCTTGAGCTTCATTTTTTTGGGCAGGCCCCCGACATTGTGGTGGGACTTGATGACGGACGTAGGACCTCCGAAGGCACTCTGGGATTCAATGATGTCGGGATAGAGTGTCCCCTGGGCCAGGAATTCGGCATCCTTAATCTTTTTGGCCTCGGCCTCGAAAACGTCCATGAAAATCTTGCCGATGATTTTGCGTTTGCGTTCCGGATCCTGGACATCTTTGAGGGCTTTGAGAAACCTGCCCGAAGCCTTAACAAAACGGATATTGATATGCAGATTTTGCTTGAAAACTTCTTTGAGCTTCTCCGCTTCGTTTTTCCGCAGGAGGCCGTTGTCGACGAAAATACAGGTCAGGTTTTTACCGATGGCGCGGTGGAGCAGGAGGGCCGCCACCGAAGAATCGACGCCGCCGCTAAGACCCAGAATAACTTTTTTCTTTCCGACCTGGGCCCGAATATCTTCAATGGCTTGGTTGGCGAAAGATTTCATGGTCCAGGACATGCGGCAACCACAGATATCGGTTAAAAAATTACGGATCATTTTTTTGCCGCGCGGGGTGTGTTCAACCTCCGGATGAAACTGCAGGCCAAACAATTTGCGGCGGGTATGGCTGGCCGCGGCAATACGCGTATTTTCGGTCGAACCGGTTATACGAAACCCAGGCGGCAGTTTGGTTATCGAGTCGCCATGACTCATCCAGCAAGTGGTGTCCTGTTGGATCCCCTTGAAAATGCCGTCGTCTTTTTTTACCCGAAATTCGGCGAAACCGTATTCTCTCTTGGATGAGCGGGCAACCTCGCCACCAAGGGCATGCACCATGTACTGCATGCCGTAGCAAATGCCCAGGACGGGGATGCCCAAATTCAATATATCCGGATCAACCTTGGGGCTGTTGGCTTCGTAAATGCTGGAGGGCCCCCCGGACAGGATAATACCTTCCGGTTGCAAGGCCTGGACCTGTTTGCAGGAAATGGTTGGGGGTACAATCTGGCAATATACCCGACATTCTCTCACCCGTCGGGCAATGAGTTGATTGAATTGGGAACCGAAGTCAATAATCAGGATCATGGCCACCTCAATATAAGCGCGTGCATGCAGCGCCCAGGGATTATGAAAAACGTTTCGACCCGTTTGCGAAAACAAGCTGAATATGTTAGACAGCGCTCCAAAAGTCAACTGAATTGTAGGGTTGTGAAGGGCGATAGACCCCACTAGAATGCACCCGCTGACGGCGTGGGCCCATAAGGAGCGATCAAGATCTTTGATCACCCAGATCTATGAAATTCAGACCCCCGAAGAAGTGGAACCCCTTGGCGAAATAGGGGTCGACCATATCGGGAGCGTCATTCTGTCGGAGAAGGACTGGCGACTGCCGGTTATCCGTGAGACGGTCCGGGCGGTTCAGGGTATTGGGAAAAAGAGCACGCTGATCCCCCTTTACAACGACCCCGCAACCGTGTTTCGTACACTGGATTATTACCAGCCCGATATCGTTCATTTTTGCGAAATGCTCACGCTTAATGCGGATGGGAAGGCGTTGTGCCAACAGCTGCTAAGCCTGCAGCAGGAAGTCCGATTACGGTATCCTGACGTGAGAATCATGCGGTCCATTCCCATCGGCCGACCAGGTGAGCATGTGGCAATACCGACCATTGCCCTTTCCGAATTGTTCCAGCCGGTGAGCGATCTATTCCTGACCGATACGGTTTTATCCGTCGGCGTGGCTTTAAAGGAGCAACCGGTCGAAGGGTTTGTGGGGATTACCGGTCAGACATGCCGATGGCAAACCGCCCGGGAACTCGTGGAATTTGCACACATACCCGTGATTCTGGCCGGTGGTCTTTCACCGGAAAACGTTTACGAAGGGGTGCGTGCTGTGGATCCGGTCGGTGTGGACAGTTGTACCTGCACCAACCGGATCGATGATCAGGGGCGCCCGATTCGGTTTGAAAAAGATTTGGAACGCGTCCGACGGTTCGTGATGGAAGCCCATCGGGCGGCGAACGATATGGTCGGCAGTTCTAAGGCGGGCCAAACATCGATGCGCAACGGTTGCGTCAGCGCCGGTTCAAAGATGGAGATGGATTCAATTCGCAATAACAACCTGTAGATGGGTTTTACCAATGGAGGAGCCAAGATGATAGACGCCGGATCACTGAAGAAAGGTTTGAAGATCGAAATTGACGGTGAGCCCTATATCATTACCCAGTTTGAGTTCGTTAAACCTGGAAAGGGACAGGCACTGTATAAATGCAAACTGAAGAATATGGTCACCGGTGTTCAGTTTGATAAAACCTGGCGTTCCGGTGAAAAGATCCAACCGGCCAGCCTGGAAGAGGTTGAAATGGAGTACCTCTATCAGGATGGTGAAAATTACTGCTTCATGAATACCACCACTTACGATCAGGAATTTCTTTCCGCCGAAATGGTTGGTGAGGCCCGTGAACTTATCAAGGAAAACACGGTTTGCAGCGTCTTGCTGTTCAACGGCAATCCGATCGGCCTGACCCTGCCAATCTTTATGGATTTGCGCATAACAAAAGCCGATCCCTGGGTAAAAGGCGATACGGCTTCGGGGGACACCAAACCCGCAACGCTTGAGACCGGGTACGTCCTTCAAGTACCGCCGTTTGTGGAAGAGGGGGAAAAGGTCAGGATTGATACGCGGACAGGTCAATATGTAGAACGGGTCAAAGAGTAGCTGCCGTTCGATATCCCATCGCCGCAGCGTTATGAAAAACCACTCCGTCGAAGATTTCGATTCGCCGAATTACATCTGGCGGACAATGTATTTTTTGATCCGCACCCCGTCAATCTCCTTGACGGTAATGCGGAAACCATCCAGAAGAATTTCTTCATTTTCCTTGGGGATGCGCCCAATCTTGTAAAGTACATAACCGGTAAAGGTGTCGTATTCCTTGGAGTCGGGGATTTCAATCGGAATTTCCTGATTGATTTCGTCAATGTCGGATTTGCCCAGCACCGCCCATTCCTTGGGTTTGGTGCTGATAATGTGCTGTTCTTCTTTGTCCGTCTCATCGGAAATATCACCGACAATCTCTTCGAGAGCATCTTCGAGGGTAATCAAGCCGGAAACGCCCCCGTGTTCATCGACGACGACCGCCATGTGATTGCGGCGTTTCTTGAACTGTTGGAGCAACTTGTCCAGTTTTTTATGTTCCGGGACAAAATAGGGCGTCCGCATGATTTGGCGCACATCCACGGGGCCTTCAGACGTTACCGAATGGGAATAGAGGTCCTTGAGGTTGATAATGCCGATGACATGATCGATGTCCCCCTCGATGACAGGTATCCGTGTGTAGCCCGAAGCCAGGATGGCACGCAGGTCCAATGGTTCGTCCGCGTCGATGAAAAACATGTCCCCCCGGGGGGTCATGATCTCGGAGGCATTGGTGTCGTCGAATTCAAAAATGTTGTGGATCAGTTCTTTTTCTTCTTCTTTGATCTGACCTTCTTCTTCGACCGCTTCGACGATGGTCATCAATTCTTCTTCGGTTACCTTGGGCGATTTTTTGATCTTGCCGGTCAGGTAGGGTATGAAATTCAGGAAAAGCAGGATCGGATAGAATAAAATCGAAAGCCAATAAATGGGATAGATGGCCATTCTGGCTATGAGGACGTTATTCCGGGTTGCAATCGATTTGGGAAAGACCTCCCCAAAAACGAGGATCAGAAAGGTCATCACGCCTGTGGCGATGCCCACCGCATAGTCGGGAAAAACACCTATGGTGAGAGAAGTCGCCAATGCAGCAGCACCAACATTGACCACGTTGTTACCGATCAGGATGGTGGTCAGCAGGCGATGGGGATCCTCTTTCATCTCGCAGATCAGTTCGGCGGTGCGCCCGCTGTCTTTCGCCAAATGACGCGCCTTGGTTTGGCTAATGGAAAAAAGGGCCGTCTCCGCTGAAGAAAAAAAGCCGGAAAAAAGCAGTAAAATGATCAGGAAAGCAATTTGGTCGTACATTTATAGTTTAATGGGTAATGGTTGGTGTGCGGCCCGCGATTTTGCCCATTGGTCCCCTACCGGCAACCAGCACCGGGAAAGGCGCATTGACAGGACTTCGGGCGAAGTCGGGGGAGGGGGTAGCCATCCTTCAGGGGCTATCATTATGGATCCAATTTGGACGTCCTGCATTTTTGTAATCGCGTTTGCTGTTTAAAATTAGCCCTATCGATTTGAAATTATATCTCAATTGGAATGTTTTGCAAGTAAATACTGTTGGGGTAAGCTGCCGGAATTCACCCCACGGTGGTCCATACGAGGATCTACCCCGTCCGGCGGCGACATCGTTCACAGGGTGACCATACCCCTCCCGAATTTAACCCAAGCATTTTACCCTGGGGCGCGCTCGAGATGCTCATTGGATGCGTTATCACGGGCTTGCATCAGCAGGCGTACAGCGGCGCTCCTGATGCGGTGCAATGAACAGCTCGAACGCGTGAAATATTCAGGCGGTTCATCCGGGCCAAAAGCCACCAACCGAAGGCCATTACCGCCGTTTTCGAGCTTACAAAACCCAATGCAGCAAGTCTCTCAGGTCGGTAATGACAAGGTCGGGGCGGATGCGGCGACAGTCAGCGCAGTCCTTCCGCAGGCGCAGGGACCGCCGATCCCCTGCGAACAGGACGGTTTGCCAACCAAGCTTGGATGCCGGCACGATATCGTTCCGCATATCGTTACCGACATAGACGATGCTTTCCGGGCAGAGGCCCTTATCCCTTAGTTTTTTCTGGCATGGCTCGAAGAGTGCGCCCGAAGGTTTGGCTTGGCCGTGCTGGTATGAATATATCGTCAAATCGGGTGTAAATCCAAGACGTTTTGGGGACATTCCCAAAAAAAGCCGGAACAGTAGCGGCGTAAAAAATTGGGCGTTGGATATAAGCCCTATGATAAGGCCCCGGCGCCGTAGCAGACGCAGGGTTTCGTCGAGACCTGGCATGGGATAGCACGGATTGACCGTCCATTCGTATGCCAATGCAAACTTGCGGACACGACGGTTATCCTTCCAGCCCAACACCTTTTTCCAGATAAGATCGATTTCAATTTCGGGGTAGGAAATACCGGATGTTCGTATTTGTTCATGGGTCGCCCGGATGACCTGAAACAATCGCTGCGTTATCTGCTCCGGGGGCTCATCCACGCCGTAGCGTCGACAGACATCGCCAATCTGATCTGTTTGGCGGGCCATTGCCTCGGCGGTCCCGACATCGCCGGAGTGACTGATGAACAACGTGCCGTAGATATCGAAAATGATGGCTCGGATGGGGGACGCAAGCTGCCCTCCGGTATTACAGCCGGTCGGTATGGGCGCGATGTAACGAATCCGGTTTTTCAGATGCCGGTCATCCATCATCAGGAAGATTCCATTTAAGCAGGCTGAAATTTTCGAATGTCAGGAAGCCTGACAGCAACGATTTGCGATCAATGGCGTGCCGAACCGGGTTGCCCAATATGCGGGTATAGATATCTTGCAAGCGTTCCCGGTAACGGCTCGGGTGATAAAGCGACAAGATTCGCTCCCGATTGGCGTTCACAAGATCGTCCGGTGTCGCCACCGAAGCAACAGACTGCAGAAAGGGGTTCAGACGTATCAGTTCCTCTTTCAGAGCCGGCCGATCCCGGAGCATGTCGAGAATTTCCATTTGGAATGGTTCGTCCAGCATACCAAAATCAATGGTTTGACGCACGTTCAGGGTGCGCAGACAGCTGCCGTTCCATCCCGTCGGCCAGTTGCGGCCATAGGCTGCTCGGCTGGTTTCAAGCCGCACCGCAAACCGATCGATGATTTTTTCACGTCCGATCCAATCCATGGGCAGCGCTATTTCGGCATACAGGTGGTCCAGACGAATCCCTTCAGCGGTAAAATCCCGGCAGATCTCAGGCAGTAGCCGCCCCGTCAACGGTTTACCCACAGTCCAGGGTTCCAGAAACGCAAAGCCAAACCCTTCGGTAATACTGGTGGTCAGGACCTGCCGGGCGCCGGCCACAAGGTCAGGAAACGGCCGATGGATTCCCATTTCGAAGCCCATCGCTAAACGGTGTGCTGCGGCATAGGATTTCCATTGGTTGTAACTGGGGAAATCCGCCGGACTGTTGGGGGGCTGGGTAATGAAGACGGCCCAATTTTTGGGAAGGAAGCAGGACATCAAAAGCGCCTCCCCAATATTTTTGCGCCGGATGGCCCGCACGGGATACAAAAGATAGTCTTCCGTCGGGGACACCGGCATGGTTCCGAGGGGTAAAACACAATTGGGGAGATAGTGCACCCCATCGGTGGAAAGCCCGGAATGGATAAGGATATGGTAATCCCGTGAATTGATCACACCATAATGACAGTCCTTCGGATAGGCACGGTCCCGAAAATACGTGTTGGGGCGTCCGTCTTCGGCAAAATCGTGAACTTGAAGGAAAAGCGTAAAACCGTATTGCTGCAATCCATTGATGATATCGAGGAAATAAGCATTTTTGGCCAGCAGGGGGTTGTGGATATGGATAAGGTCGCACGGGCCGTGGAATTGGCGGCGAATCCGGAGGGCAATCTGTTCGACAACAGCGTCGATTTCCGTTTGGCTTTTTTTATGGGCGTGATAACCGATTCCGGGCACGTGGGCGACGTCGCACGGGAAATCAATCGGCCCCGGCTCCCCACTGATAACCAGCAGTTCGCTATCCTTTTGCAGTGCCAAAACCTGATGCCGCAGAACCGTCGTGACCCCGCCGGGTTTGAGATGATAATGAAGGAATGCGATTTTCACGCGAACAGCCCTGGCAAACGGTTGTGAAAGGGCTCAAGATCAAGGCACGCCAGCCGCGAGGCGTATGCGCATGCGCCGCCGCAACGAATGACGCCGCGCAACGCCGAGATTGGCCCTTGTCATGCAATTTCCGGACGGTTTCGTAAAGGGGCCAAGGTCAAGGCGCGCAAGGCATGAGGCGCGAGGCGTATACGGATACGCCGCAGCAACGAATGACGCCGCGCAACGCCGAGATTGGCCTCTTTACGAAACCGTCATTCTTTGGTGAAAAACTGCAGCTTAAGCGCACCAATCTCAATGACGTCAAATTCATTCAACCCCACGGATTGTTTGACCGCTTTGCCATTCACCTTGGGTTTGGAAAGCCCGGCGACATAACTCAGGACATAGCCATTGGGGCGTTTGCTGATAGTCGCGGCGGTTTGGCCTACGGTCAGGCCGCTGACGCGGATATCGCTGGTGGCATCTTTACCAATCTTAATCAGTTTGCGGGTCAATTCGAATTCGCCCTCGCCGCCGGCAAGGTAGGATAAAACCCCCACCGGTTTGCCGACCTCTGATGCCAGCCGACCGGCAACACCGCTCTTGGACAGCATGTCGCGGTAATTGCCGGTATCCATTACCATGGTCTGGTCCCGTTGATCCGTCGCTGGAGCAGGCGGGCGGGGCTCACCGGAATTAAACGCGAATTCAAGGATATGCTTGCCGATACTCACTTTATCCCCATGATTGAGCCAATGGGATGCCACCAGCTTTTCGTTGACAAAACACCCGTTCTTGCTCTGCAGATCTGTCAGCAGATACCCCTCGCCAACCGTATCAATTTTAGCATGCCGACCGGACACGGCCAGATTTTCAATGACGATGTCGTTATCGTCGAGGCGTCCGATGGTCAGGGATTGCCCCGGTTGCAGATCATAGGTTCCAATGGTGTTGTTTTTAAACCTCAGGCTAATGGTTGGCATGTTGTTTCCCTCTTGATGTTATTTCGGTTGTTCCCCTCGGACAAGCCGCCGCCGATAAAACGACCGATCCATTGGTGTATCCGCTGCATCAATATGTTCTGTTTGCGAACATGTATAACAATGACGGTGATATTGTCGTCACCGCCTCTTTGATTGGCCTTTTCCACCAGCACTTGACACGCACCGGTAACACTATTGGAAGAAACCATGGTAAGAATTTCTTCGGGAGCGACTTTCCCACTCAAGCCATCGGAACAAATCACCAAACGATCACCACCGTACCAGGGGGATTCACAAATATCGGGTTGCACCGTGTCCTCGACCCCCATGCCTCGCGTTAGCAGGTGTTGCAGTTCCGTGTTGAATACATTGGCTTCATCCGTCTGGAGATCCGGTCGCTCGGCCAGGAAGGTGTGGGCTACGGAAATCGTCTCAATCGATTGCCCATGGATCAGGTAGATAGGACTGTCGCCGACGTTTGCCGCAATGAACGTATTGCTTGCAAATTGAACAGCTGCCAGTGTTGATCCCATGCCATGGCAGCGTTTATCATTGGCTGCCGCTTGATACACCTGCTGGTTGGCATATTCAATGGCTTCATGCATGCGATTGGCTTCGGGCGACAGGGCGGGATCCTTCAGCGGCGTCAAATCCGGATTGGGAGAGCTTGCACCGGCTGTCGAAAAATACTGTAGAAGGGAATCGGTGACCAGTTGCGACGCCACTTCACCGGCCTGATGTCCCCCCATGCCATCGGCCACGACATACAGTCGGTGCCGATCGTCCAATAGAAAACGGTCCTGATTGGCGTGGCGTTTACGCCCAATGTCGGAAAGCCCGGCTGCGGCGATATCGATCATGCTCGGCCCACGGGATACAAGGGTTCGCGAAAAGGTTGCTGAATAGATTTTATCATGATGATTTTATAATAATCTCAAACGGTTTCGGCAATAAATAAACAGGAAAACTATAGCAGATAACATGGGCAAGTCAAGATATGGGCCGATATGACGCCGCCACGGGGCTATACAACGGTATTTCGCTCGGTTAAGGATTGGCGGTACGATCTTTTTGGAGCGCTGTTTTGATCCGTTGATCCAACCGGCGCAAATCCCGGGACAAGCTTTTGGCGCTCTGATAACGGCTGCCACGGTCCTTCTCCAGAGCTTTGTCGACAATTTTTACCATGGCCGGTAAAACGCGTGGATTGATCGCACGGGGGTTGGGATGGGGAAAATTCATGATCTGATTCATCAGGAGGGCGGGGCTTTCGGCATAGAAGGGCAGGGTGCCGGTAAGAAGTTGAAACATGGTGGTGCCTAAGGAAAATATGTCGGAACGGCCATCTACTTTTTGACCGGAAAATTGTTCCGGTGACATGTAATAAGGTGTGCCTTTGACGACACCGGTCTGGGTTTGGGAGGAAGTGGCAATGTGGGCGATGCCGAAATCCGTGATCTTGATCTGTCCATTATGAACCAGCATGATGTTGGCGGGTTTGATATCCCGGTGGGTGATACCCTGGGCGTGGGCATAATCCAGCCCTTCAGCAACTTGGGCCATATAACGGATCATTCGCCGGAGCGGTAAAAGACGCTGGCGTCGTGCAAAGCGCAGCAATGTCGACCCCTCCAGAAACTCCATGGCGATATAGGCACAGTCGCCGTCCTCTCCGGCGTCATAGATGGTAACGATATGCGGATGGGAAAGGGTCCCCGCACTTTCCGCCTCCCGGAAAAATTTGGCTTTGATCTGTTCGATATCATCTTCGGCAAAGCTGTCCTCGAAACACACGGTTTTGACAGCGGTCAGTCGGTTGATATGGGGGTCTCGGCCCAGAAAAACTTCTCCCATGGCACCTTTGCCAATGGTGCGGATGATTTCGTATCGCCCGATGGTCCTCCCGTTCGTAAAGCCGGATTCGCTTTCATCCTCCGGGGCGGGATCTGTGTTTGGAGATGGACTGAAAAAAGCCCCGTTGGTTTGTAAGGCTTTTACAGATCCCGGCTGTTGGGCCATCGAATCAGCGTCATAACGGCCATGCCCATCGACCGAATTGTGCTTAAGGGGTGCCGGCTCTATGGCGGGCATGGTCCGTCTTAATATAAAAACGGTCCACAAACCAAACCCAATGCCAAGAAGCGGAACACCGCTTGAGATGAGAAACCCCCAGTTACGCCAGGTGAATAGCGTGATTCCCATGACGAAAACGGCAAGTGCTCCCACCGCGATGAAAGACCATCGCAACTTCAGACGCTTTGAAAGGATCACCGCTACAATGCCGGCCAGAAGACAAAAACCCCATTCGATGACCGCAACAGGCGTTGGCGTTGATCGAATTCCAGGTGAATTGATACTTGGGGCAGAAAGCGAATCGGTCTGGATGAGCTTGACCAGCCATAACGAAAGCGGATCATGCTGACCGATCCCTACCGGACCGATCAGGCAAGCACCGATACTGAAGGTCAATGTAAGCATAACGGCCTGGAACAGACCGTTTTTGGCGGGCAATCGGATGATGCGCATTCGCTGGCGAAATGAAATGTGAATAGGAACCTTCCATCAAGACTGTCTGTTATTTGACATAATTATGGCATGAGTTTTATGGTTCCTTCAATACCAATTTACAAATGACCATCACGGGGGGTTACAGGACAGATTTTACCCCCTTTTACCAGAGAAAGAACCCTTATGACCATTGACACCGGCAGTGTACAACGCCTTAAGAATCCTGTGCAGCATTATGCCTGGGGATCGCGAACAGCCATTGCCGACCTCACCGGCAGGACGCATCCGACAACCGAACCTGAGGCTGAAATGTGGATGGGCGCCCATCCCAAGTCGCCGTCAATGGTCGTTACGGGTGACCAATCCGTGGCTTTGAATGAACTGATCGACCGGTTTCCTGAAGAAATCCTGGGGCGAAGCGTCTCCCGCCGGTTTGATCGTCAACTGCCCTTCCTTTTTAAAGTTCTTGCGGCTGCCGAACCCCTATCGATTCAGGCCCATCCCAACCGCGTGCAGGCCCGCAGGGGGTATGATCGGGAAAATCAGGCCGGCATTCCACTGGGGGCACCCCACCGCAATTATCGCGACGCCAACCATAAACCGGAGGTCATTTGCGCCCTGACCGAATTCTGGGGGGTCAATGGATTCCGTACGATCGAAGATCTCCACCGGCAATTGGGGCAGTACTGTCCCGACACCTTCGCTAAGATTTTGGCCTCTATGCGAGCCCTTGCCCCGAGCGAAGCACTGCGGTTGTTATTCGAATCAATGCTGAACATGCCAACGGCTGAAAAAGAAAAGGCCATTGCCGAGGCGATGGATCGGGCCAAAAACGACCGGCCGACAGACCCGATATCCACCTGGCTGATCAAGCTGCAGAAGGCTTATCCGGGGGACATCGGTATCCTGGCCCCGGTTATCCTGAACCTGGTGTGCCTGGCACCTGGTGAGGCCATGTACCTGCCGGCCGGGCAGCTCCATGCTTACCTTGACGGCGTTGGAATTGAACTGATGGCCAACTCCGACAATGTGCTCCGGGGCGGCTTGACGCCGAAGCACATTGACCCGGCGGAACTGATGCGGGTACTCCTGTTCGAACCCCGCAATCCCGGGGTTATGACCGCTCAAGCCGTATCGCCGACCGAGGCCCGTTATATCACGCCGGCAAAGGAATTTTGCTTGTCGAAGGTGACGATCGCCGAAGGAAAGTCCCACGTATCGCAAGGGCAGCGCAATGTCGAGATGCTGTTGCTGATGAAGGGACATGCCACCTTGAAAACAGGAAACGACGATGACACCCTGATGCTCCAGAAGGGCGACAGCGTTCTGGTACCGGCTGCCACCGGTGGCTACCAATTGACAGGCGAGGCCGTCATTTATAAAGCCACGGTTCCGGATACCGGTTCCGATCCGAAATAGAAACGGAATACACGGCCACATTTGGGGAGTACCCGCGTATGAAAATCAACTTCACCGGCATCAACCATCTGGCCATGGCCACGGGCGACATCGATGCCACCATCGCTTTCTGGCGCGACCTGTTGGGCATGCGCCTGGTGGCAGGCTTGGGGCGGCCGGGGTACCGGCACTATTTTTTTGAAATTTCGGCCCACGACATGATCGCATTTTTCGAATGGCCCGATGTGGCCCCTCTGACTGAAAAAGATCATGGGGTGCCGGTCCGGGGACCCTTTGCATTCGATCATATTGCCTTTGGGGTGTCCCGCCAGAAGGATCTCTGGCAATTGAAACATCGTCTGGAAGCGGCGGAACAATGGGTTTCGGAAGTGATCGATCACGGTTTTATTCATTCCATTTATACCTTTGACCCCAACAATATCCCCATCGAGTTCAGTTGGTCGGTGGACACGGTCGACCTCAGGGCCCGTCCCTGCATGGCGGATAAAGATCCGTCCCCACTGGCCCGGGAGGGCAGTGACCCTCAGCCGGGGCGTTGGCCTGATCCCGTAGCGACGACGATTGCCTCAGATCGCGCCGTATACCCTGGGGAAGGCCGGATCCTGCTGGATGAAAACAACTGTGCGCCACCTGAAACGGAATAAATGTCTTGACAAATTCCAGGTGATTATCTACTGAATTCGGGCGTATCCAACTACTGAAGAGAAAAGAAGCAAGAATGACGCAACGCGTGGACAGCTATTATTATTATGCCTGGCCGGTAATCCGTCCCTGTCCGTGGTCGCACTGAATTTAAATTCGCTGGAAAATTCAAAGCCGTGGGCAACCGAAAACGCCCGCGGCTTTTCTTATTCTGCCGGAGGAAAACATTTTGCCCCCCATTTTCACAACGCCTTCTCAGTCGATAAACGATACGGCCGTCAGGATACCGGGATCAAAAAGTTACACCCATCGTGTGTTGATTGCCGCCGCTTTGGCCAATGGGCCGTCGACCCTATCCAACGCCTTGGAAAGCGAGGACACCCAATTGACCATGAAGGCGTTGCAGCAGATGGGCGTTTCCATGGATGTCCGGTCGACATGTATCGAAGTCCAGGGCCTCGGCGGCTGTTTTCGATCTTGCGAGCGCCCCATTTACCTCGGCAATTCCGGGACATCCATGCGGCTCCTGATATCCATAGCGGCCCTTGGGAAAGGGGCCTATACCCTGACCGGCACCGACCGCATGCAGGAGCGCCCGGTGCAGGCCCTGATCGACAGCCTGACCCAGATCGGGGTCCCGGTGCAATCCGTGCATCAAAACGGGTGTCCCCCTCTGATCGTCACGGGAAGCGCCGTCAAAGGCGGCTCCTTGGGCATCGACTGCTCGATCAGCAGCCAGTTTCTGTCGTCGCTGCTGTTGATGGCGCCGCTCACCCAGGAAGGGTTGGCCATTGATGTCCTGAAAGGGCCGGTGTCCAGACCCTATGTGGATTTGACCGTCGATATCATGCGCCGGTTTGGCGTGACCCTGCAACGCCAGGGGTATGACCATTTTGATGTCCCCGGTGAACAAACCTACCGGCCAGGCGCCTATGAAGTGGAATCCGACGTTTCCAATGCGTCCTATTTCTGGGCCGCCGGTGCGATTAGCGGAAAAACCATCAAGGTCAAGGGGATCAGCGGCGAATCCTTGCAGGGTGACGTGGGGATTCTGTCACTGTTTGAAAAAATGGGGTGCACGGTAACGGTTCACCCTGACGGGATAGCCGTTTCCGGCGGACGGTTAAGGGCGATCGAGGCGGACATGGCGGACATGCCCGATATGGTGCCGACTATGGCTGTTGTGGCGGCCTTTGCCGAGGGGACGACCCGTATCCGCAATGTCGCCCACCTCAGGGCCAAAGAATGCGACCGTCTGGATGCTGTCATGCAGGAGCTCAAGGCGATGGGGATTGAAACCAGAAGCACCGGGGATGATCTCAGCATTGTGGGGGGACAGCCCAAAGCAGCGGAAATCGAAACCTATAACGACCACCGGATCGCCATGAGTTTTGCCGTGGCCGGTTTGCAGGCGCCGGGAACGCGTATTCGCAACCCTGAATGTGTGGAAAAATCCTTTCCGACGTTCTGGGAGGTGTACGGATCTCTTTTTGAATAAAATATGATTAAAGCATTTCACCATGAAGTTCATGAAGAACATGAAGAATTAAAGAAAATTTAGACTTCATTTATAAACCAATGGGTTTTAATTCCGGTGCAAACCGGAATCTCTTCATGACCTTCATGCGCTTCATGGTAATAGCTTGTTTTTCGGTTAGGAGAAAGCGTATGTCCAGTACTTTCGGCACTCTTTTAAGGGTTTCCACGTTTGGAGAATCCCATTGCAAGGGGGTCGGCGCCATTCTCGATGGGGTGCCGCCCCGTTTGGCCCTCACCGAAGAGGATATCCAGCCCCAGTTGGACCGGCGCCGCCCCGGCCAGAGTCGATTGACCACGGACCGGCAGGAAGCGGACCGGGTGACCATCCTGTCCGGTGTGGAAAACGGGTTGACGCTGGGCACCCCCATTGGCTTGCTGGTGGCCAATAAAGACCAGATACCTGGTGATTACAAGTCCATGCAGGACATTCCACGTCCGTCGCACGCGGACTTCACCTACCAGCGAAAATACGGCATCCGGGCCAGCAGCGGGGGAGGGCGGTCCAGCGCCCGGGAGACCATCGGTCGGGTGGCCGCCGGTGCCATTGCCGATAAATTCCTGCGCGAAGGGCTGGGCATCGATATCGTGGCCTGGGTGAGTGCGGTGGGGCCGGTTGAGAATACCACGATCGATGCCGATACCATTGCACGGGATACCGTCGATCAGTTTATCGTGCGCTGCCCGCATGAAAAAAGCGCCGAAGAGATGGAAAGGCTGATCCTCCAACTCAAGGAAGAGGGCGACTCCATCGGGGGCATTGTGACCTGCGTATGTCGCAACGTCCCGGTGGGACTTGGGGAGCCCGTGTTCGACAAGCTGGAGGCCAAACTGGCCCAGGCCATGATGTCCATCCCGGCCACCAAAGGGTTTGAAATCGGATCCGGCTTTGCCGGAACCCGAATGCGGGGATCGGTTCACAACGATCCGTTTGAGCAAAGGGGCGACGATCTGGTGCCTTCCCGGAATAACAGCGGCGGAACCCTGGGCGGCATCAGCAGTGGCGCACCGATCCTGTTCCGGGTTGCCTTTAAACCGCCGGCCACCATCAAACTGCCCCAGGAAACCGTGGATTTCAGCGGCGCCCCTGCTGTACTGGAAGCCAAGGGGCGGCACGATCCCTGCGTGGTGCCCAGGGCGGTACCGATTGTTGAAAGCATGGCCGCCCTGGTTCTTGGTGATTTTATCTTGAGGCAAAAGATGAGAGCTTGAAATCTAAGAGGGGCTTACACGTTATCGTCGTCAATTAGCTTTTTCTCCGTGTGCTATGGGTAGGGGGGCAGGCTTTTTGTTTTTCACGTGACCCCTTGAACCCATGAACCCTAAACCACCGATCTATAATAAATAAAAGCTTTAACTAAAAAAATGTATCTATCCGATAAATTTAATCATATCACTTCATCTGGAACCGTCGCCTTTACCACGCTAATCCAGCAACTCCGCGCCCAGGGCCGGGATATCATCGACCTTGCCGTGGGGGAACCGGATTTCAGTATCGATGGCGAGGTGATGAATGCCACGTGCCAGGCATTGGAAGACGGGCACACCCGCTATGGCCCGGTGGCCGGCCTGCCGGCCTTAAAAGACGCACTGGCGGCTGACTTCGAAGGCTATGGCCCGCAAAATGTCCTTGTAACAAACGGCGCCAAACAGGGACTGTTCGAGATCTTTCAAGCCATCTGCGATCCCGGCCGGGAGGTGATCATTCCCAGTCCCTGCTGGGTCAGTTTTCAGCATCAGGTAAGACTGGCGGGTGGTGTGCCGGTGATGGTCGATACTGTGCAGCACCAACTCGATATTGATGCCATGGCCCGGGCCGTGACCGAACGAACCGTGGCCATCCTGATCAATTCGCCGAACAACCCCACGGGAGCAGTCTATGATCGCGCCGCCATCGCGGAAATCATCGCCATCTGTCGGCAGCACGATCTCTGGCTGATTTCCGATGAAGCCTATGCCGCGTTTGTCTACGGGGACAAGGCCTATGTCAGCCCGTTCGCCTTTCCTGAAATCAGGCCGCAGCTGATCATAACGCGTAGCTTTTCTAAAACCTATGCCATGGCAGGCTTTCGCATCGGCTATGTGGTGGCCCCGGATGAGGTGATTGCGCGTCTGACCACCATCCAGAGTCACCTGACTGGAAACATCTGCTCGTTTGCCCAGCATGGCGCCCTGTCCGCCACGCGCATACCGGCCGAAAAGTTGGCCCAAAGATGCCGTCAGTATGAAAAGCGGCGGGATTTGGCCGTGGACGCCAGTGGGGCGCTCTTTGACTTAATCGCCCCGGAAGGGGCCTTTTATCTGTTCCCCGCCATCAGCCGCTATCAGAAGCGTTTCGGCGACGACCAGGTCTTGGCCCGCTACCTGCTGGAAAAAGCCGATGTGGCCGTCGTGCCCGGAACGTTTTTCGGATCGCCCGGCCATATCCGGATTTCCTTTGCCACCAGCTTCGAACAGCTATCCCAGGGGCTGCAACGCATAAAGGATGTATTATGATCGGGATTATCGGATTCGGGCGATTTGGCGCCTTGACAGCGCGCTATTTGGCCGAGGATTGCACGGTTCTGGTCTGTTCGGGCAGCCAGCCGGCGGCCGCGATTGAAGCGGTGGGGGCCTCCAAAGCCACTTTGGAGGAGGTATGTGCCCAGCCCTATGTGATCCTGTGCGTACCCATCAGTGCCATGCAACCAACGCTTGAAAAAATCGCACCCATGCTGGCCCATGATGTCGTGGTCGTCGATGTTTGTTCCGTTAAAACATACCCGTTGGATTGGATGCAGCAGCGCCTGCCGGACCATGTCGCCATTCTGGGGACTCACCCCATGTTCGGCCCGGACAGTGCCGCCGATTCGCTTCAGGATCGCAAAATCGTCCTCTGCAATGTCACCACACCGGAGGTCATCTACCGAAAAATACGCCTTTACCTGCGGGGAAGGGGACTGGACGTGATTGAATCATCCCCCGAAGAGCACGACCGCCAGATCGCCATCAGCCTGTCGCTGACCCATTTTATCGGTCGATCGCTGGCGGAATTCGGTGCCGATCATCTCCGCATCGATACGGAAGGGTATCGCCGTCTGACCTATACGCTGGAGGTCGTGGAGCACGACACCTGGCAACTGTTCCAGGACATGCACCGATTCAATCCCTTTGCCCGCCAAAGCCGCGAGGACTTCATGGCCGCCATGGGGCGGATTAATGCAAAGCTCTTATGAAAAAAGGGTCAAGCTCAAAGGGTCAAGCTGAAAGAACGACGCTTCGCGTCGCCATCGAAATACCAAGCGCGAACCGTGCGGCAGCCGCTCTTTTCATGGATGATTAAACCGGCCACTAGGCGGCGGCTTTGAAAGAATCCGGCAAGAGCCCTTACAATTGGTCGAGAAAACCGTAATTGCCGCTGTCCGCAACGTAATCTCGGAATCCTTTTTCGGCGACGAATCGTGATATCAGATCCTCCAGCAGATCGGCCGTATCGATCCGGTAATGGCCCTTTTCATTTCGCCCCACAATTTCCTTGGCCGTCCGGACGATGGTTTGCAGTATTTCGCCCTCAATATCAATGGTCACGTTAACCCGGACCGTGTCGCCCCTATCTTCCATCAATGAATTCTCCCTGTTATTTTATATACTGGTTCCGGTGAGCCATTCCGGTGCAATGTCCTTCCGGACCTGGTTCGAGATTTAACCTGCTGACATCCCGCCAATCCCCAAAAACGCCATTTTGTCATCTCGGTCAAATGTACAGGCCTATTGGCCAGATTTCCATACGCATGTCAACAACCATCAGTTTGCACAGCATCGTGGGCATCGCTCACATGAAACAGGGCATAATCTCCGGCAAAACGCTTCGAACCCTGCGGGCTGTGACCGATGCCGCCTGAAGCCCAATCATTTTTTCCATCATTCACCCTCAACAAAATAATGTAACAATACAAAGCCTTACGCCCACCAATCTGAGGTGCGGAGCACCCGTCTGCCATTCGAATCGCATGATCCGAATGGTTTGGCACACATTTTGGGAACTAAAAGGGCCAGTTCTTTACGGCCATGGTGTTTTTGATCCTGAGATCATGGCAATTATCAACTTCCAATTAACAGGAGGACGTATGCGTAAAGTATGGGTTGTTTTGTTACTGGTTTGTTTTACCACCATCATGGCGGCACCGACTGTTACAGCTGCTGCAGACAAGATCAACATCAACACGGCTTCCGCCGAAGAACTGACCGATCTGAATAAAATCGGCCCTAAAACCGCCCAGCGTATCGTGGCATATCGGGAGGCCAACGGGCCCTTTAAAACCGTCGAGGATCTCGTCAATGTCAAAGGGGTCGGCGATAAAATTCTGGAACTGAACAAGGATCGGTTAACCGTGGGACCAAAGTAACGCCCCAATAACGTACAATGGGGATTCGCAATACGGGTTGATGCGAATCCCCATTCGTTACAAAAATACTTTTAGTCGCGCTTTAAGCGCTATCGTCTCGCCACCTGCCCGCACCATCACAAGCACCCAAGGAAACATCTTGACTTTCTTATCAAATTGTGAGCAATACGCCTGCGTTCAATTGCTGAACGTGCCCGTTGCCGGAAAGCCTTGTTTAGGGCGTCATCATGCCAAATTCATTTCTTTGTTTCGCTGGACCATTATTCCCGAAATGGTAATCCACCCGGCGGAGCTATATCGCTGAAACCCAACACAATCCCTCAACGTCAACCATGAACACCCAAGAGATGCGCACGCTGAAAATCCTGGAGGCGATCGATCGTCCGGATTCCCCTAGTCAGAGGGATATCGCTCAGTCTCTGGATGTATCGTTGGGTCTGGTGAATTCTTTTATCCGCCGCCTGACCAAAAAGGGCTATTTCAAAATTACCCACCTGCCTAAAAACAGGATGCGGTACATCCTGACGCCCACGGGTATGGCGGAAAAAACACGCCTGACCTATGCTTATTTGCAGCATTCCTATCGCTTTTATCGGGATGTGCGCCAAAAAACGCGTCAGCTTTTCCATGAAATTCATGCCAGAGGCTTCAATAAAATTGCCTTTTTCGGCGTTGGCGATTTATCCGAAATTGCCTATCTGTCGCTACAGGAGTTTGATCTGGAATTTGTCGCCGTGAGCGATTTCAAAACCAATGGCAAACCCTTCTTCGGCCATCCGGTTGTCGATCTGGATGAACTGCTGGAGATGCCATTCGATGTCTTGGTCGTCACGCAAGATCATGCCGATGCTGATCTTGCGAGGCAGTTGATTGCAAGTGGAATCGCGGCAGAAAAAATAAAAACCCTATAGGAATAAAGAAGCCTAAAGCTGAAAGCTCAAAGGAACTTCATGGAACCCAAAAACCGAAATTGGCGATCTAACGTGGCCCTGGAGGTGCCCTTTTTCTGGTTCTCCCTTTCAGCGAGACCATCGGCTGGTGCCGGTTTAATCATTCATGAAAATGCCTGCCGCCCCGGTCCCGTTAGGCATTTCGATGTCGACGTGAAGTGTCGTCCTTTCAGCTTGATGCTTTGAGCTTGGCGCTTCTTTTTGCGATCTGCGGATAAAATTGTTTTAGGAGGAATATGCAATTCATCGATCTGGCAGCACAACAAGCACGAATTCGTCCCCAAATCGAAAAACGCATCCAGGATGTGCTGAACCACGGGAAATACATCATGGGTCCGGAAATCGGCCAACTGGAGCAGCAACTGGCCGATTACGCCGGGGTCAAACACAGCCTGGCATGTGGTTCCGGAACCGACGCCCTGCTGCTGGCCCTGATGGCAATGGAAATTGGACCGGGCGATGCTGTCTTTACGTCACCATTCACCTTCATTGCAACCGCAGAGGTGGTGAGCCTACTCGGTGCAACCACTGTTTTTGTGGATATCGACCGAGCGACATTTAACATCGACCCGAATTCGCTGGAAGAAGCGATCATTGCTGTTGATGGCAATGATCGGAGCCATCCCATATATCGTCTGATGAAAGAGGATGAAACCCTTGAGGCCAAAGCGATCATTCCCGTTGATCTTTTTGGTTTGCCGGCCGATTACGATCCTATTCAAAAAATCGCTGATCATTACGATTTGGTCGTTATTGAAGATGCGGCCCAGTCTTTCGGTGGTGAATACAAGGGGAAAAAAGCCGGCAGTCTTGCCGATATTGCCTGTACGTCCTTTTTCCCGGCCAAGCCCCTGGGATGCTATGGCGATGGCGGCATGTGTTTCACCGATGACGATACGTTCATCGATACGATGAAATCGCTGCGTGTTCATGGCAAAGGCGGCGACAAATACGATAATGTCCGCATCGGTATCAATGGGCGCATGGACACCATCCAGGCCGCTATCCTTTTGGAAAAATTTTCCATTTTCCCCGAGGAGGTGCGGATGCGTAATAGGGTGGCAACACAATACCGCGAACTGCTATCGACCAATTCAAAACTGATCCTCCCTTTAGTACCTGATGATGCGACCAGCGTGTGGGCTCAGTATTCCGTTTTGGCTGAAAATCATGATCACCGTGCGCGCATCCAAAGCGGACTCAATGAAGCCGGCATCCCCACAGCGGTCTATTACCCGAAGCCGTTGCATTTGCAGACCGCATTCCAAGACTTGGGATATCACTCCGGAGACTTTCCGATCAGTGAAGATTATGCCAACCGAATCTTCAGCCTGCCCATGCACCCTTACTTGAGTGCTGCTGATCAGGAAAAAATCACCCAGATGATTCATCAGATATAAACAAAAACACCTGTATTTTAAGATTCAAAACATGCCCGCTATGCGTGAAACGAATAGTCGTTTATGATTAAAGGAAAGTGCCCATGCCCATAATAGATACATCGAAAACACCCCAAATCGCCGTCATCGGCTCGGGGTATTGGGGCAAAAATCTCGTTCGCAATTATGCCAATCTTGGTGCTTTGAAGCTTATCTGCGACAAAAACGAAACCATTCTGGACGGATTTCGCGAACAGTACCAGGTCGGCACATGCCTGGCATTGCAGGATGTTCTCGTCAACAATGACGTCCACGGCGTCGTCATCGCTACTCCTGCGGAAACCCATTTTGGCATTGCCCGTGAAGCGCTGCTGGCCGGAAAGCACGTGTATGTCGAAAAACCGCTTGTATTGAAGGAAGACGAAGCTGAGGAACTTATTCAGATCGCGCACAAAAAAAAGCGTACGTTGATGGTAGGGCACCTGCTCCAATACCATCCCATTTTCGTCCGCCTCAAGCAACTCGTCATGGCGGGCGATTTGGGGCGTATTAACTACATTTATTCCAACCGCCTGAACTTGGGTAAAATCAGGCGAGAGGAAAACATCCTCTGGTCATTCGCCCCGCATGATATTTCCATGATTCTCAGTCTCGCAGGGGAGAATCCTGAAACCGTTTCCGCCACCGGGGGCAATTACCTGCATCAGAGGATCGCAGATGTTACCACAACCCATTTGCGCTTTCCCTCAGGTTTGCGGGCGCATATTTTCGTATCCTGGCTGCACCCCTTCAAGGAGCAGAAGCTGGTGGTGGTGGGCGACAAGAAAATGGCGGTTTTCGATGACACATTGCCCTGGAGCGACAAGCTTCTGCTGTTCCCCCATGAAATCAGCTGGCAGGGCAACTTGCCGATTCCCAGCAAAAAAGAACCGGAGCGCGTGTCTGTTCCTGAGGCCGAACCATTGCGACTGGAATGCGAGCAGTTCCTGAGTTGCATGCGCAATGGCGACACCCCTGTAACAGATGGTCAAGAAGGCCTCGATGTTTTAAGAATTCTCAATGCTGCTCAGAAATCCATGGACCGCGGCGGCGGTGAAATTAATTTGGGCAGTTATGGGCAGGTCACCAACCCATCGGAAGATGCGTCCTCCAGAACCAAAAATGCCGCTTCTCAAGCCCATTTTTTTCACCACGCCACGGCTGAAATCGATGCGAACGTCGAAGTAGGCGAGGGGACCAAAATCTGGCACTTCTCTCATGTGCTCAGCAACTCAATCATCGGTAAAAACTGCAACATCGGTCAGAATGTCGTCATCGGGCCGGATGTCGCCATCGGCAACCAATGCAAGATTCAGAACAATGTTTCGGTTTATAAAGGCGTGACCCTTGAAGATGGCGTTTTCTGCGGGCCTTCAATGGTATTTACCAATATTTTCAACCCGCGAGCCGAAATACCAAAAATGGATCAGGTTCGGCCAACCCTGGTGAAAAAGGGCGCCACCATCGGGGCCAACGCCACCATCGTGTGCGGTGTTACCATCGGCCAATACGCCTTTATTGGAGCCGGCGCCGTTGTTACAAAAGATGTTCCTTCGAATGCATTGATGGTTGGAAATCCTGCCAGGCAGATTGGACATGTGTGTCAATGTGGCGAAAAATTATCCGAGGATATGGTTTGCAGAGTATGCAATCGCAAAACGAATATTTAGGTTTGAAAGCGCATTCATTGTAAAAAAATGCAAGTGTGAAAAATATCATACGATTTAACGAGAGGGGCTTCACTGTCTACTCTCAATTTGCTAATGAAATTTGCATGTTATATTATCGAATGACCTGGCACAACATCTGCATGCCCTTTTTAATCATTCCAGTTTAAAGTTGAGATTAGGATCAACACAAAAATGAATGGTAGGATATCAATTATGCAGATACGTCATATGACAAAAATCCTGGCTGCACTGATCGTTCTGATCATCCCAGCAATGAGCATGGCTGCCTCGGTAACGCTGAGTTGGCAAGCCAACCAGGAACCGGACATCTCAAGCTACAATGTATATTACGGTACCCAGTCCCGTGATTACGGCCCACCCATCCCGGCCGGGAATACCACATCCTACACCGTCGATGAACTGACGGAAGGCACGACCTACTATTTCGCCTTGACCGCGGTAGATACCTCTGGAAATGAGAGCGGTTACTCTTCTGAGGTAGTCGCCAATGCAACGTCTTCAGAGCCGGCCACAGAAGATTATCAACTCTTACTTAGCTATAATTCCAATCGTTCCAATGCGGTCAAATTAGATGAGCAGACCATTTCCGGAAACGTTTATATCTTCTTGGATCCCGAGGCGAATGTATCTCAGGTTGTTTTTTCCATCGATGGGCAGACCCACAATACCGAACTTTATGCACCTTACGATTTGGGCCTACCATTCGACTCAACCAGTCTAAGCAATGGTTCTCACACTATTTCAGCGCTGATTCGGCATCAGGACGGATCCAGCCAGACCATAAGCGCGGGCTGTTACGTCAATAATGAAACAAGCACTGCGCCCCCGGCTGTTTCCGAGCCGGCGCGGTCGGTAACATTGAGTTCCACTGAATCGAGTCCACAGCCGGTGGGCACCACCGTACATTTTACGGCGAGTGCATCTGGAGCTGGCAATTATGAGTATCGTTTCTTTAAAGAAACGCCTGCCAAGAGCGGCAATTGGACGACCGTGCAGGACTATTCGACCTCAGCGTCCTATGCATGGGATACGAGCAGCGAATCAGTGGCCACCAGCCGCTTTGTCGTGCACGCGCGTCAGACCGGTTCATCAACAGATTATGAAGCTTACACAAAGCTGACTTATCAGTTGACCGCATCCCAAACGAGCGTTCCTGATGCTCCAGTCGTGTCCGAGCCGGCACGGTCGGTGACCTTGAGTGTGGCCGAGGCGAGTCCGCAGCCGGTGGGTACGACCGTTCATTTTACGGCGAGTGCAACTGGAGCTGGCAATTATGAGTATCGTTTCTTTAAAGAAACGCCTGCCAAGAGCGGCAATTGGACGACCGTGCAGGACTATTCGACCTCAGCGTCCTATG